>Ga0224722_1001545_pt1 | contig 12713 bp, 10 predicted proteins | sample Balambano_FR1_Me_FD_161646 | JGI IMG/M metagenome (GOLD analysis project Ga0224722, IMG submission 161646) | Freshwater sediment microbial communities from Lake Towuti, South Sulawesi, Indonesia - Balambano_FR1_MetaG | ecosystem: Environmental > Aquatic > Freshwater > Lake > Sediment | place...
GTACGTCTCCGGCGGCGCATCCAACAACGGCGGCATGGTGTATCAGTGGTTTGCGACCAATTTTTTAGAAACGGGTTTGTCCAAACAACAGGCGTTTGCTAAAATCCAAGACATTGCCAGTATCCCTATCGGGGCAGCAGGACTGCTGTTTCTGCCCTATCTCACGGGCGAGCGCGCCCCTGTGTGGGATGCCGATGCGCAGGGCATTTTTTTTGGGGTGTCCAAAAGCCATACCGTACAACATTTTCAGCGGGCAGTGCTGGAGGGCGTGTTGTACAATGTGTTTCAAATTGGCAAAGCCATTGAAGAGACGATGGGCGAAATCGAACACTTGTGTGTGAACGGCGGCTGGGCGGAGATTCCTTTGCTGATGCAACTGCTGGCGGATATTTTTGGAAAAAAGGTGCACATTTTGGAGCAGGAGGAAGGCTCGGCGTTCGGGGCGTTTTTATTGGGCATGAAAGCCCTGAATTTAATGCAGGATTTTGCGGAAGCGAAACAGATGATCGGCGTGAAGCAGGTGTTTGAACCCGATGCCGAAAACCACGCCGGGTATCAACAGCATTTTACAATATTTGAACAATTGTATCCTGTTTTTAAGACGATAGACGATAGACCTTAGACGATAGACTTTCTTCCGTATGACTTGTTGTACGCCCCCTGCTTTTACATTTTAAATTCTGCATTTTACATTTTACATTTGTCTATCATCCAGTATCTAGTATCCAACATCTAAAATCCAAAAAAATGCCACTCCTCATCGTCCTGCTCGGTATCGCTGTTTTGCTGCTGCTCATCATTTACGGAAAAATCAACACCTTTCTGGCACTCATTCTGGTGGCAATGGGCGTAGGTATTGGCATTTCGCTGATTCCGGACGAGGTGGCAAAGCAGTTGGGCATCAACGCTGACATGACTCCCCTTACGGTTGTCAAATCCATTCAATTCGGCGTGGGCGACACCCTGAGTACCCTGGCGCTGGTGCTGGGTTTTGGGGCGATGTTTGGGGCGATTATTGCCGAAAGCGGCGCGGCACAGGTCATTACCAATCGGCTGATTCGGGCGTTCGGCATGAAGCGCATTCCGTGGGCAATGGTACTTACAGGTTTTATTGTAGGCATTCCGCTGTTTTACAACGTAGGTTTTCTGATGGTCATTCCCATCATTTTTGCGGTGACGAAAGTGACCGGGCTGCCCATTTTGTACGTGGGCATCCCGATGGTGTCGGCACTGTCGGTCACGCACGGGTTTTTGCCGCCGCACCCCTCGCCCGTGGCAATTGTGCAGTTGTACAAAGCCGATACCAATTTGACCCTCCTCTACGGCTTGCCCCTGGCAATGATAACGGTGATTGTAGCCGGACCCGTTTTTGGCAGCACCCTGCGCAAGCAACTCACCACGCCTAATTTTGATTTGTATAAAATACGCGAAATACCCTCCGAGCAACTCCCCTCGTTTTGGGTAAGCGTACTCACCGGCTTGACCCCTGTGTTGCTGATGACCCTGGCAGCAATCGTGACCCTGACCCTACCCGCAGACAGCCCCGTTTACCAAGTGTTTGCCTTCATTGGCGACCCCATCATGGCACTGTTTTTATCTTTATGGATTGCCATTTACATCCTCGGCACCCGGCTGGGTAGAAGCATGGGCGACATGATGGACAGCCTGACCGATGCGGTGAAAGCCTCGGCGATGATTTTGCTCATCATTGCGGCAGGCGGCGCATTTAAACAGGTACTCATTGACAGCGGCATCAGCGAATACATTGTTGAATTGATGAAAAGCACACAGATGTCGCCTATCGTGTTGGCGTGGAGTACAGCGGCGGCACTGCGCGTGGCACTCGGCTCGGCAACGGTAGCAGGTATGACGGCTGCAGGCATCACTGCTCCGCTGGTGACCACCACCGGCGCAAACCCCGAACTGCTGGTGCTGGCAACGGGTGCGGGCAGCCTGGTACTCTCGCACGTGAACGACCCCGGCTTCTGGCTCTTCAAAGAATATTTCAACCTCAGCATTGCCCAAACCCTGCGCTCCTGGACGGTGATGGAAACCATTGTGGCGGTATTCGGGCTGGTCGGGTGCCTGTTGATGGATATGTTTTTGTGAATGGTGATTTGGCACGTATTTACAATTGTTTCACTCCTACGGAGTGCCTGTTCCACGTACATCATTTCTCTAGGTCACTTGGTCACTCAGTCACTTGGTCTCCAAGTCACTCCGTCTCCGATTGCGCGGATGAAACTGCAACACCGTCTCCCGCAAAAAATCAGTATCCAAATGGGTATAAATCTCGGTGGTCAGGATAGATTCATGCCCCAGCATTTCCTGCACGGCGCGCAGGTCGGCACCGCCTTCAATCAGATGCGTGGCAAACGAATGCCGAAGGGTGTGCGGACTCACGTTTTTTTGAATACCGGCAAGTTCGGCGCATTCTTTTACAATCATAAACACCATGATGCGGCTCAACTTTTTGCCTCTTCTGTTTAAAAAAACGATATTCTCCGCGTCTTTGTGAATGTTGGGTTGCAAACGCCGGATGCCATCCAAATACAATTTCAAATGTTTGATAGCTTCTTCGCCAATTGGTACGATGCGCTCTTTGTCGCCTTTTCCGATGACTTTTATAAAACCGATGTCCAAAAACAAATTGCTCAGCCGCAAATCCGTCAGCTCGCTCACGCGCAAACCGCTGGCATAAAGCGTTTCAAGCATGGCGCGATTGCGCACGCCGTGCGGCTCGCTCAAATCAATCGCCATCAACATCGCCTGAATTTCTTCATACGACAGTACTTCCGGAATTTTCCGTGCCAGACGCGGACCTTCCAGTAGCTCGGTCGGGTCGGTTGCAATCAACTCTTCCGTGAGCAGGTATTTGTAAAACGTTTTCAGAGCCGACAGCAGCCGTGCCTGCGAGCGCGCGCCCAAGCCGAGTTCGTTGAGCCAGAGGATGAATTCGGTGAGGTGTGCGGTGTCCACGTGTTCGAGCGCAATTTCGTAGTTTCTCAATTTTAAAAACTGAGATAATTTTTCCAAATCTCGTCTGTAGGCTTCAATCGTGTTTTCCGACAAAGCTCGTTCGAGTAGGAGGTGCGACTGAAAATTTTGGATGATCGAGTTCAAAGGTTCAAAAAGTTCAAAGTTCAAATCCGGCTTGCCAGAGGCAAGTGTATTCGCTCACGTACAATCGGCAAAGAATCCGTGTAAATCCGCCGCATCCGCGCAAATCTGTGTTCCATTGAGTAGCAAATGCAAGTCTCACAATGCGAAGATAGTAATGCTAAACTTTCGTTCTTCTGTCAAATCAACGTCAGAATCCTGAAAATTAAAGGTGTTTGAGAGAAAAAATTTACTTCGCACGCGAATTATCTAAACCAAAAAAATTTTTTTAGTGTTTAAATTTAAAAACATAAGATAGTAACACTATCTTTACAACATAAGATACTTTAACTAACCATGATCAATCTGACAATATGACACACCTGGAATTTGCGCACAGCTACAATCAGATGCAAACACTGCTCTATGCCTTCGCCTGTCGGCTTACAAAAAACGAAAGTGACGCACAGGACTTGCTGCAAGATACGGCGTATAAAGCATTCAAATACAAAAACCTGTATCAACCGAAAACCAATTTGCGCGCCTGGCTGATGACCATCATGCGCAACACCTTCATCAACAACTATCGGCAGAAGAAGCGCCGAAATGTACAAAACGACACGACAGATAACGAATATTTTGTCAACTCCGGTCACCTGACAGTCGTCAACGGCGGCGAAATGAGTACTTCTCTGGAGGAAATCTGGAGCGTGGTAGATGAACTGGAGGATTGGTTGAAAGTACCTTTTCTGCTTTTTTATCAAGGATATAAATATGATGAAATTGCTGAATTATTGGATATTCCGGTAGGTACGGTCAAAAGCCGGATTTTCTTTGCGCGCAAAAAAATGCAGGGTACATTGAAAGAAAGGTATGAAGTGCCTGCGTATGAAGAGATGGCAGCGTGAACGAAATCAAGTTATCAGGTGTTTATCGAATGATAGTGTTACTTCGAGGAAGAGGCTTGTTACTTTAAACAATAGAAGACTATGCAATTTCTAGCCATCGAATTGGATGTAAACGAAAAACTGTTTCTGCGCAACCCACAGCGAACAGACCTGGGGCGGAAGATACTGCGCGAAAGTGTACTGCTCATTGATGAGATTGGTTTTGAGGCTCTTACGTTTAAGAAACTAGCGGCACGCATTCATTCCACCGAGGCTTCGATCTATCGCTATTTTGAAAGTAAATATTTTTTACTGTTATATCTGACGAATTGGTATTGGGAATGGCTGAAATTTTGTATCGAACTGAGTATAATGAATGTAAAAGAGCCGCCCGAAAAGCTTAAACGCATCGTAGGTACAGTGGTGGACACGAGCAAACGCAACGCAAAGGTGGATTTTATTGATGAGCAGGTGCTGCACCGCATCGTAGTGGCGGAAGGATCGAAGGCGTACCACACCAAGGAAGTGGACTCGCAAAATAGGGAGGGTTTTTTCCTGTCGTACAAGTCGCTCTGCAAAAAAATAGCCGACGTAATGGTGGAAATCAACCCGGACTTTCCATACCCGCGCGCGCTGGCGAGCAACCTGCTGGAGATGGCGAGCAACCATATTTACTTTGCCCTGCACCTGCCGCGCCTGACCGACATTGACAGCAAGGGGGATATTTTGCAGCAGATGGAAGATATGTTGAATTTCATTACTTTAAAATTGTTAGCCACCGAAAAACCATGGATACAGCCAACGATTGCGAATTCGCAGACAGATATTCAGTACAACAAACTTCAGCCGTCGAACGGGCATTCGACGAAGGTCCATTGATAGATGTTGGATGTCGGATGCTGGAAAAAATCAGACATTATTCATTTTTGAAATTGACATAAATCATCCCTTTATAAAGATTTATTTTTTTGTTGATGCGAACGAATGGTTTCGCTACAACCTAGGAATTATTTTGCGCTAACATTTTAAAACTAAATTATTACTACTATGATGAAGCTGATTGTAAAAGGAATTTTAATAACCACTGCTGCTGTATTTCTGAGCTCTTGCGCCGTTATCCGCGAGGGTGAGGTGGGCGTGAAACGCAAATTTGGAAAGTACGACGACAAGCCCTACACGCAGGGTTTGAAAGTGTTTAATCCGTTTACGACGACGATTGTGAAAGTTTCGACGCAGACAAACAACATGGAAGTGGAGCTGAATTTGCCTTCCAGAGAAGGTTTGAACGTACAGGCAGAAGTTTCGATTTTGTACGGGGTAATTCCGAATGAAGCACCCAACATTTTGCGCAATATCGGTCCGAATTTTGAGCGCACCGTGATCTTGCCGGTGTTTCGCTCAGCAGTGGCGGACGTGACGGCGCAATTCCTCGCCAAGGATATGCACACCGGTGCCCGCGCTAACATCGAGGAGACGATTCGCAAACGCATGAGCGACCTGTTGAAAGAACGCGGTATCGTGGTGGAAGCGGTGCTGCTCAAGAGTATTGTGCTGCCGCGCAACCTGGCGCGCGCCATCGAGGAGGTGCTGGAAGCCGAGCAAGCCGCTGCCCGCCTGACCTTTGTGTTGCAACAGGAAAAACAGGAAGCCGAGCGCAAACGCATCGAAGCCGAAGGGGTACGCGACGCACAGAAAATTATTGCCGAGGGCTTGAGCGCGCAGATTTTGCAATTCAAATCTATTGAGGCGTTCTTAGAACTGGCAAAATCACCGAATACGAAAGTCATCATCTCTGACGGCGATATGCCGGTGCTGCTGAACCAGGAAGACAACGCCACGACACCGGTGGTGACCAAGCCACAGAATACGAGCCTGACAACAGGCAATAACAGAAATTAATTCAGGCGAAGGGTAGGGTTAAGCCGGTGGCAGGTGCAAAACTGTGACCGGCTCCTTTCGATCGGGATTCGCGGAATAAAAGTATGGACAGGATATATCTTGAACATCTTCAAATCCGGTGAATCCTGATTCAGACTCTTCCCAACTATCCACTTTGTAAAACTGTTATTCCGAACATGGAAATTTCAACTACCCTCACGCCCTTGCAACGCTTCTTTCGGCTGTTGCAATTAGACAAAAAAGACATTACCTATGTTTATATCTACTCCATTTTTGCAGGGTTGATCAACCTGAGTTTGCCGCTCGGGGTGCAGGCGGTTATTGGATTGATTGCAGGTGGAGCTATGTCGGCTTCGCTCATTTTGCTGGTGGCAGCGGTGACGGCAGCAGCTGCACTGTCGGGCATTCTGGTGGTGATGCAATTGAGTGTGGTAGAAACCATCCAGCGGCGCATTTTTGCGCGCTCGGCGTTTGAATTTGCCTTTCGTATCCCGCATTTGCAGTTAGATAGTCTCACCAAATATTATCCGCCGGAATTGGTCAACCGCTTTTTTGACACGCTCACTTTACAAAAAGGCGTTCCGAAGTTGCTTATTGACGCTTCTACCGCTGTGCTGAATGTCATTTTTGGCTTGATTTTAATTTCGTTTTACCACCCGTTTTTTGCGTTTTTTGGCTTATCGCTAATTCTTATCATCTTTTTTATTTTTAGAATTACCGGACCTACCGGCTTGAAAACCAGCCTGAAAGAATCTAAATACAAATATGAGGTAGCGTCTTGGCTTGAGGAAATGGCGCGCTCGATGAACACCTTTAAACTCTCCGGCGACACGCCCTTTCCACTCCGACAAACGGATTATTTAGTGTGTAATTACCTCGACAATCGCCGCAAGCACTTCCGCATCCTTCTCACGCAGTACGGCGTGGTGGTGGGTTTTAAAATTTTGGTCACGGCGAGTTTGTTGCTCTTGGGCAGTTTCTTGGTCATTGACAATCAAATCAATATCGGGCAGTTCGTCGCTGCCGAAATCGTGGTCATCAGCATCATCAGTTCGGTGGAAAAACTCATGCTTTCCATGGACACCGTGTACGACACCCTGACAGCACTGGAAAAACTCGGCAACATCACCGATCTGCCGGTAGAGCAGGACGAAGGCTTGAATTTTGAACAAATTGACACCGGCAAAGGCATTCGCGTCAGTGTGCAGGATTTATATTTTAAATATGAAGATGCCGAACGACCGACGTTGGACAATGTGTCGCTCGAACTGGCGGCAGGTGAAAAAGTGGCTTTGACGGGTTACAACAGTTCGGGCAAGAAAACTTTAGTGCAACTCATCGCCGGTTTATATGGCAATTTTCAGGGCAATATCAGTTACAACGGTTTTCCGATTAAAAACTTAAATCTATCGAGCCTGCGCCATCACATCGGCGATAATTGTTCGCAGGAAAACTTGTTTCGCGGCACTTTGATTGACAATATCGCACTGGGACATCCCGAGGTGTCGCTGGAAGACGTGATCTGGGCAGCGGAGAGTGTGGGCTTGAGCGAGTTTGTACAACGCCTGCCCAACGGTTACAACACCATGCTGCTGCCCGAAGGCAAAAACGTGCCACAGAGCGTGCGTACCAAAATCTTACTGGCAAGGAGCATCGCGCCGCGCCCGCAATTGCTGGTGTTGGAAAGTTTGCTCACCAATCTGGAACCGCTCGAACGCGCCCACATCACGCAATTCCTCACCGCACCGGAACGCAACTGGACGCTGCTCGCCGTGACGGACGACCCCGTTGTGGCAGCTAAATGTCAGCGTGTATTGGTGATGAAAGAGGGGCAAATTGTGGAAGAAGACAGTTTTCAAAATCTGACTGCCAGCCCACATTTCAAAAAAATATTTAAAACCTTGAATCCGGAAGGCTTGCAAAACGGGTATGCTAAAAATATTGCAACAAACGTGGCGCACTCGTAAGACAGGATAGAACGCGGATTTACGTCCCGCCAAATGACGAATGCAACGGATTAACCCGGATTTTATTCGCATCTGCCAAGAACAAGAACACACAAACATATTAACACAATTTGAATCATGTTAAACATTTCACATAACAGCGTCAGCCACCGTATACGACTGGAAGATTACGGCTCCTTTCGGCAAACGAGTCTCTCGCGCGCCCACCTTATGATGACGCGCTGGCTGCTGGCGGTCATGGGTATTGCCATTATTTTTCTGCTGCTACCCTGGACGCAGAACATTCAATCCAAAGGCAAAGTCACAACCCTTCGACCCGAACAACGCCCGCAAATCATTCCCTCGCCCATTGACGCGCGGATCGAACGCTGGTATGTGCGCGAAGGACAGGCAGTGAAAAAAGGCGATACGATTGTGTTTATTTCTGAAATTAAAGCCGATTACCTCGACCCCGAACTCGTGCCGCGCACCGAGCAGCAAGTGGCAGCGAAGGAAGGCGCGGTGGTGTCGTACCAGGATAAAGTGAACGCCCTGCAAGACCAGATTGCCAACATGGAAGCCCAACTGCGCCTGAAACGCCAGCAATTGCAACAAAAAATAGATCAGGTGCAATTTAAAATCGGTGCCGACCGCGCGGATTTGGCGCAAGCCGTCATCCAGGATTCGATTGCCAAAGTGCAGTATCAACGGGCGCAAAGTTTGTTTGAACGCGGCATTGATTCACGGGCAAAAGTGGAAGAAAAGCAGGCAAAATTGCAGGAAACGCGCAACAAAGTCATCGCCTCGGAAAACAAATTGAATTCCAGCCAAGCCGAACTGCGCATCACCCAAACCGAACTCAACGCCATCCAAGCCGAATACAGTGAAAAAATTGCTAAAGCCCGTTCGGACATTGCCAGCACCCTCTCGCAAAAGTTTGATACCGAAGCGGATGTAAACAAACTGCGCATTCAGTCGAGCAATTACGCCCGTCGCGCTGGTTTTTACTACATCACCGCGCCGCAGGATTGTTACATCACCAAAACCGTCACGCCCGGCATCGGCGAAACCATCAAGGAAGGCGACGGTATCGTGAGCATCATGCCGAAAGATTACGAACTGGCGGTGGAATTGTACGTAGAACCGATGGATTTCCCACTGGTGAACGTGGATACGAGTGCGGGTAAGAAACCGGAGGTGCGCTTTATTTTTGACGGCTGGCCCGCCTTCGTGTTTTCGGGCTGGCCCGGGCAGTCGTTTGGCACCTACGTGGGCGAAATTGCAGCGATTGACAACGAAATCAGTTCTAACGGCAAGTATCGGATTTTGGTAGCCTACAAACCCGGCACCAAACCCTGGCCCAAAGAACTGCGCGTGGGTTCCGGCTCGCAGGGCATCGTGCTGCTCAACAACGTGCCGCTGTGGTACGAAATCTGGCGCCAACTCAATGGCTTCCCGCCGGATTATTATGCCAGTGATGAACAGGAAGAGGCGTTAAAACAGAAAACGCCGGTGCAGCTGATTAAGTGATTGGCGAGCGATGAAAGGTGAAACGTGAATCGAATTATTAGAAAACAATAGATTTTCAATTTTGGAGACGCCGTCTCCGAAATTTAGGGATTGTTGTTAGAAACTGGGTCTAAAGTCTGGCATCTGGTATCTGCTAATCTGGCATCTTTTTTACATTTGAAACAATGAGATATTTACTCTTTATCATAATACTTTTTTCATTCTTGAAGATTTCTGCGCAAGATTCTACCCGTATCTTCACGCAGCAGGAATATTTTCGCTGGATTTTGGCGTATCATCCGCTGGTGCGGCAGGCGAATCTGCTCACGGCGGAGGCACAGGCAGAGTTGCGCATGGCACGCGGCGGTTTCGACCCGAAGTTGCAGTCGGAGGTGGCACAGAAATCATTCGACGGCAAAAATTATTACACCTACACCGAAAGCGGTTTTAAAATTCCGACCTGGTATGGCTTGGAAGTGAAAGGGTTGTTCAACACGGCGAGTGGCATCAACATCAACCCGGAAACGACCGTTCCGGCAGCGGGGCAGGCGGTGCTGGGGGTACGCGCCACGCTGGGCGCGGGTTTGTTCATAGATGAGCGGCGGGCGATGTTGCAACAAGCGCAGATTTTACAAAACCTCAACGAAGCCGAGCGCCAAAACGCCATCAACGAAGTGCTGCTCGGTGCTGCCCTGGCGTATTGGGACTGGGTGCAAGCCTGGAACGAACGCCGTGCCATTGAGCAGGCGTTGCAGGTGTCGCGCCAACGCTTGCAGAGCATTGTAGAAACCTTTAACCAGGGCGACCGCCCGGCGGTGGATACGCTGGAGACCTTCATTCAGGTGCAAAATTGGAAGTATGAATTGAACAACGCCCAACTCAACGTTCAAAATACCGGACTTGCCCTGTCGAATTTTCTGTGGTACGAAGACAACACGCCGCTCGAAATCGCCGAAACCCTGCGGGCACCTGCATTAGACACTCTGGAACATCAACAACCGCTACCTGCGCTCCTTAATTTTTTACAACAGGTAGCTGCCAGCCATCCACAATTGCGTTCTTATCAGTTCAAAATCAATCAATTGGATGTGGACCGAAGATTGGCCCTGGAGCAGTTGAAGCCGCGTTTGGATGTGGAGTATAATATTTTAGGCGATGGGTTTAATTTTGGCAGAACGGTCAACAACGACGGCAATGGATTACAAAATGTATTGCTCAATAACTACAAATGGGGTTTAAATTTTAGTTTTCCCATTTTTTTAAGAAAAGAGCGCGGCAAGCTGGAACTGACCCGTTTAAAAATTTTAGACACGAATTTTACCTTACAACAAAAACGCCTCGAAATCACCAACAAAGTGCGCGATGCCTACAATGAATGGCAAAATACGCAGGCACAAATCGCTTTGTATCAAGACATTACCAACAACTACAGCCGCCTGCTGGAAGCCGAAATCACGCGGTTTGAACTCGGCGAAAGCTCCATTTTCCTCATCAACTCGCGCGAGCAAAAACTGATTGAAGCGCAATTAAAACTCATCCAATTACAAGCGGATTTTCAAAAAAACCGGAACAAAGTGGCGTGGGCAACGGGAAACTTGGCGACGGCGGGACTTCGAGATTAAGTGACGGAGAGACCAAGTGAGTACCACGTTTTCTTTGAAAATAAGCACAAAAACCGTTTCTTGCCGACCGATTCAATGCTTCATTTTATCATCGGTCACTTGTCAGTATCATGTTTAGCAACATCAGTAAATGGATTTTAAAACGCTTGGGATGGAAAATTGAAGGGCAATTCACCTCGCCCAAAGCCGTGCTGGTGGAGTTTCCGCACACCTCCAACTGGGATTTTCCGCTGGGCTTGCTGGTGCGGAGTGCCATTCAGGCCGATATCAAATTTGTGGCAAAATCTTCCCTGTTCAAATTTCCGTTCGGAGGGCTGTTTCGTTCGCTGGGCGGCTACCCGGTAGATCGAAGCAAGAGCAATAATTTTGTGGATGCAGTGGTGGATATTTTCAACCAAAAGGAGCGGTTTGCGATTATTCTCACCCCGGAAGGCACCCGCACGAAGGTGGACAAGCTCAAAACGGGTTTCTACCATATTGCAGATGGCGCGAAAGTACCCATTGTAATGGTGAAATTTGACTGGGCTAAAAAAATAGTAGGCTTCAGCGAGCCGTTTTATACCACCGGCGATTATGATGCCGATATTATAAAAATAATGGATTATTATAAAGGTGTAAAAGGCTACCACCCGGAGTTGGGTTATAATGTAAATGAAAAAGGCGAGATGCAGGGCGCGGCAGTGGTGAGCGGTGAGTAGTACAAAGTTTTGTTGATGAGAAAAAACAAAAAGACTTCCGAAGTTTTTATCACCCCGGAAGTCTTTTCACAAACATGATTTTTTTACGAATCACGCTTCCCTAATCCTGTTTAGTTGCCGCCGCCAAACACGTAGCCCAGCGTCAAACCAATCGAACGGGTACGCAAATACGGCTCATTGTCAGCACCTTGTGTACCCAGATCGTCGTCCAGTAAGTTGTTAATACCCAAGTCATAACGCAGATCAACCAACAGCGGACCCAGGTTTACGCCCAAACCAAAAGCAGCACCCCAGTCAATGCGGCGTTGGTTGATTTCATCGTCGTTGCTATCATTAAAATCAATGTCAATTTTGCCGTCTATTAACGCACCTTCTCTTTCAATGGAACCATTCAGTGCGTAGCTGACAAACGGACCGCCATAAAAGAACAACCCGATGCCGCTGCCGTCGGTGCTACCGGCTTTAATTTTCGCCAGAATCGGCACTTCCAGGTAGTTGTAACGCAGGTTGGTTTCTCCGAGCAGACCTTCCAGTTTGCCACCTTTTTGGATAAACAAAATTTCCGGTTGGATGGCGAAGCCGTCGCTGATGGGGAGTTCGGCAAACAAACCACCCTGGAAACCCAGGTAAGAAGTAGCATCATATTCTTCACTGCTGGAGAAAGCCTCCTCTGCCAGGCTAGCGAGGCTGATACCGCCCTTGATACCCAGCTGTGCCTGTACTGCCGTAGCAGCCAATAACAAAAGTGCAAACAACAAATTCTTTTTCATACGTAAGCTTTTTTTGTTTTCAAAAATTTTTTGGATAAAACCTTACAATTACTTTGTTCTAACAGAAACCATTTTTAATTGTTCAATTCCCTTTCTTAAATCGAAAATCGTATGCAACGCATTCTCACACCTTTAATCCTGTTCTTACTCGCGGCAGTTTGCTGGCAATGTCAGCCCAAAGAGCAGCCAAAAGACCTCACCGCCACCACGCCGCTACCCGCAGCCGAGGCTACCTCCCTCGACGGCAAACCGCTCTACCCGCCGCAGGAATCCGATGCCACCC
>Ga0224722_1001546_pt1 | contig 12712 bp, 10 predicted proteins | sample Balambano_FR1_Me_FD_161646 | JGI IMG/M metagenome (GOLD analysis project Ga0224722, IMG submission 161646) | Freshwater sediment microbial communities from Lake Towuti, South Sulawesi, Indonesia - Balambano_FR1_MetaG | ecosystem: Environmental > Aquatic > Freshwater > Lake > Sediment | place...
TCATGCGCCCGTTGGCCGCAATGTGGAGATCGTTCTAAACTACAGCATCGAGGGTGACGATGAGACCGGAAGAAGCGTGGCAATCGGCGCTGGGCGAAATCGAAATCAACATGGGTCGCAGTGGCTATGTCACTTGGCTCAAGTCTGCCCGGCTGGTAACGTATGAAGATGGGCAATTCGTCATTGGCGTGGCGAATGGCTACGTCAAAGAATGGATCGAGCAGCGCAAGCTGACTGAGATCAAGAAGATGCTGAGCGACCGCATGGGGCGAAGCGTGGATGTTTCGCTCATGGTGCTCACGCAAACCGCGGCGCAGCCCAAGGTATCCTCTGCGACCGAATTGAATCGCCGCGACCGGGAACCTGCCCCCTCTTCTAGTCTGCCTTCAACCAGCCACACCAATGGCAACGGCAACGGCGGCGTCAACGATGGGTTGATCGCCCGCTACACTTTCGAGGCGTTCGTCGTCGGCTCTGGCAACCGCATGGCACACGCCGCCGCGATGGCCGTGGCCGAGATGCCGGCTGAAAACTACAACCCGCTGTTTCTGTATGGCGGCTCGGGCCTGGGCAAGACGCACCTGTTGCACGCCATCGGCAACGCCGCCCGGCGCAGCGGATTGAGTTGCCGCTACGTCACCTCCGAGACGTTCACCAACGAGTTGATCTCGGCCATTCGTTCGCAGTCTCAGGAGGCGTTCCGCAACAAGTATCGGTACGTGGATGTATTGCTGATGGATGACGCCCAGTTCATCGCCGGCAAGGAGTCCACACAGGAAGAGTTCTTCCACACCTTCAACACGCTGCACGGCGCCAACAAGCAGATTGTGTTGACCAGCGACCGCGCGCCCAAGATGATGGTGACGCTGGAGGATCGCCTGCGCAGCCGGTTCGAATGGGGCTTAATGGCCGACATCTCGCCGCCCGACCTGGAGACGCGCATGGCGATCTTGCAGCACAAGGTCGCCCAGATGAACTGCACCATCCCGCCGGACGTGATCGAGTTCGTGGCCAAACAAATCCAGAGTAACGTGCGCGAGTTGGAAGGCGCGCTGACGCGGCTGATCGCCACATCGGAGATGACTGGCCGGCCGATCTCGGTGCAATTCGCCCGCGACACTTTGGCTGATCTGGTTGGCAGGCGCGCGCACATCACACCATCGCAGGTGGTCGAGACGGTGGCGAAGTACTACAACATCTCGGTGCCAGAGATGGTGTCATCCGCGCGCAATAAAGAGCTGGTGCAGCCACGCCAGATCGCCATGTATTTGATCCGCCAGGAGACCGACGCCTCGCTGCCGGAGATCGGCAATTTGCTGGGCGGACGCGACCACACCACCATCATCCACGGCGTGGAGCGGGTGAAGGATCGCCTGGAGGCCGAGGATCAACTCCGCCGCGACGTGATGAGCGTGCGCGAGCAGTTGTATCTGAACGTGACGGCTTGAATCGTTGGATATTGGTTGTTGGTTAACCTGCGCGTTAACCAACAACCAATATCCAACATCAATGCGGCAGCGCATCCACCTGCTTCGCCAAGTTGAAGTCCTTGTCACTCAGTCCACCCACGTCGTGCGTGGTCAACGCCAGCGTGACCTTGTTCCACTTGATCGTGATATCGGGGTGATGCTGCGCGGCCTCTGCCAGCACGCCGACCGCGGTAGTGAACATCAGCGACTGCGGAAAGCCGGTGAAGGTGTAGGTCTTGGTGATCTCGCCTGCGTCGTTCAGCGACCAGCCCTGCGCCTTTGCTAACCGCGCTTTGACCTGCCGATCTGTCAACTTCGCCATCACGAACCTCCTCGTCCTCTACAATCCGGTTGATGGCGCGCATTATCCACGCGATAACCGAATTTCATTTCGACCAGGTGCGGCTGCTGATGCGGGAATACCACGACGCCGTTGTGGCCATGGCCGGCGAGAGCGACGCCTGCACCTGATTCGATAGCTTCGATGCGGAGCTCGTGCAGCTCCCCGGTGACTATGCTCGGCCAAGAGGACGCCTGCTGCTGGCGCTAGGCGACGACGTGATCGCTGGCATGGTCGCGCTGCGGCCGATTGACGAGACGACGGGTGAGGTGAAGCGGCTGTATGTGCGGCCAAACGTGCGCGGGCAAGGCATTGGCCGGTCATTAGTGACAACCCTCGTCGAGCAGGCGCACACTGCCGGCTATTCGGCGCTGCGGCTGGAAACGCTCGAAGTCATGCGCGATGCCCAAGCGTTGTATCGCGCCCTGGGTTTCACCGAAATCGCCCCCTATCGCCCGCCGACGAGCGAGCACGACCGGACGATCAGCATGGAACTTGCCCTTTGAAGTCAATCAGCCCGGAGCTAAAGCTGCCGGGCTGAAAGAACCGGGCTAATCGAATAGCCTTGCCATTTCTACATAGCCGCTTCGCCATGCCAACTCTTTCAGCACTGTGGCTTCAGCCCAGTGCATCATCGTTTCGGCTGACGCGCCGGTAAGTTGAGGGAGAGACCCTTCGCTCCACTTAGCATGACAGGTCTACGTCGCAGCGATCTGCACATACTCCTGCCGCAGCACGGCCTCGTCGCTAACGCCAAAGCGCGCCAGCAACTTGCCAATGACCTCCGCCTTGCGCTCGGCGTCGCGCTTGCTCCAGGTGCGGCTCTTGATTTCAAGGAAATAGCCGTCGCGCGCCGGGTTGACCATGCGGTCAATGTTGATGAACAGCTCCTCGTCTTCGTAGAACACCTCCCAGCGCAGGCGATCTTTCTCCACCTGCACCTCGCGATCCGGCTTGAAATACTCGCGATAAAAGCGCAGGCTGCGGTCGGCCGGCGCCATGAAGCGCACCCGGCTGAGCAGGATCGAATGGGGATACTCGCGGTCGCTCTGCCCGCCCACCAACGTCAGGCGATAGCGGCTGCCGGTGACGTTGCCCTTAGCGTCAATGCTCTCGTCCTCGCGGTAACGCAGGCGTGATGGCTCGTCCTGAAAATAGAAATAGGTGTCATATTGCCGGTAGTGCACATGCCGCACCACGTTGATCTCGCCGCCGTTGATGACAGCGACAACCGGCGCTGGGTCGGCGATGCGCGCCTTCACTTGCACCTCGAACGACTCCTCCTGTTGCACGCCGCCGATGGCAGCCAGCTTGCGCAGCACATCGCCCTCGCGTTCACCCAGGAAGGCATTGATCCGCTGGGCGATCTCGTTCGCCTGCGCTTTGATCTCGTTTTCGTTCAACGTCAACAGCGCCCGCTCACGCATCAGGCATTTGCCGTTCACAAATACGTCGCGCACGTCGCTGGCATGGCTGGAATACACGATCTGGGTATAGATCGCATCGCCACCCGGATCAACGCTGGAGAACTGCGGCGTGCTGTGCAGCTTGTCCAGGTTCACCACGATCACATCGGCGCGTTTGCCCACTTCGAGCGAGCCAGTGATGCCGCCGATGTGCAGCGCCCGCGCGCCCATGCTGGTCGCCATCATCATGGCCGTCTTGGCCGGCACCACAATCGGGTCACGCGTGCTGCCCTTGGCCAGCAGCGCCGCCAGCCGCATCTCCTCGAAGTGATCAAGGTCGTTGTTGCTGGCCGGACCATCGGTGCCGATGCCGACGTTCAGACCCGTCTTCAACATCAGCGTGGTGTTGGCGATGCCGCTGGCCAGCTTGAGGTTGGCCGAGGGGTTGTGCGACACCGTTGCACCAGCGTTGCGCAGCGTGCGCATCTCGCCGCCGTCAATAGCCACGCAGTGCGCAGCGATGACCTTGGCCTCCAGCACGCCATTCTTTTTGACCCAGTTCACCACCGGCATGCCATGCTCGCGCCGGCTGTCCTCCAGCTCCTGGAATGTCTCGCTGATGTGAATGTGCAGCGGCACATCGTGTTTCACGGCGATCTCGGCGCAGGCGCGCATCAGCTCGCCGCTGCACGTGTAAGGCGCATGCGGCGCGATCACCGGCACGATCAGCGGATGTCCCTTCCACTTCTGAATAAATTTCTCGGTGAAGTCGAGGCTCTCGTCGGCGCTGGCGGCATCGGGCGTGGGGAACTGCATGATCGTCTGCGAGCACAGGGCGCGCATGCCGGCGTCGGCGATCGTTTGCGCGATGGTGTCCTCGAAGTAATACATGTCGTTCACGCACGTCACGCCGCTGCGGATCATCTCGGCGCAGGCCAGCTTTGTGCCCAGTGCCACGAATTCGGGCGAGACGAATTTCCGCTCCACTGGCAGCATGTAGCCATACAGCCACACGTCCAGCCGCAGGTCGTCGGCCAAGCCGCGCAGCAGCGTCATGGGCACATGGGTATGGCAGTTGATCAGGCCGGGCATGATGACGCAACCAGCACAGTCAATCACCTCGTGCGCCGTCCAGTCAGCCTTGATGTCTTCCGCATTGCCCACAGCGACGATCACATCCTCGTAAATGACGACTGCGCCGCGTGGATATTGGTGGAATGCGTCGTCCATCGTGATGACGATGCCGTTGGTGAGGATGATGTCTGCCTGTTGCATAAGGTTTTTATAGCACAAAGTGTTATAGCCCTTTGAGATGGGCTCCATCAATGGAATTTTGCACCGATTCGCGCGCAGCTTAGAAATTGCGTAGAATCAGGCGCATGAGCGCGTCGTCCAATTCCGTATCACCCGTCCAAACGGCTCTCCTGCAATCCAACACGCGATCCGGCGAGCGGTTTGGGTTACGCGCCTCCGGCATCCGCATCGGGCGGGGTGTGCTGGATGTCACCGATATCCAGCTTTCCCCAGATGATGTGCACGCTTCGCGCGAGCACGCCTTGCTGGTGTTTGAAGACGGCAACTGGTATTTACAGGATCAAAGCCGCAACGGCACGCTGGTCAATGGCCAAGTGGTGCGCAAGAACCGGGTGCGGCTGAACAGCGGTGACCGCATCAAGATCGGTGACTCGTTCGACGTGACGTTCCGTTATCTGAGCGATACCACCCAATCGGACGACGCGCCGGACGCGATGCCGCGCTACAACGCCAACGCGACGGCGACGGCGGTTGAGTCGCCTGCCACACAGGTCGGCCTGTGGATTAGCCCCAGCGCTGCCGTGTGGCGCGATGGCGAGCGCCTGCCAGTATTTCTCTCGCGCACGGAATACCGCCTGCTCAAATACCTCATTCAACATCAGGGTGACGTGTGCGAATACGACAATGTGATCAACGCGGTGTGGGGCAACATGCGCGACAAGGATAGCCTGCACGAGTTGATCTACCGCGTGCGCCGCAAGATCGAGCCAAACCCATCGCAGCCGCGCTACCTCGTTATTCGCAGCGGCATCGGCGTGGTGCTGTTCCCGCAGGGCATCAAGGGCGACAACTAGCGTCCGCCACGACGCACAGCCACTAAAACAGACGGGCTGCCTTTCGGAATGAAAGGCAGCCCATCTTCGTTTTGCTTTGCGACTTAGCGACTTTGCGAGGCGTCGTCAAGCCTTCACGCCACGACCGGGATGATCATCGGCCTGCGCCGGGTCTCGTTGTTGATCAGGCGATTGAGCGATTCAATCGTCTTGTCGCGGATGCTGGCCTCGCTGGTGTTGCCGGTGATGTCCTTGAGCGCGTCTGCCACAGCCCCGCTCATCGCCTTGAGTAGCGACTCGCTCTCCTTCATGTAGATGAAGCCGCGCGTAATGATCTCCGGCGCTTCGGCCAGCTTGCCGTCTTCGCCGCGCCGCACGATGGCCAGCACGAAACCATCGCGCGACAGGATGTCCCGATCGCGGATCACGGCCTTGCCGATATCGCCCACGCCGCTGCCGTCCACAAACACATAGCCGCCCGGCAGCCGCTCAAGCTGCTTGGCTTCGCCGTTCTTGAACTCAACCGGCGTGCCGTTTTCGACCACGAACGTGCTCTGGATGCCCATCCCCTGCGCCAGTTTGGCGTGGGCCTTGAGCATGCGTAATTCGCCGTGGATCGGGATGAAGTGCTTTGGCTTGACCAGACTCATCAACAGCTTCTGTTCTTCCTGGCTGGCGTGGCCCGACACGTGCACCTTGGCCACCGGGTCATACAGCACGTTGGCGCCCTTCTGGAACAAGCGGTTGATGATGCGGTGGATGTATTCCTCGTTGCCGGGGATGGGGTGGGCCGACATGACGATGGTGTCGTCCGGCTCGACGTTGATGACTGGATGCCGGCCGACGGCCATGCGCCCCAACACTGCGCCCGGCTCGCCTTGTGTGCCGGTGGCCATGATGGCGATCTCGTGCGGCTTCATCTTGACCGTGTCTTCCAACTTCACCAGCATGCCATCAGGGATACTCAAATAGCCCATCTTCTGGGCCATCTTCACGTTCTCAATCATGCTCGTGCCGGCCAGGGCCAGCTTGCGACCATAGATATCGGCCACGTTGACCACTTGCTGCACACGCGAGATGAGCGACGCGAAGGTAGCGACGATGATGCGCCCCTCGGCGTCTCTGAAAATATGCTCGAACTCGGGCTCGATCTCGCGCTCGCTGGGCGTGGAGCCGGGCTGCTCGGCATTAGTGCTGTCGGCAAACAGCGCCAGCACGCCGCGCCCGCCAAACTCGGCCAGCTTGCCAAAGTCGGACGGCTTGCCATCCACTGGCGTGTGGTCGAACTTGAAGTCGCCGCTGTGCACGATCAGCCCGGCCGGCGTGGTGATGCCCAGCCCCACGTTGTCGGGGATGCTGTGGCACATGCGGAAGGTCTCGACCTTGAACGGGCCGACCTCGAACTCGCCGCCCACATCAACCGTGTGTAATTTGGTGCGGTCGAGCAGCTTGGCGTCCTTTAGCTTGACCTCCAGCAGGCCGCGCGTGAGCGGCGTGGTGTAGATCGGCGCGTCGGGGAAGTCGCGCACCACGTGCTGAATTGCGCCGGTGTGGTCTTCGTGGCCATGCGTGATGACGATGGCCTTGATGTCGTCCTTGCGTTCCTTCAAAAAGTTGTAATCGGGGATCACGGCGTCTATGCCGAGCATGTCGCTTTCGGGGAACATGACGCCTGCGTCAATCAGCAGGATGTCGTCGTCGTACTCGAACATCATCATGTTCTTGCCGACTTCGCCCAACCCGCCGATGGGGATCCATTTCAGAGTTTTCGATGCCATAGAGTTATAGGGTTGATGTAGATTTAATGCGTTAACAGCGCGCCCACATGTTGCGACCGCGCAAAGTTTCAATCAAGAATAAGAAGAGATCAGACCGAACGAGGGAGGGCCATCGCGGTTGCATCGCGGTGCGATGCCGTTGCGTATTCATGCGATGGGGCTGCTGGGGCAGCGAACGGGGGCTGACATTGCCTTCTTTTGCTTGGCTACGCCAATTATACTCACGCGACACATCACACCCATGGCTTTCAATGGAAAATCTTAAGTCGCAGCCCGTCTTTTTGCTTGGTTTTGGCGGCGTCGGCCGCGCGTTGGCCCGTCAGATCATCGCCGCTCGTGCACTACACGCACGCCGCAACAAGCTTCATTTGAACATCGTCGGCGTCGCCGACAGCGCCTCATCCGTCCTCCATCCGTCCGGCCTGAGTGACGCTGTTATTGGTGACCTAATCGGGTGTAAAAGTCGCGGCGAACGCCTTTCAACCAATAACCAACAACCAACACCGCATGACCTGCCGTCGAATTGCATCCTCGTAGACACTACTGCCAGTGATGCCACCGTGCCCTTGTTGCTGGCAGCGAAGGCGCGCAGCATGGGCACCGTGCTGGCCAACAAACTGCCCGTTGCCGGAAAGCTCGACTGGTGGGACGCCATCGCCGATGAACGGTCGCGTTGGGAGACGACGTGCGGCGCGGCGCTGCCGGTCATCAGCACGTTGAACACATTGCTCGACAGCGGCGATCAGGTCACTCGAATCGAAGGCTCGCTCAGCGGCACGTTGGGCTACTTGTCGTCGCAGCTCGAAGCGGGTGTGCCGTTCGGCGCGGCGGTGCGCGACGCCAAGGCCAAGGGTTTCACCGAGCCCGACCCGCGCCAGGACCTGGGCGGGCTTGACGCGGCGCGCAAGGCGCTCATCCTGGCGCGCATGCTGGGCTATCGGCTGGAGATGAGCGATGTGGCGGTCGAGTCGTTGTATCCGGCCACGATGGACGGCCTGAGCGTGGACGAATTCTTGCGCGAAGCCGACGCGCTGGACGCGCCGATGAAGCAACGCGCCGCCGAGTTGACGGCGGGTGGAAACGGCAAGCGGCTGCGCTATGCGGCCGAGATCGAAGGCGGCAAGTTACGCGTTGGGCTGATGGGTGCCGACCCGGCCAGCAAGCTGGGCGGCATCCGGACGAGCGACAGCATCGTTGTCTTCTACACCAAATACTTCAGCGACAACCCGGTGGCCGTGAGCGGGCGCGGTGCTGGGCAAGAGGTCACGGCGAGTGGCGTGCTGGGAGATGTGGTGGGGTTGGCGCGGGGGATGTGAGTCCTAAGGCAACTGGTTGATCCACTCTCGGACAGCCCACGCGCGCACCGGCTGATGCGCCTCATAAGCGGTTAATGCCTCGCGGGCCAGATCATGCGCCTGATCAACGCGCTCTTGGGCGAGCATAGCTTTGGCCAACACGAACTGCGCACCAGCGATGATCTCGTTCGACGCGATGCGCTGACCTTCGGCTAAGGATCGTTGTGCGGTAGCCTCTGCTTGTGCGATGCGTCCGGTGCGCAACAGGTGACGGGCGTAAGGGATGAGCACAAAGCCGCGCATCCAAGGCAGCGGCTCGGCCAGCGCAATGGATTCTTGAAAGTGATCCTCCGCTTCATCGTAACAGCCTAGGGCGCTCTTGGCATCCCCTAGATCGGCCAACACGTTTGCCAGACGTTCACGATGGCCAATGCGGCGCGCCAAGGCTTCTCCTTCTTCGGCATACATCAGGGCATTGGCCAGATCGCCCATCTCCATGGCCGATTCACTGAGATTGATGCACCCCACGCTGGCGCTGGCGATATTGCCAATCTGAAGGCACGCTTGCTTGCCCTCCAGTAGGCGTGCTTTGCCTTCTTCTACCTGACCCAGTTCGAATAGCATCATTCCCAAGCCAGCCGAGATGTCGCCAACCTGTCCTATATCACCGATATCACGGGCAATGATTAATCCTTGCTCTGTGTAGTGTGCTGAATTTCGGAAATCGCCCCGGCCGTAGTAGGCGCTCCCGATCGTTCTATAGAGCTTGACTGAAAGGGGCTGGCGGTCCACCTCGTGCAGCACCTGTAATCCTTGCTGGCATAGATCAATCACACGGTCATACTCGGCAAGTCGCAACCGAATAGAGGCAAGCATATACAGCGCATTGGCTAATGCAGCGACATCCTTCTCTTGGCTCGCAATTTCACGAGAGCGTTGATACACCTGCGACGCTTGATCAAACATGCCGCGAGTTTCGAAATATGGGTATAGGTTGCGAGCAAAATCAAGGAAGCGGGCGTCTCGGGCTTGTTCATCCGCAACGCGCAACGCATATAGCGCGTTATCTATCTCCACATCAAGGGCCGTGAAGTCGCGCGCATGGTCGCGCACAAAAGCAGCAAAATAATCCGTTGAACGCCGGACAACGCCTTCGTGATAGTCAGACCACTCGCCCAGCCGTTCCCGCGCGAAATCGCGCACCAGCGGATGCATCCGAAAGCGCCCTTCCTGGCTGGGCTGCAGCAAAGACCGGGCGATCAGTGTGCGCAGATCAGCCAGCGCCGTCTCGATCGGCACATTCCATATAAACGCTATCGCTTCGGCGCTGAAGTCCGCGCCGCCGAATACGCCCAGCGCCGCGAACTGTTGTTGCAATGCCGTGGGCAGCCTGTCATAGCTCAGGTTGAACGACGCGCGCACGCTGGCCGAATCGCGCTTCAGGCGGTTCAAGCGGGCGCGTTCGAGTCGCAGGTCGTCGAGCATGCCCTGCACCACCTGGTGTTCCGCGTCTCTGGGCGCGGCGCGCAAGGCGAATGACAACTGGCCGCCCGCAATCGCCAGCGCCAACGGCAGATGGCCCAACATCGCGGCGATGTGTCGCAACGCTTCCGCGTGCCGTCTGGCGCATTCACGTCCCAACAACTTCTCAAACAACTGTGCCGCCTCGTCCCCATCGGCGGCGAAGGGTTCGAGCGAGTAATGCAGCCAGCCATCGGTCGCATCCAGATCATTGCGCGTGGTCACCAGCACGGCGCAGCGGCCCTCGCTGGGTGGGAGCAGCGGTCGCACCTGCGCGCCGGTTTCAGCGTTGTCCAGCACGAGCAAGGCGCGTTTGTCGGCCAACACGCCGCGCACCGAGGCCGCGCGCGACTCAACATCGCGGAACTGGCTGACGTCTTTGCCATAGGCATCGGCGAATGAAGCCAAGATGGTCATCGCATCGGATACATCGAGCCGCGCCCACAACACGCCATCGGGGAAATCGCTGCGCAGGCGGTAGGCCAGGTGAATGGCCAGCGCCGTCTTGCCAACACCGCCCATGCCGCGCACGCCGTAAATCACGGCATGACCGACATCGAGCAGCGCGGTGCGCAACTCGGCCAGCTCGGCCTCCCGCCCGACGAACGTGGCCAGATCAGCCGGAGCGCGAAAGGGGGCAGGCGGGGCGACGGTTGGGGTGCGCGCATGGCCGTTCAGCGTCAGGAGCAACGCGCGGTCCTCACCGCCCGCCTGCGCCAGCAGACTGCGCACGCGCGCATGGCCGTTCAGCGTCAGGAGCAACGCGCGGTCCTCACCGCCCGCCTGCGCCAGCAGACTGCGCACGCGCGCATGCCCGCCAGCCAAAAGCAGCCGATCGGTCTGCGCCTCGTCCAGGTGCAGCGCCTGCGCCACGCGCGCTAAGTCTTGCCACTGCCGGGGCCTGAGCACGTGGCCGCTTAACCAGTGGTTGATCGTCTTGCGCGGCACGCCGGCCAGTTTGGCCAGCCGCGTCGGCCCAGTCTTTGCTTCGTCCAGATACGCCTGCAACACATCCCGCAACAGTTCCTTCGTCGTCATCGTTTGCCATGCGTCACGCAAAAGTGGCCCAAAACTGGGCCACTCTCTCCCCGCTATCGCTCTATTCTCTGGCAAGACCTGCCCGCTTCTTGACCTGCGTACGCACAGGGGGAAAGCAAGAGGCAGGCAGGTCGGTGTGACGCACCTTCGCCGTCATGGGCGGGGCCGCGCCGTGTCGTTTGCTGGGCGCGAGATTACTCGATTGGCGCGGTGGCTGTCAATCGAAGGATTGAGGGTGCAGTGTCAGTTTTGAATTGTGCCCGGTCAGGGCATTCCGGAGGACAGAACAACATGCAAGGCTTGTTTCTCAGAAGACTGTTGGTTGTAAGCGCGGGCGCGATATGTCTGATGGCGTTTGCGCCACTGGTTCAAACATCCCTAGCCGGCAAAACGAACGCCGACGCAGGCTCGCTCGCACTTACTCGGCCTTCCTTTCTTCGCGTTGCTCACGCCGAGGGTGTTAACAACAAGACCTATTCCATCGAAGTCAATCGCGCAGAAACAACGACAAATCAGCTGACCATTGGTAGTTTCAACCAGGCCAGGTCGGCCAACCTGTCATTAAAGTCTGGTAGTTACTTTGAACAAGCACGTGCCTCGTTAACCAGCCGCTTTCCTCAGATTCAAGTCGTCGAGTTTCAGGAATTGACACCATCGACACTGAACGGTGTTGACATCTTGTTCCTGTCTGTGGGCAACGCAAACACAGTTGCCGGAGTACCATTGACGGTACTTGAGCAAGAGTTGCTACTCAAGTTTGTTCAGGAGGGCGGATGCGCTGTTCTATTGCCAGATAACGATAGATATGGCGTTGGTGCTCCAATTGAGAATGAAAGTCTTATTGGCAAGTTTGGCATGCTCATCACGGGAACTTTGTTTGGCGGTGTAGCTGCAACAGTAACCGATACAAAGCTCAGTTTGGTTACAAGTGGACCATACGGTGATATCAAGTCGTTTACACAGAATTACCCAGGTGGAATAACGGACAGAGGTCCATATGGGAAAGCCTTAGCTAAAAATAGCCTTGGCGACGCTTTGGTTGTCATTCCCAATAGAACAATTGGACCAGCGGCCGGCCCTGTAATTGTCTTCTCCGACTTCAACACTTTTGTAGATGACTTTGATCAGGGGTTCTTCACTCAGAATCAATTCCTGTTCTTGAACACGATCTTCTCTTGTCTAGCCACCCATAAGTCCTTTCTGCCAGTTACACTTCGCTGATTTCTTTACCCTCTCATCGTCGCAGCCTGCTGTTCCATCAGAGCGGCAGGCTGTGTCGTGTGCATTGGGCGGGTCTGCAATCCCGGGCGCTCCGGCTTGGCCGGAAAGCCGGTGATGGCCGTGCTGATGCCGACTCTCTTCCATCCATCGCAAACGTCAAATCGAACGTCTCCCTATTCCGAGCACTGCGCGTTACACGTCCTATAATTTGCGCATGTCTGCACTTGCATCGGGCACACCTCCAACCGGTTCCCTGGACCTCACGCGTTATCTTGAGTTTATTCCGGCGCGAGACGGCGCACGCCGCGCCATCCGTCTGGCCGGCACTCGCGTTGGTGTGGAATTCGTCTTGCGGGATTACTTGAATGGTGCCAGCCCGGAAGAATTGGCGTTGCGCTACCCCACCGTGTCGCTTGAGCAAATTCATGCCCTTAGGCGTCCCATCAAAATAACATGATCGATCTCACGCCGACGAAGGCGAGATGCGATAGTTCCAGTCGCCATGAAAGTCGGCGGGCTTGAGACGGATCGCGGCCAGTTCCGCATCGGAGACTTTG
>Ga0224722_1001547_pt1 | contig 12704 bp, 12 predicted proteins | sample Balambano_FR1_Me_FD_161646 | JGI IMG/M metagenome (GOLD analysis project Ga0224722, IMG submission 161646) | Freshwater sediment microbial communities from Lake Towuti, South Sulawesi, Indonesia - Balambano_FR1_MetaG | ecosystem: Environmental > Aquatic > Freshwater > Lake > Sediment | place...
CTCAAGCGCAAGTCCAAGTTGAATCATTTCGCCTTGAAGGCGCGCTTGTATTTGCATGCCGTTCAGTCGGCCTTTGACGCCCTGCGCCTGTTGCAGCCTGTCTCTTTGGCTGCGTAACGTGAGTTACCAACTATGCCGCCTATGCCGTCTATGCCGCCACGCGCGCGATCTTGGCCTGGCCCACAACGTCTGCGATTTGGGCGAGGTGAGAATCGTCGTGTGACAGGCCGCCGATGAAATAGGCGTGGCAATTGCGCTGGCCGGCGTTGGGGAATGGTTCATATGTCGTGTCAGTGTGCGGCTGATCGGGCCACACCCCTAGCGTGGCCAGGCGCATGCGGCGGCTCTCCTCCAGTCGGGCGCGGCACTGCTCAATCGTCGTGATCGTCGTCCAGTGCGTCTCGTAGCGCGAGCGCCCGTGATTGGGCACGCCGCGCGCCAACTCCGCTGCCAAAAAGGCAGACTCCTCGCTTGACGCAGTGATATGCACGATCAAGTGGCCAAGCGTCCACGGCAAGTTCACCTCGTCGGCGGTCGCCGCGGCGTCGTCCTTGGCACCAGGGTCACTCGGTTGAAACACCACGTCGGCATCGGTGCACTCCGCAATCAAGGCCAACTGCGCGTCCACCATCTCATTCGTCAAGGCGCGCAAGTCATCCTTGGTCAACCCCTGCGCCAGATCCGTCAACTTCGCCTTCCGCTCTCGAACACTCTTGAAGTCCAACATGTGGGCATCATATTCCAAGCGATGGCATACGTTCACGCACGGTGGTATTCCCAACCCTCGCGCCACGCAAAATCGGCGTCAACGAGGTCTTCGAGAGCCACGCCTTTTAGGTAATGATCCAACGCCCAATGTGTGGCGCGGTGGCCGATCACCAACACGCGTGCGTCGTCCCAGCGCAGATGAAGGTCATCGAGAAAGCGCCCGGTGCGCTGCACCGCTTGCCGCCAGCTTTCGCCATTGGGATACGGCTCATCCAGGTAGCGCCTGCGATTCGCGTGTAGCACATCGGCCGGCATCCCATTGAGGTCGCCGTAATCGCATTCGCGCAAACGCCAATCGCACAAGATCGGCACAGGCGAATCCTTAAACGCGATCTCAGCCGTCTCGACAGCGCGCCGCAGGTCGGATGTGAACACGGCCACGATGCCGTCGTTCCGCCTGCGCAAGCCCAAGTCGCCCGCAAGCTTGCGCCCACGCTCCGACAGGCAACTGTGCCGCCAGCCCGAAGCATGCCCCGTCTCGTTGTCTTCGCTGATCGAGTGCGTCTCGTACACGATTTGCGTAGTCATGCGCACAGCTTAACGCTTAATGCCTACCACCTAACGCTACGAAGCAGATATGGACAGTTCTCCTGTCACGCCTAAATCCACGCAAAAGTCTTCGACTTCTCAAACAAGACCCGACGCGCATACACTCTTCGGCATGTCACCTACCCGCATCGAATCCATCGTCGCCCACGAAGTCATCGTCCCCGGCCGCGCCGGCGCGGTGGACAGCCCGTCGCTCGGCCGCTTCGCCGACGCCTGGGACGAGAAGCCCATCGTCCTGCTCGAGTTCCGCCTGAGCGACGGCATCGTCGCGCTGGGCGAGGTCGGGCGCGGCCCGGCCATCGCCGACGTCGCGCCGTGGCTGGAACAACTCATCGGCCTGGAACTGCGCGGGCTGGACTTGGGCGTGCTGCCGTCTTCGTTCCGCAACGGCTATTGGGCCGGCTTGCTGACCAGCCATCCGCCCGCGCTGTACGACTCGCCCTCACCCGTGACCTACGCCTTCGAGATGGCGCTCTACGACTGGATGGGCAAGCGAGCAGGTTGCCGCATGGCCGACCTGCTCGGCGGCGCGGTGCGCGATCGCGTGCCAGTGGATGCGTGGTGCGGCCGGCAGACGCCCGACGACCTGCGGCGCATAGTGACGGCCGCCAAGACACGCGGCTTCCACGGCATCAAAATGAAGTCGAAGATCGGCGACCCGACCGTGGCGCAAGTGCGCGCGATCAAAGAGGCCGGCGGCGACGACTTCGGCGTGACGATTGACCCGATGTGGCAGTGGCTCAGCCCGCACGACGCGCTGCACATGCTCAAACAGCTCGAAGCGTTCAGCAACCTGCGCATCGAAGATCCGTTCCCGTGGGAGCAACCGGAGATGTGGCAGCGCGTTCGACAAGTCTGCGCCGTGCCGCTGGTGCTGCACACGCGCCACATGGGCGTGCTGAAGCACGGCTTGCAACACGGCACGGCCGACAACTTCAATTGCAGCGGCTACGTGGCGGAGTTTCTCGCGCTGGCCCACGCGGTGGAGGTGGCGGGCTATTGCTGCTGGCACGGCTCGTCGCTCGAATTGGGTGTGGGGCAAGCTGCTGTGCTGCACGCCGCCGCGTCGGCGCGGTCGTGCACCCTGCCGTCGGACTTGCAGAGCGCATACATCCGCGAGCACACGCTGGTGACGTGGGACTGGCCCTACGAAGATGGCACGTTGCCCCTGCCGCCCGGCCCCGGCCTCGGCGTCGAACTCGACCACGACGCGGTGCAGCACTATCGTCGCACTGTGGCCACGTTCTGACCTTGCGTGCTGATGAGCTTCGTCTGATCGGCGGGACGAAGGATGCCTTCCGCGATAACCCGCCATGCATATTTCTCGACGGAATCAGCACACACGAGCAGTGGTCTTCGCCCGAGCCACATCGCGCCGAGTGGGAAGACCCGCTGTGGACGGCGCTCGGCACCTTCGTGCTGCGGCCGGAGGCGGCCGCGGCCGAGATCGCCGATGGCTGCGCGCTCATCGCCATCGGCACGGACACAACGCTGCTGGCTAGCGCTGCTGCGACCGCGATTCAGGCGGCGCGCAACGGATGACCGGTTGGACGGGAGGCTGCTCAGCCCGCCTGGCTCTGATCCTTCGACCAGCTCAGGAGCCGGTCTACTCAAACGAAGCCCGATGATGAGTTTGGAAGAATTATTTGGGACGCAGTCCGCGCAGCGGACTTTCCAATGAGAGGCGTCGGCTTTGAGCCGATGCCGTGCCACGGCAACCGCGCCATCCCCTCAAAGGGGACGGCTCCAAACTTGAAGCCCGCAGGGCGGGCTAGCAGCACGTGTCCCAATCTATTTCTCCAATCTCACAATCGGGCTGAACCACCGCACGACAACGTGTGCAACTGAGCGCCTGGAAGCTATTGTTCGGCAAACGTCGCCAGCACATCGCGCGCCATGGCGTCCTTGTAGGTCGTCGCGCCGTGCCAGGCCCGCGCCAGCTGCTGCACCACGTCGTCGCGCGTCAGGTCAGTGCGCTGCGCCAGCAACGGCTTGAGCTGCGGCCATTGCGGCAGCTTATTCAGCGCATCGGCGAATTCATCCGCCAGCACCCACGCGGCCTGATGGGGATCGAGGTCTTCGACGCGCTCGCCGCCGATCAGCAAGTCGTGATAGCGCAGGACACGCCCGGCCACCACGCGTTTGTTCAGCCGGTCGTAGACATGCTCCATCTGCTCGTTCAACCCCGGCGGGTTGATCTCGCGCACCCAATCCAACTCGACGGCGCTGCCGAATCCGATCAGGTTCAGCTTTTCACCGCTGCGCGTGGTGATCTCGCGCAGCTCCGACGCGACGATGCGCATGTGGCTGCCGACGACGCTCTCGTCCATCAACGTGCAACGCCGTCCACCCGCCAGGTCGTATTCGTCGCTGCCGCTGCTGGTGCGCACCGCCAAATGATCCATGAAGCCGACCAGGTGACAGCGCCGGATAGCCTCGTTGCGGACTGAATCGCTGGCGGCCTGAGCGCCATCGTCTGATTCCGGCAGCAACCCGACTTCGGCGCACACATCCAGCAACTGGTCAAACACCTGCGCCACTTCGCGCGCGGCATGGGCATGAATGCCGTAGGCGTAACAGGCTTTGCCATCGAAGTTGGCCTTCACGGCAAAGTCAAATGCATTGGCCAGCAGGAAGAAATCAGATATCTTCTGGCCTTTTTTGATCAGGCTTTCACGGTTGCGCTTTTGCACCTTGTCGTCGCGGCCCAGCCGCACCAGCAAGTCGCGCCCGCTCACCAAGGCCGCCAGCAGCGCCACGTCGCGCACACAGTCGGGGCCATGGCGCTCGGCCTCGATCAGCATGCGGGCGTAGCGTGGGTGAACAGGGATGCGCAGCATGCGCCGGCCAACGTCGGTCAATTCGCCATCCACCACCGCGCCCAGGCTTTCCAGCAATGCCTCCGCCGCCTGCATGCGCGCCCCGTCCGGCTTGTCGGGGAAGTCGAACGCTGCCGCATCGCGCACGCCCAGCGAGTGGATGAGCAACACGGCCGACGACAGCTCGGTGCGCTGAATCTCAGGCGTGTTCTTGAGCGGGCGCGCGGCATGCTGCGCCTGCGACCACAGCCGATAACACACGCCCGGCGCGGTGCGGCCCGCCCGGCCAGCCCGTTGATCGGCCGACGCCTGCGAGATCGGCTCGATGTGCAGCGTGTTCACGCCGCGCTCTGGGTCGTAACGGGCGACGCGCGCCTGGCCGCTGTCCACCACGGCGCGGATGTTGGGCAGGGTGACGGACGTCTCGGCCACGTTGGTGGCCACGATCACGCGCCGCTGGCCGCTGGGGGCCGGGGCGAAGGCGCGATCTTGTTCGCGCGGCGGCATCTCGCCGTGCAGCGCCAATAACGCGGGCGGCGAAGCCTTCGCACCACGCTCACGCCAACCGCGCCGAATCTCCTCGATCGTGCGTTGAATCTCGGCCATGCCGGGCATGAACACCAGGATGTCGCCTTCGGCCGTGTCGCGCAGCACGTCCAACGTTTGATTCGCGGCGCGCTCCCAGACCGGGCCGTCGTCGCCCCAGCTCTGGTAATGCATCTCCACTGGGTAGCTGCGCCCAGCCGACTCCAGCACCGGGCAATCGCCCAGATAGCGCGCAATCGGCTGCGCCTCCAGCGTAGCGGACATGACGATGAGCAACAGATCGGGCCGCGCTTGCGCTTGAAGCTGCTTGCACACCGCCAACGCCAGATCGCTCAGCAGGTTGCGCTCGTGAAATTCATCGAACAGCACCGCGCCGACATCGGCCAACGTTGGATCGCTTTGCAGCCAGCGCAACAGAATGCCCTCGGTGACGAAGGCAATCTGTGTGGCATCGCTCAGCCGCTCGTCGAAGCGCACTTGATAACCGACCTGCGCGCCGAGTTCCACGCCCATCTCTTCGGCCACGCGCCGGGCTACGCTGCGCGCCGCCACCCGGCGCGGCTGCAACACGACGATGCGTTTGCCGTCGCCGTCACCGTCGCCAGCGCGGCCATCGGCCAGCAACATCTGGCACACCTGCGTGGTCTTGCCGGAGCCGGTGGGCGCGACCACGACCAGGCGGTTATGCGAGCGCCACGCGCGGCGCAGGTCATCATCCAGCGCGTAAATCGGGAGGTCAGGTTGCATCGCGGCGGCGATTGTAACGACGCGCTATTTGCTGGGGTGCATTCGCCCAAAGGGGCAGGCGGTTCAAAACCGCGCCTTTGGAGCCTTCGGCTGATTGTCCGCCCCCTTCGAGGGTCATGACCTGCGCGGACAACACCTGCGTCGGCGCAGGCGCTTGCGTCCCCGTGGGGCCGACGCTCGGCTGAAAGCCCTATAGCCGCGATTTCCAATCGCACGGCGCATCCCCTTTTAGAAAATGCACGCCTCCGCACTCACTTGATTGCACCGTTGCTAGCGGACGGAAAGCCCAGGCGCGCTGAGATGTCGTGCGCCGCTTGAACCACTGCCCCACCCACTTCGCTTTCGGCCGATGGGCTGATGCGCGATGCCGGCGCAGAGACGCTGACGGCGGCGATGACGTTGCCATCCTGATCGAAGATCGGTGCGCCAATGCACAACGCCCCCTCTTCGTTCTCTTCGCGCTCCAGCGCATAGCCTCGCCGGCGCGTCGCCATCAATTCAGCGTGCAGCGCGTCGTGCGAGACCAGCGTGCGCGCCGTGCGCCGGCGCATCTGGCGCGGGATGTGTTGCCGCCAGCGCTCTTTCGGCAGAAACGCAATCATGGCCCGGCCGAGCGAGGTGGTGTAGGCCGGGTCGTGCGAGCCGATCGTCGCCTGCATGCGCAACGCCTGCCGGCTGAGCGCCATCTCCAGATACACGACTTCATCGCCGTGCAGAACGCCAAGGTTGACCGTCTCGCCAAAGCGGTCACGCAGTTGCTGCATGACCGGCCGGGCCACCTCGCGCACGCGCAGGCTGGGGTCCACGGTGCGGCCCAGCGACCACGCGTTTGGGCCGAGCCAGTAACACTCGCACTCCGGGTCATACAGCACAAAGCCGGCCTCGCGCAGCGTCTGAAGATATTTGTAGACCGTCGGCTTGGGCAGATTGACGATGCGACAGATCTCAACCAGCGGCAACTCGCGCCCGGCGTCGCCCAAACATTTGAGCACACGCATGGCCTTGAACACGGGCTTAATGACGTAGGCCGATGAGACTCTGCTAGATGTGCGCTTCATGCGCCGAAGTCTAGGTGTTTCTTCGTGTGACACAAGCACCTCTTCCCATTACTGGGCACGAGTGCTAATTTGTGGCGCAGATGCTCAACCACGACAAGTCCAAGGCGTTGTTCGAGCGTGCGCAGCACTCACTCGCAGGCGGTGTATCCAGCGAGTTCCGCAAAGGCAATGCGCCCCACCCGCTCGTGTATGTGCGGGCCGAGGGCGTGCGGCTGGTTGACGCCGACGAGAACGAGTATCTCGACTTCGCCCTCAGCCAGGGGCCGATGGTGCTCGGCCACAGTCATCCCGAAGTCACCGCCGCGGTCGAGCGCGCCAGCCACGACGGCCAGCTTTACGCTGCCCTGCACCTGGGTGAGATCGAACTGGCCGAGAAGCTGCAACAGATCATCCCGTGTGCCGAGTTGATTCGGTTCAGCGTCACCGGCTCCGAGGCCGACCACACCGCCCTGCGCGTCGCACGCGCCGTCACCGGCCGGCAAAAGTTCCTGCGCTTCGAGGGGCACTACCACGGCTGGTTCGACAACATGTCGTATGGCATCAACGGCAACTCGCTCGAAGCGTTGGGCGACCGCGAGACGCCAAATGCGCTACCGTGGACGCAGGGGCTGCCGGAGCGCGCCCGCGACGAATTCATCCTGTTGCCGTGGAACGACCTGGCGCTGGTAGAGCAAGCGGTGGCGAAACACCATGATGAACTGGCCGCGATCATCACCGAGCCGATCATGTGCAACACCGGCTGCATCGAGCCGCAGGCGGATTTCTTGCACGGCCTGCGCACGCTGTGCGACCGCTACGGCATCGCATTGATCTTCGACGAAGTCATCACCGGCTTTCGCGTGCATCTAGGCGGCGCGCAGGCGTATTACGGCGTCACACCCGATCTGGCCGTGTTCGCGAAAGCCATCGCGAACGGCTATCCGCTCAGCGTCGTCGCAGGCAAACGCAAATGGATGCAACCCATCGCCGAGGGCAAGGTGATCCATGCAGGCACGGCCAACGCCGGCAACCCCAGCATCGCCGCCGCCAACGTCACCATCGCCGTGATGGAGCGCGAGCGCGCCCAAGAGAAGATGACGCGGCTGGGGCGCAAGTTGCAAACCGGCCTGCGCGAGGCAGCCCGCGCAACGGGTCACGACATGCTGGTGCAAGGACCTGGGCCGATGTTGAACGTGGCCTTCACAACGCTGCCGTGCGCCAAAGACCTACGCGACACGTTTCAGTTCGACAAGGCCAAGCTCAGCCAGTTCGTGTTCGGTTTGCAGGAAGAGGGAATTCGTATTCTGTCGCGCGGCACGTGGTATCTGGCCGCTGCGCACACCGAAGAAGACATTGACCACGCCGTCCGTGTTGCAAGGACTGTGCTGGAGAGACTCAGCAGTTGAAAATTTCGCTGCTTGGCCGGTATGACCACGCCCTATCACTTCATCCCGGACCCGGTGGTCATGATTGACGCGCCAGCCGACAGCCCGATCACCGCCGCGTTCGATCAAGCCGGCTTTCACGAATTCGACCGGCAATACGAATTGTTCATGACGTTGTGACGCGACTCTGTAAAGACGCGCCATGGCGCGTCTCTACGCAAACCCAATATGCTCATCGCCGATGCCCACCTCGACATTTCGATGAACGCGCTGCAATACGAGCGCGATTTGCAATTGCCCGTGCACGTCATCCGCCAGATCGAAGCGCCGATGACCGGCAAGAGCCGGGCCATGAACACGGTGGCGCTGCCAGACATGCGGCGCGGGCGCGTCTTTCTCAGCGTCGCCACGCTGCTGGCGCGCGCCTCCGGCCGGCCCTCGCCTAGCATCGAATATGGCTCGGTGGCGCAGGCGCACGCCGTGGCCAAGGGCCAACTCGCGTATTACCGCGCGCTCGAACGGCAAGGCACTGTGCGGGTAATCGAGACCACTGCGCAACTCGATCAGCACCTGGCCGAGTGGCTGGCGTGGGAAAGCGCCCCTCTCCCAGAGGGAGAGGGGACGGGGGTGAGGGTTGAGGAGAATGAACCGCCACTCGGCTTCGTCCTCTCGATGGAGGGCGCGGACCCAATCACCACGCCTGATGAGCTGGCGCATTGGCACGAGATGGGCCTGCGCCTGCTCGGCCCGGCGCACTATGGGCCGAACCGCTACGCCGGCGGCACCGGCACCGCGCTCGGCGTGACCGAGGGCATCGGCCCGGCCCTGCTGCGCGAGATGAGCCGGCTGGGCGTGGCGCTGGATTGCACCCACCTGAGCGACGAGGCGTTCTGGGAAACGGTGAAGTTATACGACGGCCCGCTGCTGGCCAGCCACCAGAACTGCCGCGCCCTCGCCTCGTTGCAGCGCCAATTCACTGATGAGCAGATCAAGCTGGTGATCAAGCGCGGCGGCGTGTTGGGCGCGTCGTTCGACATCGTGATGGTGCGCGACGGCTGGCAGTGGGCCGCGCAAAACAACCTGACCGACCCAAAGCCGGTGCTGATGCGCGAGGTGGTGGATCACATTGACCACGTATGCCAGTTGGCCGGTGATGCCGACCACGCCGGCATCGGCTCTGACCTCGACGGCGGCTTTGGCCGCGAGCAATCGCCGCGCGATCTGGACACGATTGCCGACCTGCAAAAGCTGGCCGGGCTGCTGGCGGAGCGCGGCTACAGCAGCGACGACATCGAGAAGATCATGTTCCGCAACTGGGTGCGCTTCTTGCGTACGGCATTGGACAACAGCAATGGGTGAGGTCATGCTGCGCCCACTCCGTGCGGACGATCACGCGCCCATCATTCGCGTGTTGGATGCATGGTGGGGCGGCCGCTCCATGCGCGACATGTTGCCGCGCCTGTTCTTCGAGCACTTCAACACCACCAGCTTCATCGCCGAGCGCGACGGCGATCTCGCCGGGTTTCTCGTCGGCTTCTTCTCGCCCGCCCACGCCGATGAGGCGTATATCCACTTCGTCGGCGTGCACCCAGATTACCGCGGCGCAGGTGTGGGGCGCATGTTGTATGAGCGCTTCTTCGCGTTGATGCGCGCGCACGGGCGGACCGTCGTGCGCTGCGTCACCTCACCTGTCAACGCGACCTCGATTGGCTTCCACACCCGCATGGGCTTTGTGCCCAAGCCCAGCGAGACGCACACTGCCGACGGAGTGCCCTACATCGCCAACTACGACGGGCCGGGCGAACATCGCGTGTTGTTCAGCAAAACACTATGAAAATCACAGATGTTCGCGCCGTGGGACACAATTGGCCGCACGGCCAACTGGGTGACGCAATTGCGTGCGGCGGTCAGCAGCAGCCCCGTGCTGGGCGTCGAATATCACCATCGGCTGAGCGTGGCCGAGGCGGCCTCGTTCTGCCAGCGCATGCCGCCCGACACGCTGGACTGGCTGGAGGTGTGGGATGGCCCCGACGGCGAGCGGCGCTGGGAGCCGGATGAGGTCTCCCCTGTGATTCCCATGCTGGCAAAAGACCACGTGAGTTACGACCTGCCAGCCGCGCCCGGCCTCGGTGTGGAGTTCGACGAAGCCGCGGCGACGCGCGAGCCGTTCAAGCTGTGGAACGTGCCCAACCTCAAGCGGCGCGACGGGTCGGTTCAGAATTGGTGATGCTCAGGAGTCGGACTCCTTAAAGGAGTCCGACTCCTCAAAACTATGAAACACTACCAACACCTCGGCGTCTTTAGCGACCTCGTTGACGCAGCGGACAAGCAGCAGCCGCTTTATCCCCTCGCCCGGCCTGGCCGCGACACGCAGCAGCACATCCGCGAGGTGATGGGCTTTTGCAACCAGCCCGACGCGCCGCTGAATGTGCAGATAGATGCGACGTGGGAGAAGGATGGCCTGATCGGCGAGGCGATCTCGTGGTCGGTCGGCTATGGCCCGCGCACGCAGGCATGGCTGTTCCGGCCCGCAACTGTCACGGGTCCGTTGCCCGGCGTGCTGGCCTTGCACGACCACGGCGGGTTCAAGTTCTTTGGCAAGGAGAAGATTGCCGATGGGCCAGATGCGCCGCCGCAGGTCGTGCGCAGCTTTCGCGACGACTGCTATGGCGGGCGGGCCTACGTCAACGCGCTGGCGCGCGAAGGCTTTGCGGTGCTCGTCCACGACACGTTTCTGTGGGGCAGCCGCAAGTGGCCGCTGGCCGACATGCCGGAGGACGTCCGCGCCATCGCCCTGCGCCACACACCGCCGGCCGGCGCCGATGCAATCACAGCCGAGTCGCTGGCCTACAACGCGGCCGCCGGCCAGCACGAGCACATCGCCGCCAAGTATTGCAACCTGCTCGGCACGGGCATGCCGGGCGTGGTGTGCTTCGAGGATCGCGTCGCCTTCAACTACTTGCGCTCGCGGCCCGATGTGATCGCGAATCGCGTTGGCTGCATGGGCTTATCCGGCGGCGGCAACCGCGCCGCCATGCTCGTCGCCACGCACGACAGCGTCGCGGCCACGGTCATCGTCGGGCTGATGATGACCTACGAAAGCGTGCTCGATCACAACGTGTATTCGCACACCTGGATGTTGTATCCGTATGGCCTGGCGCGCTATATGGACTGGCCCGACCTGGCCGCCTGCCGTGCGCCGTCGCCGTTGCTGGTGCAATATGACACCGAAGACGACCTGTTCACGCTGGAGGGCATGCAGGCCGCCCATGATCGCATCGCCGATCACTTCGCCCACGTTGGCGCGCCGCATGCCTACGCCGGACAGTTCTACCCCGGCCCGCACAAGTTTGATCTCGAGATGCAGGCCGCAGCGTTTGCGTGGTTGCGCGAGCGATTGAGTTAGGGAGATTTTTGCCATTCCTCTCAGCCGCAGTTAAACTACTCTTATTGATCTCTTTACGCCACACTGCTAACTTCGCCACGCACATTGCTTGGTAAACACTGTTTTGTAATAAAGACAGTTGAATCACAATAACCATTTACGTTCGGGGAGGGAAACTATGCGCACACGTTCGTTAGCCTTGTCACTCGTATTGGCCGCTGCGGCGATCATGCCACTTGGCCAAGTCGCCATTGCCAAACCACCATCGGTCACCACGCCAACCGCGCCCGCCTTGAGCGGAGCGAGCCTGAGCCTGACCGGCACCGGCGCGCTATCGCTCACGCCCATCGGCACGTATCGCGCTGGCAGCTTCGATGTCGGCGCGGCCGAAATTGCCGACTATGACCCAATCAGCAAGCGGTTGTTCGTGGTCAACGGTGGGACCAACGCCATTGACATCCTCAACATCGCCGACCCGGTGTCGCCAACGCTGGTCAGCAGCATCGCCATTTCGCCGACCTATGGCGCAGGGGCGACCAGTGTGTCCGTCTACGACGGCGTAGTTGCGGCATCCATCGTCGCGCCGGTCGAGACCGACCCCGGCACGGTCGCCTTCTTCGATACAAATGGCGCGTTCATCTCGTCGGTGAAAGTAGGCGCATTGCCCGACATGGTCACCTGGACGCGCGACGGCCGTAAGGTCTTGACCGCCGATGAGGGCCAGCCCAACAACGCCTACACCATTGACCCCGAAGGCTCGGTCAGCGTGATCGAGTTTCCGGATGGCATTGCCAACCCGGTGGTGTATCCGGTGACGTTTACCGACTTCAACGCCGGCGGCTCGCGCTATGGCGAGATCGAGGCGATGGACGCAGCGTCGCGCTCGCGCTTCGTGTTGCCGACCATCAGCAGCGTGGCGCAGAACATTGAGCCGGAATACATCACCGTCTCGCCCGATAACACCCGGGCCTATGTGACGCTGCAAGAGAACAACGCCGTCGCCATCCTCGACATCACCACCGAGTGCACCGTGTTGGCCATCGTGCCGCTCGGCTTCAAGGATCATGCGCTGGCAGGCAACGCGCTCGACGCCAGCGACCGCGATGGCCGCATCAACATCGCCAACTGGCCGGTGAAGGGCATGTATCAGCCCGATGCCATCGCCTCGTTCGCCAAGGACGGCACGACCTATCTCGTCACCGCCAACGAGGGCGACGCACGCGATTACGCCGGCTACAGCGAAGTGACCCGCGCTGGCAGTTCATCATTCGTGCTCGACCCGGCCACGTTCCCCAACGCTGCCGATCTGAAGACCGACGCGCAGATTGGCCGGCTCAACGTCACCACGCAGACCGGCAGCATTGACGGCAGCTTCAAGGGCATCTATGCCTTTGGCGCGCGCTCGTTCACCATCTGGAACGGCGCGACCGGCGCAGTCGTATTCGACAGCGGCGACCACCTGGAGAAG
>Ga0224722_1001548_pt1 | contig 12703 bp, 12 predicted proteins | sample Balambano_FR1_Me_FD_161646 | JGI IMG/M metagenome (GOLD analysis project Ga0224722, IMG submission 161646) | Freshwater sediment microbial communities from Lake Towuti, South Sulawesi, Indonesia - Balambano_FR1_MetaG | ecosystem: Environmental > Aquatic > Freshwater > Lake > Sediment | place...
GCTGGATCATGCGGCTACTACACGGGTGGACTCGACCCCCGCGGAAACGGAAGAGCGTGAATTGGCGATAACGGAACTTGTCAAACTGCGAAGCCGAACGGAAGGGGAAATGACGCAACGGGTTGACAAACTACTTAGTGAACTTAATGCATCAGATTCAGCGAACATGACAACCGTCCAACTTGCCGAGTACGACGCCATTCGAGACGCCTACGACAGGAACAAACCCGGGTTCAAACCGGCACTCAACATGGCCACCTACGACGAAATGGTCAAGCAACTCGATGCCCTCACCTGGAATCGGCGCAAGATCGACTTCGCCGCCGCCGCCACGCTGTTCCAGGCCGGAACCAGCGACAGCAACCGCTGGCGCGAAGACGGAACCTACCTATGGCTCACCTACGCCGATGCACTCGGTGCGAACGGCCAAATGGTGTTCCTGGCCCGCTACCTAAACCACGACCGCGTGTGGGATAGCGACAAAAAAGTCTACGTCATCGGGGGCGGTTACGAACTGGGGGCCCGCTTCAAGATGGGAAGCAACACGCAAGGCTGGTTTGCCGAAGGGCTCTACACGGAGCGCGAAAGCAATCGAAAAACCACGATCAACCGCATCTTCCAGTTGGGCTACGAGGCCAAGGTCGGGCCCGATCAATGGATCCAAGTCAGCGCCGGTGACAACGCCGGCTCCGGAGTCGGCGGAGGCACGCTGTTCGGATTTAACTACTCGTTCAACTTCAGTAGCTCGCCCGCCCTGGCGAATCCGAAGTAACGTCCTAGGTCTGGCCTTGGATTCCTTCCGAGGCCGGGCGATCTACTCCAAGTACTTCGCGGGGACATCGGCAAACCCCCACGCCTTCAGATCCTTAGCCCAATCACGTAAATTCTCTCGGGTAACCAGGGTAAGGTCCGTTTTTTGTACGGGATCGGCGGGGTCCTTACCCAATACCTTATCCACGCAAACGCGCACCCCTTGATAACCGAAATCGTACGATCGCTGCGCAACTAACACCGGTACCACACCGCGTTCCACGTATTCCAATTGCGGTGGTAGCGCGTCGGCGCTAACCACCCGCACCCGCGCCGGGTCGATATCGGTGAGCAATGTGGTGGTGAAGAGGGGCCACCCGCCGATAAACGCCCAGGCATCCACCTCGGGCCGGCTCTTACTCACGCGAAGCACCTCGGCCGCGGCATCCTGCGGGGTTTCCGGGTTGTAGAAGACACCCGCAATGCGCATGCCGGGCGCCTTCTTCAGGGCGTCTTCGGTCCCCTTCCGGCGAATAGCGAGATTCGGCGCGTTTTGGTTGCCGCACAGCAGCGCAACCGTGCCCTTACCATCGCAGATGCGCACCAATTCCTCGCCGATCTTGTAGCCCATCTCGTAGTTGTCGGAACCCACAAAGGCAAATCGTTTGGATTCGGGGATATCCGCGTCAAAGGTCAGCACCGGCACGCCTTTGGCTTCGGCATCGGCGATGGCTCCGATCAGCTTTCCGCCATCGCTCGGGGCCAGCATCACGGCGGCGGCTCCTTCATTCACGGCTTGGGCCAGGCGCTGGGCCTGCACCTGGCCATCTTCTTCGGGCGGCGTGCGCCAGTCGATGGTAATGCGCAAGCCCTCCTTCGCGCCAATCTCCTTGGCGGCGGCCTCCGCCCCCGTTCGACAAGTGAGAAAGAACGGGTTCGAGGAGGATTTCGCGATCATGGCGATTTTGATTTCGCGCTCGGGAGTTTTCTCTGCCGTCACGCGCGTGGGCCCGGGGGCCGGCGGTGAGCATGCGGCCACGCCCACCGCGAGGGCCAAGATCGATGCAACCAAGCGATTCACGCCGAAGTTATAACACGACGCGCAAATTCTGACGAACCCCGGAAATGTTCCGCTAAGAATATGCGTCTACAACATAGACTTCGGTGAGTCGTCACATTCGATGAAGAAGCGTCCGTTCGCGTACCGTGCCCCAGGTTGGCTGGGGTGGGCTTTGCTCTACGTCATCGTTCCGGCGGGAACGTTGGTGCTGGCTTCTTTGGCAGGCGGCCAAGCGACTCCCAAGGGCAAGCCTGCGAACAAGGCCAAAGCCGCGCCCCCCGCCGCAACCGGGAAAGCCCTTTTCGCTAAGAGTTGCGCTAGCTGCCACGGTACGGAAGGGAAGGGTGGACCGGCCTACGCCAAGCCGTTGCGCGGAACAAAATCCGTCACGCAATTGGCCACTTATATTCACCAGGCTATGCCGCCCCCGGGCAAGCGCACACCGACCAAAGAATCCCAGTTGATTGCGGCGTACATGCACGAAACGTTTTATTCGCCCATCGCCGAAGAGCGGCGGCGGGCGGCACGGGTCGAGCTGGCGCGGCTCACCGCCCGGCAGTACCGCAACGCAGTTTCGGACCTGATCGATGAGGGCAAACCTCCCTTGGCCGAGTCGAAAGAGCAGGGCCTGGAAGGCAAGTACTTGACCGGTTCGAACATTTGGGAGGACAAGAACAAGGTTTTCGAGCGTATCGATCCCGGGATCGCTTTTGATTTCGGCACCCAAGCGCCCGGCAAAGAGAAGTTCGATTCCAATGAGTTCGTCATTCGGTGGGATGGCAGCGTGATTGCGCCTGATACCGGCGAATACGAGTTCATTGTTCACACCGATCACGCCATCAAGCTGTGGGTGAATGACTTGCAACGCCCGTTGATCGATCGCTGGGTGAAAAGCGGGAACGAGACCGAGTACAAGGGCACCGTCCGATTGGTGGGCGGTCGACCGTATCCGCTATGGCTCCACTTTGCCAAAGCGCAACAAGGCGTGGACGACCAGAAAAAGAAGCGTCCCGATGTGCCGGCGTTCGTCCGGTTGGAGTGGCGTCGTCCGGGACGGGGCGCCGAAGTGATTCCGGGACATTTGCTGCGGCCAAAGCAGGCCCCGAGTCGCTATACCGTGCTCGCTCCGCTTCCGGCCGATGATCGGAGCATGGGGTTTGAGCGTGGGGCGGGCGTTAGCAAAGCGTGGAGCGAGGCCACCACCGCCGGCGCGATCGAGGCGGCGCGCTACCTTACGGCTAATGGTGCCGCAGCGACCGGCGTGCCCGAAAACGCTCCGGATCGGGCGGAAAAGCTGAAGGCGTATGCCGCCTCGTTTACGGAACGCGCGTTCCGCCGGCCGCTGGACCCGGTAACCCGGCGGATTTACGTCGATGCCCACTTTGCCGCCGCGAAAGATCCGGTCGAAGCGTTGAAGCGCAGCGTCATCCTCACGCTCAAGTCGCCGCGGTTCCTCTACCGCGAGCTCGGCGGACCGAATGATCCTTACCGGGTGGCGGCCGAGCTTTCGTTCAGTCTTTGGGATAGCCTTCCCGATGCGGCCCTGCGCGAAGCCGCCGCCAAGGGGGAACTGGCCACCGCCGAGGGTCGGGAACGACATGCGCGCCGCATGAGCGAGGACCCGCGGGCCGCGCACAAGCTGAAAGAGTTTTTGATCACCTGGATGAAGGCGGATTCGCCCGCCGAACCCAGCAAAAGCGCGAAGGTGTTTCCGGATTTCTCGCCCGCCGTGATGGAGGATTTGCGTACGTCGTTCGAGCTCAGCCTGGATCAGGCGGTGCACAGCCCCGAGGCCGACCTACGCCAGCTTTTCCTGGACCGGCGGTTGTTCTTGAACGAGCGACTCGGCAAACTGTATGGTTACCCAGTGAAAGGAACGGGTTTTCAGCCCGTCCAAGCCACCGATGGGCGTCGCTGGGGCGTGCTGACGCATCCCTACCTGATGACGCGGCTCGCCTATATCGAGACCACCTCACCCATTCACCGGGGGGTGATGCTCACCCGCAACATCTTAGGGCGACCGCTGATGCCGCCGCCCATGGCCTTTACGCCGCTGGCGCCCAGCCTGCATCCCAGCCTCACCACGCGCGAACGCGTGACCATGCAAACCAAGCCGCCCGCGTGCATGGGCTGCCACGTGGTGATCAACCCCCTCGGCTTTGCGCTGGAAAACTACGACGCTATTGGCCGGTTCCGCACCCAAGAGAAAGGCAAGCCGGTGAATGCGGCGGGAAGCTACCAGGAAAAGGGAGGGCGCAAAGTGGCCTTTAGCGGAGCCGGGGACTTGGCCCGCTATCTGGCCGCCAGCCCCGATACCCGCTCCGCCTTTACGCAACACCTGTTCCAATTCATGACCAAGCAGGGCGCACCCGCCTACGGGGCGGATACGGTGCCGCGATTGGCGAAGGATTTTGAGATGAACCGCTGGAATATGCGTCACTTAATGGTAAAAGTTGCCGTAACCGCCGCTTCTGCTCCCACCCCGTAAACGGAGACCCCTTGTGAAATACACTTCTCGCCGCGAATTTATCAAGCATGTCGGCATCGGTGCCGCCGCTGTACCGCTCTTGGGCGGGTTGCCCAGCTTGGCTACGGCGGCCCAGGCCGCACGGCGCAAGCAGCGGTTGGTCATCGTTTTCTCGCCCAACGGCGTGGTGCCGAAGACATTTTGGCCCGACGCGGTGGGTTCACCGGTGGCGTTCAAGGAGTCGCTCAAGCCGCTGGAGCCCTTCCGAGATCAGACGCTTATTCTGCGGGGATTGAGCCAGCACGTACGCGGCGATGGCGATAACCATATGCGGGGTATCGGGTGCCTGCTAACGGGTATCGAACTCTTTCCCGGCAACATTCAAGGAGGGAGCGATACTCCGGCCGGCTGGGCGAGCGGCATCAGTATCGATCAAGAGATTCGCAATTTTCTGCAGAAAGACGCGGCGTCGCGCACCCGATTTGGATCGCTGGAGTTTGGGGTTTTGGTGCCCGACCACGCGAATACCTGGACGCGAATGGTGTACACCGGGGCCAACAAGCCGGTGGAAGCGATTAGCGATCCGTACCGAATGTTCGGTCGGCTCTACGGTCAATTGGATGACCAAGATTCGCTCAAATCCATTTTGGACGATCTGCGCGAGGACCTGGCGCGCGTACGCAAAGAGATTAGCGTGGCCGATCGGAAGTTGCTGGATGAGCACACCGCCTTGGTGCGCGAAATGGAGAAAGAATTGGCGCAGGCCCGCACGGCCGATGTTGGGCACGCCGTTCCCAAGTTGGAGGCCGGAGTGAGGCAAGAAAATGATAATATGGTCAAGCTTTCTAAACTCCAGATCGACCTGATGGTCAGCGCATTTCTCACAGATGCGTGCCGGGTAGCGACCCTGCAGTACACCAATAGCGTGGGGCAGGCGCGGTTCACGTGGTTGGGCATCGGCGAGGGTCACCACGACCTGAGCCACGAGCCGGATACCAACGAAGCCGCCCAGCAAAAGCTCACGAAAATCAATCATTGGTACGCGCAGCAGATCGCCTACCTGGCGCAGCGCTTGGCCGATACCCCCGAACCCGGCGGCAAAGGAAGCATGCTGGATAACACGCTCATCGTGTGGACGAATGAGTTGGGACAGGGCAATAACCATACGCTCAACAACATTCCGTTTGTGCTTTTGGGGGGCGGCGCCGGGTTCAAGATGGGCCGGTACGTAAACTACGAGAACGTGGCGCACAACCGCTTCTTGATGGCGTTGGCGCATGCCTATGGCCATCGCGTGCGCACGTTTGGCAACCCGGATGTATGCGGGGCGGGACCGCTTTCGCTATCGTGAAGCATCTTGTTATGGGATTGATGGGGATTGGCATCGCCCTCACGGGGTGCGCGGGGGATCCGCCGGCGGATGGGGCACCGTTGACTCAGGTCCCGGCGTCGCGGGTGGCTCGTTTGGCGACGGGCGCAAACATCTGCCGCTGGTTTCGGTACCCCGACCCCGCCACCGATCCGCACTTCAACGGTTACATCGGCGCGGAAGAGATGAAGATGATGCGGCAAATGGGGTTGCGGCATGTGCGACTCTGCGTGGCCCCGGCCGTGTTTTTGGATGATAGCGACAAGATTCTCCCGGCACGGCTGGCGCAGGTCGATGCGGCGATTCGCAAGTTTCAAGCCGCTGATTTGGCGGTGGTGCTCGATATTCATAACGAGGACCGAACGCGGCTGGAGACCGCGGGACCAAAGCGAGAAGCCTTCAAAGCGATGTGGGCGCAACTGGCCCGGCATTACGCGGGCTGGGACCCCGAGATGCTGATTCTGGAGATCGTCAACGAGCCTGTATTCGATAACAAAGAATCAGAGTGGTTTGCGCTGCAAAAGGAGCTGGTACAGATCATTCGGGAAGCGGCACCGCGCCACACCATCATGGCTTCCGGACCCAACTGGGGCGGAATTTGGGGCTTGGGAAAGTTGGAGCCCTTAGAGGATAAGAATATCATCTACTCGTTTCATTGCTACGACCCTTTCGCGTTTACCCACCAATCAGCCACGTGGAGCAGCAACAACGTAAAGCCGCTTAAGAAGGTGCCCTACCCAAGTAGTCCGGAGTTGGTCGCGCCCTTAATGGAAGGCCTCCCCGCCGATGCGCAAGCGTTGCTAAAAACCTATGGCGAGGAGCGGTGGGATCGCGCCCGCATGGCGAAGAACTTCGCCCAGGCGATCGACTGGGGCAAGAAGCATCAGGCGGCCCTGTACTGCGGCGAGTTCGGTGTGTATCCCGTCGCCGCCGAGCCCGAAGCCCGCGCACGGTGGTTCCGGGACTTTGGGAGCGTGCTGAAAGAGAATGGGGTTGGCTGGGCGGTGTGGGGCTGGGACGAAGGCTTCGGCCTGAACCGGAAGAAAGTCGACGGAAAGCCCGTGGTGGACGCCGTGGTGGCCGAGGCGCTGGGCCTGCGTCCCTAGTTCAGCAACCCGCCGGTACCGATCGGGGTGAAATACATCGTGAGCCTCGGACGAACCCTCCTGTGCATCTTTATTCCCCCGCTCGCGGTGCTGGATCGCGGCTGCGGCCCGGTCTTGCTGACCACCCTGCTCTGGCTCGCCGGCTGGGTACCCGGCGTCATCGCCGCGATCTTGTTCAACACCCGGGACGGCCGGTAACCCGCTCCGCCCGTTACGAGAACCGTTCCGGCAGGACGTAGGGTTTGCGGTAGGGGCGGCGGTAGGCCAGGGTATCGCGGCCAGTGCGCCCTTTTAGGTCCTGCTTGGCGTTGTCCCAGTGCACCGTTTCCCCGCTGAGCAGCGCGATGTTCGCTAGGTGGCACACGATGGTGCTCTGCGCAACGGATGCCAAGGACGCCCGGGGCACCCCGCGCGATTTCACGCAATCCACCCAGTCGCGCCAATGGTCGGGCGGAGGGGCGAATTCGGGCTTTTCCAAGTTCTTACCGTCCGGCGCCAGCACTTGCCAGCCGCCTCGCCACACGCGCACCACGCGGCCATCGGCGCCCACCCACTCGGTGCCCTGCCCGGGCAGGCCGGGGGCGCTTTGCCGCACCGACCAGGTCATAAATACGTCGGGATCGGTAAAGGTGTAAATGGCCTCGGTGGTATCGGGGGCCGTACGGTCGTCATCGGCAATGGCCCAGTTTCCGCCCGTGGCGCTCACTCGAGTCGGCATGCGCAGGTCTTGCCCCGCGCTGATGCCCAGCAGGCCGATATCCATCATGTGCACGCCCCAGTCGGTGGTCATGCCGCCGCCGTAGTTCCAGAACCAGCGCCAGTTCCAATGAATGCGGTTGGGACGATACGGGATCATCTCGGCAGGCCCGATCCAGGCATCGTAGTCCAGTTCCGCCGGGGGTGTTTGGTCGGCTTGCTTGCCGGCACGGAACCCATCGGTGATCCAGCAGCGCACTTGGGTCACGCGGCCCAAGCGGCCGCTGCGCACGTAGTCGATTGCGTCGGTAAATTCACGGGTGCTGCGTTGCCATGTGCCCACTTGCACCACGCGCTGATGGCGCTTCACGGCGCGGTCCATCGCCATCGCCTCGACCAGGTTATGGCTGATCGGCTTTTCGGTAAAGGCGTCTTTGCCCGCTTGGGCCGCATGAATTTGCTGGAGGGCATGCCAATGGTCAGGGGTTCCGATGAGCACGGCATCGATGTCTTTGCGGTCCAGCAGGCGTCGGTAGTCGCTCACCACTTGGGGGGCGCGACCGTATTTATCGGTCACTGCCTTGACGTCGCCCGGAATGCGTCGCTGGTCCACATCGCACACGGCGGCGACCTCCACATCCGCAAAGCGCATCAGCTGGCGCATGTTAAAGGCGCCGTGCCCGCCGCAGCCGATGAGGGCGACCACCAGCTTTTCATTGGGCGATTGGCCCCGGGGAAAGGCGCGGGCGAACGGAGCAACGGCGCCGGCGGCGGCGGCGGTACCGGCCCGGGCCAAAAGGGTGCGACGCGAAAAGGTCACAAGCGACAGCTTAACAACTTTCGCCACCGGTGGCGAGCCCCGGAAAAAAGGATATTCGGAAATCTGAAATCTGGTACATGGAATGACGCCGAATTCGCAAACCACGTGTAACCTCGGATTGATGGGACTGCGCTCACTCGCGTTTGGATCAGCCATTTTGGTGGCGGCTTCGGCCCCCGCCGCAATCACATTCGGTTTCGAGACCTTGGATGCCACCAGCGGCATTTCGTTTACGCCCTTTTGGCCGGGCTCGCTCACGTCCGTTTCTGAGACGATCGACGGATTGACCGTGGAAGTAACCCGATTGGACGAGGACGGCAACGAGGGCGTGCCGTTCGATATTCACGACTTCGTCGGTTGGAGTCCGGCGCCCGATTCGTGGGGTAATCGCGCTCTTTCGCCCTTCAACGATGTCGTACTTTCGGCGTTTGTCCTTCGGTTCTCGGAGCTCATCACCTCGTTCTCCGTCGAATTCGGCGACTACGGGGCTGACGATGACACGGCGACAATCGAAGCGTTCGACGATGACGGCAATTTCGTTAACTCGGATTCCGTAAATTACGGACTCCAGAACATCGAATTTGACGAAGTTGGCACGTTATCGGTGTTTTCCAAAACGCCCATCCGCACCGTGTACCTCAACGGTACCAGCGGAGCTGGAAATAACTCGCTGTATTGGGACAACGTGACGGTCGAAGTTGTGCCCGAACCGGCCACGCTCGCCGCCCTGGGATTGGGCGTGCTGGCGCTTCGCCGCCGACGCAAGTAAGCAACGATGGGGCCGGGAATTCCAAGTTCCCGGCCCGTTGCCCCTAAAAACGCGTCCCCCCAACGGAATTCACCTGGCGACCCCTTGCGCCTTAACTATCCGCCTTACCTATACTAACGGACTATGGCTTGGGGCGATGGCGCGGACGGCGAGTATCAAGGACGCAAGGTGTTGCACCTTTCCTGGCACGAGGATGAAGCCCAACGGCGGCAGGAGGGCGACGCCACCCTAACCATCAATGGTCCCAGCCTCAAGTACACGTGGACCTACCAGGACGAGCCGCAAACCGGGGAGATTCACTGGCCAACCCCCAACCCGGCGGACGTGGTGTGGATCGACTCGTGGCACACCGCCGGCGAGCCAATGCACCTCTCGGGCACCGCGCACGATGGCGAAGTCGACGTGAAAGGCACCTATAAAGTGCCGGATTCGCCGGATTGGGGCTGGCGCATTCACTTTGGCCCGGCCACTCCGCCCATTCGCTTGACGATGTTCAATATCAGTCCACAAGGCGAAGAGGAGATTGCGGTCGAGTTGGAGTTTCCCGCGCCCAAGTCGTGATGCGACTATAGTGGTGGGATGCCTAGCTTGACTATCACCGCCGAAGGCAGTCCGCTGTTTCGAAATTTCTTGGCGGTCGTATCAGTCACCCTTCCCAACGGCGCCCCCTGTACGGGGTTGCGCGTGTCGCACTTCACATTCCATCGCTTGGCGAGTCGAAACCACGCGTCCTGCGTGGCTTTAGTTATTCGTGAAATCCAAGAGTGCCCAACGGGTGCGTACACCGTGCAATTCGAACCGGATCCGGTGCAACCCGATCGCCCGCCCGGCCATTATGTGCTGCATGTGGCGGTACGTCGTGTCAAACGTGGCGAGCCCGAGGCGTACCAAGGCCAGCGAACGTTCACGTGCGAGATCCTCTAACCAAAGAGCGGTTTGTCCCGGTTGGGGGCGCGGCGGCGTAACCAAATGCTGATGGGGATGAGCAGCGCAAACGCGTACAAGGCGGCCTGCGGATTCCAAAAGGCAATCGGAGCCGTCACGGCAAAGTAACCAATCGGGAAGATCACCCCCAAGAGCCCGCTACGGTACTCCTCCGGGGTCAGTTCGCGCCGCGTTAGGTTCTTACGCACGGCATGCTGGTACATCACCAGTTCAAACAGGCTCACTAAAATCAAGCAAACGGCGAACAGGAGCGCCGAGACCACGTTCTCTTCGTGGGCGCCTACCACCTCGATGGGGAACGGCAAAAATGCCACCACGGCCAAGTACGCAACGTTTACGCGCAGCAAGAAGGGATCGACCGCGCGAAGCCCCGCGATAAATCCGTGATGGGTGATCCAATACCGGCCGATGAGCAGGAAGCCGATGAAAATGCTTACGATCTCCCACTGCACTTCGCTGAGCGCTCTCAGCATCGCCCCGGCCGAATAGGGGTCGCCCTCCAACTTCGGAAGGTGCAGTTCCACCACCAGCAGGGTCATTGCGATGGCGAACACAGCGTCGCTGAAGAGGGCGATGCGCTCGAACTCGAGACCGTGACTTTCGCGCTCGTAGAGGCGAACCTCGCTTCGCTCGTCCGGCTGCATGGGGAGAAAGTCTAACCGATGCTTCGTTTGGGCAGAAACCGTTTGGCGTGGAGCTCGGCGGGCTGAGCCTGGCCGCGCAACTCGACCTCGCACGCCAGGCCGGGCTTGAGCGCGGAATTCACAAAGGCCAGTCCGATCCCGCACTCTCGCACCACGCTGTACACGCCGCTGGTAACGATTCCGACCGTTTCCCCCGCCACCCGCACCGGCGAATTCGGCAGCAGAAGGCGCTTGTTGGGCAGGCGGATACCCATCAACTTTTCGCTCAATCCCGCTTCGCGTTCGGCGCGAATCTTCTCGGCGCCGATGAACGGCTTCTCGGGGTCGATGAACGGGGCCAACCCCGCGGTGTAGGGGTTACGGTCGGCCGCCAGTTCGTGTCCGTATAGGGGTAGCCCGGCTTCGACGCGCAGAGCGTCTCGCGCGGCCAATCCAGCGGGTACCGCGCCAAGCTCCATCAGCCGCCGCCAAAGCGCTTCGGCGGCCTCGGCCGGACCAACGATTTCAAAGCCATCCTCCCCCGTGTAGCCGCTTCGGGCCAACCACAGCGGCACCCCGAACCACTCGTGTTGGGTGATGCCAAACGGCGGTAGGGCCGTGGCAACCGCTTCCCCCAAAACCTCGGCCGCGGCCGGTCCCTGCAGCGCCAGCATAAACGTGGAATCGGTGTGATCTTCGCAAACCGTATTGGAGCCGGCGTGCGCATTCAACCACTCCGCAACGGCACGATGGTTTGCCGCGTTGGCCACCAAAATAAATGCTTCCGTGCCCGTTCGGTAAAGAATCAGGTCGTCGATCACGCCGCCCTGCGGATTGGTGAGCAGGGTGTATTGCCCATCGCCGGGCTCCAGCTTGGCGACCCGGTTGGTCGTAATGCGCTCTAGGTCCTGAATTGCGCGCGGACCTGAAACGGCGAAGCGGGCCATGTGGCTTACGTCGAAGAGCCCCGCGCTTTGCCGAACGGCGGTGGCTTCGGCGATCACGCCCTGGTACTGAATCGGCATCGAATAGCCGGCGAAAGGCACCATTTTCGCCTCCAGTTCCTGGTGGAGATCGTGCAGCGGAGTGGTCGCCGTCGCCATTTCACTCATGCCCCAAGGCTACCGAAACCGTTCCGCACCTGGTTGACCGGGGCGCGATAAATCCCACCGTATAGATAGACATATGTCTACCAAAACTGCCATGACCGAGGACCAGATTGCCTTTGTTGCCGACGCCCTTTTGGCCCTGAGTCGGCCCGACCCCCAGCGCCCAACTTACGACGAGTGGCGACCCTTTCCGCGGCAGGTGCCGACCACGCCCTTGGATGCGGTGTGGAACGTCATCGCGCCGTATCCGGTTTCGGCGTACTTCGACCGGCAGGAGTGCGCGGCGCTATTGGAGCTCGCGCGATTGACCCCATCGCAGGAGGAAGTCTTGGCGATGCGGCTGGAGGGGTTCACGTTCGAGCAGATCGGACGGCGGCGATCGATCACCAAGCAGGGCGTCCAGAAAGTATTCATTGCGGCCCTTAAGAAGTTACGCGTGGCGTGGCGCGTCTATCCTTTGCGCGGCTTGGCAGAGGTCTACCGGGCCGAAATCCGACGCGGGCGGTGAGGGGCTCGGCCTTGGGTACCCTTGCGGCTCAGCAATCGCGCGGCGCCGAAAACAGAACCCATGGTGACCTGCTCCCACTGCCGAACCACCAACACGCTCGACAGCACCTTTTGCCGGCGATGCGGAACCACGTTGCCGAAAGACCTTTTGGATGAAGCCCGGGCGAGAAACGCCGAACTAGTGGAAGAGGGGAACGCCGCGCTGAATGCGGGACGCGTCGAAGATGCGCTCGCGATGGCCGATCGAGCCCTGGAAAATCAGCCGGACCTCACCACGGCCTTGGTGCTGCGCTGCGAAGGTTTGACCCGAAAACAGGATTACGCCGCCGCGTTGGAAGTGGCCGAGCAGATCGTGGCGCTGAACCCCGCATCGGACCTGGACGAGATTCGCCGCAACCAGCTGCGCGCCAAGTTGGGCGACTTGGAGCCCGCGCCCGATCGACGCATCCCCATGATGGCGGCGGCGTAATCCTGTTTTCGGG
>Ga0224722_1001549_pt1 | contig 12701 bp, 9 predicted proteins | sample Balambano_FR1_Me_FD_161646 | JGI IMG/M metagenome (GOLD analysis project Ga0224722, IMG submission 161646) | Freshwater sediment microbial communities from Lake Towuti, South Sulawesi, Indonesia - Balambano_FR1_MetaG | ecosystem: Environmental > Aquatic > Freshwater > Lake > Sediment | place...
CCGCCCGAATCTCCTCATCCGACGGCTTAACCCCAGTTTGGTAGTACCATAGTGCTGCCTTGCCAATCGCCATTGTCCCAGAGTAGGCAATACTTCCTTTTAATACCAACCCCACTCCGGCAGGAACCAATGCCACTAACTGTCGGGCGAGTGTGCGCCATCCGAAGGCACTTGCAAAGGTTCCGACCAACTCCTTAATTTGACGGTATCCGGGGCGTTGCCCATGTGCTGCCGCTAAGCGCATGACTAAAACCAGTTGATTTTTAGTCAGTAAAATCACATCGGCAACCGAAGAAACAGGAAGGAAGATAGAAGTCCATGGAAGAACCCCCGGCAGTGCCGAGATAATCGCAATCTGCGTGTTTACCCGGCTCACTGCCTGAGTAATGAAATTACAGGCGGGAATACGAAAAAGCGGAAAACAGCGTGCCAATGCCATCGCTAAATCGGGGCGATGCTCCAGCAGTTTGACTACTAATGAGTCTGCTTGTCCCACAAATGGCACCGAGTTTGACCCTCTTGCGCCAATTGGCTCTTCGGTATCGCCGGGATAGAGGAGAAACGCAAAGACTCGTGCGGTATCCGCATCAGGAGTCTCGTCGAACTCACGAAGATGTGCTTCCGCCTCCTCGCGCTCAGTTTCCGTTGCTTTCTCGGTGAGAAGCAGTTCCTTCAGCCATTGCCGACGCTCCGGGGTTCCAATCAGAGCCAGCTTGAAGCCCACCGAAGCCTCCTCCTCAATAGTGTGAGGGGAGACTGTTTGAATCGTTTTCCAGAAATTGTACACTGAAGCCGTTGATACCATACGATTCATCCGCAATATTCTTTCTCTTCTGCTTCACCTCATCACAGTCGCTTCATCTCCGCCTTACCTTACCGCCCTGTTCCATACCCACCGTATCCACTACCACTGCTACTGAAAGAGCCACTGTACGAGTTCAGGGAACTGGTAGCACTCTGAATCAACTCTTCCACATAGTCCCGCTTTGCCGGGTCGCCATCGTAGAGCCATTCGTTTAGCCCATCTGTGTCCAAATCGGTGCGGTCACGTTCCCAGAGTTTGCGAATAATTCCACGTTCACACTTTATTATCAGTTCTTCGGCAGATTGTACATCTTCTTTGAGAGTAGTCCGTCTGTCCCAAAGTTGCCGTCCATCGTCTTCGCTTCGGTCAAACTCAAAACACCATGTATAGAACATATGGTACACCGTCGAGTTCACCGATTCCCACGGAATTGAAGGACGGTTCTCCTCAAACCACCCGTGTAAGCGGTCTTTGGCTTCCTTCAGGGAAACATCTTCCCCGGCTTCCTCAGTCTCCACAAAAAGATCGTACATTACCTTGATAATCTCTTGACGCTCTTTGCATGGCACATAGCGGAAGTTATTATCGCGGAACCAAAGACGATACTTTTCTCCCGGAGTCATTGGTGCGGTGGGCGGTGGCGGCGGGGCTTGATACGGAATACCACCACTCGGTACATACGGCGTATAGTTCGGGTTCGAGAATCGCACTTCTGGCAGACGGTTATTATCCACTATACTATTGGCTTGGGAGATAACCCCGTTGGTCAAGTAGCCTTTAGGAGCCACGGTGACATCGCCGACAGCCGGTTTGTGTAGGTCAATCACATCTTCATGGGAGCGTAGAAAGTCCAGAAAGGAGAGATGCCCCATCGCCACTTCATCGAACATGGGGTCTAGCTTCCGCATCTGTGTCTTGAGTGCCGACCCCGGAACCGCCCGATTTCCCAGCGATGCCAGTGCCAATGCAAGCAGTGCCACCGGGTCTTGTGGGGTGGAGGGAACCGAGCGTTTGGGTAGCCCTCCTCCATCTGCCCCCTGAATATCATCGTAGTAGCAGAAGATGTCACACGATTTGGCAAGGTAGTTCGAGGTATTGGAGCGCACACCGACTCCAATCACAGTACGTCCAAACTCCCGCAGTTTCATCACGAGGGGAGTAAAGTCCGAATCCCCCGAAACTAAAGTGACATGGGTAATATCTTCTTGGCGCAGAACAACATCCATGACATCAATGGCAATTCGGATGTCGGCTCCATTTTTGCCTTTATAGGAGAGGGCAAAGGTCTGAACGGGTTCAATCGCATTATCCAATAAATCGGAACGGTAGTCTTTGAAGGCTCCCCAATCCGCATAAGCCCGCTTAATAGTGATTCTTCCCTCAGTTACCCTTTGAACTTCGGAGAGAATCCGCTTTAACTCCACTCGTTCGTTCTCAAAAAAATCGTCAACAGCCCGCTTGATATTTTCAAAATCAAGGAAAACGGCAACCCGCGTTTCCATATTTTTATCTCCGTTTCGCAGTATCACTCTCCCCCTCTCCGCGAAAGCAGTCCCCCAACTGCTATTGCAGTGAAAATGAGTTTCCTCATCCTAATCGTTCAGACTATGCTTTCACACCTTTTGTTCTTGCCCGAAATTACGGGCATTGGTTTTGCTTACGTTCCCGGTGGCAATGTTACTGGTACTTTTGGTTTACCCCGACGCAGGAAGTCCAACGAGAGTTCACCGCGTCCAAAAATTCCCTGCGGACGTACCAGCATCATCACAATGAGTAGCAGGGCATACGATACCAAGCGGTACTGATTGAACTCTGCCCCTAACGAACTACGCAGGATTTCGGGGAGAGCCGTCAGCACCACCGCCGCTAAGACCGACCCGGTGATAGAGCCTAACCCCCCCAAAACTATCATTGTCACAAAGTCGAAGGAGCGCACAAAGTTAAATGATGATGAGAGAACACTCTGCTCAAAGTGGGCAAAGAGTGCGCCCGCTACCCCCGCAAAGAACGAACCCACCACAAAAGCATTGACCTTAATCTTGGTGGTATTAACTCCCATTGCCTGAGCCGCGACCTCATCTTCGCGCACTGAGAGATAGGAAAGCCCCTGTACCGAGAAGCGCAAGTTCCGGGCTACCAGAATCACCACCACCACCATTAAATACACCCAAAAGAAATTGGCAATTCCCGGAATCGTCACCCCATTGGCACGGTCAAACCCGCGTGACCCTCCCAGCGCATCGGTGTTCTCCACCGCAACACGGATAATCTCTCCAAAGCCGAGAGTGACAATGGCTAAGTAGTCTCCCCGCAGACGTAGCGAAGGTAGCCCCACCACATACCCAATGAGTGCCGCCAGAGTACCCCCAACCAACATCGAAACCAGAATCGCAGGGGCGGTTAGCAGAAACGCTTCTAAGGTTTGGGCATCCTTGAGAGGTCCTTCGCGGAAAATCGGAAGGTAGCCATTCTCTGGCAAGTAGGGAAATAGCATCTTATGGGCATAGACCGTTAGTGCCGCCGACGAGTACGCACCGACTGCCTGAAACCCGGCATGACCAATGGAGAACTGCCCCGTAAAGCCGTTAATCAGATTCAACGATACCGCCATAATAATAGCGATACCGGAAAGCATAATCACACGGAAGGCTACCGCTTGTAGGGTTGCGGGAAGCAGAAAGTTCAGCACAAAGAGCAGAAGTAGAGTGACAGCGATGAGTAGGTATCGTTTCACGGCTATACTTTCTCCGGGGCGAACTTACCCAAAAGCCCTGCGGGGCGTACCAGCAAAACAATTATCAGCAACAAAAATGCCACGGCTTCTGCCCATCGGGACGGTTCAAAACTTCCGATGGGAGCGGCTCCTTTGACAAAGGCTTCCGAAAGCCCCATGAGTAAGCCCCCTAACATCGCGCCGGGAATCGAACCGATACCCCCCACTACCGCCGCCACAAACGCCTTTAAGCCCATCTGCAAGCCTAAGAGTGGAAAGATCTTTGCACTGGTCAATGCGCCAAAAAGCACCCCTCCGGCTCCGGCGAGTGCCGCACCGAGGGCAAAGGTGAAGGAGATTATCCCGTCTGTATTGATGCCCATCAGCGCGGCAGCATCGGTATCATGGGAGACCGCTCGCATCGCTTTCCCCAGTTTCGTATTCTGCACAATATACCAGAGCAGCCCCATCAATAGGGCGGAAGCCACAACCAGAATCAACAGTTTCTTGGAGATGACAATATTCTGGCTCAGTTGGAAGGTTCCTTCGACACCGGACGGAACCACCGACGGAATAAACCGCACCTGCGAGGTGAACAGCAGTTGCGCCCCATTAGAAAGAAAGAGCGAGATACCAATTGCCGTAATCAATGAGGTAAGGCGCGGGGCTTTTCGCAGGGGGCGGTACGCGATTCGTTCGATTGCCCAGCCAATCAGCGCACAGATAAACATCCCAATCACAATTGCGGGCAACAGGGTGAGCAGGGACTGGAACAGGTCAGGCTTTTCGGTGTAGGCAAGCGCAGGAATTCCAGCTTGTTTCGCCCACTGGTCTTGGAAAAGGGCAACATAGAAGCCCATATATGCCCCAAGCATAAAGACATCGCCGTGTGCGAAGTTAATCAGCCGAAGTACCCCATAAACCATCGTGTAACCGAGGGCTATCAGTGCATAGATACTGCCTAACTGGATACCGATGATTATCTGCTGGATGATAAGTTCAAAAGACATTATGATTGTTGTGAAGCAAGTTGTTACTGGAAACAGTGGTTGCACCAGCAAGGATGATAGGGCATTATACCCGAAACTCGCTTCTCTGAGAACCCCTTGCACCGCTCCCCCTGAGAATGTGGTGCCGAGGGTAGGTCAGGGCTTTCTATTTGGCAACCGGCAAACCCACACTGGGGCGGTTCGGAATCTCTGGGTCCCAGAGATGACAGCGAACAGGGCGGTCACTGCCCGTTGGGTTCTCTTTGGGCGCAATCTCCGAACACGCACCGAAGTTGTAGGCGCAACGCTCCTCAAAACGACACCCGCGAGGCCAGTTTGCCGCATCAGGAACCGTACCTTCCAGAGTGGCGAGGTCTTGCCCCCGACGGTTTCGTGCCGGAAGACTAGCAAAAAGACCACGGGTGTATGGGTGGCGTGGCTCGCGAAATAGGTCACGAGTGGGGGAATCTTCCACCGCTTGCCCTGCATACATGACGGTCACATGGTCGGAAATCTCCGCCACAATACCGAGGTCGTGCGTAATCAGCAGTACCGCCATCCCCGTTTCTAATTGCAGTTCACGAATCAGTGCCAAAATCTGTGCCTGCACGGTCACATCTAATGCTGTGGTCGGTTCATCGGCAATCAGTAGTTTGGGGCGGTTCGCCAGTGCCATCGCAATCATCACCCGTTGGCGCATCCCCCCGGAAAGCTCGTGAGGATACTGCTTCAGATGCTGCACCGGGTCGGGCATTCCTACCCTGCCCAATAGTTCAATAGCGCGTTCGTTCGCCTCCTCCACACCCTTGCCGTGAATCGTCATCGCTTCGCGCAGTTGCCAACCAATCGTAAAGGTTGGGTTCAGACTGGTCATAGGTTCTTGGAAAATCATGCCGATGTCCTTCCCCCGCACATCGCGCATCTGCTCCCACGTCCTATCCAACAGGTCTTCCCCTTCAAAGAGGATACGTCCCCCGTCAATATACCCTGCCGGTTCGGGAACCAGTTGCAGGATAGAGAGTGCGGTCATGGACTTTCCACAACCGGACTCGCCGACAATAGCACGGGTTTCTCCCCGGTTGACTGTGAACGATACCCCGTCCACGGCTTTCACGGTTCCTCGTGCGGAACTAAAGTAGGTACGCAGGTTCTCAACCTGCAATAAAGGTGTTTCGTTCTGCAAAATGTTTCTCATTACCCAAAAGGATTGTCTAACAACTGCCCTAATCGTTGCCCTAACGTCGCAGGATATTTTTAACTCCGTAAGCGTGGGTCAATGGCATCACGCAGGGCATCCCCAAAGATGTTAAATGCCAGCACCAGAATAAACAAGGCTACCGAAGCCGAGGTTAGGTTCCACCAGATAACCGGGTCGCGTGCCAGTTCGGAACGTGCAGCATTAATCATATTTCCCCAACTCCCGATTCCGCCACCGGGGTCAATTCCGATACCCAAGTAGGAGAGAATCGCTTCGGAAAGCACCAAGCCCGAAAAGCCGAGTGTCACTGAGATAATGACAATGGGAAGCAGGTTCGGGAGAATATGCCGCGTCAGGATACGGAAATCGGATGCCCCTAATGCCTTTGCCGCACGGACATACTCTCGGTCACGGTGCTTCAGGGTCTCCCCACGAGTCAGGCGGCACAAGCCCACCCATCGGGTGACACCGAGGGCGATACATATCTGCACTACCCCACGCCCCAGAACTAAGACCAACGCAATCAGAAGTAGAATAGAGGGGATTGAGGCAAGTACCGTGTAGACATACTGAATCAGGTCATCGCGCCATTTCCCATAGAACCCGGCAACCATCCCCAGAATTAAAGCCAGTGGTGTCGCAATCAGCGAGGTAAGCCCCCCAATGATAAACGCGGTTCGTGCGCCTTTGAGGGTTCGGTAAAAGACATCGTTTCCGACTCCGTCTGTTCCCATCAGGTGCGAGCCGGGGGCTTTCAGTTTCTGCGGTTTTGGTTCTCCGGTAGTGACAGAGGCAAACGGGGCAGAGTAGGTGCGCTCCTGCTCCCGCTCAAAGATATTGTCCAGAATCGTCTTGCGTGTTTGTGTTTTTGCATCGGTAGAACCGAAACTGTCCAAGAGAGCGATACCTGCATAGAGCAGAATCACGCCTAATGCCACCAGTGCCAACGGGTTCCGACGGATGCGCCGGAATGCCTCTGCCCACAACGGCTGCTTTCGCGCCGTGACAAAGGCATAGACCAGCAGACCGACGGCGACAATCGGAATCGCGTTCAGAAACAGGTCGGATTCCCAAAAGGGGGGCTGTGTGACAGCTGGTTGATTACTTGCTTGTGGATCCATAAGTTCCTATTCGATTCGTACTCGTGGGTCTACCAGAGCGTACATAATATCGGTGAGAATCAGCCCGACAATATAGAGCAGGGTTCCCAAAAAGACCATCGCACGGACAACAGCAAAGTCTTGGCTGTTAATCGAGTCCACCAGATAACTGCCCAAACCGGGAATCCCAAAGAAGTTCTCCAGAATCAAACTTCCCAAAATCAGACCGGGAATCGCGGCTACGGTGTTGGTGATAATGGGAATGAGCGCGTTTTTCAGTACGTGCAAACGCAGAACACGAGACTCAGGAACCCCCTTTGCACGGGCGGTACGCACATAGTCTTGGTTAATTTCGTCCAACAGAAACGTGCGGTACAGGCGAATCTCTGCCCCAATCGAACTGATAACGCCAATCACGGCGGGAAGGGTCAAGAACTTCAACATACCCGGTCCGGTCTCAAATCCGGCAATCGGTCCGTAGTGCAGAACTTTCCCCAAGATAAACTGCAAACTGATGACATAGACAATGTAGACAATCGAAAGCAGAAGCACGGAGAGGAAGGTTCCAAAGGTGTCTACATACGTCCCCCGGAAGTACGCATTGATAATCGCGAAGATAAGCGACGTGATAACACTGGCAATAAATATCAGGGTTCCCACGGCAAACGATGCCGGAATCCCCAGTTTGATACGCTCCCAGATGTCCTCCTTGGTGGTATCGCTCTTGCCGAAATTCAACAGGAGAACATCAATCGTACTTCGCTTCATCTCCATCAGACGCGCCGCAAACGACGGTTCAAAGTCCCCCACAGCAGGTTTTGCCTCCGGCGCGGCAGGGGTTTCCCCGGAGGGAGGGGCGGCAGGCTTATCCTCTTTCGGCTTAATTCCTACCGATAGCAGGAACCTACCGAAAGGGTCTTTCTCCATGTCAGCAACAGTAGGTTCCCCGTAGCCGTGGTCTTTGAGCCACCCCTTAATCTGCTCTTGGGTCGGGGCGCGGGACGATAGGTTCTGCCGAGCGATACTTTCCCGTGACACCGTTCCAAAAAAGAGAACATAGGTCAGCAAGAGAACCCCCAAGACCGTAGGAATCGCATAGAGAACCCGGCGAATAATATAGCGTAGCATCTTAAGACTTTAGCCCTCCGATGTCGCGGCGTACCTTACGATTGATACGGTTGCGTACCACTTGTGCCGCCGGAATCGCACCGCCGATTAGCAACACAACTAAGGCAATCAAGGGGAGGTAGTTCGGCTGATTCCACTCGCGTTGCTTGCGTACCCGCTCCTCGGCATCCACACTGCGGTACATATTCCAATCGTTCGCGATGGGGTGCGCCTTAACATTCTTCAACCAACTGTGGTTCAGCGACATCGAAACCGGGTGATAGAGCGGAATCCACGGGCAATCCTCCACGGAAATCTCACGCAGTTTCTGAATCAGCGCAAGTCGTTCGGGGCTATCGTTCATCGAGCGCATCTGCTCAAAAATCTTGTCATACTCTTTGTTTTTGTAGTCCGCCGAGTTGGGACCGGGCTTCTCATTGGGACCATAGAGCAGGAAGACAAAGTTCTCCGGGTCGGGGTAGTCGGCAAACCACCCATAGAAGATAAACTGGTGCTGTCCTTTGAGCAGTTTGTCTTGGAAAACATTCGAGCGCGTGGTACGTGACTCCACCTTCAGCCCGATACGCTCAATCATTTTGGAGATAATCCCGACCTGCTGTTGCGCTTCGGGTGAGGTTGCCACATTATCATAGTGTAGCACTAATTTCTGCTTAGTCGTGGGGTCTACACCATCGGGGTATCCCGCTTCTTTGAGCAGTTGTTTCGCCTTTTCCAGATTCTTCTCATAGTTTCCAGTAGGGTTGCGATAGGGGTTTTTGAAATCGGGGTCATAACCAAAGACCGACGGAGGAACCAACCACTCTGCGGGTAGCCCATTCCCCTGCAACAGAACATCAATATACTCTTGGGCATTGATAGAGAGCGAGATAGCTTGTCGCAGTTTACGCTTCTTCTCCGTATAGCCCCCAAACACGGGGTCGCTCATGTTAAAGGCTAAGTAGTAGATATTCACCCCGGGGTCTTTACGAAGCACAATCCCCTTCGCCTTCATCTCTTCGGAGAGTCCGCCACTGGTGGTAACAACCTGTTGGTAGTTGATACGTCCGACACTCGCGGCATCCAGATACCCCTGCTGGAACAGGTTCCACGAGGTGACATCCTCTTTGAGAATGTTATAAATCACCTTGTCGGCAAGAGGAAGTTCCTTCCCGGCATCGGCGAGGAGTCCCTTCTCTTGGTCGCCGGGCGCACCCTCCGTGGGGTAAAAGTCTTTGTGACGGTTTGGATTCTTGACCAAAACAATACGCTGCTTCGGCTTAAACTCCTCCATCTTATACGGACCACAACCAACCGGATGGCGGGCGTACTCATCTTTGCCATAGAACTCCACCGCTTCACGAGCTTGCGGCGTGGTGAAGTGCATCGCCATCAGATACTTCAGTTGGGGGTACGGTTGATTGAGGAGGATATGAAAGGTGTACGGGTCATTGGGGTCTAACTGAACCCCTGCCATCTCTTTATCGTAGTTCGCCGCTTTCTCCGTCTCAAACCCTGCACTATACTCATTCCACCCAATCACCTTATCTGAGAAGAACGGGGCAACGGGGCAATGCGTTTCTGGATCTGCCATTCGCTTAAACGAATAGACAATATCCGCCGCAGTGATAGCGCGTCCGGGTCCCAACTTTTCCGGCTTTCCCCCCTCCGCGATAATCTTCCGCGCCTTCTCCTGCTCTTCTTTGGGAAGGAAAGATGCATCCTCTTGATACTTCAGGTCGTTGCGAATGGTGAACGAATACTTTTCTCCCTGCACCGTCACCTCTTTGCCGTCCTTGTCCTTTTGGGTAAAGGTATAGGGTTGGCGCACAGGCTCTTTCGCCCCGATATTCAGCACGATTTGGAACGGTTCCCGCTTTAGATAGTGGTACTTATAGAACGAAGGGTATATCAGGTCGCAGATATTGGCTTCGTCCACCGTGTATGAAAACGTGGGGTCAAGGGATTTCGGGTCGTCGGTGAGGGTGCGGTAGAGGGTATTCCCGGCGGATTCCCCGGCAGGATACGGATTATTACCACAACCTCCCGCGAAGAGTCCCATACCACCGATGGCATACAACAGAGTGAGAGGAAGAAGGATATTTTTTCGCATAATGAATGAATTGGCTTTCATAGGACGGGGTTCCTTCGGATATGACATCATATAGCAGAGAGGGCTTTTCCTGCAACCATTGTCGTGAATTGGCATCAGAAAGTGTCATTGCCTTAGCAAAACACCCGAAAAAAAGCAAGTGCCAAGCCGTGTTGGGCTTGGCACAATACAGAGAATTGTTGTTTACTTTACCAGTCAGCGAACGATTTTAGGGTGGCAACACTGCTGTCGCTGAGTGATATACCTGTCCAATTTCCAGAAGGCATCTGCCATGTCAGGCGTTTTGCAGGAAGATTTAGAGCAAAGTTCACGGTATGTCCCGCTATCAAAGCGGTAAATCGTTTCGCCAACGGAGATGGCTCTTGGGCAGTGACGGACTTGCCTCCTGCCACTGCCCTCTGTAAAACCTGCTGCAATTTACTCGTCTCCAAGGAAGTCTTGCATAGGTCACGTAGCAATGCGACACGAGGGGTATACACAAATGGCTTGAGTGCAGTTGGGCTTCCTCCCCCCACAGGTAGCCCAACATTTAGCACTTCACCTGTTTCAGCATCCAACTCCACCAATACCCGAACGGCAGGTCGTCCATTGTAGGTTTCATTGGTTTCGCCATCATAGTTCGGGTCATTAATTTCGGAAAGATAAAATAGGAAGGGGTAGGTAAGTCGGGAGATAGTCGTTTCGGGTCCCAATTCAATCCACACAGGGCTTGTGGTACTTGGGGGGAGGGGTTCTGTTGGGTCACTGGGTCTTAAGAGAGAGGATGCATAACTACGAAATGCAGCAATCGCGGTTGCTTTCAATTGCTCTCTTGTGAAAAGAGGGGCAGTAGGTTGTAGTAGTGTTGCCGTATCGGTATACTGCCATGCCGTAACTTTACCGGTATAGGGTTCCCAATAGGTGACGAAATTTCCCAGAGTAACCGGATAGCCATTAACATAGCGTCGCTTCGAGGCAATCCAGTAGGGTTTACCACTTGTGTAGGTGCTGGAATCTATCCGCGCTATTCGCCAGTCACCCGTGGAAAGAGAAAGACTCGCAGATAGCGAATTTATCGCCATTTCTACTTGACTCTGGGTTAATGAGGGAACTTGTCCGGTTTGAAAAGCCTGCGTCGCATTCTCCATAACAAGTTCATTTGTGAAACCCACTATCTTATTACTGTTTGCATCCACCGTAAAAATGAGGGAGGAACCCGCGAACCACTTCAAAGTCCAGAGGGAATGTCCTGATTGACGGTCTAACTTCTCTATCGAATGAGTCGGGGGTTGAGACAGGTCATATCCCAGAATCGTCCCCATTCGGCGTGCTTCAGCCAATACGGAGGCGGGTGGAGTATTTTGTGCGAGCGTCACACTGGAACAACACGCAAAATATACGAACAGCAAAAGGGTGACTACGGCAAACTTCATCGTGATTTACCGGATTGAGAGAATCTCGCCCCTCCCCGAAACACCATCGCGATGGTGCTTCGGGAGGAGTTTAAGAAATAGAGTTAATCCTGAGCAAAGCGAATAAGTTGCTTGGCTTCTTCCCCGGTGAGGGATTCGGCACGCCAGTAGGAACCACCGTACTTCTTGGTGTAGCGGCGCACCAGAACATCCACCGTCTTATGCTTGCTGTCTACCTGCACATCCACTCCGGCGATATAGAGATTAGCGGGGCGCAGGGCTAACAGAAACACCCCGTCCTGCTTACCGTCCGGTTGTAGTGCCTTGACCAGATCGCGGGCGGCTTGGCGAACCTTGTTAAGTTCGTCCTCCGTATCCAAAACTTCGGACTCGTGGCTTGCCCACTCCGATTCGACACGCGAGGCAATCTCTTCCTCGTCTGCAATAAGAGCTTCGTCCTGCGCTTGCCCTTCTGCCGCTTGCCCTTCTGCGATAGTCGCTTCCTCTGTTTCGCAGACCTCCGAGGTAATCGCGACCGGGGCAGGGGCGGAACGTCCACAATGGTTCATCTTCGCCACAAAAGCGATAACCAGCAGAGCAACGGCAATTCCTGTACACAAACGAAGTAGGGTGAGATGTGTTTTCATTAAGTTATCCTCCAAAATCGGCACAAACCGGGAGAGTATGGTAACGAGAGTATACCACGCCTTTCTATCTTTCACGGTGCAAATCTTAGGGAAAAGACCACGAATTTTCCCGCAGGAAACCCCCTGTGTGAGAACGAAGTTTACCCCGTGAAAACAAGAAGATACGATGTTGTTATCATTGGTGCAGGGGCAGGGGGCGGGGTAATTGCCGGAGTCCTTGCTGAAGCGGGGCGGTCTGTGTTACTTTTGGAGCGCGGGAAGTTTCTGTCTTTCGAGGAAGTGGGGCGTGACCACCTGCGAAACCAACGCCTTTCCCAATATGGTAACAATGCTGGTCCCGATGGGGACGCGCATCCACGAACAGCGGTCACGGCAACCGGAAAAACGCTCACTCTTCTACCGCATCACGGCGGATACAACAACAATGCCATGACTGTGGGTGGGGGAACCCGTGTCTATGGGGCGCAAGCATGGCGTTTTCACCCGCTTGATTTTCAAATGGCAACGATGTATGGTGTGCCAGAAGGCTCCTCATTGGCAGACTGGTGCCTCACCTATGCCGACTTGGAGCCGTACTACGAACGCGCCGAACACGAGTTAGGGGTTGCCGGAGATGCCAGCCAAATGCCCCACCTCCCCCC
>Ga0224722_1001550_pt1 | contig 12698 bp, 10 predicted proteins | sample Balambano_FR1_Me_FD_161646 | JGI IMG/M metagenome (GOLD analysis project Ga0224722, IMG submission 161646) | Freshwater sediment microbial communities from Lake Towuti, South Sulawesi, Indonesia - Balambano_FR1_MetaG | ecosystem: Environmental > Aquatic > Freshwater > Lake > Sediment | place...
CTTTCTAGGGGAGGGGGGAGAAGATAACCTCTCCCCCTGACCCCCTCCCCTAGAAAGGGAGGGGGGAGAGGTTCGCTAAAGCACTGCTAAACCGCCGTCGGGGGCGAGATTTGACCCGGTGATAAAGTTGGCGAGTGGGGAGCAGAAGAAGAGGACTGCGTCTGCGACATCGTTTGGTTCGGCGAGGCGGCGGAGGGGGGTGCGTAGACGAACTGCCTCTCGTTCGGTTTCAGGAAGGCTTAATGAGAACTCTGTCAGCGCAATTCCCGGGCTGACTGCATTGACGGTAATTCCATCGGGTCCTACCTCGCGGGCGAGGGTGCGGGTGTAGGCAAGCACCGCCGATTTTGCCATCGCGTGTGCGGCATACCCTATCGCAGGACGCTGTAGTAGGGTGGCAGAGAGATTGACTATCCTCCCGTATCGCTGTGCTTGCATCCCCGGTAAAACCGATTGTGTGGTGGTAATCACGGGTTTGACGACGGCTTGCCACTCGGTATCAAAGTCTGCCCATTTTGAATCGGTGACGCTCTTTTGCGGACCGAACCCTGCCGCATTGTTTACTAAGATGTCCAAGCCTCCCAATGCCTCTAATGCAGACTGCACCATCGCATGAGTCTGTGTCTCGTCCATCAGGTCTGCCTGAAGGAGGATGGCTTTTCCTCCTTGTGCCAGAATGCGTTCGCTCACTGCTTCCGCTCCTGTGCGTGAGTTGCGATATGTCAGCGCAATGGTTGCTCCCTCTGCTGCAAATTTCTCCGCTATTGCGGAACCGATTCCTCGCCCTGCTCCGGTCACTAACGCTTTCTTACCCTCTAAGAGCATTCCTGTGAATATCCTCTCACTTTGTTCCGAATTACGAAAAGTGTACCCGAATGCTGGTAAAATAGGGTAGTAATTTTACCAGTTAATCTCGTTTCGACCAGAGTTGATATGGGGATAAAGGTCATATCTTCCGATAGTAAAAATGTACTGACTCATTGTGTTATTGGGTTAATGGTTGTTGGTATTGAAGGAGAAGTGACTCTGTGCGTTGCATCAAGTGCGGTTGGGAAAACCTACCCTCAGAAACAACACTCTGCCCGAATATGTCGTGCCGTGCCAATATCGCCGCGATTCTGCGCGATGTTCTTCCGGCAGGGCATCTCCTGCATCAGGGGAAGTACAACATTCAGTATGCCCTGGGTAAAGGTGGATTTGGTGTCACCTACTGCGCCCGCTTAACTGCTACCGATGGCATTGTCGCCATTAAGGAGTATTTCCCTGACCGTATCGCCCCGCGTGACCCGTCGAGCGGACGGCTCTCTGTTTCTCTGCCGGATATGCCTCTCTACCAGCGTGGTCTGGACATCTTTCGTCGTGAAGCCACCAATTTGGAGAATATTACCCACCCGAACGTTGTTCGGATTCGCGACTTCTTCGAGGAAAACAATACTGCCTATCTGGTGATGGAGTATCTCAATGGGCAGAGTCTGCGTGCTAAGATGCAGAATCGCCCGCTTACGGAGGAGGAGATATGCCCGATTATGGAGTCGGTGGTTTCGGCTCTTGGGGCAATCCACGAACGCCATATCTACCATTTAGATATTAAACCGGCGAATATTATTCTGGAGCCGGGGCGTGGTGCGGTCTTGATTGACTTTGGGGCTTCCCGACAAGGAACCGCCTTCCATGAGTATTCGTCCATTCCGCAAACCACGGGGTATGCTCCTCTGGAGTTGATGCGTCCAGAGCGGGGACGCGAGGATGCTTACGGGGCAGAGACCGATATTTTTGAGTTGGGGGTAACGCTATACGAACTGTTGACCGGACGGATTCCGCCGCCCGCCGATGTTCGTGCCGCGCAGTATGCTTGGTCGCCCGATGAGGTGGCGGAACCGTGGCGTACTCTGATTACCGAGGCGACACAAGTGGAGCGGGAGAAGCGTCCGCAAAATGTACGAGTCTGGTGGGAGCGTGCGACTTCCTCGCGAGGGGAAGAGGGGGTTGTTGTGCCTGTGGCAAAAGCCGATTCGGTGGAGCTTTCTAGCACTCCTCGACTCCCGCAAGAGAAGATAACGGTTCCCCCTGCGGAGGTTGTCACTGTTCTGCCCGATGCTGTCTTGAGTGCCACGGGTACGGAAGGCGGGATAGAGAGTCAAGAATCTGCCTCGGCGGTAGCTCCTGTGATGCCGCTTAGTTCGGAGACGATTTTGCCGCCTCTGCCGGAAGTCCCTGCCGCACCGCTCTCTCGGTCTGTTATCCCTGTCGCCGATGCGACTGAGTCGGTTTCTTCGCTCCCCTCCCCGGACACAGCACATCCGGCAGTGGCATGGCACAACCTACTGGAATCGCTCCAGGTCTATCTACGTACCTATCGGGGAGTGCATACCCTAAGCCCGCCTGCGATTGCGGCTTTGGGAGTTTGTCTTCTGGCTGTTTTGGGAATTGTGGGGTTGCTATTTGGCGGTGAGAAGCAGAGTGTCGCAAAAAGTTCGACGGAAACTGCCACAGAAACGGTCTCGTCAAGTTCCTCCGACGAGGGTTCTGTTCAGGCATCTTTGGGTGCTTCTACGGCGGTACTGTCTTCCCCTTCCCCTCTGCCGCTTGACTCTGGTACGGGGGTTACTTCTCCTCCTCCCACCGAGAGCCAACGGCAAAAGTTAAGCCTTCATTTGCGCTCGCTTTTGCAGAAGTTAGTGACGGTCAAGCCGTTGGAGACGGAACGCTACAGTCGTATCCTTTCGCAGTCGGCGGCACTGGTGGAGCGTGGAGCCGATGTTACTACCACGAATGCGGCAGGCGGAACCCTTCTCCACTATGCTTGTTGGAATGACAATATCGCATTGGCTTCCCGGTGTGTGGAGCGTGGGGCATTGATAGATGCGATGGACGATGACGGTATTACTCCTCTCCATACGGCGGCGGCGGCGGGTGCGCCTCATGTCTTGCAGTTTCTTTTGGATTCGGGGGCAAACCCGCGTGCGGTGGAGTTTAAGACGGGTAAAACTGCGCTTCAGTGGGTGGAAGGGATTCCCGAAAGCCAGCGTACTCTGCGCCATAAAGAGGTTTTTGACCTTCTCCAGAAGCGGGAACCCCCCACCGAGTCTCTGTAAAGCCTACAGGCGAACCGCCTCTGTGAGGAATTTCGTTGCCGTGGACTGAAGTCCCGGCTACGAGTTCCCAGTCCCCCTCAGACGAGACGTTGTTTCGTCGGGGGACTAAACAAGAGAGGGACTAAACAACTTGCACAATACGGTGTTGCGGAAGTGGTGCAGTATTAGTAGTACCCTGTTCTGCCGAGGAGTTCGCTGGTCTCTGGGTCGGGGTTGTTCTCTAAGAGAGAGCGGGTTAAGCCTTCGCCGGGACGGTCTATCTGCTTCATCCATGTGGGGCTGTACCCGATGATGAGGAGACGACGCACTCTGCCGCCGGGCAGGGTGGGTAGCCCACGATGCCACAGGGAGGCTGTTGCGGTAACACACGACCCGGCGGGGAGAAAGAGGTTTATCTGCCCCGGTTTTTCGCTGGTATCCCCTATTGGTAGGTCGGTATGGTCCCAGAGATGGCTTCCGGGCAGGACGGCAAGCCCCCCTGTCTGTTCGTCGGTGTCATCCAAATAAATCAGGTTGTCGAGGACTTGGGGACGGGAGAACATCGGGGGAATCGGTTCGGGGATGACGCGCTGATGCCAGTGCCAATGGGTTTCTTGGTTTGGTGCGCCGGGGTAGGTCACTCGTAGCACCATCGCATGGAGTTGTATCTGCGGTCCGAGGACGGCACGGGCAAGCGAGAGTGTGGGGGCAAAGTGTAGCATTTTAAGGAATGTGGGGTGTTTGTCCACTAAGTTTCGGATAAAAAGCCCGCCGAAGTTCCCCCCTGTCCCTGTCGCCGCGGCTCCTCCTTGCGCCTCCGCGAGTTCGTCCACCGCAGTGCGTAGTTCTTCCAGAAGCGTGTCCGTGACAAGGTGTTCGCGCACGGTGAAACCTTGTTTGGCAATCTCCGCGACATTTTCGGGGGTCGCCGAATCCAGTTCGATGGTGCGAAGCGGTTGTGGATTGTCATGGCTGTTGATACGGTAGGTAATGGTTGATTTTGTCATGGCTACTTGTCTCTTGATGGGCAGTGTACCATCTTGTCTGCAAAAGTGCGCTTCCACGATAGGTAGTGACCGCAATTTTACAAATGAGTCCGGTGACTAAAGTCACCGGTTGCATTCTTTACGCCTGCACCGCCCCCGCAGGCGACGTTCGCCCGGTGAGGGGTGAACCGCAGGCTCAATAAGGAAACAATCGTTCGTTCCCGGATATTTCCGGTCGGGAAAATTGGGTCGGGCAAAAGGAGACGTAGGGGAAAACGAGGATGCGTTTCGCCTGCTTATCGCTTGAAGTTCTTACGTGGTTTTGCCTTGCCCGTGGTACACTGACGGCGGAACGAACGATTATGCTGAATCGAAATATCTTTCGCGACCTTTGGCGCAATGTGGATACCCTGATTACTGGTCGGGGACGAATTGATGATGACCTCTTTGAGGAGTTTGAAGCGGCTCTTTTGGCGGCAGACATCTCTCTGCGAACAACGACACGGGTTTTGGATGATTTGAAAGAGTTTGTCCGTGACCAACGTATTACGGGGGTTGAGCCGATTCAACGTCGCTTGGAGGAGTTGCTTATTGAGGCATTGGGTGAGGATAAGGACACGGCGTTAGTGGTTGCGCCTACCCCTCCTACCCTGTACCTGATGGTGGGGGTCAATGGTGTTGGGAAGACGACTTCCTTGGGGAAGGTTGCCTATCAGAAGGTGCAAGAGGGCAAGAAGGTAATGCTGGTTGCCGGGGATACGTTCCGTGCGGCGGCAGCAGACCAGTTGAAAATTTGGTCGGAGCGTACGGGGGCAGATTTTATTCACCAACACGAGCATAGCGACCCGGCTGCGGTTGTTTTTGATGCGATAACGGCGGCACAAGCACGAGGAACAGACCTGATTTTGGTGGATACCGCAGGGCGACTGCACAATAAGGCGAACCTTATGGAGGAGTTGCGGAAAATCGGGCGTATCTGCGAAAAGAAGTTGGGGCGCAAACCCGATGAGGTGTTGCTGGCACTGGATGCGACCACAGGGCAAAATGCCCTTCGTCAGGCGCAGGAGTTTACAAGTGCGGTTGGTATCACGGGGATTGTGCTAACCAAGTTGGATGGCACGGCACGTGGGGGTATTGTGATAACGCTACGGGAGGAGTTGGGGGTTCCGATTAAGTTGGTTGGTGTGGGCGAACAACCGGATGATTTAGTGCCGTTCTACCCCGATATTTTTGTTAAAGCCTTATTGGATACCGACTAGTGACTCCACCTTTGGGAGATACTCCGGGCGATATATTGGGGCGGGTTTATGCGAAAATTGCATAAGTAGCGGAAAAACAGACCGAGAACTGATATAAAGCGACTGATGATTCTCGAACTACTGCTGGCAATAATTCGTGGCGATGTCGCGATGGCGCAGACCGCATTGCGGCGCGGGGCAGACCCGAACCAAGCGGTGGAGGCATCGTGGGGCTTTCTCTCTTTGATGCGGCAACCCGATTGGTTGGAGGATAACTCTCCGAAGGAGCGGTTGGAGGCGGAACGGTATCTGCTTCGTGAGGCATTGGAAAACAGCGACCGCTTTTCAGGAATGATTGCCTCGCGAACCCCTCTGCAACTTGCCGCTCTGTTAGGCGAGGACGCGATAGCCGAACTTCTTTTAACGCATCGTGCCGACCCTAATGCCAGAGACGCGGAGGGCTGGACACCGTTGGCAATCGCGGTGCGCCGTGCCGACCCGGTGATGGTTCGGATGTTTTTGCAACAGGGTGGACTGCCCAATACCCGCTTGACGGGAAGCCTTACGCCGCTATTTATTGCTGCCCGCATGGGACAACGCGAGATTGTGGAGCAGTTGCTTAAGGCAAAAGCCGACCCGAATATCACCACCGAGGAAGAGCTCACGCCGCTGATGGCGGCGTGTGCTTATGGGCATCTCTTGGTGGTTCCGGTTCCCAACGATCCCTTAGAGGACGATGATGATTTGGTGGTGGAGTACAAACCGCAGTTTATTCCCGTGCAGGAGATGCTCTTGGAGGCAGGGGCAGACCCGAACCGAATCGCGCATGGTTCCGGCTTCAATGACTTTGGAACGGCTCTGAAATTTGCGGCACTCTCCGGGGTCTATACAACCACCCAACTTCTTTTGAATAAAAATGCGGAAGTGAATGTGCAGGGGGGAACGATTGCCACTGCGCTGATGGCTTCTGCGTGTACGGGGAAGCGGTTGGTCGCGTCTCTGCTACAGGAGCGTGGGGCGGATGTGAACCTTCGTAGCGACGATGGCTTAACTGCGCTGATGTGCGCCGCACGGTACGGGCATGCGGATATGGTGCGTTGGCTCTTGGAAGCGGGAGCGGAACCGGAGGCACGCCGGGATGATGGCGAGACGGCTCTTGCGATGGCGGCGGCAAATGGTCATGCGGATGTGGTGCGGACATTGGTCTATGGCGGAAGCAATGCAGATGGACGGGACAGAGAGGGACGAACCGCGCTGATGCGGGCATCGTTTGCGGGGCATTTGAATGTGGTGCGGGCTTTGTTAGATGGCGATGCGTCGGTAAACCTGCGTAGCAATAACGGAAAGACTGCGCTGGGGTGGGCAAAGATGGAAACCCTGTTGCAACGCCTCTCTGGACGCATGGACGATTTCTGGAACGATCCTTTGGGAACGTTAGAGGAGTTGGGGTACGAATTTGACCATAGCCAACCGGAGATGGAGGCATTGTTGCAGGGGATGCTGACCGAAATGTACTCTAATCCGACGGCACAGCATCTTAGCCGCCTGAGTGCTGAGGAAGAGAATCGCACTCGTGTTATTTCCCTTCTTTTGGATGCGGGAGCGGTGGAGTAACAGAGGATTTTTCCTCTCGGTATCGAACTTACCCGGAGAAATCGTTGAAATTCTGTGAGGCATATTCATGCAAAATCGTGCGAGATATTCCCGTTTTGGGTGGGGAGTCGTCTTGGGAGCAATCGCTCTCTCTGCCACCCTGCCATTGATGGCAACGGCACAACAAGGGACATCCCCTTCTGTTCCGGTGTCACTCTCTCTTTCCTCTGCCCCTCCGAAGGGAGCCGTTGTACTTTTCTCTGGTAAAGAGAGCGAGCTCAAGGAACTTTGGTTAAAACGCTATACCAAAGACCCGGCGGGTTGGACGGTAGAGAAAGGGGTTGCCTCCCCTGCGGATAAGAAGGATATTGTCAGCAAGCAGGAGTTCGGAGACTGTTACCTGCACGCGGAATTTCGTGTGCCGGAGAGCGGTGGCGGAAATGCTGGCGTTGCTTTGCAGGGACGCTATGAAATTCAGATTGAAAATTCTTATGGCAAGGAGCCAAGCAAGGGGGGTTGTGGGGCGATGTACAGCCAGTTCCCTCCAATGGTATCTGCCTCCAAAAAGCCGGGAGAGTGGCAGGCATATGACATCTTCTTCCGTGCGCCCCGGTTCAATGCCGCCGGAGAAGTGGCGGAGAAGCCGCGTGTGACCGTGATTCAGAACGGAATCGTGATTCACAATAACGCGGAGTTTACCGGAATGACCGGGATTCAGTATAGCGAGTTCAAGCAGATGACTCCGGTGGGTCCGGTGATTCTTCAAGGCGACCATGACCCGGTGCAGTTCCGCAATATCTGGGTTGTCCCGATGTAGTGCCTCGACAGCAGTTACCTCTCCTGTCTCAGTAGCGATTGTTTCGGCAGGGGAGGTAGGTCGAGAGCGCGGATTGCCCACGGTAGTGCGGTGGCTAACTGCTCTTTTTGCACTTTGCGGACACGGGGGGCGTGCGGAATGATGGGGAGTCCGGCGCGAGCGGCAAAAAACCCGGAAACCCATGCCGCCACTTCTGGCGCGTCTGGTAGTATCTGTTCGGGCAGAACCCCGCTTTCGTATGCCAGACTAGGGAGCCAGAAACCGAGGTCAAGTCGTGGGTTGGCAAGGCAGGCATGGTTCCAGTCTATAAAGAGGGTGCGGGAATCGGAGAGGCACATATTGTCGCTACGTAAGTCCCAGTGACAAAGTTGTGTGCCGTCCGTCGGGCAGTTCGCTTCTGCGGCAATCAGATGCGGCAGGGAAGCATCTAACCACTCCGTATCCGCCCAACCAAGTGCCAGAAATGGGGTGGGGTTTTGGGCGACTGTTGCCCATCCGTTGGTTTTTTCCTCCCCATGCACCTCCAAGAACGTGCCTAAGTCCGCCGTGTTGGCGTGCATCATGTGAATCTGTTCCACCACTTGTTCCACGTGCCTCGGTTCCCACGGGGGAGCCCAGTGGTATGCCGATAGGTCTTCGAGGGCTAAAATGGGTGTGCTTTCGTGTGCCTCCCATCCCCGCAGTTCCGGCACAAAGTCTCTGCCCAGAATTTTGGTATAGACCAGATACTCTCGTTGCAAAAACTCGGCTGTGATTGGGACACTGGCGACTTTGACAAAGACACTCCCCGTCTCGGTGATACATCTCCATCGGTGGACAGGGCTGTATCCGCCCTGCACCGTTTGGAAAGCACGAATCTTCTGTCCTACCACTCGCTCAATGCGCTCAGCGAGTTCGGTAGAGGGTGTCTCGGTTGTCCTCATGGAGTTAGTGTAGTCAGCGAATTTCTCGTTCGCAAGGAATCTCTCGACCAATCCCGGCGATTTGCATTCTATAAAATTGTCTATGCGGGTTGCCCGGCGACTTCAGTCACTGGCTATATTCTTTAAGCCTGCACCGCCCCGGTGAGGGGTGAACCGCAGGCGAAACAGGGAAGGGGAAAATCATTGCCCTGAATAACTCTTCCGTATCAAGGAATCTGACGATGGAAATTGTGTACTATGTCGCTATGAGTTTGGACGGGTTTATTGCTACCCCGGACGGTGGTATTGATTGGCTCCCCGATGGTGATAATGCGGAAGGGGATTTTGGTTATGCAGAATTCTACGGTTCGATAGACGGGGTGATTCTGGGAGGGAACACGTTTCGGCAGATACAGACGTTCGGCGAGTATCCGTATTCGGGAAAACCGGCTTGGGTGTTGACGCATCGCCCTGTGGAGAACGCTCCCTCGGAGGTTCTTGCGGGGGCATGGACACCGCACGAGGTGGTGACACAAGCAAACCAACGCGCCTTGATTCGGTTGTGGTTGGTGGGTGGGGGAACCGTCGCCCAACAGTTTCGAGAGGCGGGGCTTATTACCGAATACTATCTGAGTATTATGCCGATTCTGCTGGGCGCGGGGATTCCCTTCCTGAAGTCCGATGCGGGTCTCGAAAACCTGCGTCACCTTAGTACCCAGACCTATCCTTCCGGTGTGGTGCAGGTACGGTATGGAAAGCCCTCTTAACTTCTCTGCCAGAGTTTTAAGGCGCGTTGGAGTAAGTCTTCGCCGCGCTGGGTGATACTGTTCTCATCCCATGTATCTACAGTCGCTAGTTGCAGGTTCAGGGGAAGGAGCGAGTGGCTGAGGATTTCAGGGCGTTTCACCGTCCAGTTGCTGTTAGAGACTGAAGAGTTGAGCGGTTGACTCAGGAGGGTTAGGTTGCCGAACGTCTGGAGTAGCGCGTCTCTTTTGCGCGTCGCCACGGCTCTGGGGTCGTCTGATTCCGCCTTCCCTAACTCCGTATAAGTCATACCTTTGCTACCGTCCGGCAGGAGCCAATGTTCCACCCAACTCTGTGGTAGGATGTGTTCAACTGTCACGGCACTCTCTATCGAAACCGATTCCATCTTGCTCCCAAAATATGTGCTATTGAGACGCTTGAGAATGTGAACGACTTTCGGATTGTTGAGTATCTGATAGGCATGTTTGGTACGCCATGCTTCGCTGAAGGTGGCATCCGAGGGCCATTCGCTGGATTCACCTGTCTGAGTAAGCAGTTGTGCCACCAGATTTTCTGGCGTTACCCCGTCGCGACGCAGAGCGCGGGTGAGAGTGAGAAAGATACGGTTGTAGCTTTTCGTGGTGTAACCGCAGACGGCACGACGCAACAGATACGATTCTAGCGTCATGGAGACAGCCTGCCATTGGGCTTCTGTGATCTTGGCATCCAGAAAGGTCAATAAAAGCGGGTAGGAAGTCCGAATATCGAAGGTGTCCAGAAAGGTTGCGATGCTGTATAACGGGTCGCCCGCCTTCGGTTCCAAGATGCGACGGAAGTCATCGCCCTGCCGAGCGAGTGTCGCCAATTCTTCCTCTACGGTGGCGTAGGGCTTCTTGCGGTCTATCCAGAACTTGTATTCGACAAACAGGTGCTTGATAGGAATGTCCGTGGTGAGTCTGCTTGCCAAAAAGTGCTGCATGAAAAGGTCGCTACGGGGGCGGAAAAGCCGTCCTTGTTTTACCTCAACTCGCCAAAAGGGGTCGTCGAAACGATGCCAATATTGGTCGTAAAGTGTTTCTGGCGATTCGTTATGCCGGGAGGCACGAAGAAAGATGAAGTTGCGAAGTAGGTCTGCGGGCAACAAGGGTTCCCCTCGTGCATTCAGTGTCTCGAAGATGACTTGGGCATCGTCGTCCTGCTCTAGGTCAATGACCACCACTTGGAGAGCACCCTTGAGTGCCTGAAAGCATTCTTCTAAACGCGCCGCAATCGGTGTCTCCGCCGCGCATGGAGGCTCGGCTTCCGTACCGAGAAAGAATTCCTCCAACTGAGCATAGAAGAATAGATATGCCTGTACCATCCGGGGGCGTGGCGAAGGCTTACGGGCATACTTCGCCCAGTGGAGCGGGTGGCGCGTTTTCACCTCTTCGGGCGACCCTGCACTCATAACATCCATGAACTGGGCGCGGTCTAGTTGCGTGGGCCACACCTTGAACTTGTCAAATTCCGGTTCCGCCATCATACCCTTGTTGAGCGTAAAGCCCTCACACTCTTTGGCAAGATCCTCGCACTCTTGCGCTCGGCAGAAGTCCCGAAAAGCGGCGAGAAATATCTGCAAGGTCGTGAGGCGTTGCTGTCCGTCAATGACCTGCCGCTTGTCCACGTGGGTAGTAGGTGTCTGTTTCTGGTCCAGAACCATTGCCCCTAGAAAGTGAACGGGCGCGTCCTTGCGTCCCTCCAGATACTCGGTGAACTTCCGGGAGATGTCTTCCCAGAGGGGTTCCCATTGTGATTCTTGGTTCCACACATACTGCCTTTGAAACAGGGGAACTTCGAGGCGCATCTTCTTCTCAAAGATTGCCAGTAGCGGTACGGCGTTGGCTTTCATAATATTGCTCTTTCAACAGGTGTGTCTTTGGCAAGAGGTACAGGGAAGGGTAGGACAAAGGGTGGATTTGCTGTCCGCCCTTTGTCCTGTTGGGGGGCGGGTTTAGAACTTGATTACTTGACCCGATTCGGAGGATTTGTAGATGGCTTCGAGGATTTCTGAGACAACGCAGGCTTGTTCTGCTTTGACAACGACCTCTTTATCGTTGACGACGGCATCAATCCAGACTGCCATCTCTAAGTCTTCGGGGCGGGCTGATGTGCCTTCGTAGAAAGCAACTCCTCCGGCAGCGAGGTCAATCTTCAGGTCGTACAGGCGGCTGTTCTTCTCACCGTTTAGGTTTAAGCCACCTTTCATATCCGCTCCGGCTTCGGTTCCATAGAGTGTACACTTCGCTTCGTCGGGTTCACGGGTATTTAATGCCCACGACGATTCCAGATAGATGGTTGCCCCGTTCTTCATTTTGATAAAGCCGAATGCGCTATCCTCTACCGTGTACTCCTTCGGGTCCCATGGTCCCCAAGCGTTTGCAGCGTTCTCACGGTCTGCCAACTTGCGGTAGACACTTCCCATGACCGAGTCTACTTCGTAGTTATCCATTAGCCAGAGGGTAAGGTCTAGGGCATGGGTTCCGATGTCAATCAGGGGACCGCCCCCCTGCTTCTCCGCATCCAGAAAGACTCCCCAAGTGGGAACGGCGCGTCGGCGTACCGCGTGCGCCTTCGCATAGTAGACATCCCCTAATTCGCCTGCTTCAATCAGTTTCTTCAGGTATTGGCTATCGTTGCGGAAACGCGATTGGTAGCCCACCGAGAGTTTCTTCCCGGTTTTTTTGCTCGTGGCGACCATCGCACGGGCATCGTCGGCGGTCTTTGCCATGGGTTTTTCGGTCATGACATGCAGTCCCGACTCCATCGCGGCAATCGCAATCTCGGAGTGACTGCTGTTGGGGGTACAGATATGGACAATATCTAACTTCTCTTTTTCGAGCAGTTCGGTATAGTTTTCGTAGACTGTTGCCCCGGCAACTCCATACTTTGCGGCGGCTTCGGTGGCGCGTTCCGGCACAATATCACAGAAGGCGACCATTTCGACACTGCCCAACCGATGCAACGCGGGCATATGTTTTCCATTGGCGATACCGCCACAACCAATCACTCCAATACGAACGTCTGACACGTTATTAACCTCCTAAGGACGATAGCAACTTGCCTGTTTTCCCAAAAGGCACGGTTCCTGTTGCTACTGTAGACCACTGTTAGTATTCGCGTCCGATACCCGGTTTCCTGCCTCGCACAATGAAAATAACAGACGAGATAAGCCAAGTAGTCTGGTGAAACGCATCTTAGATTTTGTTCGCTAAACCTCTCCTGACCCCCTCCCTGCTACTTCTTTTAACCCCCTCCCTGCCACTCCGAAGGAGTGGCATACCTCCCCCTTCGCACCGCCCCGCAAC
>Ga0224722_1001552_pt1 | contig 12696 bp, 9 predicted proteins | sample Balambano_FR1_Me_FD_161646 | JGI IMG/M metagenome (GOLD analysis project Ga0224722, IMG submission 161646) | Freshwater sediment microbial communities from Lake Towuti, South Sulawesi, Indonesia - Balambano_FR1_MetaG | ecosystem: Environmental > Aquatic > Freshwater > Lake > Sediment | place...
GCAGCACTGGGCCGTACATCGTGTTCTTCGATTTTGATCGGTCGGACATCACGCCCGAGGCCGCCGGCATCCTCAACAATGCGATCACCGCCTATGCCAATTGCGGCAGCGCGCGGGTGATGCTGGCCGGGCACACCGATACCTCGGGCAGCGCGCGCTACAACATGGGCCTTGCCGAGCGCCGCAACGCATCGGTGCGCAGCTACATGGCCGAGCGCGGTGTTCCCGACGACCGGATCACCGGGGAAGCCTTCGGCGAAACCATGCCGCGCGTTCCCACCGCCGACGGCGTGCGCGAGGCGCAGAACCGCCGCGTCGAAGTGACCTATGGGCCGGGATCGGGGATGTAAGTTCCGGCGACCGCCGCTACCCACAGAATAAGGGGCCGAAGCGATTCGGCCCCTTTTTCGTATCGCCGCGCGCCCTCGGGCGCTACGCCACCAGCCGCAGGCTGGCGCGCCGCCGCGCCGGCACCAGCGCAACGTTGCTGATCCCCTCGATTGCATTGAGCCGCTCGGCAAGATCGCCGTTTAGCGCAAAGCCGCGGCCCAGCCGCAGTTCGGCGTGGCCGCCCTCGGCAAGCGCAAGCCGCACCATCACCTCGCCGCTCGCGCCCGCGCGCTCGGTGGCGGCGGCATCCAACTCGCGGTGCAATTCGTGCAAGGCCTCAATGGAGGCGATGTCGGCGCTCAGTTCCATCGCGGTCGCCCCGCTTACCGCCGCTAGCGGGCGCGCGCCGCGCACGGTCAGGCGCGGCGGTTCGTCGGGGTTGGGTGAATCGAGTTCGACCGTGAGCAGCAGGCACTCGCCTTCCTCAACCCAGCGTTCGAAGGCGGGCACCAGCGCCTCCTCAAAACAGGCGGCCGAAAACTGACCCGAGGCATCGGAGAAATCGGCGCGCACGAAGGTGCCGCCCTTGCGGGTGCGGGCCTTGGCGATGCCTTCGACCAGCGCCGCCATCACCGCGCTGCCGCGCCCGCCCGGCGGCGCTCCGGCTTCCATCAGGCCCTGATAGGTGCGCGCGCCATTGGCCGATGCGACATCGCGGTATTGCTGCACCGGGTGGGCGGAAAAGTAGAAGCCGAAGTTCTCGCGCTCCCTCGCCATCCTCTCGGGGCGACTCCACGCAGGCGCTGATTGCAGGCGCAGATCGTCGCTGCTTGCCGCTGCATCGCCGCCGAACAGCCCGGCCTGCCCGCTCGCGCGCTCGCGGCTGGCGGCATCCGCCACCGCCATCAGCAGATCGGCATTGGCAAACAGCAGCCCGCGGTCAGGCTCCAATCCGTCGAGCGCGCCCGCGCAGATCAGTCCCTCCAGCTGGCGGCGGTTCATCGTGCCTTGCGGCAGCCGCTCGAACAGGTCCTTGAGGCTTGCAAAAGGCCCGCCCGCCTGCCGCTCGGCGACAATCGCCTCCATCGCCTTCTCGCCGACATTGCGGATCCCGGCGAGCGCATAGCGCACCGCGTAGCCGCTGTCGGTCTGCTCGACGGTGAACTCGGCCTCGGAGGTGTTGATGCAGGGCGGCAGCACCTCGACCCCGCCCGCAGCCCCCGGATAGCGCCGCGCATCATCGACGAACACGTTCAATTTGTCCGACTGATGCATGTCGAAGCACATCGAGGCGGCGTAGAATTCTTCCGGGTAATGCGCCTTCAGCCACGCGGTCTGATAAGACAGCAGCGCATAGGCCGCGGCGTGCGACTTGTTAAAGCCGTAGCCTGCAAACTTGTCGATCAAATCGAACAGCTCGTTGGCGCGCCTCGCTTCGATGTCCGAAACGCTCTTGCACCCTTCGACGAAGCGCTGGCGCTGGGCATCCATTTCGGCCTGGACCTTCTTGCCCATCGCGCGGCGCAATAGGTCCGCGTCGCCAAGCGAATACCCTGCCAGCACCTGCGCGGCCTGCATCACCTGTTCCTGGTAGACGAAGATCCCGTAGGTTTCGGCAAGGATTCCTTCGAGCTTGGGGTGCGGATATTCGATCGGCACCACGCCTGCCTTGCGCTGGCCGAACAGCGGGATGTTGTCCATCGGACCAGGCCGATAGAGCGAGACGAGCGCGATGATGTCGCCGAAATTGGTCGGCTTCACCGCTTTCAGCGTGCGGCGCATCCCTTCGGATTCGAGCTGGAACACCCCGACCGTATTGCCCGCCTGCATCAGCGCATAGACCGATCCGTCATCGAGCGGCAGGGTGCCGAGATTGATCGCGATCCCGCGCTGCTCCAGCAGATCGACCGCCTTGCGAAGCACCGAGAGGGTCTTGAGCCCGAGAAAATCGAGTTTGACCAGCCCAGCGCTCTCGACATGCTTCATGTCGAATTGGGTGACCGCCATGTCCGAGCGCGGATCGCGGTAGAGCGGCACCAGCTGTGCCAGCGGGCGGTCGCCGATCACCACGCCTGCGGCATGGGTCGATGAATTGCGCGGCAGCCCTTCAAGCTGAAGGGCAAGGTCCACCAGCCGCTTGACCTCGGCGTTCTGGTCGTATTCGCGCCTGAAATCGGCCGCCCCGTTCAGGGCGCGCGGCAATGTCCACGGGTCGGTCGGATGGTTGGGCACCATTTTGCACAGGCGGTCGACCTGGCCGTAACTCATCTGCAGGATGCGCCCGCAGTCGCGCAGCACCGCACGCGCTTTCAGCTTGCCGAAGGTGATGATCTGCGCGACGTGGTCGCTGCCATATTTGCGCTGGACGTAGCGGATCACCTCGCCGCGCCGCGTTTCGCAGAAGTCGATGTCGAAATCGGGCATCGACACGCGCTCGGGATTGAGGAAGCGTTCGAACAGCAGCCCCAGCCGGATCGGATCGAGATCGGTGATGGTGAGCGCCCAGGCGACCACACTGCCCGCCCCCGATCCGCGCCCCGGCCCGACCGGAATGCCCTGTTCCTTGGCCCACTTGATGAAGTCGGCGACGATCAGGAAATATCCGGGAAAGCCCATCCGCGCGATCACGTCGATCTCGAATTCGGTTCGCTTGAAATAGACCGCGCGCTCAGCGTCGGTGAGGTCAGGATAGGCCGCCAGCCGCGCTTCGAGCCCGGCGCGCGAATCCTCCGCCAGCATCTTTGCCTCGCCCGCCAGATCGCCCGCAAGGCTCGGCAGGATCGGCTTGCGATAGGGCGGCGCGAAGGCGCAGCGCCGGGCGATCACCAGCGAGTTTGCGGTCGCCTCGGGCAGGTCGGCGAAGGCCTCGGCCATCATTTCGGCCGAGCGGACGAAGGCCTGCGGATTGGAACGCACCCGCTCGTCCGCCTCGATCTGGGTGGCATGGGCAATGCACAGCATCGCGTCATGCGCCTCGTGCATATGCGGTTCGGCGAAATTGGCGGGGTTGGTGGCGACAAGCGGGAGATCCCGGGCATAGGCGAGGTCGATCAGCGCGGCCTCGGCGCGCGCGCAGACGGGATCGCCGCGGCGCGCCAGTTCGATGTAGAGCCGCCCCGGGAACAGCGCCTCCAGCCGATCCGCCAGCCGCGCGGCGGCGTCGTGCTGGCCCTCGGCCACAAGCCGGGTGAGCCCGCCCTCGTCCGCGCCGGTCAGCGCGATCAGGCCCGCCGTGCGGCCTCCGAGCCGGGCCAGCGTGACATGCGGATCGCATTCGGCAGGGCGCTCAAGGTGGGCTGCCGAAACAAGGTCGCACAGGTTGGCATAACCGGCCTCGTCCTGCGCAAACAGCGGCAGGTGATCGATCACTCGGCCCGCTTCGCTCCCGCCCGGATCAGGGCGTGCGACCCCGAGCAGCGCGCCGATGATCGGCTGCACCCCTTCGGCCTTGCACGCCGCGGCAAACGGCATCACCCCGTACAGCCCGTTGCGGTCGCAGATCGCGATCGCGGGAAAGCCGCGTTCGCGCGCCAGCCGGGCGATATCCTTGGGATCGATCGCGCCTTCGAGCATCGAGAAGGACGACAGCACGCGCAAGGGGACGAACGGGGCATACGGCATGGGCGCGAATATGCGCATCTCGCCCGCCAGCGCCAAGGGCGGCTTCCACAGGAAAAGGCGCGCGCCGTCCGCCCCCACAGCGGCGGGGTTACAACAGCGCGATTACAGCAGCTTTTCGATGTCCTTGGCGATCTTCGCGGGGGTGTCTTGCGGGCCATAGCGGCGCACCACCCGGCCGTCGCGGGCGATCAGGAACTTGGTGAAGTTCCACTTGATCGAGGTCGAACCCATCAGCCCCTTGGCCTCGCCCTTCATCCAGTCGTAGAGCGGCGAGGCATTGCTGCCGTTGACGTCGATCTTGGCCATCAGCGGGAAGGTGACGCCGAAATTGACCTTGCAGAACTCGGCGATCTCGTCGGCGTTGCCGGGTTCCTGCGCGCCGAACTGGTTGCACGGGAAACCGATCACCTCCAGGCCCTGATCCTTGTAGCTCTGATAGAGCTGTTCAAGCCCGTCATACTGCGGGGTGAAGCCGCACTTGCTGGCGGTGTTGACCACCAGCAGCACCTTGCCGAGCTTGTCCTTGAGGTCGAGCGCCTCGCCGCGATTGGTGGTGACGGTGAAATCGGCAATCGTCGTCATGGCTTATCCCCTTGCGAACCCTTCGATGAGAACCCCGTCCTTGAGCCGCACCACCCGGTCCATCCGCGCCGCCAAGCGTTCGTTGTGGGTGGCGATCAGCGCAGCGCTGCCCTCGCCGCGCACCAGCGCCAGAAACTGCGCGAGCACGGCGTCGGCGGTATGTTCGTCGAGATTACCGGTCGGCTCGTCGGCGAGCACCAGCGTCGGGCGGTTGGCAAGCGCGCGGGCGACTGCGACGCGCTGCTGCTCGCCGCCCGAAAGCTGGCTGGGACGGTGGGTGAGCCGCGCGCCCAGCCCTAGCCCTGCAAGCAAAGCCTCAGCGCGCTCCTCGGCCTCGAAGCGCGGGGTGCCCAGGATCATCTGCGGCATCACCACATTCTCACGCGCGTCGAAATCGGGAAGCAGATGGTGAAACTGGTAGACGAAGCCGAGATGTTCGCGGCGCAGCCGGGTGCGGGCATCGGCGGCGAGATCCTCGGCCCGGACCCCGGCGATGCTGATCGAACCGCCGAAGCCGCCTTCGAGCAGGCCGACCGCCTGCAGCAACGTCGACTTGCCCGAGCCCGAAGGGCCGAGCAGCGCCACGATCTCGCCCGGCATAATTTCGCAATTGACCCCTCGCAGCACCTCGATCCGCTCGCCGCCCTGTTCAAACGAACGGGTCAGGCCGGCGAGCGCGGCAATCGGCGCCCGGATCGCAGCGGGGTTATTCATAGCGCAGCACCTGCACCGGATCGGTGTTCGCGGCCTTGAGCGCGGGATAGAGCGTGGCAAGGAAGCTCAGCACCAGCGCCAGCGAGACGATCCCGAGGACTTCCCAGGGGTCGGTGCGCGAGGGCAGCGTCGACAGGAAGCGCACTTCGGGGTCCCAGATTTCCTGCCCGGTGACAAAGGCAATGCCGCTCACGATCGGCTCGCGGAAAAACAACACGACAAAGCCGAGCGCCAGCCCCGCCACCGTGCCGATCGCGCCCACCGTGGTGCCGGTGGTCATGAAAATCTTGAGCAGCGAGCGCCGGGTCGCCCCCATGGTGCGCATGATCGCGATGTCGCGGGTCTTGGCGCGCACCAGCATTACCAGGCTTGAAAGGATGTTGAAGGCGGCGACCAGCACCATGAAGCTGAGCGCGAAGAACATCGCCACCCGCTCGACCTGCAAGGCTTCGAACAGCGCAGAATTGATGGTCTTCCAGTCCGCGATCACCGCCCGCCCGACCAACCGGTCGGCAACCGGGGCGAGGATTGTGCCGACTCGGTCGGGGTCCTCCACCGTCACCTCGATCATCCCGATCGAATCGCCCATCAACAGCAGCGTCTGCGCATCCTTGATCGGCAGGACCACGAACTTCTCGTCATAGTCGTATATGCCGACCTCGAAGATCGCCCCGACCTCATAGCCGATCTGGCGGATCGAGGTGCCGAACGGCGTGGTGCGGCCCTGCGGATTGATGATCGTGATCGTGTCGCCCACCCGCGCGCCGATGTTCTGGGCAAGCCGGACCCCGATCGCGACCCGGCCCGACCCATCCTGCAGCGTGCGCATGTCCCCCATCACCAGCTTGTCACCGAGCCCGGCGATGTCGGCATCGGTCTGGCCGCGCACGAACACCGCCTCGACCCGCCCGCCGTAACTGGTGAGCAGCGGCTGTTCGATCAACGGCGAGGCCGAGACCACCCCGGGAGTGCGTTCGAGATTGGCAAGCACGCTCTCCCAGTTGTCGAGCCGGCCGCCATAGGCCTGAACGATGGCGTGGCCATTGAGCCCGACGATCTTGTCCATCAGCTCGCCGCGAAACCCGTTCATCACGCTCATCACCACCAGCAGCATCGCGACCGAGAGCATCACCACTCCGACCGAAATCCCGGCGACCAGCGCAATGAACGCCTCGCCCTTGCCCGGCCAGAGGTAACGCTTGGCAATCATCCATTCGAACGGGGAGAGCATGGGTATCGCGGGGTGCCCTGAAACTGCGGTGGGGTGCATGTAGGGCCCGCATCGGCCGCCCGCAATCCCGCGCGCACAGCCTGTCCCCGGCGCACCCCGGGCGGGCGCGCCGATGTCATATGGCGGTCGGCAAAAACCGGGCGCGCGGATGTGTGCTTTTCCTTGTAATTGATCCGTCACATCGCCATTGGAACGGGGCCATTGGAACGGGGCGCTGCGGCAGCAAGGCGTAACGAAGGGGTAAACTGATCAGGTGATGGCGATGATACCTCTCAACATCACCCACCCGTGGTGCGATGCGGATGGCGACAAGCTTCGCGAGGAATGCGGGATCTTCGGCGCGATCAATGCCGCCGATGCCGCCGCGGCGACCGCGCTCGGCCTCCATGCGCTGCAGCATCGCGGGCAGGAAGCCGCCGGGATCGTCAGCTACGACGGCACCGAGTTCTATTCGCGCCGCGGGCTCGGCCATGTTGCCGAAAACTTCTCCTCGTCCGATGCGATCGCCTCGCTGCCGGGTCACATGGCGGCGGGCCATGTGCGCTATTCCACCACTGGCGGATCGGGGCTGCGCAATGTCCAGCCGCTCTATGCCGAGCTTGCGACCGGCGGCTTCGCGGTGGCGCACAACGGCAATATCTCCAACGCCATGACCTTGCGCGCCGATCTGGTGGCCAAGGGTTCGATCTTCCAGTCGACCTCGGACACCGAGGTGATCATCCACCTCGTCGCCACCAGCCGCTACCCGACCCTCGCGGACCGGCTGGTCGATGCGCTCCGCCTGGTCGAGGGCGCCTATGCGCTGATCGTGATGACGCCCGAGGGCATGATCGCCTGCCGCGATCCGCTCGGCATCCGGCCGCTGGTGATGGGCCGAATGGGGCCCGAGGCAGGCGGGACGATCCTGTTCGCATCGGAAACCGTGGCGTTCGACGTGGTCGGCGCCGAAGTGATCCGCGAAGTCGAACCGGGCGAATTGCTGCAGGTCGATTTTGCCGGACAGATCCACAGCGTCCACCCGTTCGGCAACCCGCCGCCGCGCCCGTGCATCTTCGAACATGTCTATTTCAGCCGCCCCGATAGCGTGTTCGCCGGACGCAGCGTCTACGAGGCGCGCAAGGCGATCGGCACCCAGCTGGCGATCGAGGCACCCTGCGATGTCGATCTGGTGGTGCCGGTGCCCGACAGCGGGGTTCCAGCCGCGATCGGGTTCGCGCAGGCTTCGGGCCTGCCGTTCGAGCTCGGCATCATCCGCTCGCACTATGTCGGGCGGACCTTTATCCAGCCCTCCGACAGCGCCCGCCATTCCGGCGTCAAGCGCAAGCACAACGCCAACCGCGCGCTGGTGGCGGGCAAGCGCATCGTGCTGATCGACGATTCGATCGTGCGCGGCACCACCAGCATGAAGATCGTCGAGATGATGCGCGAGGCGGGCGCGCGCGAGGTCCACTTCCGGGTTGCGAGCCCCCCGACCGCGCATTCGTGCTTCTACGGGGTCGACACGCCCGAACGCTCCAAGCTGCTCGCCGCGCGGATGGACTTGGAACCGATGCGGGAATTCATCCAGGCCGACAGTCTCGCGTTCATCTCGATTGACGGGCTCTATCGTGCCGTGGGTTCCGAGCCGCGCAAGTCCGCCTGCCCGCAATTCTGCGATGCCTGCTTCACCGGCGACTATCCGACCGCGCTCACCGATCTGGCGCTGGCCGAACAGAAAACCGCCGAACTTCCCTTCGCTGATCCCAAGGCCGCCTGAACCATCGTGACCGATAATGCCAAACCGCTGTCCGGCAAGACCGCGCTCGTCACCGGGGCCAGCCGCGGGATCGGCGCTGCCACCGCACAGGCGCTTGCCGCGTCAGGCGCGCACGTCATTCTGGTGGCGCGCAAGGTCAAGGCGCTCGAAACGGTCGAGGATGCGATCCATGCCGCCGGGGGCAGCTCGACGATCGCCCCGCTCGACCTGACCGAACCCGATGCCGTGACCCGGCTCGCAGGGGCGATCGCGGGGCGTTGGCCGACGCTCGACATCTTGGTGCTGGCGGCCGCCTATCTGCCCGAATTGACCCCGGCGGCGCAGATCGAGCCCAAGCCTTTCAACCAGGCGCTGCTGACCAACGTGGTCGCTACCCAGGCGCTGATCGCCGGTTTCGACCCCTTGTTGCGCCGCGCCGAGGCCGGCCGCGTCATCGGGTTGACCAGCAGCGTGGCAGCCGCGCCGCGGCCCTATTGGGGTGCTTACGCCGCGACCAAGGCTGCGTTCGGGAGCCTGCTTGCAACCTATGCCGCCGAGGTCGAACGGCTGAGCCCGGTGCGAGTGGCGATCATCGATCCCGGCGCGACCCGCACCGAAATGCGCGCCCGAGCCTATCCGGGCGAGGACCCGCAAACCGTCAAGCCGCCCGAGGTCGTCGCCGATCGCCTGGTGGCACTGCTGGACGGAGGTTTTGACACGCTCCACCGCGAACGCATCGACTGATCGCCCGACTTGCCACCGCGCACCGGCAATCTGGCAAACGCCGCGTTAACTATTTTCCAGAACCGGCCGTAAAGGTTTTTTGAAGCATCATCGCGTTCGCGCCAGCAGGTCAGCAAGGCAGCGTCGGCATTGACAGCGAGGTTGAAAGAAATGCCTCATGGTTCAGATTCTTATCGGAAGGCCGCGCAAGAAGATCGCTGCGCGCCGCGCACGCGTTTGACGATCCCGGCCACCCTGCGCGCCTCTGGCGGCCGCGCGTTCCAGAGCGTGGTGCACGACCTGTCGATCTCGGGCTTTTCAGCCGCGTCGATCAACCGGATGCACGATGGCCAGATGTGCTGGCTGACCCTGCCGGGGCTCGAAGCGCTCCAGGCCGAGGTGGTGTGGTGGGACAACTGCATCGTCGGCTGCGCCTTCACCGAGCTATTGAGCCCGATCGTGCACGACAATATCCTCCAACGATACAGCAATATCGGGGTCTACCGCCAGCTGATCTGACCCGGACCAGTCCGGCGCTGTCGTGCCGCGGTCAATTCAGGCTTGCCGCGATCTTTGCGACCAGTTCGGCGGTGCGGGCGCGGTAGAGCTGCGAGGTTGCGGTCGGCCAGTTTCCGATCATCGCCACCACCAGCCGCTTGTCCGGTACCAGCGTGATCGCCTGCCCGAAGATGCCCTGCGCGCCGTAGCTGCCGCCGGGATAGGTCCACCACTGGTAGCCATAGCCGTAGCCAGGCGCATCATTGCCGAAATCGACCTGTGCGCGCCCGGCCTCGGCGAACCAGCCTTCGGGCACCATGCCCTTGCCGCCTTCGAGCGCGAACTGGCCGATGCGGGCATAGTCGGCGAGCGTGATCGATAGGCAGCATCCACCGATATTGCCGCCGCGCGGATCGACCATCCAGAACAGTCCGCCTGCAAAACCGGCAGGTTCGACCAGCTTGGCCTGCGCATATTCGGCAAGCGGCTTGCCGACCGCGTTTTCGACCAGCAGGCCGATAAGGTTGGTCTCGCCGGTCTTGTAGACCCACTTGGTCCCCGGCTCGGCTTCACGCGGAAGCGCCTTCATCTGCGCGGTGATCGCATCCGCCCCGTATTCGACGACGAAACGGTTCATCTGCGCGACATCGCTGGCGGGATCGGTATAGTCCTCGTTCCACCTGACCCCGCTGGTCATGGTGGCCAGCTGCTTGACCGTGACGCCATCATAGGCCGAACCGGCAAGCTGCGGGATATAGCGCGTTACCGGATCATCAAGGCTGGCGATGAACCCGTCGGCCACCGCCGCGCCGAGCAGCGTCGAGGTGACGCTCTTGGCAACCGAGAAGCTGGTCCAGCGGTCCTGCGGGCCGAGCCCGAGGCCATAGGCTTCGTAGGCGATCCCGCCATCGACCAGTACCATCACCCCGGCAGCCCCGCTTTCCTCCATCAGCGCGGCGATCTCTGTCTGCAGGCGCGGGTCGAGCGGCGCGGCATTGGACAGCGCGCGCGGCGCGGCGGCGGCGGGAACCTCGTGCCCGGCAAACCACTGCTCCATGGCGCGGAAGCGTTCGGCGCGCTGCTCATCCGACCAGAACAGCACCTGCAATTCGGAGGGATCGCGCGCGGGGGGCTGAACCAGCCGGACCGCGGCGGTGGCGGCGCCGCCATCCTCGGCGCTGGCCGCTGCGCCCGGCAGTGCCCCTACCAGCGCCCCCGCCAGCACCAGTCCCGCAGCCGCCAACTTGAACCTGCGCATTGCCATCTCCCCTTGCTTCGTTTGGGCCGGAGGTGTGGCCGTTGCCGGCCGTCGTAGCAAGCCCCAGTCAGGTCTGCTTGACCACCTGCAATGCCGCCAGCGCCCGTTCGCGCGCTTTGCGGTGCGGCACGATCTTGCACGGATAGTCGGCGGGCCTGCGCCCGAACTCCTCGGGATCGTGGATGTATGGCTCCTCCAGTCCCTTGAGCTCGGGCACATAGGCGCGGATGTAGCGCGCCGCATCGAACTTTTCGGACTGGCTCAATGGCGCCATGATCCGGCTGAACATGTTGCTGTCCACCCCCGTCCCTGCGGTCCACTGCCAGTTGGTGGCATTGGAGGCGTAATCGGCATCGACGAGCGTGTCCCAGAACCACTTTTCGCCCTCGCGCCAGTCGATGAGGAGATGCTTGATGAGGAAGCTTGCTGTGATCATCCGCACGCGGTTGTGCATCCACCCGGTCTGCCAGAGCTGGCGCATTCCGGCATCGACGATGGGGTAGCCGGTGCGGCCCTCCTGCCAGGCCTTGAGGTCGCGCGCGGCGGCTTCGTCGCTGCCGGGGTCGCGCCAGGGGAAGCGGTCGAAATCCGCGCGGTAATTGGCGCTCGCGTATTTCGGGAATTGCAGGATCGCGTTCTGCGAATAGTCGCGCCAGATCAGCTCGCCCTCGAAGGTGTCCCAGCCCTTCGAGCGCTTGTGCTTGAAGCGGTGCCATATCTGCACAGGCGAGATTTCGCCGAAATGGAGATGCGGCGAGAGGCGCGAAACCTTGTCTTCGGAGGGGAAATTGCGCTTGTCGTCGTAGTCGTCGACATCGGCTTCGAAGGCCGCGAGCCGCTTGTGAGCGGCCTTCTCGCCCACTTTCCAGAATGCGCGTATGCCTCCTGCCCAGTCGGGCTTGGTGGGGAGCAGATGCCACCCGGCAAGATCGTCAGAGGCGGGCCAGTGCGCGGGAGCTTCGATCTTCTCGGGTGCAGGCACTGCGGCGCGTGGCGGGAATTCGGCGCGCACGGCGCGGGCAAAGGGGGTGTAGATCTTGTACTGCCCGCCGGTGCCGGTGGTGATCGAGCCGGGCGGCATGAGGTAGTTACCGTGATGGAGTTGCAGGTCGATCTGCTTGCCCAGCTTGCGCTCGGCGTTGAGCCACCACGGTTCGTAATGGCAATTGGCGTGGATGGTGCCCGCGCCGGTTTCCTGCGCCAGCTTGGTCAGCTCAGCCACCGCCTCACCGCGACGCAGAATCAGCTTGCTGCCCTTGGCTTCGAGGCTACGCGCAAAACTCGCCAGCGAATGATGCAGCCACCAGCGCGAGGCTCCGCCATAGGCGTGGTGCTTCGGGCTTTCGTTATCGAGAACATAGACCGCCACCACAGGCCCGGCCTTGGCAGCGTGGTAGAGCGCGGGATTATCGGCCAGACGCAGATCGCGCCGCAGCCAGACGATTTGGGTCATTGGAGTCTTTCAAGCATTCGTCATTGCGAGGAGCCGAAGGCGACGCGACAATCCAGGGTCTACCCGCGCCGTTCTGGATTGCTTCGGCGACTGCGTCGCCTCGCATTGACGAATTAGGGCCCGGGAAGTTCCTTGCACCGCACATCCGGCAGCGCGACCGAGAACCGGTCCCGCGCGCGCGGATCGTAGAAGCGGGCGTCGTAGAGGATCACCGAGCCGTCGGCTGCGCGGGTCGCAAAGGGCGCGCGCGACCAGAACAGGAAGGCGTCGAGCTGGGAATTGGTGCGGCGCTTTTCGGTAAAGTCGGGCAGTGCGCACTGCTTGATCGGATCAACGAGTGGCACCCAATTCCAGACAGAATCGTGCCAGAAATACCAGCCGTTAGAATCTCCTGAGAGCAGCTCTCTAGATAACGACAAGACTGGCAAGGGGCTGGCAATCACCGTTGCCGAAGCGGCGACCGGCTCCGGCTTCTGCGCGGAAATCGCCCCGTTCAATCCAACATACGCCAGCACCGCCGCCGCCCCGATCCGCCCCGCGCGCGCCCACTC
>Ga0224722_1001553_pt1 | contig 12689 bp, 12 predicted proteins | sample Balambano_FR1_Me_FD_161646 | JGI IMG/M metagenome (GOLD analysis project Ga0224722, IMG submission 161646) | Freshwater sediment microbial communities from Lake Towuti, South Sulawesi, Indonesia - Balambano_FR1_MetaG | ecosystem: Environmental > Aquatic > Freshwater > Lake > Sediment | place...
CCCTTGCCCTCCGCCCCATTCCGCGATAGGCTCAGGCAACAATAAAAACACGATTAGAAACCCCTTTAGCAGCATGGTCACGGCAAAAAATTTTCAGGAAAATCAGATCGAAATTGGCAAGCTGAAATGGTTCTATCGATCGTCTAACCCGCTGAACCCCAGCGATAAAGCTCCTGTTGTTTTGCTGCACGGCATTCCTGCCCAGAGCTATAGCTGGCGCAACGTGATGCCCGCCCTGGCAGAACAGGGGTTTCGCTCAATCGCTCCCGATTGGATTGGTTCTGGTTTTTCCAGCCAGCCCGATCGCCGCGATTTTGCCTACACGCCCGATGCCTATGCCACTGCCCTGAAAGACTTTTTAGATGCGCTGGAGATCGATCGCTGTTCACTGCTGGTGCAGGGTTTTGTCGGTTCTGCGGGGCTACAGTACGCGCTGCGTCACCCTGAGCGAATCGAACGGCTTGTGATTCTCAATACGCCGATCGGCACCTCGGCAAAGCTGCCCTGGAAAATGCGCCAGTTTGGAATTCCGCTGATGGGCGAAATGATGACCCAAGATCCGCTCCTGGTCGATCGCACGCTGGAAGGGGGTGGCGGCTATCGGGTTGAGGATGCCGATCTGGATGTGTATCGTCGTCCGTTTCTCAAGAGTTCGGCGGCGGGTCGATCGCTGTTTGTCACGGTGCAAAACTTGCGGTTGGCTGAGGCAATGGCAGAAATTGAGACGGGCTTTGCAAGCTGGAAACAGCCCACTCTGATCGCCTGGGGAATGCGTGATCCCTGGTTGCCCTTCAGTCTAGCGGAGACGCTGGCGCAGCGAATGGCAGATGCCGAGGTTGTGAAGCTGGAAGAAGTCGGGCACTATCCTCAGGAAGACTGGCACGAGAGAGTCAACGAGGTGCTGCTGCCGTTCTTGCGTCGTCAAATTCTGTAAACCAAATTCTGTCAACAATCCTTAAATCGTCCTTGCGCGCTCCGGTATGCTTGCCCTCTGCGAAACGATTTGATGACCTGAGCGACGACGAACCCGGTTTCTGGGTCAAAATTGCCCGTCATGATTCTGGAGCTGTCCGATATAATCGCCTTGAGGAAAGCTAGACGATCGCTGCGGTGAATGTCTCGATTTTCTTTAGATTTCCTCGTTGGTTCTGGCTTCGTGTCTTTCGCTGCTGTCCTTTTACTTTGCATGTATAGCCTGTGATTGCAATTTATCCCGGCAGTTTTGACCCGATCACGCGCGGTCATCTGGATATCATTGAGCGAGGGTGTCGGCTCTTTGAACAGGTGATTGTGGTCGTATTTCGCAACCCGAATAAGACGCCTTTGTTTTCAGTGGAGCAGCGCACTGACCAAATTCGGCGATCGACGCAGCACTTAACCAATCTGGAGGTCGATCACTTTGAGGGTTTAGCCGTCACCTATGCCAGAATGCGTCAGGCGCAAGTCTTGCTGCGTGGACTGCGAGCAGTCTCTGATTTTGAAATGGAACTGCAAATGGCAAACACGAACAAAACCCTCTCTTCTGAGATTGAAACCGTCTTTCTGACCACCGACCCAGAATATAGCTTCCTCAGCAGCAGCGTCGTCAAAGAAATCGCCCGCTTCGGTGGTCCCATTGACCATCTTGTTCCCCCTCCTGTCGCCCTGGATCTGTACCAATGCTTCGCCAAAACTCCGATCGCCCCAGCCCCGACCGCAGAGCCTCGAACGGTAGCTACCCTGGGACTCAGCAGCCCAGCCAGCGGGAAGGGGTGCGACTCAACGGAGTAGACATTCAGCGGGAACTCAACAAGCTGGAGGAGATCATTCTCGACAGCCCTCGCATTCCCCTCAGTCGCCGGACGCTGGTAGATGAGGAGCAGTTGCTTGACCAGCTTGACCTGGTGCGGCTCAGTTTGCCCGGAGCCTTTCAGGAAGCAACCGAGCTACTGCTGCACAAAGAAGAAGTGCTGCTGGATGCAGAGCAATACGCTCAGGAAATTATTGAAGCAGCCCAGCAGCGAGCCGCTCAGATCCTGGATGAAATCGGGATTATCCGACAGGCAGAACTCGAAGCACAGCGCATCCGACAGCAGGTGCAGCAAGAATGTGAAGCAATGCAGCAGCAGACGATCGCCGATATCGACCAAATTCGGCGGCGTGCCCAGCAAGAGCTAGAAGACCTGCAGCGCACCGCTCTGGCAGAGTGCGAAGAGATTCAGCGGGGGGCAGACGACTATGCCGATCGCGTTCTGCGCGACATGGAGCAGCAGCTCAATGAAATGATGCGTGTAATTCGCAACGGCAGGCAGCAGCTTTCGGGGGGAACCTCAAACCCTATCGCTGATGGCTATCCTGCTAACCGCTTTCCCCCTGCTTCACGCTTTTAAATAGCTTCTCCTGCTTTCAGTAGTTCAACCCGTGTGTAGAGAAAAAAGGGGCTGCAAGCCTTTTTAGCAAGAAATTTACGGCTCCTTTATCCTGAGAATATTTGAGTTTGATAAAGCTGACCTGCTTAATTCGCAAGAAATTCATCGACGTTTGTGGGTTTTCCTCGATCCAATGGAAGCACTTCACAAGATAGACTGCAGTATGTGTTCCTGAGATCGTTAGGTTTAGAAATCTAAATATGACTCCTGAAGAGTTTGTTATTCAAGCAAGGGAAGTGCTGCAACAGGCACTCACGAATCTGCAAACCACAACGCTGCTAAATTCACAGCTTGAGCAGCAAATTCTGGAAACCGGGCGATCTCTGCAAACCCTGAGCCGCTTGCTGGATGCCTTATCATCGCCCGATTACCCCACCGAAAACGGGCAACTTGAGCCACCCGGTAACGGTCAGCCTGATTAGTGCAAAAAAGATTCACTCCCAATAACGATTCGCCCTAGGAGTGCGGCATTGGCAGACGCAGGTTGTGAGCGTGACAGGACGTTGGCTGTTCCAGAACAGATTCGATCGCCTGACAAAGTTCTGTCATACAGGTTGGTTTAACAAAATAGCGAACGGCTCCTAAACTCATGGCTCGCTCTTTATCGGCTGCACGAGAGCAAGCTGTAACGACAAAAACCGGAATCTGAAGCGATTGATTCGCGATTTCTTGCAGGACGGTAAAGCCATCGATGTCGGGCAGCTTCAAGTCTAGCAAGATTAGGTCAGGGTGATAAACCGAAAGGGCTGCGATCGCTTGTCTCCCTTCTGCAACAGCCGTAACTCGCCAGCCATAGCAAGTTCGCAGATAGTCCTGCATAAGTTCGCGATTGTAAAGATTGTCCTCAACAAGCAAAATTCGATCGCGCTTTTCCCGGTTAGTTTGGGGTGCAGTCATTAGATGAACAGGGGAGGAGCAGGAAGGGTAGCGTTTTAGGAATGAATTAGACTTAGAACAGGCTTGAGTTGACTTTAAGATTAACCGATTAAAGATCAGTCAGCGCAAGTTTTTTGTTATTTAAACAGTAAAAATCAGTAAAAATAATTCTAAAGATTGCATTTTTGAATCTATGTTTATTTATTATGCAGTTAATTCACAGTTTTGCAGAGCCTGTTACTGCTTCTTACATTGTATTGTGTGAACGAAACTGCCTTGCTAACCTTCTGAAGGGTGACCGGACAGATAGTGTACATCATCTGTGGTAGGGTGATGGAACAAATTAGATTCGTTGGTTCTGGCGGGGAGCAGCCGCCAGAGGCTAATACGCTGGGCTGTCAGAAACAGCCTGGAAAGCCGGGGAAAGTTTGGTGTAAGTCCAACGCTGTCCCGCAACTGTGACGAGTTGGCTAGATCGATGAGCAAAAAAGCCCGATCGCATGACCTTCTCTAAGTCAGGATGCCCACCAACGCTCAACCCTTCACTCAATCTGCGAGGTACAGATGTCAGAGGTACAGATATCAACGGCAACGCAAATCTTTTGGCGGCGCACCGTTCAACTAACGCTTTCCGTTCCAGTCCAGTGTGCTCTGTTCTTATCACTCACTTCGATAACGCTCTGGACGCTCTATTTCAGCACCTATCCGCCTGCACACAGTGCCCTTCACGAAACCCGTCACACCACGCTGGGGATCGGCTGTCACTAAAAAAGGCAAATCAATCGATGACCATCGCATCGCGACCTTGGCTCATGGGCTTGCTCAGCCTGATGGGCGTTTTAGTTTTGAGTGTTCCAGCTCAGGCACATCTGGAACAGGAACATCCCAACACCCCGATCGACGCTCCGCTGGAGGCAGTGCAGTCCAAGACACCTGTTCCTGCTGGCAAAATCCAGATCCAGCTTGCAGCGCAACCGCCCCTGAGTGAAATTGTTCCGGCACACCAGGCTGTGCGGCTCAAACTTGAAACAACGAACAGCCAGCAGACTCCCTTACTGGAAGTTCAATCAGCAGTTCAGTGGCAGCTTACGCTGAATACACCCGTAAAAACGCCGTGGCTCTCCACTGATTTTCCGATCGTTGAAGGAACCACGCTGCTGAATGGCAATCTTACTTCTGCTGCGAATCTGCTGGAGCTGGAAACGATTCTGCCGATTCGTGGGAAATACAACCTGCAAGCCACCGCGACAGTTCCTGAAACGAGGGCGCAAGGTGCATCGCAGGTTCCCGAAGGGAGAACCACCCAGACCTTTGTGCTGGATGTGCCAGAAAACCCGGTGAAATATCGCAATGCCGCAACGCTGGCAGGGATGCTGCTGCTGGTTGGGCTGCTTGGAGGCTGGATCATTGGCAAGCCTCAGGCAAGTTCTGTCGAACTGTCTCAGTCGGCGCGGCTGCTGCTGTCGGGTGCGGCAACGGTGGCGATCGTCGCTCTGCTGGTCGTCAACATCAGTGCGGAAAGCGCAGAGCATTCTCATGCAGAACCGCTGTCTTTAAGCCAAACCACTGCCGAGGTTGGGTCACTGAAGCTGGAATACTTGGGGGACACGATCGCCACCGTGGGCAAACTGGCAGATCTCTCGGCTCGACTGATCGACACCCGCACGAATCAGCCCCTTCCAGACGCGACGTTTCGGCTGCAAGCAAAGGATCTGGAGCATGGCGTAACCGTGCTGGCGATCGCAGGCAAAGCGGATGCAAACGGGGTATTTACCTGGCAGCAGCAGTTTTTTGACGGCGCACCCCATACGCTTCAAATTGAAGCATCCCCGGTAAACTCGCCTGCGGTGTCCCTCGCTCAAACGATCGATGTCGAGGGCGTTGCGCCTCCGCTGGCGGTGCGGCTGATCACGCTGGGATATATGACAGCGATCGTGGCGATCGGAACGGCGATCGGATTTTGGGCTGAGAGAATTCGGACGGGTTCGCGTCGTTTTACAGGCTCTGTCAAGCCGAATACGGGAAGAGTTTAGGGAGATCATTATGCACAAAATACCTGTCACAGTGGTTACTGGATTTCTGGGTGCAGGCAAAACGACGCTGATTCGGCATTTGCTGCAAAACAATCAGGGGCGGCGAATTGCGGTTTTGGTGAACGAATTTGGCGAAGTGGGCATTGATGGCGACCTGCTGCGCTCCTGCCAGGTTTGCCCAGAGGATGCGATCGAAGCCGCGCCAGATGCTTCTCGTCTCGATACTTCCAATCTCGATACCTCTAATCTCGATACTTCCAATCTCGATACCTCTAATATTGTGGAACTGACGAATGGCTGTCTCTGCTGCACGGTGCAGGAAGAATTTTTGCCCACCATGCAGGCGCTGCTCAAACGACGCGATCGGCTAGACTGCATTTTGATTGAAACCTCTGGTTTGGCGTTGCCCAAGCCGCTGGTGCAGGCGTTTCGCTGGCCCGAAATTCGCACCGGGGCGACGGTAGACGGGGTAATTACGGTCGTGGACTGTGAAGCTTTGGCAAAGGGACAGATGGTGGGTGATTTGGACGCGCTCATGGCACAGCGGCAGGCAGACCCCACCCTGGAACACGAAACGCCGATCGAAGAACTGTTTGAAGATCAACTTGCCTGTGCCGATCTGGTGCTGCTCACCAAAGCCGACCGCGTCGATGCGGCAGATCAAGCGAAGGTGCAGCAGTGGCTTCAGCAGGAGCTTTCCCCACGAGTCAAGATTGTGCCCTGCCACCAGGGACAGGTGAGCGCAGACTTGTTGCTGGGCTTTAATGCGGCAGTGGAATCTGATCTGGAAAACCGCCCCAGCCATCACGATCACGAAGAAGACCACGACCATGATGACAATATCAACTCGGTGCAGGTCATCCTCGATCGTGCCTTTGACCCCGCCAAACTGATCGATCGCCTCAAAACCCTGGTGCAGCAGCAGGAAATTTATCGGATCAAGGGATTTGTCGCCGTGCCCGATAAACCCATGCGGTTAGTGCTTCAGGGCGTGGGCGATCGGTTTGATACGTTCTACGATCGTCCCTGGCAAAGTAAGGAGCCGCGCCAAACTCGGCTGGTGTTCATCGGTCAGGCAATCGATCAAAAGGCGATCGAACAAGCAGTCATCCCTGTTACAGCATAGTCACAGCTCAAGCAGAATCCCACCCACCCCTCAAACTACAGCCTCGGCAAAAGCTCAGGCAGCAACGACGCAGGAATTTTAGAAAGCGCCTGGTTTTGTCCTTCCAATCCAAGCTGACTGTAGCAGGCTCGCAGGGTTTGCAAAATGCAGTTAATTGCAGTTTGGCGCAGATCGGGCTGGTGGTTCCACCGCTGCAGGGCTTGCAGATGATGGTGCAGAGCTTGCTCCAAATGAGAGAGCTGATCTGCGGCAGACAAACCAAGCTGAAGATCGGTGGCAAGCTGGTGGTGGGCGAGTCCCTGGTTATTGTGGGTGGCGGCAACATCAAAAGAAATTGCCCCAGACGACTGATCCGATCGCTGAGTGAGTTGCTCGATCGCATCCAGCGCAGTTTGATATGCCCGAATCGCATCCTGCAAATATTCCATCCGATCGGCAGGCGGGTCGGTGTGGTTCGCTAAATGCCAGAATGCGGTTCCCAGATTGTTTTGCGTTGCAGCAAACGCAGCCGGAGCCGTAGACGGTGTGCGGTATTTCAAGGCAATTCGATATGCCGAAACCGCCAGCAGCAGCCAGTCACGCGGATGCTCATACTGCGCCAGATTCCAGAACGCCGTGCCCAGATTGTTCTCGATCATGGCGAAGTTCAACGGCTCTTGCGTTGGATCGTAGTAGTGCAGTGCTTCGGTATAGGCGGCGATCGATCGCTTCAGGTTGTCGAGCGGCTGTTGATGCTGTGCCAGATTCCAGTACGTCGTGCCCAGATTGTTTTGGGTTGAAGCATAGCGAAGTGGATCAGACTCTGCCGGACGATGGCGCAGTGCTTCTTCATAGGCATCCACCGACTGCTGCAGGAGCTGGGCAGTGTTGCCATAGCGGGCAAGATCGCCAAAAGCCGTGCCCAGGTTGCTCTGCACCATTGCATAGATCGCTTCTTGCTGAGGCAGCCGAATCCGTTCGAGGGCGAGACAGTAGGTCTGCACGCTCTGTTCCAGATATTCCAGTGCCGTTCCTGCACCTTGCCGCTGCATCATTCGCCCCATCATCCAATACAAATTGCCCAGATCGTTCAGCACGTCTACCCAGAGCGGCGACGCTTCGGGCAACCAGATTAAACACTGGTGATAGGCATCGATCGCCTGCTGGAAGAGTTCGGCAGATTCCACGCCCTGATCGATGCGATCGCAGTACAGATTGCCTAACAAGCGGTAGGCAGTTGCCAGCACTGCAGGCGAAGCAGATTGCTGCTGATAAATTTCGATCTGCTGGAGCAGTTCCTTCGGTTGCCAGGGGCGATCGAGCAGGCCAGCAATCAGGGTTTGCTCTGCAATGGCGACAGAATTGTCTGAAACGGCTGCAATGCCCTCTGTGGAAGACTGGGAAGCAACTGGGGCAATTGATTCAGATGATTCAGAGCCTGGTTCAGAAATTAATTCAAAATCTGGTTTGGCAGTGGGGGCAACCGCTTCTGCCGCTGCTCCATCGAATGACAGAGCAGCCGTTTCCTCTGCTTCAAAAATCTGAGTCAGGTCTTGTGCCAGCGTCAACCACGGGTTAGTGGATTCGGCAAATTCAAAAACTGCTTCGCCCGGTGATTCCTGATTTTCAGTTTCTTTTTGAGCTTCCTTTTGAGTTTCCTTCTGAGCTTCAGATCGATCTTCAGAAGCTTCAGTCTCAGAAGGCTCAAGCTCTGTTTCTGGTGGGAGCTGTTTGTCCTGAGCGGGCTGGGCTAAAGGCAATCCAGAAGATTGGGCAACGCGAAGCAGTTCTCCCTGGGGGGCGATCGGGATCCGCTCTGGGAGAATTGCCGCCAGCGGCGTTGGATCGCCCGTAAACTCAAACACCCCTGTCCGACATTCCCAAAACTCCGGCACTGACTCCGGCAGCGTTTGAAACCAGGGCTGCGTCAGCCACAAAATCACCCCCGACTCAACCCAGCGCAAATTTCGCTCTACCCCCTGAAGGTGAGTCAGAAAAATGCGCTGCACGCTGGCAGGCTGTCGCGTCAGTTTTTCACTGCCCAAGATCTGAAAGACCGGGAGCGGAGCGCGCCAACTTCCCTGCCTGGGCGGCGGAAACTGCTGCAGCCACTGGGCGATTTGACCGATCGGGCTGGGGTCGTTGAGATCCAGATGCAGGCTGACAATGCGCGGGTAGGTGCGCTCTGTGCTGGTATTTTGAGCGGATTGAGCAGCACTGATCGCCTTGCTGCTGGTTTTGCTGAGATCTGCCTGAAGCTGAGCTGCCAATCGATCGCGCAACGGCAAATCATCACAAACAGCAATAAACACCTGACGACGCAGCTTGAGGCTTAGGGCAACTTTCAGGCGCTGGTAGGTTTGCTGATTGAGTCCAAGAATCGTTCGGTAGGGAATTTCTGTCATGAGAGGGAATTCCAATTGCACCCGCCGTCGGTATACCTTCCCTATTCACCATTCTAGAATGCTGCTCAGGACAGGCACTGGAAAGAAGGCGGCAGAAAATCGATCGATTCTCGACCAATCACAAAAAACCAGGCACCTTCTAGAAGAGCACCTGGCTTTAAAGACAGACAAGATTCTTTTGTTTTGACAAATGCTTTCGCAAACACTTCGAAAAAACGCTTTGCAAAGAGTTCCAATGCGGAAAAGCAATTCTCTTGCAGCAAGCTAACCTGCTAGGAAACTGCGACCGCGATCGCCACTAGACTGCCAAGCAGCGCAACCGCGCCCACAGCCAGGACAATGTACTGAACTTTTTGCTTCTGCGTTGGAGGCTCTGCCTGATAAACCTTTGGTTCAACCGCAAAGTTATTGAGGCGACCGCCTTCTTCGGTAGTGTATGGCATGTTTCTGATCCTGCGAAATTTAACTGATTGTAACAAACAATCACAATCCTGTCGTCATTTTGTCAGGCGACGAGTAGCTTCGCTAGTCCCTATGGGAACGCCCTTCCCTCTGTCGGAAGAGAGACCGAAATCAAAGGAGAATGGCAGTTTGCAATCGAGAAGAAAGGGCTGCACTAAAGTAGAAAATAGCCTGCTCACGGGTTGGCTGTGATTGCGCTGAAACAGCTTGAGTCGATCGCCGCTCAGTCCGGCTGTTTGTACTCGTATCTGTCGCTCGTCTTTTCCGCCGACACACGCAGCACCGAGGCAAAGCAGTTCCTCGATAAGGCGATGAAAACTCTGACTGAGGTAGAAAACCAGCTTTTGTTTTTCGATCTGGAGCTTCAAGGAATTGAGGCAGCCAAATTCAGCGAACTTCGCACCGCCCCCGAACTAAAAAACTACCAGCACTACCTCGATCGCATCGCCCAATTCCGCCCGCATACTTTGCCCAAAGCCGTCGAGCAGACCCACAACCAGGATAGTTTGACCGGACGGCAGGCGTTTAGCTACCTGAAGTTTTAAAGCACACTCTAGGGGGGCGAATCATGTCGGGAGCATGTCACCTTTGTCACCCTCACCCGAAATCCCGCTCCCATTTGTCACCATTTTTGGGGGAGAGGGACTTCAATCCGGCTCCCCTTCTCCCAGAGCGGGAGAAGGGGTTGGGGGATGAGGGCAGATTTGCAAAAGTGACATGCTCCCAGTCATATCTCGATTCAGCAACGCCGAATTTAACTCGATTGACTTGACGACGGCGTTTGCTTAGATGTAGTACATTGCGTTAATCTGCCGTCGATCGTCGAGTTTTTGACACAAATCTTTCAGCGTGTAGCGATGCAAAACATCTCTTGCGCTTTGCTGTGCTTCAGACCAAACATCATAAACTAGCGATCGATCGGTCTGGGTTGGAGAAACGGTACGGGAATTTGCCTTGGGATCTTCCAGGCTACTAAAGACATCAAGCAGGGTGATCTGCCAGGACTGTTTCGCCAGGATATAGCCACCTTTGCTGCCTCGCTGACTTTGCACAATTCCCGCTCGCCGCAGCAGCGTAAACACCTGCTCTAAATAGCGTTCGGGAATACTATGTTTTTCGGCAACATGCTTAATTTGGATGGGTTTATTAGGGTTGGGTTGGCTTGCTAGTTCCAGCAGGGAAATCATGGCGTATTCAACTTTGCAGGAGAGTTCCATAGTCAGTTTCAGTGAAGGAGCAAGGGAGCGCAGATTTCCCGGTGGATTTAAACTTTTAATCTAGAAGAGTCGATCGCACTGAGACGGATTTCGATTTACCCCAGTGCGTACAGCTTCAGCGAATGCAGCTTATGAATGCAGCTTAATCAATGTAGTTGAAGTGCAGCTTATGCGCCTGTTCCCGTTTCAACAGGCAGGTCTGGAAAAGAGGAATACTCTGTCCAGGAACCTTCGTAAACACGCACATTCGGATAGCCCAACAGATGCTTCAGGACGTGATATTGCAGCGTTGCTTCGCGTCCCGTGCTGCACGTCACGATGATCTTGTCCTCTGGTCTAACGCCGCGATCGGCGAGAATCTGCCGGATTTCATCAAGGGACTTGAGCTGGTGGAAGTTCGGCTCACCTGCAGTGAATGTCACCCACGGAATATTCTTCGCGCCGGGAATGTGACCGTTGCGTTCCCAGATTTGCTGCTGACCAGAGAAGATTTCAGGCGGACGCGGGTCGATAAACGTTACACCCGGTTTGCTAATGAGCTGCCGCACTTCATCCAGCGAAACGCGAATTGCTGCATTGTCGTTCACGGTAAAACGACCGGGGCTGTATTGGGGAAACGCTTTGGTAACGGGCAGGTTCGCTCCTTTGTAGCCTGCAAATCCACCGTCCAGCACAACAACATCCGAGTGTCCGGCGCGCTCTAGCAAATAAGCAACCATCGTTGCGCCCAAAACATCACGCCCGTCGGAGTACACCAGCACTTTGCTGTCATTGGTCACGCCTGCTTGAGCAAAAAGCGACTGGAGCTTGTCCGCCTGCCAGTATTGAACAGGTAAAGCCCCATTGGGTCCACGAAAAGAGCTATCTGCAATGTGAACCGCATTGGGCAAATGTCCGGTGAAGTAATCAAACGGATTGAGCCGCACGTCCAGAACTCGCAGGTTGGCATCGCTCGCATGTTCAGCGACCCAGGCAGGTGTAACAAATTGTACCTGGCTTGCAGGAGTTGCCGCACCAGAAGTCAGGGAAATTAAAGGTAGAACGATCGCAAATGTAACGAGAGACGCAAAAAACAAACCAAGCTTCGATCGCAGGAAAGAAATAGATTGCCGGGGTTGTAGAAACCGCTTAAAAAATTGAAGTGCCATACGATTGTCCTGATAATTCTTCTCCACGAAGGAATCAGTGTCAGACTCAACTAGCACGCTTCTCCCACTAAAAACTGGCAGGCAAAACGAGCAATACGGAAAGTAAAAGCTGACACAAAACTTCGATCAATACCTGAGTTTCAACCTGGATTCATTATAAATCCGGTAATCCGACCAGGTTACCGTAATTTTACTAAAAGAAATCATGCCATATCTTAATTCAGGAGTGCAAGTCTAAAGAAAATAAATTTGTAGCTTTGACTTTTTTGCTCAAAATCCGATTGCCGTCCCTACTTCTTTAAATTCTGGTTCTTAGAATCTATCAAAAGAGAGGTGGAAGCGCAGAAAGCCTTGTCTAAAAAGGCTTATAAGTAGAAGCTTAGTGGAAAAACAGCAAACTATTCTTGCGATCGCCGCCCTTATGTGAGATATTTTCATCATAAATACGTTAATTCGACGTACTTACCGGAGTTATTCTATAAAGTCTCTTTTGACTCAGTCACCTTATGCAATTCATTTTTCTATTATTTGGCGGAGCGATCGCCACCACTTCTGTTTTAGGTTTAGCCGTCCTTTCCTGGATTGCCGAAGTTAGCTCGACAAGCATGGGATATATTGCAAGCTGTGCTCCCAGCCAGCCTGAAGAATCAGAAAAAGATCGTTCTTCGCAAGAGCCTTCCCCAACTCCCTCTCCTTCTCCGTCTCCTTCCCAGTCCTAACCCTAGTAGACAGGCACATAAAGATAGACAGACATAAATATAGAAGCACAAAACGATGAGCCGCACCTCAAACATGACGCTGCCCCAGTATGAACACACTTCTCCGCGTCCCCAAACCGTCATCATCGCGATTTGATCAGGGCTGTTTGCGCTGGGAGCGATCATTGTCAGCCCGTTTGGTGGCATAAAGCAAAGTGCCTTGTTTTTAATCGGTGGACTGTTTGGGATGAGCCTCCACGCCAGTTTTGGGTTTGCATCGTCCTACCGCAAACTGTTTGTCCTGCAGCGATATCAAACTGGAAAGCCGCTTAGAAAT
>Ga0224722_1001556_pt1 | contig 12675 bp, 13 predicted proteins | sample Balambano_FR1_Me_FD_161646 | JGI IMG/M metagenome (GOLD analysis project Ga0224722, IMG submission 161646) | Freshwater sediment microbial communities from Lake Towuti, South Sulawesi, Indonesia - Balambano_FR1_MetaG | ecosystem: Environmental > Aquatic > Freshwater > Lake > Sediment | place...
CTCCTGGATCACCTCGCGCAGGTTGGAGGCGCTCGAGTCCACCGCACCGGTGCAGGAGATGTCGCCAATCGTGCGGAAACGCACCAGGCGATGCTCGACGCGCTCACCCGGCAGCGGCTCGATCACAGAGGGCCAGGTTGCCATCCACATGCCTTCGCGCTTGACGACATCGCGACGGTGGGCAAAGTAGAGCGACGGGATCTCGATCGCTTCGGACTGGATGTACATCCAAATATCCATCTCGGTCCAGTTGCTCAAGGGGAAGACACGAAAGTGTTCGCGCCCACTTTTACGCCCGTTGAAGAGGTTCCACAACTCTGGCCGTTGATTTTTAGGGTCCCACTGCCCATAGGCGTCGCGGTGCGAGAAGAAGCGCTCTTTGGCGCGTGCCTTCTCTTCGTCTCGCCGGGCACCCCCCAGACACGCTTCAAACTTGAACTCCGCAATCGCATCCAACAGGGTGACGGTTTGCAACGTGTTGCGGCTGATGTTGGGGCCTTTCCCTTCCTCAGCCACCCGCCCCTGGTCGATGGAGTCTTGCACATAGCGGACGATGAGCGATAAGTTCAATTTTTCGACCAACCGATCGCGGAACTCCAACGTCTCCGGGAAATTGTGTCCGGTGTCGATATGGAGCAGGGGAAAGGGCGCTTTGCCCGGCCAAAAGGCCTTGCGCGCCAGGTGCGACATGACAATGGAATCCTTGCCGCCCGAAAAGAGCAGCACTGGCCGCTCGAATTGCGCCGCCACTTCGCGCATGATATAGATCGATTCGGATTCCAGTTGTTTGAGGTGGGTGCGGATATACGATGGCATAGGCTCTACTTTCAAATTAAAAGTAGGGGCGTGATGCATCACGCCCCTACGGGCATCGTTTCACGTCAACTGCATACTCAAATTACATCCAATTACAATTAATCGTCACAGATCGCCAAAACCTTCGCGCACTTTACGCCGAGATGACAAATTTTTCCTGGTAGACCCGCCATTGCTCGGCAAAGACTGTGGGGGCAATGGTGTGGAGCATCTTGAGCGCATACTGTCCCATGGCTCGGATCTCCCACTGGGCCGCCTTGTCCACCGCACGCAGCCAGAGAAAGTGACTCCAGCCCGCAAAGTTCATCGTGGTGACAATGCGTGTCTCCGCGGCATTCGGGAGCAGGAATCTCGCATCTTCTTTGCGGATGTTCAACGCCCGCAAATTGGCATAGGTCTGTGCTGCCTCTTCAATCACCCGAATGTAAAGCGAAGTGGCTTTCGGTCCGAATGCGGGCGGGAGAATCACTTGATAACGCTCACCCCAACTTGCCATTTGCTCTTTGTAGGCATTTGTAAGCTTTTTGCTCCAGGCGATTGCGCGTTCGGCCTTTGCCGGATGGCTGTAATAAAACTCGACATCTTCATAAAGCCATTCCAAAATGTTTGGGGCTTGTTCGCGTCCAGCAAACGTTACCTGATACGAGTTATCATTTTGCGAACGCACACTTGGCCCAAATTCCTTGCCGAGCACGTTACAGATGTGATCACGAATCCATAGAAGCATGGCTTCTGTGCCGCAAAATGTGACTTGTGGGTTATCAGGATAACGACCAATGTGGCCGTCTCCTTCCAGATAGCCCAGAATAAAATGGCGAATGAACCGTGGCTCCAGTGTGGTTGGTGGTTGGAGGGTGAGACTTTTTGCGGGTGTAACCCCTTGTTTGACAAGCGCCCGTGCTAGTTGCTGACCAGGAATCGTCAAACGAACCAAAGCTTCGCGACCACCAGAGATGACGTTGCCACCCCACAGCACGCCAAGTCGCCTTAACCAATCACGGTAATCGGCGTGCTGGGTGATGCTTGCGTGCAGTATCTTACCTTCATCTTGAGCGACGTTGCCGTCGGCATAGATCAGCCCAAGAATTTGCCCTTTCAGAGGCGTATCAATCGCATCGAAGAAATCGGTCTGAATATGCAAGGATCGTGATTCTTGACGGCTACGAATACTGCCACCCTGCTGCTGCACAATGTCGCGAATCGTGGTCGGATGAACGTCATACGCCTCACCCAGTGCTTCGCACGAAAACCCTTTAGCGTAGATCTCAGCAATGAAACGTTCCTGATCCGGCGTGAAGCGACACAGCCCGTGTCGTTTTTCTTCACGTGGCTTGGGCAGCAGTGGCACAGTCGGCTCTAAATCAGGTTCCAGTACATCATATTTACAATACCGCTGCGACTCTTGACTAAAGCTGCCCAGCCGGTGGCGCACCAACTGGTGGGTGCAGGTACGCGAGATCCCCTCAAACAAGAACGTCGCCGAGCCATGATGGAGCAGCAGCGCGGGGTCATCCAGGATGGGCTGCGTGTAGCCCAGCAGGGTCACACGCATGGGGCCATCTTGGACGGGGAGGAGAGATTGGGTGATTGGGTGATTAGGGGCTGCCGTTTGCCCAATCACCCAGTCTCCCAGTCTCTCAGTCTCCGCAAATTCGGCAAAAACCGCTGGCGTGATCTGCTTTAGAAACGGCAAGGCATCGAGGGCGATCCCCTGCCGGAAAAAGTCCAGCCAGACGCGCGTGTTGCCGCTGACCAGCCATTCACCGCCCCCCAGGTCGCTGACTTCGCAGTGGCGGTTGACCAAGCGCCAACGCAGTGGCTGATCTGTGTGGCGAAAGCGCAGCGTGACGACAATGTGTTCGATGATGTCTTCGTGCCCCTCGCGCACACGGGCGACGACAAAATCAGGGGCGGTGCCCATCCGCTCGGTGCTGCGATAGCAGACGCGGCCAGCGTATTCGATGACATTTTCGGCATAGGTGCTGCGCCCCTGCCAAATGGTGGCCAGATCGCTAAAGCCCGCTACGCTTTCGGGCGTCAACGCCGGGTTTTCTCTGGTAAAACTGACTAGTTCAACGTGCATAGGTGCGTCCTTCTCAACTGAAAGATAACAGGGATTCCGCAGATTACGCCGATTTCTTTGTTTTTGATCGGCGTAATCTGCGGAATCCCTGTTTGATTTTATTCCAGGCGGTGTATCATGCTCATACTTGTATGCTATACTCCCTGTCTGAAGATGACGCAAAATCGCCCCCTAAGTCACGTAGTAGGGGGCGTCAAGGTCTGATTGGCTAGCTCCTCAAAGATCGTCACCAGCAGCGAGTGATCTTGATCCGCCGCACCGCGCGCCATGAGCGCGCCAAAGAACTGCTGCACCAGCGCCGTGGCCGGCAGCGTGGCCCCATAGGCGCGGCCCGCCTCTAGGGCAATATTCAAGTCTTTGTATTGTAAGCGCGTGCGGAAGCCGGGGGTGAAATTGCGAGTCAGATAACGTTCCCCGTGCCCTTCTAGCACTTTGCTGTACGCATAGCCACCGAGCAGCGCCTCGCGCACCTGGGCCGGATCGACGCCCGCTTTTGCCGCCAAGACCAATGCCTCGGCCACGGCTTCCATCGTCACGGCGATGGCAATCTGGTTACACGCTTTGGTCACCTGACCGGCCCCGGAAGCCCCCATGTGCAGGATGCGCTGCCCCATCGTTGCCAAAATGGGCCGCACTTGCGCCAACGCCGCCGCATCACCCCCCACCATGATCGAGAGTGTGGCCGTGCGTGCCCCCACTTCGCCGCCAGAGACCGGTGCATCCAGCAAAATTGCACCCTGCGCCGCAGCCGCGTCGGCCAGTTCGCAGGCCACCACTGGCGAGATCGTGCTCATATCCACGATGATCTGGCCGGGGCGCACGCCGCTCAATACGCCAGCAGGGCCAGTCAGCGCGGCGCACACGTCGGGCGAATCGGGCAGGCAAAGCAGCACAACCTCTACCTGCGCAGCCAGGGCTTGGGGCGAGATGGCCGCCTGGGCGCCTGCTTCAACTAGCATTTGCACTGGCTCCGCCATCAGATCATAGACCACCAGCGGATAGCCAGCTCGCAGCACATTCAACGCCATCGGCCGCCCCATGATCCCCAGGCCGATAAAACCCACCGTTGGTTTTGTTATCATTCGTTTATTCTCTACAGATATCTGAGTAACCACAAAGACGCAAAGACACGAAGAAAAGCCTAACGTTTCGTTTTTGCTTCGTAATTACTCCGGCTAGGAAACTACAACGAATTTAGAAAAGAACGAAGACGCCGCAACGAATCGGCTGTGATTCGTTCCTTTCTCGGCTGCCTCTGGGCGCGCTGTAGCTTGGCGAGCACGGCTGAATCGTGACTTTGCTTCTTTGAGTCTTTGGTCTTCGTGGTTAAATTTGATTTTTGGTAAGTCTCAATCTAAGGGTTGGAGGCTGTCAAAGTCGGTCAAGTCCATCTCCTCGACTTCAGCCAGCGAGACGACGTTGAAGGTCAAGACCTTGCAACCCTCTTCGAGATGACCGCCAAAGGCAATCTTATCATCAGAGAAGATGATGTGACAATGGACGCGACCGTTAAAGATAAACCCAGTCATGTCGGCAATGTCATAGGGGCCTTCGCGCTTGGGGAAGAGTTCAGCGGGCGGCACCACGCTGCTCGCCACCACATGAAAATGATAGGCCGTCACCGACCCAATCGCGCCGAGGATGATCGCATGTTGGATATTCTTTTGTTTCACCACTTCGCGCAGCGACAACAGAATATCATCCCCGTTATTCAAATGCACGACATGCAGCCGCTTGACATTGCCCGATAGTACACGCATAGTTCCTCCTGTTGGTCAATTTTGGATTGCAGATTTTAGATTTTGGATTGTTTTCGTTCCCCGCCTCTCGCCCCGCGCATCTCTCCTCCTCACATCTTACACCCCACACCTGTTTGTCGCAAATGGCTCTTGATGATACAATTTTCAACATGAGCACAAAATACTACGGCGGGCAAGCAGTGATTGAAGGCGTGATGATGCGCGGGCGCAAGAGCATGGCCGTGGCTGTGCGCAACCCGCAGGGAGCAATTGTCCTCCACGAGGAGCCGCTGACGGCGAAGATCTACACGAGCCGGTGGGGGCAGTGGCCCTTTATCCGCGGCTTGGGCATGTTGTGGGATGCTCTCGGGCTGGGGATGCGGGCGCTGATGTGGAGCGCCGAGGTTTCCGCGCAAGAGGAGGGCAAGGAGAAGGTAGAGTTCTCTGGCCCCGTGGCGTGGACGACGATCGCTGGCAGCCTGAGCTTTGGGATTGCCATCTTCTTTTTGCTGCCCACCTTCACCAGCCGCTGGCTGGCGTCGTTGATCAGCGACCATCCGCTGGTGGATGCATTTTTAGAAGGCATTATCCAGCTGCTGCTCTTTGTGGTCTACTTGTGGGCGATTGGCCGCATGCCGGAGATCGAACGCGTCTTTGGCTATCACGGGGCCGAGCACAAGACGATCAACGCCTATGAAGCCAACGCCCCACTGACCGTGGCTGAGGTACGCAAATTTAGCTTGCAACACACCCGCTGCGGCACCAGTTTTCTGCTCTACGTGCTCGTAACCAGTGTGATCCTCTTTGCACCGCTCACCTTTTCAGACGTGGAACCGGGCTGGCTGGCGCTGCTGCTACGCTTGACCTCCCGGCTGCTGCTCATTCCCGTGGTCGCCGGCATCGCCTATGAGATCATCCGCTTCAGCACCGCCCATGCCGAGAATCCGCTCATGCGGCTGCTCATTGCCCCCGGCTTGGCGCTGCAAAAGCTGACCACCCGCGAGCCAGATGACAGTATGATCGAGTGTGCCATCGTCGCCCTCAAACCGGTGCTGGCGGCGGATGGCGTGGTGCTCGCCTCCGAATCAGTGGTAACCACCGTCCCACCGCTAGAGGCCGCCTCGGCGGGTTAGATGAGTGTAGGAAGGAGATCGATGATGGTCAACACCTCACCATTTCCAGGGATGGACCCGTATTTGGAAGAGAGCGGGGAATGGAGCAACATCCATACGCGACTGATCAACGCCATCAGCGATCGACTAGCTGATGCTGTTACTCCTCACTTTTCTGTTAAAATTGAGACGCGTGTTTACATCGTCGTTGAAGACACTAATGCTCGACGCTTTATCGAGCCAGATCTGTATCTAATCCAAACTAGACCTCAAGCTGCCACAGTTGATACCACTCTACAGTTTTCTCCTTATGTGTTGGTGCAGCCCCTGTACAATCATGAGGTACGCGAGCACTTTATCGAGATCCGTGACAAACATAGCCATGAGGTCATTACAACGATCGAGTTGTTGTCGCCGTTCAACAAAGCGTCAGGCTCTCCTGGGCTTGAAGCCTTCCGCAGCAAACGACAGGCCGTAATGCACTCGACAACAAACTGGTTGGAGATCGATCTGTTGCGTGCGGGCGAGCGCCCCCCTGAGGTGGCCGGGAAGAGTCATTATTATGTGTTGTTAAAGCGGGCCAGCATGTTCGGGCCTTTTGAAGTTTGGTATTTCGATCTACGCGATACCCTCCCCAGGGTGCTTGTTCCACTACGTAACCCTTTGCCAGAAGTTGTGCTCGATTTGCAAGCGGCATTTGATGATATGTACCGGCGGGCCCGCCTTGCTGATAGTGTAAATTATCAACAAGCGCCACCACCGCCACCGCTTCGTTCTGCTGATTTCAACTGGGCACAGCAGCAAATTAATCTCTGGATGGAGGCACGTCAAGCGAATGTAGGATAGAAGGAATATTTTATGGTCCTTCCTCCTCATACGCCATCACCACCAACTCCTCGCCATCCACCACTACCACATCGCCGGGGCGGAGTTTGCGACCGCGGCGCGTCTCCACCTCTCCATTGACCCGCACCTGGCCGGATTGGATCAGCACCTTCGCCTCGCCCCCGGTCTGCACCACCTGGGCCAGTTTAAGAAATTGATCGAGTTTGATCGTTTCCTCGGTCATGATTGCTCCTATCACGTAATTCGTAGTGCATAATCCATACTACGTAATTCGTAGCTGCGTGCCGATTAGCACTTTACGCAGTACGTTGTCTGCTTGATGACGAGCGCAATACCCAACGTAGCCCACACCTGCAATCGACAACGCCCCACTCGCCCCTTGCGTGCTGGCTTGGTACGGAAAGCCCGCCAGCTATCTGGAATGCATTGACCCCGCTGCTCACCCCCGATCAGCGCGCCAGTGCTGACGCACCGGGTTGCTGTCGTCGTAGATCGTCGAAGTGGCCCCTTCCAGGCTCAACTCGAAGAGGATATAACGGTCAGCCGGGGTGTAACTGGCGGCGTTCGTCGCGATCTGCCGCAGCGCCGGGTCTTCCACCAGCCGTGCGCGCCCGGTGATCCAGAACTCGCCACCGCCGCCACTGGCATTCTCCACCGCACAATGCAGCGCATAGCGCTCATCGCGCCGCAGATCATGACCCTTAGGCGAGGTGGGTTCCATAAACAGGAACAGACGCCCGTCCCCAATGATCGGCGTGACCGGGTGAACGCGCGGTGCGCCATCGCCGCGCACGGTTGCCAGATAGGCGACGCCGCTGCTGGCGAAGCGTTTAGCGCCGAATGCAGCCAGTTCAGGATTGGCGGTTTGTAGGTTGCTCCAACTCATCGTGTTTGCCTCTGATATGTAAATAACAGGGATTACACAGATTACGCAGATTCAAAGGCGGAAAAATCTGCGTAATCTGTGGTTAGCGCACTGCTTGCTGCACCAGCGCGGTGATCTTCTCCTCTTCGGCTGCGGTCAACTCCTTCAGCGCAAAGGAGGTCGGCCACATGGCACCTTCGTCGAGGTTTGCGGCGTCGTTGAAGCCGAGCGTCGCATACCGCGATTGGAACTTGGCAGCGCTTTGAAAGAAGCAGACGATCTTGCCGTCCTTGGCATACGCCGGCATCCCATACCAGGTTTTCGGGGCGAGATCCGGTGCGCTGGCAGTGATGATCGCATGGAGCCGCGTAGCCATAGTGCGCTCTGGTTCCGGCATCTCGGCGATCTTGGCGAGCAGGTCGCTTTCCCCTTCCGCTTTGTTCTTGCTGGCGCGCGCTTCCGCCTTTAGTTCTTTGGCGCGTTCCTTCATCGCGGCGCGTTCCTCGTCGGTGAAGCCTTCCGCTTTCTTGTTGCTCGCAGTGGCGCTCTTGACGGACTTTTGCGTATCCTTCTTTGGGCTCATAGAAACCTCCTGAATCGTGACTGATTATCGGTAAAGCCAAGTTTTCACCCACCCAAGCTTGGTGGGGTGCTCTGGTCGTGTAGCCGGCCGTTTAGACGGCGCGACGCCCGCTACGCCACTTGGTGGTATATGGCAGCACGAACAAGTACAAACCAGTGAACAGGAGTAAGGTGAGCGGGAGCAGCGTGAAGAAACCCACCCAGAGGGTAAACTCCTCCTGTGCCACGGGGACAATATTGACGACAATGTTGACGATGACGAGCACTGTAAAGACCATGGACAGCCAGCGGTGGATCTGGCGAACCCGGTTGTTCCAGCTCATAGGGAATCTCCTCTGGATACGAGCCTGATGTGAGTAGGCACACCGATAATTATTGCGGCGTCTTCGTTTTTTTTAAATTCGTTGTAGTTTCCTAGCCTGAATGGTTGCCTGGTTTCTCTATTAGGAAACGTGAGTTCGGAGTCACTGAAATCGTACACGGATTTGACGGACACACACGGATGTTCATGTCAGTTTGCGACGGTTGTTCGGCTGTTTATCCGTGTTCATCGTTCGACTGAGCCGCTCACGACGAAGTCTGTGAAAATCCGTGTACAAATGAAATGCCCGAATTTATGTTACCACTCCTGCGGCAGCGGCTCGCCGGTCTCCAGCAGTGTCTTCAGGTTGCTGAGGATCCACGTCCAGCCGCCGCTCTGCAACCCCTGGTAGGTCGTCGTCTCGCCGGCGAACTCCTCGTGAACCACGGTCACCTTGGTCACGCCACCCGGCAGCGCTTCCAACTCCCAGGTGACTTGAGTCGGTGCGTCTTCGTCCATTGGGGGCCACAGGGAACGATAGGTGTGTACCAAGCGGTTCGGTGGCTCGGAGACAACTACCTCTCCCTCGACGATGGGGGAGCCATCGGCCATGTGATAGGTAAAGGGCGAGCCAACGGTGAGATCGGTTCTCAGCGTACTGCCGTAGTAGTAGCGGGCGGTGAACTCCGGCGTGGTGATCGCCGCCCAGACGCGCTCCGGCGGAGCCTTGATGATGATCTGATAGACAAGCCGAGGTTTTGCCTCTGTGGTCATGCTGTTCCCTCCTTCAAGCGCAGTTTTGAGATCGGCGAGCGCGCTCACACGCGCTACCGCGTATTTGTTGATCCAGCGATCCGAGATGAACTGGATTGGAACCGGGTTCAAGTAGTGCAGTTTCGCGCGGCCCACTTTGCGCGTGGTGATCAGCCCGGCCTCCTGTAACACGCGCAGGTGCTTCATCACCCCGAACCGCGTCATCGGCAACTCGGACTCCAGATCTTTGAGCGTGCGGCCGTCGCGCGCAAAGAGCAGATCCAGCAGCCGCCGACGGCTTGGGTCGGCGAGGGCGCGAAAAACCGCTTCGTCTTCCATAATAATATTATATGTGACCAAACAGTCACTTGTCAAAAACCATGCTCAAAAACTCGCCGTATGCGAGCAACGATTGCAAAATGGACACAGAGAGCACCGAGGAGACGACTTCAGCGTGCTCTGTGTCACGCTGTGCCTATGTAAAATGAGTGAATCAGCCGATCGGCAGTGTTTTCGATCACCGGATCACCACATTCACGCCCCACTCGTAGACCAAGCGCCCGCCATTCCACCCGCTGGCGATGACGAGCAGCGCGCCACCCACCAAGAGCAGAATAGATCCAAAGCGGGCCTGCGGATCGTCTAGTAGATCAGCCGCGACGGTGGCTGGGTGGCTCCGGCGAGCCTGGCGGGCGGCAAAGAGCCATTGTTGATAGAGCAGCCACCCATAGACCACCAACAGCGCCAGCCCAGTGGTGACATGCCAGTTGAGGATGCCGCGATAGGGTACATCCGGGGGTAGGCCGCTTTGGTCTAGCAGACCGGTCAACACGGCGACGCCCCCGCTGATCCAGCCCAGGCGCAGCGGCCACCAGGTCAGCGTGCGCAAGACAGGCTGTTGCCAGCCACAGAGATAGAGCAGACCCGCCGCACTGCCCACGAGCAACAAGGCAATCGGGAAGTGGACAGTCGCCGGGTGCAGGTTAGGCAAGGTGAGCATAGTGGTAAACGATTAAGTCGACTTTTTCTTTCCGGTTATGCCGAATGCGGGTACAATTTCAGACACAAGCGTAATTTTCGTGTAATCTTTTCTTAACGCCAAGTTTAGCACGGGCAGATATGCTGGTGCAATAGACGCCACCGTGGGTCAGTAGGCCACAAGCTTACCGAGCCTGACTCAGGACTTAGATTAGGACTAGTGACTACGGACAACTGACGATGAATCATCAGGAGACTGGATCATGATCAAAATTTCGCCATCGGAGATCACTCCCGAACATGTGTTTCTATCACGCCGGAAGTTTTTGGCGGGGGCCGGAGCCTTGACGGCGGCAGCCGCGCTGACGGCCTGTGCCACCCCGCGCCCGGCGGCCCCGCCTGCGGCAGAAAACGCCGGCCCCAAACCGACGTTTCAAGAATTGCCGGAAGCCCTGGGCCATACGGAACCCTTTGCCAGCACCGACCAGGATGAGCTGGGCGATCCGCTCAATGCGTATGAAGAGATCACGACCTATAACAACTATTACGAGTTTTCTACCGATAAGCAGGCCGTGGCCGAACTCTCGGCCAACTTCACCACCCTACCGTGGACAATCGAGGTGACGGGGCTGTGTGCCAAGCCTACCACCTTCGACATTGAGGATATTGTTAAAGAGTACCCACAAGAAGAGCGTATCTATCGCCTGCGCTGTGTTGAGGCGTGGTCGATGGTCATTCCGTGGGTGGGGTTCCCCGTGGGGGCGCTACTCAAGGCGGTGGAGCCAACGGCCGAGGCCAAGTTTGTCAAATTTACCTCGGTCAACCGCCCAGAGGAGATGCCGGGCATTTCCAGCTATGGCTTTTTGGATTGGCCCTATGTGGAAGGGCTGCGCATCGACGAGGCGATGAATGACCTGGCGATCTTTGCAACCGGCATCTATGGCAAACCGTTGCTGCCCGCCAATGGTGCGCCCGTCCGGCTGGTGGTGCCGTGGAAGTATGGCTTTAAGAGCATCAAGGGCATTGTCAAGGTCGAGTTGGTAGACACCATGCCCGAATCGACGTGGATGAAGTCGGCACCCAACGAGTATGGCTTCTATGCCAACGTTAACCCCGAAGTGAATCACCCGCGCTGGTCACAGGCCAGCGAGCGGCGCATCGGCGAGCTGGGCCGGCGCGACACGCTGCCTTTTAACGGCTATGCCGACGAAGTGGCCGCGCTCTATGACGGCCTGGATCTGCGGGCGAATTTTTGAGAAATGGTGAATGGTGAATTATGAATGAGAACGTGTGTACGCCAGTCAGGTCACCATTCACAACTCACCATTCACCATTCACCATTCACCATTAAAAGGGGTGGTATGACAACTTTATTGCACTCATCTCAACAGTATGTTCGCAAACATTGGCTGTGGATCAGTGCCAACATCGGTGCGCTGATCCCGTTGCTCTGGCTAGTGTGGGATTTTGCGCAGGGCAACCTGAGCGTCAATTTGATCGACGACATCACCGACCGCACCGGTAAGGCGGCGCTCATCCTGCTGATGCTCTCGCTGGCCTGTACACCGGTGAACATCCTCTTTGGTTGGAGCCAGGTGTTGACGGTGCGCAAGGCGCTGGGTTTGTATGCCTTTTTCTACGCCAGTGGTCACTTCCTCAACTTTGTCGGGCTGGATTATGGGTTTGATGTGAGTTTCATTCTAGGTGATGCCCTGTTGGAGAAGCCATATATTTTGGTCGGCTTAGGCGCACTGCTGATCCTGCTCCCACTGGCGATCACCTCGACCAAAGGGTGGATGAAACGACTGGGGCGCAACTGGAAGCGGCTGCATCAACTGGTCTATGGGGCCGGGGTGTTGGCCGTGTTGCACTTCTTCTGGCTGGCCAAGGCCGCGGAACGGTTGGAGCCGCTGCTCTACGGGCTGGGGCTGACGCTACTGTTGATCGTGCGTATTCCCCCCGTGCGGCGCTACTTGACTGGGTTGCGGCAGCGGGCGACCAAGCCGCCCGCGCGCACGGGCGAACGCAAACCGCGCTCGGCGGCGGTTCGCTCCGCAAGTTGAGCCGTGCGCCAATTTGCCTTCGCACAAAAGTTCTGGTTTGATTAGGCATAGTACCCATGTCGGTCGTTTGCAGTTCTGAGTCCTGAGTGAAGGTCAGCAGGATTGCGGTCTGCTCATTCCCCATCCTGTGGCGGCGACTATGCTTGATCTGAACAACATCTACATCGGCAAGATCGTCAAGTCGAATACCCACATCGACTACATCTGCCAAGTCTATAACGAAAGCGAGACCGACCTCGAACCGGAGCCGACGGACTACACCTTTGGCACCTTTGTCGGGATCGAACTGCAAAAGGTCAACGGAGCGGTGGGTGGCGTGGATCGGCTGATCGGTGTGATCTACAACACGCTGCTGCTCAACCCCGACTTTGGCAATCTCGGCCCACGCCTCAGCCCGCGCCAAGAGTTGGAGATCTTCACGCCCGATTATCTGGCCGAAACCGCCACGCTGGTCGGCATCATCACCCTGGGTTGGCGGGCCAACGATGGGCGCTATCACCAGGGTGTACCGGCGCTGGCCGCCACGGGCAACGCCTT
>Ga0224722_1001557_pt1 | contig 12671 bp, 7 predicted proteins | sample Balambano_FR1_Me_FD_161646 | JGI IMG/M metagenome (GOLD analysis project Ga0224722, IMG submission 161646) | Freshwater sediment microbial communities from Lake Towuti, South Sulawesi, Indonesia - Balambano_FR1_MetaG | ecosystem: Environmental > Aquatic > Freshwater > Lake > Sediment | place...
CAATCCCGTACCCCACCGCTGCCACGCCAAAACCCACCAGAAACATCTCCCAGCCGCTTTTCCACAGCCGCGCGCCAGTGAAAAAACTCCGCGCTGCCCCCACCACAAAATGCGCCAGCATGGAAATGACAAAGGAAGTCCAGAGTGCCGGCTGGTGTTCGAGCACAAAAAACGGCAAAATGGGAATGAACGCACCAACGGCGGTGGCAATGCCCGTGACCCATGCCTCTTTCAGCGGGCTGGTGGCACTTTCGCTGATGCCGAGTTCTTCGCGCTCCTTTTCCCGGAGGGCGCGGGCGGGGTCGAGCATCACCTGTGCAGCGAGCTTTTCGGCTTGGGCTTGGCTCATGCCTTTGGCTTGGTAGAGCAGGGCGAGTTCCTGGGTTTCCAGGTCGGGCATCAGCTCAATTTCCTGGGCTTCCATGCGGCGTTCGTTTTCATAGACCTCGCGTTCGCTTTTGGCAGCAAGGTAGCCGGAGGAACCCATGGAGAGCGCGTCTGCCAGCATTCCGGAAATCCCCGAAATCAAAATAATATGACTTTCCACACTCGCGCCCACCACGCCTGCTATCAAACCAAAATTGGCGGTCAAGCCATCGTTGAAACCATAAATGACGTTGCGCAGCATGCCGCCGGATTCGGATTTGTGCCAGGATTCGCCGTTAGAACCTGCTTTCAGATTCGCCAGTTTATCAGCGTGCATTGCCGAGTCAATCGCCAGTTCCTTTGCCAGGTGGCGCGTGGAAGCGTCGGTGGCGGCGTTGTACAAATTCAAATAGGCTTTTACTTCGTTGCCCTCTTCGGCGAGCATCCAGCGTTCGAGCAGGCGGATGCCGAAGAAGCGCGTGAGCCATACTTGTAATTTGGATTGAAACGATGGCTGTACTTTCGGCACCGGCATTTGATTGTCAACCAGCAATTGCTGCCAACGGGCTTTGTGCTGGGCTTCCACGGCGGCAAGTTGGGTGAACAGGGTGCGTTTGCGTTCGTCGGCTTCTTGTGCGGCTAAAAATTCATAAATAAAACGGGCATCTTCCTCGTCTTGGAGGTGGTGAAGCCAGTGTTTGGATGGTTTCATGGACAATTTATTTAGCAAGTAAATCCTAACATAAAAAACAGTGTTTTGCTTGCAAATACGGATGCTTCAACACAATTCATTATTAGTCTAAATTCCATTTAGTGTACCTATAAATTGCTCGTGTAGGTGGGAATAAGGGTGGAATTTACGAGTTGAGGCACAGCACCATGCTCGTTCTACAAATTTATCCATTTTTTGCTTTTTTGGAAGGAAAAAATTTTGAAAGGTTCGCAGTTTGAAAGAAATAGGGCAGTGCCACCGTTCTCGGTTTTTATTTTTTTTGGTGGCTTTCAATTACATTTCGGACGGTTGCTTCATCAAGTTTAGTGAACTTGGCAATCCTATCTATTGGTAATCCGTCAGCGCTCATCACGATAATCATTTCATATTTTTCATTTTCTATTGCTTTGGCAATTCGTCCTCTTTCATCTTGCTCCCGAATGCCAGAATAAATGTAAGCATCATATGCTTCTCTCGTCCAATTATGCTGTGCTGCTTCTTCATACGCTTCTTTCAACCCTTCATCATCCACATTGTCAGGCATAACCTCTAAATCCTCTGCATTTTTGATAAAGAAAGTCCATTTATCAATTATACTTTTAAGTTCATCTGCTTTTTTATTAAATTTTTTCAATTCAATAAATCTAAATTTCAAATCTTTGAAGCCGTTCTCTCCGGTTGCCTCGTCAATAATAGAATGAGAAGAAAGGTAATCTGCTCCGGTGAAAAAATCAAAATTTAATATGCTGATGAAATAGACCGGACGCAAGAGTGGATAGTCGTCGCCTGAATTGATTTGTCCCGCATAATCCTTGCTGGTGTAGTAAAGCACTCGTTTATCAAAGCCGTCTGGCTCGGCTATCTGCATCTCAATAATGAACGTTGCGCCTTTCTCATCCGTAGCCCTCACATCAATGATGGAGGATTTTTCTCCTGCCAGACGGGGCAGTTGAAAAGGATTGAGCAAAGTCACCTCCTTGATTCGGTCTTGACCCTCCAAACCGAGTACAGCATTGAGAAACGAAATCAAAATGACCTTTTTGTGCTCATTCCCAAAAATCTTGCGGAACGCCACATCGTTTTTTACATCTACAAATTTCATGATTTCAGTTCGTTCTTGCTACAAAGATAGGAAAAGTAGGGCGGTAGCGCAAGTTGCGAGTGTATTGGAAAAGTAGGAGCGGGTTCTATTTTTCAGTTGCTGCATAACGGCTGCATGGGCGACGTGGCGGCGAGCGTTGGCTTTGCGGGTTGGGCTTTCGCCGCCATGTGTGACCATGCTTTGTTCTCGGCTTTTTGATATTCAAGCGAAAAGGGTAGGATTTTCAACTTTCTTGGTTCTTTTGGGCTTGCTTTCGGTGTTTTTTTTGCTTTTTGACTTACTGTTGATTTTATTCTCAGATTCAATTCTTAGTTTGTTTTCTGGTTCTTGAACTGTTGAAACTTCGACTTGTTGCTTGCTTGTATAAGAACCATTTACACTATTTGATTGGAGAGAATAAGTTGATTTCAAACCAAACTGCTTTGTAATGGAGTTAATAAATCTTTCTCTTTCATCAACAATACCAATATGTTCACCGAAAAGTTTGAAGTTTGGTATCTTTAAGGGTTCTATGTAAAGCAATTTCCACGAATATGGATTTTCAAGATACTGCTCTCGTAGTTGCATAAGCAATCTACCTAACGCATTGACCCCTCTCAGTATATTTTCATCTTTTTTATCTCTTACCGCTCCCCAAAAAGTGTCTTTGTGGCTATCTTCAACGATTGGTTTATTGTTTGTACTCAATAGCAACTTGCCAAATTCAATGAAATTTTGAGCAAGTTTAACACGCAAGCACCAACGCATGATATCAACTTTTACGTCCTCAAAATCTTCTCTTGATTGACTTCTATATGGTTTACCAACCATTTTTGCTGTCATTGGGCTTTTTTCTTTAATGATAAGTTGTTGCACTTCGGGTAAGTGGGGGAAACGACACGCTTGATACAATGCTTCTGAAGTCAAAATTGCTACTCCATTTATTTCAAGTGGAAAACCTGCTGCCATGTTTGACAAGCCTCCAAATGTTTCTTTTGTTTTTTTGAAAAATGCAATTTCAGAAGCATTATAAATTCTTTCTTGATATTTTGAATTTTCCATATCAACCGCTTTAAAAGTTAACTCGTCTTGCAAAATTACCAAAATCCTGTGTGCTTGTTTGGTTTTTTTCAAACAGGGGAGTAAAGCCACCTCCCTTATACCAAAATACCAATGGTGTATTGTTTGCAATGTTTCTCCAAGTAAAACAAAGCGTTCCAAACCCAAAGTTCTTTTGAGATGGCAACGAGTACCCTAATGCCCGCATGGTTTTAAGATTGGTGCTTGCTTTGCTCAATATCTCTATCCCTTTTGAAAGCATGATGTTTTCAAATCTTACCCTATTTTCAAGCGATGAAAATAAGATTTCAGTTTGTGGCTTTCCTGCCTCTCTAAAAAACTCTTCTTCTACTCTTCCCCAACCTTTCTCGTCTGTATATTTATCTACTTCTTCAACTATTCTATCTTTGTATTCAATTGCTTTATCTGTAAGCCCCTCCTCTAACGGTAGAATAAAATTCAATTCAGAATCATAGTCATTTGAATTGTTGATTTTGTGCATGTAGTACATTTTGTGTTTGTTTTCCACATCTGGGTCTATTTTTTTTCGGAATTCAACGTTTTTCTTTCGATAGTTTTTGATATGGGTGAAAATGTAGGTAAATATCAAGTCGATTTCATTGTTTTTGAGAGCTTGTAAATTTGTCTTGCTCTCTGAGTATAACCCAGCTGCCCAATCTTTTATGTCTTGAAAAAGTGTATTTCCTGTGCAAAGAATATCATCAATGTAAATAAAATGCTTCTTCACATTGCTTCCACAATCGCTTAATTTTATTCCATAAACCTCTTGGATATGTTCTTCTAACTGAGCAAGCATCATCTTCTGGCTTTTACCATTTGGCTGTAAGTCAAGGAATACACAATTTTTTAAAAAATCTTGTTTATTTTCATACTTGAAGTCAGTTGCAAGCCTTTCAATGACCTGACGTAAAAAATCTTTTGCTTTTTCTTTTGAGCAATATCGCTTTTGAAAAATAGACTTTAATTCAGTCAAAATGAATTCTCTATCCTCCTCCTCGAACTGATTGACCCAAAGTTTTATCCTTTCAGGTGTCACCTTAACGATTTGCCTACCTTCATCGGCACGATAATCTTGAATGATTTCAAACACATCTTGGATAAGTTGTTCCATAATCTTGTGCTATTTTATTTATATTTTTTGGTTGTTCTTCTTTTTTGGCTGCCGAGAATGATTAGTAGCGATGCCGTAGCCGACCCAAGAAGGCTATGGACGTTGCTACGGTGTTCGACGCAGTTTGATTTGTAACTTGGTTCTAATTTTTCCGAATTGGAAATTATACGCAAAAAAAATGACCGAAACACGGGTGTTTAGGTCGTCTTTTTGCGTTTTTTTAGTAACTTGCTGCCTTTATTAAGCTCGCTTTTAAAGTCTGCAAGTTACTAAAAATAATTTCTTTTTCACCCCTAATTTCAATTACAACTCTTTGTCTTTCAATAAATTGCGACGAACTCTTGTATTAACGCAACAACGACTACACAAAACACGCATTGCGCATTTTACTTGGTCGCTATTGCGTCTATATCCGCATTAAAAGTAGAGGGTTTTGTTTAAACATCCAAATCAGCTATAGGGCTTTTTGTCTTTGCACAACTGGTCGGTGTAACAACCAAAAGATTTAGTAAATCTATTCGTCATTACACCCCCCAACGCAACCCGTATATTGACTTATTTCACATTCCACTTCACGCCTGCATACACCTCCCGCCCATGCAGTGGTGAAAACGCATAAGCCGTGTCAAAATACGGACTAAATCCGGCGGGCGTAGTGGGGTCGTTGAAACCCACCAGCGGCGAGGCTTGCTGCCGGTAGTTGAACAGATTCTGAATGCCGAGGTACAAATTGAATTGCCTGGAAAAATCTTTGCTGATTTGCACATTTTGAAACGCAAACGGCTCGGAGCGCGTGGGGCGGGCAGTAGGGAGCGGATTGCCTTGCGCGTCGAGGTCGAAGACTTCAGGCAGTGCCATCGGTCCCGTGAGGCGTAGGGTGTAGGCGAACGTCAATTGGGGCTTTTTCCAACGGTAATTGGCGGTGAGTACGCCGCTCCATTCGGGCGCAAATTCGATGTTACGGGTTTCTAATTGCCCGGCTTCGTTGGGTTCGGTTTGGGTCACGTGCTGCACACTGGCACCGATATTGAAACCCAGCGGAAAGGTAAAACTTTGCGACACACTCACGCCGATGCCTTTCGTTTCGGCGTGTCCGGCGGTGTTGGCATACACAATTTTGCCCGGCGTGGTGTAGTCGGGGATAATTTTATTGGTAAAATAGGTGTAATAACCATCCACATCAATCGTGCCCTGGCTTTCGCCCCAAGTGAAAACATGATTCACATTTAGCGAGCCGTTGTAAGAACGTTCGGGTTGCAGATTGCCCACAATCTCAATCGTGCGCTGCCCGGTGACGAAGGCGTGGTCTTCGGTAAACAAATTCACCACGCGGAAACCCGTGCCGAAATTGGTGCGTAGGGTCGTCCAGGTACCCGGTTTGTATTTTACATTCAAACGCGGTGCCACAATCAAGCCGTGTGCCCGGTAATGGTCGAGCCGAGTACCACCCAAAATGGTCAGTCGCGAACCCAACCGCCATTCGTCCTGCACAAAAACGCCGGGAATGAACTGATTATCCGCTTGTTGCGTAGCTACGGTGTTGTCGTCATACCGCTGATAACGGGTGGTAAGACCCACCAGCAGGTCGTGCTTTCCGGCATTTTTATTCCAAATAAAATTCGCAAACGCAATGTTTTGAGTGGCTTTGTAAAAATCGGTGCCGTAGTAACTGTCCTGCAAATGATGGCTGAAGGAATAATCCACGCGCAGATTGGCTTTTGTATCGAATTCATACGTGCCGAATAATTCCGCCCGATTCGTATAAATACTCTCGCCGTAAATGGAGTCATTGCCGCGCAGTTTTTTGTAATTGCGGTTTTGTAGAAATTGCTCCACACCGTTTCGCCGGTCTTCGTAGTAATATTTGCCCGTCAGGGTGAATTTTTTACTGCTTTTTCTGACAACATTCCATTTAGTAAATAAAGAATAGCGGTCGAGATTAATTTGGTCGCCAAAGTTATCCTTATTAAAATCATCAAAATCATTGATATACGCATAATTTAAACCGATATAACCATTTACTTTTTTAAACTTCGGTGCAAGGGCAATGTTTCCAAACGACTCCAGATGGCTGGTTCCCATCACATCCACCGACAGAAGGGGTTGCTTCGCCGGGTCTTTGGTAATGATGTTAATCACGCCCGCCACTGCTTCCGAGCCGTACAACGTCGAACTCGGACCTTTAATGACCTCAAAACGATCAATAATCATATTCGGAATCCCATTCAAGCCATACACCGCCGCCAGATTGCCGTAAATGGGCGTACCGTCCATGAGTACTGCCGTGTACGGACCGGGCAAACCGTTGATGCTGATGCTGTTTGTATAACACACCCCACACGCCAACACTTCCTGCACCCCGTTCAGGAGTTGGATACTTTCCACGATAGAAGAAGCCGCTGTTGGCAGGTAGGTTTCGAGTTGTTTGGCGGTGATTACCTCCACTTTGATCGGTGAATCGCTCACGTAAGTCGCCTTCATCGTACCCGTCACCACTACTTCCTGCAAGCCCAGCGCATCTTCCTGCAAAGTCAAAACCCCTATATCTATCACAGAATCGGCTATAATTTGAATAGATTGTACAACAGGTCGAAAACCGATAAAAGAAGTGATTAATTCATACGAACCGACAGGTATCTCCAAAATAGTAAAAGTACCCAACGAATCCGTAGCAGCACCCAGCGATGTGCCTTTCAGCAATATGTTTGCCAGCTGCGCCGGTTGGTCATTCGCAAAAAGCTGTCCACGCATACCGCCCGTCTGCGCCTGAACAAAGTAACTGATTGACAAGCAGCAAGATAAAAATAGTATTTGAACTTTCATATTTTTTGTTTCTGCAAATCCACAAATAATTTTAGAGTAGTCGAAATTTATTTTAAAGAGAAGCTAATCAGAAAGTGTTTTGTTCAAATATTTTTTACTTTTTTCTAATCACACGCACCCGTATGGCAGCAATCGAAACGCGGACGACGCAAACACACGCGGAAACTCGTACCGCTTGTTTTTCTTAGTAAGTGAAGCGGGTTTGCAGAGAGAAAATCCGCGAAGGTCTGTGTGCTCCGTGTCGTCTGCGTTCTGATTGTTGCAACGAAGGTGCGTCAGAAAAATGGAGTTAAACAAAAACGGAAGCGTGTGGAAGTTTTAAGCAAAGTGTAAGCGCATTCAGGATGGAAAATCTGGCGGCAATCAGAAAGCAGGCTAAACAAAAGATAAATTTCGTTGAACGATATTTTTTATAAAACTTGTCAATACAACGAAAAAGCGATTATTTTGTCGTCTTAGTTTACTAATGCACATTTTACTATGACCCCTGCCAGCAGCATCCATGCGGCAGGGGCATAGTTTTTGACCCTAAGCAACCTTAGGCTTGTACGGGTTGCATAGCCGGTACGGCACCGAACGTTTTGGAGGCTGCAAGGGAATAAACCGCCAGACCAAAGCCGATTTTGTTAATGGCATCTCCGATGTTGTACAGAATGTCCAACGCTCTTACATCCAGCACGCCTCTCAACAAACCATCTGTTTCAATCGCCATGTAGCCAATCGGATAGATCGCCCAACCAACCAATACAAACCACGCCAACGTGTTGAACGCACTTTGCAGGATACGGTCATCTGAGTTTTGAGCCAGTTTTCTGGCAGAACCCAACCATACCTCATACAGTACACCTACGTAGCCCAAGGTAGAAATAGCACCCCACACCGCACTGTTTTCGCGGAAAACGCTCTCGCCGAGGTAGCCCGTGATCAGCATGAACAGCGAGTAGCCAATCATTTTCCACATCAGAATCGGCTTGGCACCGAATGCCTTCAAAATCAAGAAAAATTCTACACACATCAGCGGTACGGTCAGAATCCAGTCCACGTAGCGAAACTCGGTGGGCGAAGAACCATTTTCTGCCCAAAACTCCCGCATATAAAAGTAATGCACGGCAGCGATGCCGGTAATCAGGGCAGATACCAACATGGAGTCTTTCCATTTACCTTCTACCCGCGTCATTTGTACAAAAAAGAACACCGTGGCGGCAAGCATCGCCATGGAGCCGATGAAGAACGTGAAGCCAACATAGTCGCCCGACTTTAAATTGGCTAAGAAAATAGGTTCAAAGTTTACGAATGCACTCATTTTTATAATGTTTAGGTTAAAAAAATGAAAAACTATGATACAATAATACTTGTGTCTTCTTTTTTCCACTCTTCATACAATTGCTCGATGAGCAGCATATGCGGCAGTGTAATAATGGCAATAAAAATAAAAAGCAAGCTAAAACCGGACGGAAGTGCCAGCACGTTTTTGAGCCATACAAACACCAACAACCCCCCGACAGCAATCCCGCTCAGCGGAATAGCTTGCTGCACGTATTGTCGCCAGTTGTACTTCTTTGATCTGGATTGAAAAAATTGGATTTGCTCTATAATGGAACTTAAAGCGTGCCAAAACACAAAATAAATCACGAAACCTAACAACAAAGGCACGAAAGCAAACAGTAAACTTAACAGCATCAAATGAATGATTTCTTCCCAAAACCGATGTCGGGTAATGCAACCCGTTACATTCCAATAAATCAACAGTAAAACATTAACTATCAACAGCATACAACAAATACCGCTACGCCAGGTGAGCGACAGCACCGGCATCGTTTCGCCCACCATCTTGCTGCTGATGGAAGCCGCCTCCTCATACTGCCACACCAGCGGAAAAAATAAGGTAAAACACCCGCTACTCCAATAAGCTAAAGCCGCTGCTGTACGATTCGGGAAAGTAACCGCACCCAGCGTCCAGTTGGACTGCCCGAAATGGTATGCCGAAATCAGCAGAAAAAAAATCAACGCCGCGATCGGTACTGCCCACCATACGAGCGCATACACAAAAACCAGCATCAAATAACGGCTATAAAATTGCCCGCGCTTCTTAGCTCCCAAAAACGGCTGCGACAGCCGCTCGAATATCAAATGGTCGGTTGCCCCATGCGGAATACCCAACAGCATAATGACCCCCGCCACCATCTGTACCTGCTCCTGCCCCAGCATCGCCGGAAAAACTGCCGCCATGCCGACCACCAGCAGCGTGACACCATAAGCAATCCGTTTCAGCATAGTATGTGTCCTTCCCATATCATCCTGTGTTTTGACCATTGCAACAAGAAGCGTACTTGTTTTCTTCGTTTTTTGGAGGAGTACAGAGTCCGTGAGTGAGCCGTGCAACGCAGTCAGCAAGGTGAGAAAATGTAGGGCTGAGGCAGGAAAATACAACACACAGCGACTACTCAGCCGCTTCCTGACACTTTCCTTCTTGTCGTTTACGAATGCACTTTTGTAAAAATCAGAAGTGAGACAAAACGGGATAGAAATTGTTTAAAAAATGTTCAAAAATTCTACCAAAATCTTAAACAACCTTTTTTTATTTGGAAAGTAAGTTTTGCAACTTCATTTTTTAGCAGTATTTAAATGCTTGAACTGCGTACGCCCAATTGCCCTCAAAAAAGGCAGCCACGGCAAGCTCCAAAAAATACGAATCTCCTGCCACATCGAGGTGCGTTCGTCTAAAAATTTAAAAACTTGTTGAATGCGGTTGCGCCGAAACAATTGACTGAAAATGATTTTAATAGAATTACCTTCCGTTGATAAAATATTCAACAACAATTTGTCATACCATTGAAATCGAAGTTTTTGTGTTGGAATGAACGGCGTTTTGCCTTGTTCCAACCTGCGTACCAACGCCTGCATCTGCCGCTGAAGGTTCAAAAAAGCATAACCCGTGCTTGGTTTCACGCCGCCGCCCGCCGTGCCGATGCGTACGATGTGCCGCCCGCCAGGGTGGGGTAGAGGCGCATCTGTCATGGGAATCACGCCGTATTCTTCTTCTGCAATGTTGTAATTGGATACGTGCAATTTTTGTTGTAAACACTTTTCCAACTGTTCGCGGTAAGCGGATTTTTCTAATACATCTTTGGAAAAAATAGTGTATTCCACCAACGCTTTTGTTTCAGAAAAAGGCAAGACATAAAAAAATCGCGCATCGCCGTGCTGGGCGGTGCGAAAATCCATGAAATGCGGAGTGCAAGGGTCAAAAGTGGCAGTTTCCGTTTCAACGACCCACCCTAGAAAATGTTGTAGCAAAAAAGTGCCGTTTTGCGCCTGCGCCTGCCACTGCTGCCAACCAAAAGTGCTGTCAAAAATCCAGTGTGCCCGATGTTGCTGCCCGTTGGCAAGCACAAAAGGACTTTTCGCATCTTCCTGAACGGCTTCAATTTCAGCGTGTAGCCATTCGATATTGGGAAATTTTGCCAGTGCTGTTTTTATAAAATTGTAAAAATCAATGCCGCGGATGAGTTGGTAACGGTACGGTTTTAAATCCAACGGCACGGTACCCTTATCATCAAAAAAGTGTAAGTGTTGCCAGTCGCAGGTCACTATCGCTCCGAATGCCGTTTGTTCTTTCGTCCAAAAACACCAGGTTCGGTCGTTTTTGGTTTTTTCGTCGCGGTCAATGATTAAAATGCGTTTGTTTTGCAACGAACTTTGTGAAAGGTAATACGCGAGGCTCAAGCCCGCTGCGCCTCCTCCAGCGATGATGTAGTCGTAAGTTGTTCGAATCATGTTCGTCTGAATCAGCATTCACAGGATGGTAAGATTAACATGATTTTACGGTAAAGGTTATCCGGATTATGCTAATATCCGGTAAATCCTGCTCCTGCTCACACCAACTCCTCCACCCGTTCCCGCAGCATTTTGGGTGCCCGGAAACGCTGTCCGTATTTGTTTTTGTACAAACGACATTTTTCCAAAAAAGCCTCCGTGCCGTAGTCGCTGATGTATTGTAATACACCGCCCTTCACCGCCGGGAACCCCCAGCCGTAGATACTGCCCAGATTGGCAGCAGCAATGGAACGGGTAACGCCCTCCTGCAAACACCATACGGCTTCAATGACTTGTGCAAACAAAAAACGCTCGATCAATTCATTCGCATTATAATTGGTTTGGGTGCTTGGAAAATGCGTGGTCAGTTCCGACCATAATTGGCGTTTGCCGTCTTCGTATTCATAAAAACCGCCTTTTTTGGCTTTGCCGGGGCGCTTGAATTCGTTCAACATTCGCTCGAGTACCAGCACCGCCGGGTGTTGCACATATTTGGCACCATAATGCTCCGCTGCCTGGTGTTCGTAGCTCATAATCAGATTCAGACCAATGTCGTCCGCCGACTCCAGTGCCCCTTTTTGCATCCCTGCCTGCCGACTCAAATTTTCAACCAGCGCCGGCGCATATCCTTCCTGCAACATCGTGATGCCCTCCAGAATGAACGTATTTTGCACCCGCCCCACGTAGAAACCCCAGTCGTCTTTTACGATAATCGGCGTTTTGCGAATGGTGCGCACAAAATCGAAGGCGCGGGCGATGGTTTCTTCAGTCGTTTTGTCACCGCGAATCACCTCCACCAGCGGCACTTCCTCCGCCGGATGAAAAAAGTGCAAACCCACGTAATTGCTGGGTCGGCTGGATTCCATTGCCAGTTTAGTAATGGGAATCGAAACCGTATTGCTGCCAAAAAGCGAATACTCATCCATATACTCCTCGGCTTCTTTCAATACTTTCTGCTTTAATGGTTGATTTTCAAACACCGCTTCGATGACCAGATCACATTGTTCAAAATCGCGGGAAGTTTCGGTGGTGCGAATGCGCTGGAGAATCTGCTGCCGCTCTTCCGCCAGGATGTCGCCCGATTGAATCAGATCGTTCAGTTTACGGGTCAAAATTTCCCGACCGCGCTCTGCAATGGATTTCGACACATCTTTCAACACCACCTCCAAGCCATTTACAATACAACACAGCGCAATGCCCGATCCCATCTGCCCGGCACCGATAATGCCCACGCGCCGCGGGCGAAACTTGCCATAGCCGCGCGGACGATTTTTGCCTTCGGCAATAAAATTCTGGTCGAACCAAAACGCTTTGATCATATTTTTGCAAGCCCGGCTGCGCAGCAGGTGGGTATAATACCTGCTTTCTATACGGCAAGCGGTGTTGAAATCCACTTTGGAGCCTTCGGAAAGTACGTTCAAAACAGCACGCGGAGCCGGCAAATCGGGTTGTGTGGCGGCAAGTTGCGCGCTCAGGTACTGGATTTTCTGCGCCATTGCCAAATCCTTTGCCGTGCCGCCGGGAATGCTGCGTTCGGCGCGATCCCAGGGGCGGCGACCCTCTTTCGTTGCCAGCAGCCACTGTTTGGCTTTATCGAGCATTTCGCGGCGGTCTTTTGCCAGGTCGTCAATGATGTGTACCTCCAGTGCCTCGCGGGGCGAGTAGCGTCTGCCGTCGGTGAG
>Ga0224722_1001558_pt1 | contig 12670 bp, 10 predicted proteins | sample Balambano_FR1_Me_FD_161646 | JGI IMG/M metagenome (GOLD analysis project Ga0224722, IMG submission 161646) | Freshwater sediment microbial communities from Lake Towuti, South Sulawesi, Indonesia - Balambano_FR1_MetaG | ecosystem: Environmental > Aquatic > Freshwater > Lake > Sediment | place...
GCGACCGGCAGCGCGCCCCAGTGCCGGACCGGCCCGCGCCAGAGCACGATCCAGAGCCCGCCGAGCGCCATCACCGGGATCACCCAGGGGCCGGGCGCGGGGATGCCGGTGACCGAGCCGTCGAGCCCGGCCACCCAATGCGCCACGCCGAGGATCCAGAGCGAGCCGAGCTCCAGCATCCAGAGCCCCAGGCCCTCCAGCCCGACCGGCGCCAAGAGCGCCGCGACCACCGCGCCCGGCATGATCAGAAGCCCCATCGAGGGCACCGTCAGCAGGTTCGCCATCAGCCCGTAATCGGTGAAGCGGTTGAAATGTGCCGCGCCGAGCGGCGCCGTCGCGAGCCCCGCCACCACCGACGAGAGGACCAGCGTGAACACCGGCATCGCCCAGCGTGGCAGCTTCTCGTGCAGGATCTGGCGGTCGAGCGCGCCGAAGGCCGCGATCAGCGCGATGGTGGCGGCGAAGGACATCTGGAAGCCCGGCGCGAGCAGGCTTTCGGGCTTCAGGAGCAGAAGCACCACGGCGGCGATGGCGACCGACCGGAGGCTGAGCGCGCGGCGGTCGGCGAGGACCGCGACCAGCATCACCGCGACCATGATGAAGGCGCGTTCGGTGGCGACGTTGGCCCCCGACAGGAGAAGGTAGAAGGCCGCCGCCGCCAGCGCCACCACCGCCGCCAGCTTCTTGGTGTTGACCCGGAGCGCGACGAACGGGATCAGCGCGAGACCATAGCGCATCAGGGCGAAGACGAAGCCGGTGAGGAACGCCATGTTCATGCCCGAGATCGCGAGCAGGTGCGACAGGTTCGAATCGCGCAGCGCCTCCACCGTCGCCTGGCTGATGCCCGAGCGGTCGCCGGTCACGGCCCCGGCGGCGAAGGCCCCGGCCTGGCCGGGGATGCGCGCCTGCACCGCCGCCGACAGCCGCGCCCGCAAGCGGTTGATCGCCTGCGTGCCCGGTTCCGGCGGAGCCAGCGCCAGCACCGGGGACCGGGTGTAGCCGACCGCGCCCAGCCCCTCGAAGAAGGCCATCAGGCGGAAGTCGAAGCCGCCCGGTTCGGCCGGACCCGGCGGGGCGGTCAGATGCCCGGTCAGGCCCACCACCAGACCCGGCTCGGCCCTAAGGTCGGGCTGGGCCCCGTGCAGCGAGACCCGCACGGTCGCCGGCGTGTCGTCGGGGTCCATCCGATCGAGCACCACCCGGTCGAGCGTCAGGCGCAGGTGGTCGGCCTGCGAGCGGTCGATCTCGACGATCCGCCCGACGACCGGCCCGTAGTAGCGGAAATCGAGCACCGGGGCGGCGACCAGATGCACGCGGAGGCCGGCCGCAAGCAGGCCGAGCGCCAGGCAGCCCGCGCCGATCACCAGCGGATGGACGAGTTCCGGCCCCCAGAGGCGGCAGCCGACGGCGCCGAGCACGACCGCCGCGGCGGCGGCGTAGACGGCCGGGCCGGGCTCGAACGGCAGCGCGAACCAGAACCCGATGCCGATGCCCATCAGCACCGGCACCCAGGGAAACAGGATGCCCCGCGCCTGTTGCAAGGCCCGGAGCGGGTGCATCACCAGCCGCACCTTGCCCTAGCCCCCCCGATTGCCTAGACAGGCGCCGATCATGCCCCGATCGTGGTTTCCGAAAGGTTAATCCCGATGACCGCGATGACCGCGCCCGCCGGCGGCCGCCCGGTCGTCACGCGCTTCGCGCCCTCGCCCACCGGCTACCTGCATATCGGCGGCGCCCGGACGGCGCTGTTCAACTGGCTCTACGCCCGCGGCCGCGGCGGCCGGTTCCTGCTCCGGATCGAGGATACCGACCGCGAACGCTCCACCCCCGAGGCGACGGCGGCGATCCTGCGCGGCCTGCGCTGGCTCGGGATCGACTGGGACGGCGAGGCCACCAGCCAGTTCGCCCAAGCCCCCCGCCATGCCGCGGTGGCGCACGAGATGCTGGCACGGGGGTCGGCCTACAAGTGCTTTTCGACGCAAGGCGAGATCGAGGCGTTCCGCGCCCAGGCGAAGGCCGAGGGCCGGTCCACCCTGTTCCAGAGCCCCTGGCGCGATGCGGACCCCGCGACCCATCCGGATGCGCCCTTCGCGATCCGCATGCGCGCCCCGCGCGAGGGCGAGACGGTGGTCGAGGATGCGGTGCAGGGCACGGTGACATTTCGCAACGACCAGCTCGACGACATGGTGGTGCTGCGCTCGGACGGGACGCCGACCTACATGCTGGCGGTGGTGGTGGACGATCACGACGCAGGTGTCACGCATGTGATCCGCGGCGACGACCACCTCAACAATGCCGCACGCCAGCAGATGGTCTATGATGCGATGGGCTGGGAGGTGCCGGTCTGGGCGCATATCCCGCTGATCCACGGGCCGGACGGCAAGAAGCTGTCGAAGCGCCATGGCGCGGTCGGGCTGGAGGAGTATCAGTTGATGGGCTACCCGGCCGCGGGCCTGCGGAACTATCTGACCCGGCTCGGCTGGGCGCATGGCGATGCCGAGGTGTTCACCAGCGCGCAAGCGATGGACTGGTTCGATCTGGCGGGAATCGGCCGGTCGGCGGCGCGGCTCGACCTGAAGAAGCTCGAGAATCTCTGCGGCCAGCACATCGCGATGGCCGAGGATGCCGCACTGCTGCATGAACTTGCCGCTTTTCTGGACGCGACTGGCCGCCCGCCCCTGACCGGGGCGCAAGCCGCGCTCATGGCGCGCGGCCTCTACTGCCTCAAGGACCGCTCCAGGACTTTCCCGGAACTTCTTGAAAAGGCCGCCTTCATCCTGTCGGACCGGCCGATCGTGTCGGACCCGGCGGCGGCGGCGCTGCTCGATCCGGTATCCCGTGGTATACTGCAAACGTTGACGCCGCAGCTGCAAAATGCTAACTGGACAAGGGACGCGCTGGAGCGGATCCTGACGGCGGCGGCCGCCGCGCACGAGATCGGTTTCGGCAAGCTGGCCGGACCGCTCCGGGCGGCGCTGGCCGGCAAGACTGTTACACCGGGCGTCTACGACATGATGCTGGTCATCGGTCGGGACGAAACGATCGCGCGGCTCGGGGATGCGTCGGCCTGAACGCCTGCCCCGACGCCCTGCTCCGACAGAGCGCCGCTGACCGGCCGTCCGCCGGCACGGCGACACCAAAGGGGGGGAACATGCCGGACACGAAGACAGATGCAACCAAGACTGCGACCCTGATGTTCGACAACAAGGTGTTCGAACTGCCGATGACCTCGCCGTCGCTCGGCCCCGAGGTGATCGACATCCGCAAGCTCTACACCGAGGCCGATGTCTTTACCTATGACCCGGGCTTCACCTCCACCGCCGCCTGCGAGAGCGCGATCACCTATATCGACGGCGACAAGGGCGAGCTTCTGTACCGCGGCTATCCGATCGAGCAGCTGGCCGAGAAGTCGCATTACCTCGAGGTCTGCTATCTTTTGCTCTACGGCGAGTTGCCGACGGCGGCGCAGATGGAGGATTTCAAGCATCGCGTCACGCACCACACGATGGTGCACGAGCAGATGCATTACTTCTTCCGCGGCTTCCGGCGCGACAGCCACCCGATGGCGACGATGGTGGGCGTGGTCGGCGCGATGAGCGCCTTCTACCACGACAGCCTCGACATCAACGATGCCTGGCAGCGCGAGGTGGCGGCGATCCGGATGATCGCCAAGCTGCCGACGATCGCCGCGATGGCGTTCAAGTACTCGATCGGCCAGCCCTTCGTCTATCCGAAGAACAGCCTCGATTACGCCGGCAACTTCCTGCACATGTGCTTTTCGGTGCCGGCCGAGGACTATGTGGTCAACCCGATCCTGTCGAAGGCGCTCGACCGGATCATGATGCTGCACGCCGATCACGAGCAGAATGCGAGCACCTCGACGGTGCGGCTCGCCGGTTCGTCGGGCGCGAACCCCTTCGCCTGCATCGCCGCCGGCATCGCCTGCCTTTGGGGCCCGGCGCATGGCGGGGCGAACCAGGCCGCGCTGGAACAGCTGCGCGAGATCGGCACGGTGGACCGGATCCCGGAATTCATCAAACTGGCCAAGGACAAGTCCTCGGGCATCAAGCTGATGGGCTTCGGCCACCGGGTCTACAAGAACTTCGATCCGCGCGCCAAGGTGATGAAGGAAAGCGCCGACGAAGTGCTCGACCTGTTGGGCGTGCACAACAACCCGACCCTTCAGGTCGCCAAGGAACTGGAGCGGATCGCGCTGCAGGACGACTACTTCATCTCCAAGAAGCTCTATCCGAACGTCGATTTCTACTCGGGCATCATCCTCGACGCGATGGGCTTTCCGACCGCGATGTTCACGCCGATCTTCGCGATCAGCCGCACCGTCGGCTGGATCTCGCAGTGGAAGGAGATGATCGCCGACCCAACGCAGAAGATCGGCCGGCCGCGGCAGCTTTACGTGGGGCCGAAGCACCGCGACTATCCCGACATCTCTACCCGCTGAGGGGGGGTCAGACGGCGCGGGCGTGACGGTGCCAGAGGTCCAGCGCCTCGGGCCAGGCCGGAGCGCTGTCGGCATCGTAGCCAAAGGTTCGGCCGGTGCCGATGCGGCGGAAGTCGCGCATCGCCGCCAGATGTGCGCCCGTCGTCATGAAGGACCGGAGTGCGGCGCGGTCCTGCCAGATCGACAGGGTGTGATGCACGCCGCCCACCGTCCGTGCCTCGGCCATCAGGCAGCCGGGCGCGGCGCGGGCCTGCGACAGGCTGCGGACCGCGTGCCACCAGAAGCGCGGGCGATGCCAGCGGCGGCGGACGGTCAGGCCAGTGATCGACACATGCGGCATGACCGGGTTACGCCCGATGCCCCGGGCCGGATCAGTCGCCGCCGTCGAGCGTGGCGAGCCGGCCATAGGTCTCGGGCCGGCGGTCGCGGAACAGGCCCCAGGTCCGCCGCAGATCGGCGACCGCGTCGAAGTCGAATCCGGCGGTCAGGACCTCTTCCCGGTCGCGCGCGGCCCGCACCACCACCTGCCCGGTCTGGTCGGCGATGAAGGACGAGCCGTAGAAGCTGACGGCGGTGCCTTCGGGCGCCGTCTCGGTGCCGATGCGGTTCGAAGCGACGACCGGCAGGATGTTCGCCGCCGCATGGCCGCGCATCACCGTTTCCCAGTGCGGCTGGCTGTCGTAGCCCGGTGCCGGCGGCTCGGAGCCGATGGCGGTCGGATAGAGCAGCAGCTCGGCCCCCATCAGCGCCATGGCCCGCGCCGCCTCGGGGAACCACTGGTCCCAGCAGATGCCGACGCCGATCCGGCCGAAGGCGCTGTCCCAGACCCGATAGCCGGTGTCGCCAGGCGAGAAATAGTATTTCTCCTCGTAGCCCGGGCCTTGCGGGATATGGGTCTTGCGGTAGCGCCCGAGGATGCGCCCGTCCGCGTCGATCATCGCGACGGTGTTGAAATGCGCCGGTCCCGCCTGCTCGAAGAACGACAGCGGGAGCACCACGCCAAGCTCGCGCGCCAGCGCCGCGAAGCGGGCGACCAGCGGATGGCCGGCGAAGGGCCGGGCGAGGCGGAAGTGCTCGGGCCGCTCGGTGATGCAGAAATAGGGCGCCGCGAACAGCTCCTGCAGCAGCACCACCTGCGCCCCCTGCCCCGCCGCCCGGCGCACCAGCGCCTCGGCCCGGTCGGCATTGGCGGGCAGGTCCCAGCTGCAGGCGAACTGCGTGACGGCGAGGGTGACGGGGCGAATCGGGGTCAGCTCCGGGCGGCGGCGAGGGCTTCGGGCAGCACCTCGGCCAGCGCCGCCAGATCGGCGGGCCGGCCGCAGGAGATGCGGATGCAGCGGTCGAGCGGGGCTGTACCGGGCATGCGCAGGAAGATGCCGCGCGAGATCAGTTCGGACAGCACCCGACGGGCGAAGGCGCCGTCGCGGCCGCAATCGACAGTGACGAAACTGGTGGCAGACGGCAGCGGGTCGAGGCCGTTGTCGCGGGCGATGGTGGCGATCGTGGCGCGGGCGGTGGCGACTCCCGCGCGGACATGCGTGATCCAGTCCGGGTCGGCCAGCGCCGCGGTCGCCCCGGCCTGGGCGATCCGGCCGAGGCCGAAATGGTTGCGCACCCGGTCGAAGGCGGCGATCAGCGGTGCCGCGCCAATGGCGTAGCCGACGCGCAAGCCGGCGAGGCCGTAGCCCTTGGAGAAGGTGCGGAGCCGGATCACCCGCGGGTCATCCGGGGCGATCCGCGGGATCGTGCCCTCCGGCGCGAGATCAACATAGGCCTCGTCGAGCACCAGGAGCGTGGTCTCCGGCAGGTCGGCGAGCATCGCCTCGATCACCGCGGCCGGGTGGTGGCTGCCCATCGGATTGTCAGGATTGGCGAGGTAGAGGAGTTTCGCCGCGGTCGCCCGGGCACGGTCGATCAGCGCCGCCGGATCCTCGTGGTCGCCGCGATAGGGCACCTTGTGGAGCGTTCCGCCGAACCCCGCGACGTGAAAGGCGAACGTCGGATAGGCGCCGTCCGAAGTCACGACCGGATCGCCCGGCGCCACCGTCATCCGCACGATCAGGCCAAGGAGGCCGTCGATCCCCTCGCCGGGCATGACATGGGCGGGGTCGATCCGATGATGCGCGGCCAGCGCGGCGCGCAGGTCGTGCAAATCGGGGTCGCCGTACATCCAGGCGCCAGCGGCAGCCTCGGCGATGGCGGCGACGGCCTTCGGCGAAGGTCCGAAGGGGCTTTCGTTGGCGCCGAGCCGTGCGCGGAATGGCGCGCCGTGGCGGCGTTCCAGCGTCTCTGGCCCGGTGAAGGGCACAGTCGGCGGCAGGCCGGCGACGAGAGGGGTCAGGCGGGGCGGAGTCAGGCGGGACGGGGTCATGCCGGGCAGAGAAGCCGAAACCGGCGGCGCGGGCAAGGCTTGGCCACCGGTCGCCCTGATGCAGTGCCCGGGGTGACCAGCGCAAAGGCAAGGGGGCTGTCTGCCCCCTTCTGGCCCTGACGGGCCATTCATCCCCCGAGGATACTTGTGAGCAGATAATGGCCAGGGTCAGGCGGCCTCGGTCAAGCGGGCGAGAGCGGCGCGGAGCTTGCCGGCCTCGTCCTCGGCGGTCTCGAGCTTGTCGCGGGTCTCGTCCACCACCTCCTCCTTCGCCGAGGCGAGGAAGGCCGGGTTGCCGAGGCGCGAGCGCAGGCCCGCGAGGTCTTTCTCCAGCTTGTCCAGCGACTTCGCCAGCCGGTCGCGTTCGGCGCCGATGTCGATGACACCTTCCAGCGGCAGGGCGAAGGTGGCGCCCTCGACGGCGACGGTGACGGCGCCTTTCGGCACGGCGGCGATCTGGCTCAGCGTCTCGATCCGGGCGAGGCGGCGGATCAGGCCGGCGTTGCGGTCCCAGGCGGCTTGCGCGCCCGGCGCCATGCCGGTGTGGACCATGTCGAGCTTCAGCCCGACCGGCACGCGCATCTGCGCCCGCGCCGAGCGGATCTCGTCGATCAGCGTCGTGACCCAGGTCATCTCGACCTGGGCCCCGGCGTCGATCAGCTCGGCGCCGTAGGCCGGCCAGTCGGCATGGGCGAGGATCTTCGTCCGCGCGCCGGTGGTCTGCCAGAGCTCTTCGGTGATGAAGGGCATGAACGGGTGGAGGAGGATCATCGACTGGTCAAGGACAAAGGCCATGGTGGCGCGAGTCTCGGCCGCCTCGGGCCCGTCGAGGAGCGGCTTGGCGAATTCGACATACCAGTCGCAGACCTGCCCCCAGACGAAGGCGTAAAGCGCCGCTGCCGCCTGGTCGAAGCGGTAGCCGGCCAGCGCCGCATCGACTTCGGCGCGGGTGCGGGCGGTCTCGCCGATGATCCAGCGGTTGACGGTGGCCGCGGCGGCGGGCGGGGCGGCTTGGGTCGCATGTCCCTTCCAGACGCCGTTGATCTCGGCGAAGCGGCAGGCGTTCCAGAGCTTGGTGCCGAAGTTGCGGTAGCCGGCGATGCGGGCAGTGGAAAGCTTCAGGTCGCGCCCCATCGCGGCCATCGCGGTCAGGGTGAAGCGGACCGCATCGGCACCGTAGTCGTCGATCAGGTCCAGGGGATCGAGCACGTTGCCGAGCGACTTCGACATCTTCTTGCCCTTCTCGTCGCGGACGAGCGGGTGGACGTAGACGGTGCGGAACGGCACCTGACCCACCACCGCAAGCTGCATCATCATCATCCGGGCGACCCAGAAGAAGATGATGTCGAAGCCGGTGACGAGGACGGAGGTGGGGAAGTATTTCCGCAATTCGGGCGTGTCCTCCGGCCAGCCGAGCGTGCCGATCGGCCAGAGGCCGGAGGAGAACCAGGTGTCGAGGACGTCGGGGTCGCGGTGGATTGGATAGACAAATCTGCCAAAGTCGTCTCGTGAGAGGCTTAACTTAGCTGCTTCGGCGGCGTTGCTGCAAATGCGAACAACAACATCCTCTCCTGTGCGACCTTCTGCATAGGTTACCGCATGTCGTCTAGCATCCTCTTCCGAATTCGCACAGAAGACCTTTGGATACACGGATTGTTGACCCGGAATTTCGCCGCCGTCAGTTGACCTGTAAGTTATCGTTGCTCGGTCGCTAAGTTTCGGCCCATACCACACCGGTATCCGGTGCCCCCACCAGAGCTGGCGGCTGATGCACCAAGGTTCGATGTTCTCCAGCCAGTGGAAGTAGACCTTGGCGTCGCGCTCGGGCAGGATCGTGGTGTCGCCATTCCGCACAGCGTCGATCGCCGGTTGCACGATCCGGGCGGTATCGACGAACCATTGGTCAGTCAGCATCGGTTCGATCACGACCCTGGAGCGGTCGCCGAATGGCTGCATGATGGGCTTGGCCTCGACCAGTGGGACGAGCGGCGACACCTGATCGTCGGTGGCGGCGGCCCGGTTCGGGATCATCACGGCTAGCCCTTCTGCCGTAATGTCCGCCACAATCGCTGCACGGGCGACGAAACGGTCCATCCCGCGATACTTTTCGGGTACCACGTTGTCGTGCGCGCCATCGGCCCGCATCGCGCCCCTAGTGTCCATCAGCCGGTAGAGCGGGATGCCGTTGCGTTGCGCCACGGCATAGTCGTTGAAGTCATGCGCGCCGGTGATCTTGACCGCGCCGCTGCCGAAATTCGGGTCGGGGTAGTCGTCGGTGATGATCGGGATCAGGCGGCGCTGCGCCTTCGGGCCGACCGGGATCTCGCAGAACTGGCCCACGATCGGCGCATAGCGCTCGTCGGACGGGTGGACGGCCACCGCGCCGTCGCCGAGCATCGTCTCGGGCCGCGTCGTGGCAATCGAGATGTAGTCGCGCGTCTCGCGGAGCGTGACGGTGCCGTCGGCGTCGCGCTCGACGTATTCGTAAGTGGCCCCGCCGGCGAGCGGATACTTGAAGTGCCACATATGCCCCGGCGTCTCGATGTTCTCGACCTCGAGATCGGAAATGGCCGTCTCGAAATGCGGGTCCCAGTTGACCAGGCGCTTGCCGCGGTAGATCAGGCCGCGGTTGTAGAGATCGACGAAGACGCGGATGACGGCGTCGTGGAAATTCCCCTCCTCGCCCGCCGGCGCCCCCGGTGCGCCGGACATCGTAAAAGCCTCGCGCGACCAGTCGCAGGAGGCGCCGAGCCGGTCGAGCTGGGCGCGGATGTTGCCGCGCGAGCGGGCCTTCTGCTCCCAGACCAGTGCTATGAATTCCTCGCGGCTCATGTCGCTGCGGCGGCGGTTGGTCTTCGCCAGTTCGCGTTCCACGACCATCTGCGTCGCGATCCCGGCATGGTCGGTGCCGGGCTGCCAGAGCGTGTCATAGCCTCGCATCCTGTGCCAGCGCACCAGCACGTCCTGGAGGGTGTTGTTGAAGGCATGCCCCATGTGCAGGCTGCCGGTGACGTTCGGCGGCGGGATCATCACGCAGAATGTCTCGGGCCGCGAGGCATTGGCGCCGGCGCGGAAGGCACCGGCGCGCTCCCACAGCGCGGACAGCCGCGCCTCGGCCTCGGCGGCATTGAAGGTCTTTTCCATCGGCATCGGCAGCTTCCCGCGCAGGACGCCGCTGTCTAGCGCGGGCTTGGCCCGAGGGAAAGCGCCCTGATGGCTCAGAGCAAGGGCCGGCCGGCGAGGGCCTGCGCGAAGGTGGCAACGACGATACCGGCATAGGCCATCGCCGCCAGCCAGACGGCGAGCCGCTGTCGGGTTTCGGGCAGCAGCAGCACCGCGGCGAGCCCCGCCAGCGGCAAAGCCTGCATCGCATGGGTCGCGAAGAAATGCGCGATGCGCAAATCGCCTGCGCTGCGCGACCAGCCGAACAGAGCAAGACCCGCATCCCCCGGTGCCGGTGTTCCGACCAGATGGCCACTGTTTGAAGCCAGATAGCCTGCAGTCGGCACGGTCAGCGCAAAAGTCAGCAACAGACCGAGCGCCACGGCCAGATGCAGCGGCCCGGGAAGCCCAGTCACGGGATTGCGCCAGATCGCGAGACCATAGACCAGCGATGCCGATGTCAGAGTGACCGCCGCCACCCCCGCCAACCGATAGGCGATCGTCCAGAACGGCGTCGAGACGTTGAAATGCGACTCGGTCCCCAGGGCGGCGGCACCGCCGATCCAGACGATCTCGGCCAGGATCGCCACGGCGACGACCGTGCAATAGGCTTGAAAGACCCGCGAGCGGTGCAGCGTCTCGGGCAGCCAGCGGGCGAAGACGGCGATCGTCAGCAGATAGATCGCGAGCGAGAGCTGAAATTTTATCGGCTTCAGCCAGATGCTGGCACCCTGAAAGCTGCGGTCGTCGATCGCCATCGCGGCCAGGGTCGGCACCAGCGACAGCGCCATCCACAATCCGAGCGCGGTGAACAGCGGGGCATCCTGGCGCATCCGGGCCAGTGGGCCGGGGAGCGTGGCGAGGTCCGGCAAGGTCGGGGCAAGGGACGTCATCAGCGGGGCTCCGTGACAAGGGGCGCGGGCAGCGACCGGCTGGCGCGGATAAGGGTGAAGGTCAGATAGCCGACCGGTCCGAACAGGAAGGTCAGCGCGAGGCAGGGCAGCACGAGCAGGTGCGGCACACGTTCGGCCCGCGCGGTGCGGGCGATCCAGGCACCGATCAGCAGGTCGAAGGCCAGGTAATGGACCCATCCGGCGAGCGCGATCTGAGGCATGGTGAACAGCGCCATGACGTTCGCCAGACTGTCGAACCCGCCCGGCGCGCGCGACCAGAAAGCGAGGATCAGCGCGGTGTATCCGACCGACAGGATCAGCGGGATCGCGACCCCGGCGACACGGTCGGACCAGCGGGGTGATAATGGCGACAGGGCCAGCACAAGCCAGCCCGCCATGGCCAGGAAATTGGCGATCGGGAACAGCGGGTCGGGCAGCATGGGAACCCCATCTTGTCAGCGGACAGATTGACGATAGGTCTGGTCTTTCCACTGTCAAGATCAATTTTGACAAAGGCCGGCGAACCCGCTATTCCTGGATCGTGTCCGACGCTGCCCCTTGCCCGCCACTGACAGAAAAGCCGCGCTATCATCATGGCGCGCTCCATCAGGCCCTGATTTCGGCGGCGGAGGCCGAGCTTGCCGTGACCGGGATCGAGGGTTTTTCTTTGCGGCAGGTTGCGCGGCGCGCCGGGGTCAGCCATGCCGCCCCGGCGCATCACTTCGGCGATGCCGGAGGGCTCTTGACAGCGCTCGCGGCCGAAGGGTTCCGCCGCTTCCTCGCCGCGATGGAGACGCGCGAGGCGGCGGCCGACCCCGATCCCAAGTCGCAGCTTGTTGCCGCAGGCCTCGGCTACATCGACTTTGCCGGGCAGCGGCCGGCCTTGTTCCGGCTGATGTTCTCGTCGGGCCGCCCCGATTTCAGCACGCCCGAACTGGCCGCCGAATCGAGCGCCGCCTATGCGCATCTGACCGAACTTGTCGCGGCCGTGACGGGCGCTAGGGACCTTGCCGATGTCGCGTCGGCCTGGGCGATGGCGCATGGGCTGGCGGACCTGACCGCGGCCGGCCGGCTCCGGGCGATGGCGCCGCTCGATCCGGCCGAACGTGAACGCGTGTTCGCAAACGCGATGGCCCGGGCGTTGCCACCCCGGCGATAGCGATCATACCGCGCGGTCGATCCGCGTCGACAGGTGGATCAGGCTTTCCGAGGCCCGGACCCCGGTCATCGCGCCGATCTGGTCCAGCACCTGGTCGAGCGCCCCGGTCGAGGATGCGGCGATCTGCAAGAGAAGATCGAACCGCCCCGAGGTGGTGACCGCCCGCTCCACCTCGGGGATCGCCTTCAGCCGCGACAGGATGTTGGCCTGGGCGCGCGGTTCCACCGTCAGAAGCACGCTCGCGCGCAGCCGGGCTTCGCGCGCCGCCTCGCCGAGGCGCACGGTGTAGCCCACGATCACGCCGGAGGATTCGAGACGCTCCAGCCGGGCCTGGATGGTGGAGCGTGCGACCTTGATCCGCCGGGCCAGCGTGGCGATCGAGGTCCGGGCATCGGCGCTCAGCAGGCCGAGAATGTTGCGATCCAGTTCGTCCATGCAGAATTTACCCCCGTTTCGTCATTATGACGAGAGTTCGCATCAGATCTACTCTTTTGATCGATGAAAATGTCATACATATCCCGCATCCTCACATTACAGGGAAAGGGCGGATCATACGCACCTGGCCTGGTTGGAAGAAACGCGCAAAGCGTCTCCCGACCCGTCGAGCCGGGGCAAGAGGGCTTGCG
>Ga0224722_1001559_pt1 | contig 12668 bp, 10 predicted proteins | sample Balambano_FR1_Me_FD_161646 | JGI IMG/M metagenome (GOLD analysis project Ga0224722, IMG submission 161646) | Freshwater sediment microbial communities from Lake Towuti, South Sulawesi, Indonesia - Balambano_FR1_MetaG | ecosystem: Environmental > Aquatic > Freshwater > Lake > Sediment | place...
TTCCAAAAGAGGAAGCATACCGGCAGTGGTTTGAACGCGCAGGTTTTGAAGACATTCAAGTGCATTACGTGCGTCCGCAGTGGTTTCGGGGGGAGAGTGAGTACGGGCTGGCGATTGCCGGACGCAAGGTGGAGCCAGGCGAGTCGCCGCTGCCGCCCGGATCGGTGGAGGCAATGTCGGAGCCGGAGGAGCCGATGACGTTCTGGCGCTGGGTGACGCTGGTGGTGCGGGTCGTGGTAGGTTCGGCGGCAGGTTTTTTGTTTATACCGATTGCGCTGGTGGGCTACTTGCAACGTTCGTTTGACACCAACCAGGAAGACGTACCGGAGGAATACCGCGAGCGACTGAATGAGTATCAGATTGCGGCATTGATTGTGATCGTTGGAATTATCATTTGGTTGTTTTTATTACTTTTTTAAAATTCTCATAGCACCATAACATCATAATACTATAACACCATCGCACTATATCACTATGCCTACCCTCAATCAACGCATTCAGCAATTCTACGACCAATCCACGCCGCTGTGGCTCGAGGTGTGGGGCGAGCATATGCACCACGGCTACTATGGCGCAGATGGTAAGGAGCGCAAGGAGCATCGGCAGGCACAGGTGGATATGGTGGCGGAGGTCTTAAAATGGGGAAAAATAGATGCTGGATACCAGATGCCAAGTACCAGACCGAGCGACCAAGTGACCGAGCGATCAAGTGACTCTGAACCATTAACCGGTAACTGCTACCAAATTTTAGACCTCGGCTGCGGCGTGGGAGGTAGTTCGAGGTTGTTGGCAAAATGGTTCGATGCAGAAGTATTGGGTTTGACCCTGAGTGAGGTACAGGCGGAAAATGCCCGGAAATACACCCAACAAGCCGGTCTGCAAAACCAGATAGAATTTCGGGTGCAGGATATGATGACGTTGACGGCAGAAGCTGACGGGCTGTTTGACCTCATCTGGTCTATGGAAAGCGCGGAGCATATTGCGGATAAAAAAGGTTTGTTACAATTATTTTATAATTTATTAAAACCCGGCGGAAAGTTTTTAATGGTCACCTGGTGTCACCGCGATATACCGCCAAAATTGAGCGATTCAGAAAAAAAATTATTACAACAGGTTTGTGATTTATATCATTTGCCGCCGTGGATTTCGATTGCGGAGTATAAAAAACTGGCAGTTGAAACGGGTTTTGGAAAGGTAAAAACCGGTGACTGGAGCCAGGCTGTGTTTCCGTTTTGGGGGGCGGTGATGCGCTCGGCGTTTACCTGGAGGGGTTTGAAAGGGCTGCTCACTTCGGGCTGGGGTACAATCAAAGGGGCGTATGCAATGCGTTTTATGCAGGCGGGCTTTCGGCGGGGGTTGGTAAAATACGGGGTGATTCAGGGACAAAGATTTTAAAAATCGGCAGTTGGCAGTGTTTAAACATCATTTCATGGCATTTTTCAAAAATTTTGTTCGCTTTTCGCGTTTACACACGGTGATTGGCACTACTCTGAGTGTCAGTACGTTGTACGTGCTGGCACTGTCGTTTTCGGACTATCAAAATTTACACCTTGGCACGTGGTTATTGACGTTGTTAAGCTGCCTGGGAGCCAATATTTATATTGTGGGCTTGAATCAAATCACGGATGTGGAGATTGACCGTATCAATAAGCCCTATCTGCCACTGGCTTCCGGGGCATTTTCCATGCGATTGGGTTACTTCATTATTACCACTTCCGTTTTGATATCATTAATAATTGCCCTTACGTCGGGAAAGTTTCTGGCAATGACGGTCCTGCTGAGTCTGATGCTCGGAACGATGTATTCGCTGCCGCCGTTTCGTTTGAAGCGGTTTTATTTCTGGGCGGCGTTTTGCATTATTGCCGTGCGGGGTTTAATTGTAAATACCTTGCTGTTTTTACATTTTCATTACATCATTAATTCAAAAGCGGAACTACCGCCCGTCGTGTGGCTACTCACTGCCACGATTTTTATTTACAGCATCATCATCGCCTGGTTCAAAGACATTCCTGACATGGAAGGTGACCAAAAATTTAATATCAACACCCTGACGCTGCGCCTGGGCGCAAAAAAGGTTTTTTACATCGGTAATGGTTTGATCAGCTTTATTTACGGAAGTTTAATGATTGTGCCGTTTTATATAGAGTTAGAAATCAGTAAACTATTTTTTTGTGCCATGCACCTTTTTTTACTGACTGCATTATGGATTGTAAATTCCAGGGTCAACATTCACTCCAAAATGAATTTCCGGCTGTATTATCAATTCATCTGGGTGTTGTTTTTTGTAGAATATCTTACGTTTGCGGTGGCGGGGGTGCTGGGGTAAAACTTGCTTTTGTGCGGCTAAAAATTTATCTTTGAAAAAAAATTAAAAAATGGAAGCTGTCGCTCTTTCTGCTTACGAAATCGAACGCGATAAACCCATGCCAAACCTAATTCACGGGGTCTTGCAGTCCAAAATCAATGGATTGCTGTTAAAATACCAGGATAAATATATGTTTCCGAGCGAATTAAGCCTCGCCACGATACCCAGCAGCTACCCGGATATTTGTATTTATCCGCGTAAAAAACTCAGTTTGCTCAATGCAGCACCCAAAGAAACCGAGCCGCCTATCACTACGATAGAAATTCAATCGCCTTCTCAATCTGTTGACGAACTATTGAATAAAGCCTGGAACCTCTATTTTCCAATGGGCGTACAATCCGCCTGGATTGTGATACCGGCAATCAAAGGAATTCAAATCTTTCTGCCGGATAGTAAAAAATTGCTGTTCATCTCCGGTATGTTGAAAGACCCGGTGACTAATATCGAAATTGAAGTTGAACCGGTATTTGAAGATTTGGAGTGAAATAAACCGAGTAACTCGCTCCAAACGAGTTACTCGGTTTTTCCCTTTAGCCACTGCACCACCATCCGAATCTCCCCGAACGAGTACGCCTCGCCCAGTTGCTCCCGCAGCGGCGTGAGTTGCTCCACCTCCGGGTTGGCTTTTACCACCTTTTCAATGGCTTGAATTTTCTCCGGGGGTACTAGTTCCAAAATATCCAACTGCCCCAATTGTACAAAATGTGCCAAGTGGCTTTCAATCGTAATAGGTGACAGGCTGCGCTCGGCAGCAATCTCTGCAACGCTTTTGCCCGTTTTGTACAAATCAAAACTTAGGGCTTTGGTATCTACTTTTGGCTTTTTCGGCACTTCGGTGATGGAGAGTTGCACCCCTTCCAAGCCTTTTTCTTTGCAATATTCTTGTATAATTTCTAAAATCTCCGCACCGTAGCGTTTCACTTTGGCTTCGCCAATGCCGTTTACTTTTTTCAGCGCAGCAAGCGTGGCGGGGAGTAGTTCTACCAGCTCGAGCAGCGAGCGCGTGGGCAGCACCAGGTAGGTTTCCACGGTGCGCTCGTCGGCAGTGCGGTCGCGCCAGCGTTTCAAGCGGGCGTACAACTCCGGGTGGGGTGCGTTTTTCGGAATGAACGGCAGCCCGGTGGCAGGCGCGGCATCGGCTTTGGCTTTAAAATCCAGGGCGGCATCGGCTTTGGCACGCAGGTAGCTGCGGGTAGAGAAGCCCGTCTGGGCGGCGGTGAGTACGGCATTTTTTACAAAAAGCTCCCGGCGGGCGTTGTCCAGGGCTTCAAATGCCACTTTCTCGACGGCTTTGTTGTCGGTCACAATTTGCACCCCATCCAGTCCCGGCAGCAATTCCTGCCCGATTTTTTGTTGAAACCACCCGGCGGCTTTTTGAATGCGCGCTTGCAATTCGGCGTTCGTTTCGGGCAAACCCGGCTGTTGGAAATACTGATGCAATTGCGTTTTAAACTTTGCAGCAACAGGAAAAACATCCCTTTCTGCCAGCGTTGCCAGTTCCTGCACTTTGGCGGCGGTGTTGGTGTGCAGGGTGTTTTCGTGACTGAGAAAGACGCGCTGGAGTTGCTCCAGATTGCGTTTTAGCGTATTACAATCAAATAACGCTGCAATCAATCGTTGTTGAAAATCGCGTTTAGATTCGGTGAGGTGTGCCTCGTCAGGGGCATTTTTATCAGCAGCTTCGGTATAGTTTTTAACATTGAAATCGGTTTTCACACTCGACTGCCCGATGGGGGAGCGCAGCACAATACCCTCGAAACTTTTGCACCGGCTCAGTGCCACATACACCTGCCCGTGCGCGAACGCCGCCTGCGCGTCAATGATCGCCCGCTCAAAGGTCAAACCCTGGCTTTTATGAATCGTAATTGCCCAAGCCAGCCGCAGGGGGTACTGTGTAAACTTGCCCAGCACCTGCTCGGTCACCTCTTTGGTTTGCTCATTAAGGGCGTACTTCACGTTTTTCCACTCTACCGGATACACCTGAAAGGGCTCCTTATCGTCCGGGCATTGTACAAAAACCCTTCCCTCTTTGATGCTTGTTACCTGCCCGATTTTGCCGTTGTAATACAGTTTATACGGCGAATTGTCATTTTTTACAAACATCACCTGGGCACCTTCTTTGAGTTCGAGCAGTTCATCGGTTGGGTAGGCGTGTTCAGGAAAGTCACCGTCAATTTCCGCTTTGTAGCAATGCACGGTACTTTCCAAAGCCAGCAGGTTTTCGGCGTTGATGGAATGCGCGGTGGCGTTGTGCGAGGTGAGAATGATGTAGCCTTCGGCAGTAGCAGGTTGAAAATCAGGGTTATAGCGGCTGTTTAAAATATCCAAAACCATTGCATCCAGCTTGTTGTCGCGTACTTTGTTGAGCAGGTCAATAAACGTCTGGTCGCTTTGGCGAAAAATGTGTTTGAGTTCGATGGAAACGGGCTGGGTTTGCTGTAGGGCTTTACTGCTGAAAAAATAGGGTGTTTCGTAGTGATGACGCAGGGTTTCCCACTCCTCGTCCTTGACCACGGGCGGCAACTGGTGCAAATCGCCGATCATCAACAACTGTAGGCCACCAAACGGCTGGCTTCTATCTTTATAACGCCGCAGCACCTCGTCTACCGCATCCAGCAGGTCGGCGCGCACCATGCTGATTTCGTCAATTACCAGCAAATCCAGGCTTTGCAACAAGCGGATTTTCTCTCGGTTGAAACGCCGCTGGCGGTTGGGATCGCGGCTGTATTCGGGTAGAAATAGTCCAAACGGCAGTTGAAAAAGGGAGTGAATCGTCATGCCCCCCGCGTTGATCGCCGCCACGCCTGTGGGTGCCACCACTGCCATGCGCTTGACGGGCTCCTGGCGGAGCTTTTGCAAAAAAGTCGTCTTGCCTGTACCTGCCTTGCCTGTGAGGAAAATATTTTTGTGGGTATTACAAACGTAATCGAACGCCAGATCGAGTTGTGGATTGGATTGGTACTGCATGGCTTATGAACGCGTCTTACGGCTGGAGCCGTAGAAGCCTTTTGCAGCAAAACTAAGAAAAAACAACCAACCCTGCAAGTTTTCGTGTTGAAACCTCCCAACACCTTTCCACTCGCCCCTGCCGCTTACAACGCTCCTTTTGCTCGTCGAAATATTTTTCTGAATGAACCGACTGGATTACAAAACCTATATTTTTGTATTAGGATATTTTTTAAACCCGGCTGCGTCTTATGAATGCCTAAGTTAGGATTTGTGCCATCAAAGGCGTCCCTCCTATTGACGGAATATTAAAATCTACAAAATGCACGTATGCTATCAATTTTCCAATTTTGTCAGTTCTGATTCAGAGGATTGCGCTGTGTTGTCTGAAGTGCTGATGGCTGGAGCCGTTTCCAATGCCGACTGCACCTGCACTTCGTCTTCCTTTTTATTGCTGAAAAAACGGCGCTGGAAAATCAGGATGCTCATCACTCCGATGGTGATGGCAGAATCGGCGACGTTGAAAACGGGTCGGAAAAACAAAATTTGTTGTCCTTTCCAAACAGGAAACCAATCTGGCACCGTGCCTTCGTAAATCGGGAAGTAAAACATATCCACCACACGCCCGTGCAGGAAACCTGCGTAGCCGCCTTCGGGTGGAAAAAGCACTGCCGGATCGCCATGATAGGTAGATTCGGAAAAAATCAGTCCGTAAAAAGCACTGTCAATGATGTTGCCGAATGCGCCCGCCAGAATCAATGCAAAGCTCCACAGCAAGCCCATCGGGGCAGCGGATTTGATCAACTGGCGAATGTAATAAATGAGAAAAACGACGGCAATGATGCGAAACAAACTCAGCGCGAGCTTGCCATAGCCGCCGCCAAATTCGATGCCAAAAGCCATGCCCGGATTTTCCACGAAGTGAATCCGCGCCCAGTCCAAGCCCAGTATTTGAAATTCTTCGCCGTAGCTCAGGGTAGTTTTCACCCAAATTTTCACCGTCTGGTCAATGAGCAACACCAGCAGGATGATCAGCAGCACTTTAAACGACTTGCTCAAGATTTTTTATTTTGGTTATTGGTTATTATTGTTGTCGGTTATTTGGTTATTAGGCACACGCGACGTTGGCACATTTCCTAAATAACAATTAACAAGCAGGGCTTGCTGTAGTTTGGGCATTTGACCTTCGTCAGCCGGTAACTCCCGTTGATGATTGCAACATTCCTGATGTTTCATTTATAAGCAAAATTTATAAGGTCAGGATGGGATTGAAGCCCAAATTGTAGCAAACTCCATATTGTACGCATAGCCTTTGCTTTGTCAGGCAAAAAAGTGATTGCGATTACTTCAACGCAAAAGCCATAATAAAACCCGATGGATTTTCAGTTGTGCCACCCACTGATAAAGCAACATATTGTTTTCCCTTTACCTGATAGGTGCAGGCAGTTGCGTTTGCATGAGCAGGTAGAGTGGTCTGCCAAAGTAATTTTCCGGTGGCTTTATCTAATGCCCGCAGTTTGTTATCCTCTGTTCCACTTATAAAAATCACACCACCTGCTGTAACAATAGGTCCTGCTTTTCCTTCCTGACCGGTTTCCGGCGCACCTTTTTGTTGTCTTGAAGCGTCATTACCCAAAGGAATTTGCCATGCGTATTCTCCCGTTGCCAAATTAATTGCACTCAGTGTTCCCCAGGGCGGTGTGATGGCTGGATTACCGCTCGGGTCTTTCCAGGTTATATAACCGGTGCTGTTAACAAATTGGTCTGCTCCTGCATTTCTACCTGTTGTGGTCAATTGACTTTCTACGTTTGTATGTTCATTCGATGCCTGACTTGTTTCTCTTACAATCGTTATTAAATCCGGTGCGTCATTAGATTTGATGTAAAATAAATTCGTTGCCGGGTCAAAGGCTGCACCGCCCCATTCTCCGCCACCACGGGTTCCCGGCAACATCAACGTACCTTTCAAATCAGGCGGTGTAAAAAGACCTTCGTAGCGCAGTGACCTGAATTTTTTTACCAAGGAATCATGGTCAGCAGGCGAATAGTTTGTTAGGTCTGCTTCGGTGATCCATTGTCTGGCAAAAGGTTTAGGTTTTAATGGAAACGGCTGGGTTGGCGAGGCTTCTTCGCCCGGTAGATTGGATGCAGGCACTTTTCTTTCTTCAATCGGAAATAAGGATGCTCCGGTTTCTCTATTAAATACAAAAACAAATCCCTGTTTGGTAATTTGAGCAACAGCGTCCGTTTTTACTCCGTTATGATTGATCGTTACTAAAGTTGGGGGCGCAGGAAGGTCATAATCCCACAAATCATGATGCACTGTCTGAAAATGCCAGATGTGCTTTCCGGTTGCAGCATTCAATGCTAATACGCAATTGCCGTAAAGGTTAGCACCTTTTCTGTCTTTGCCATAAAAATCATAAGAGGGAGAACCTAATGCAAGAAATACCATGCCTCGCTTGCTGTCTATGCTCATGCCCGCCCAGTTGTTGACACCACCAACCACTTTGTAAGCATCGGGCGGCCATGTTTCATAACCAGGTTCACCGGGATAAGGAACGGTGTGAAATGTCCAAACTAATTTTCCGGTTGTGCAATCATAAGCCCTGATAAAACCGGGTTGTGCGCCATAAATATCTGGTACACGACAACCCATGATAATCAGATTTTTATAAATGATGCCCGGCGATGTCGAGGAAACAAAAAAATCTTTATCTGCATCTCTCAAGCCAACTTTCAAGTCAACTTTACCATTTTTTCCAAAAGTCGTAATGGGTTTTCCGGTTTTTGCATGGAGTGCAATCAGAAAATTATTTGCAGTCATTAAGATTCGTTTGTCGTTGCCATTTTCCCAATAGGTCAAACCCCGGTTCATCTCTCCACCTTGTTTGCCATCCAATGGGTCAAATGACCAAACTTGTTTTCCGGTTGCTGCGTCTAAAGCGTATGCCCATTGGTTTGCTGAGCTTGCGTACAGGATACCGTCCACAATAATAGGATTACATTGGCTTTTCCCCAATTGTGAACCAGCGGGTTTATCCTTTATGCTAAAAGTCCATGCCTGTTGTAACTGAGATACGTTAGCAGTTGTTATTTGTTTTAGTGGAGAATAGTTAGAACTGCTTTCATCCGATTTATAAACCGACCAGGTACGATCAAGATTAACTTGTGCTTTACAATTATAGAAAAAGAAGAATACTGTTATCAACAGCAAGGAGTAAGTTCTGTTAAGAATAATCTTTTTCATATAACCTCTGTTCTACTTGAAGTTGTCATTGCGACGGTTAGAAAGGTCGTTTCAGGGTTGCGTACAACAGTTAACCGACAACAACTAACCAATAACGTTTTACCATTCGACAAGGTTTGCACTAAGATTCTTCCCGTGCTGCGCCGAGCATGGCTTCGTCGGTTTCCTCTTCGCGTACTTTTTCTTTGCGCACCAGCTGGTTGGCATGATCCCGCGCATAGGTATAACGATTTGTGGCGATGTCAATTGCGGTAAAAAGGGCTTCGCGGAAAGACGAGGGGTCGGCTTCATTCTTACCGGCAATGTCGTACGCCGTGCCGTGGTCGGGCGAGGTGCGCACGTAGTCGAGCCCGGCGGTGAAATTCACACCACTGCCAAACGACAGGGCTTTGAACGGAATCAATCCCTGATCATGGTACATTGCCAGCATGGCGTCAAATTTTTTATACTGCCCCGAACCAAAAAATCCATCTGCCGGAAAGGGGCCCATTACCAGCATTCCGCGCTCTTTGGCTTCCGCCACAATCGGTCGGAGGATGTTTTCCTCCTCATCGCCCAGCACACCTTCGTCGCCCGCGTGCGGATTCAAACCCAAAATGGCAATCGTTGGTTTGGCAATGCCAAAATCCACGCGAAGGGTTTCGTTCAGGATGCGCAATTTTTTCGCAACGGCTGCCGGCGTAACGGCCTCAGCCACCCGGCGCAGCGGCAAGTGGTTCGTTACCAGTCCAATCCGCAAATTATCGCTCACCATCAACATCAGGCTGTCGCTGCCGTTGCCCAGTTCTTTAGTCAGGTACTCGGTGTGCCCGGGGAAGGAGAAATTTGCCAGTTGCATGGCGTGCTTGTTGATAGGAGCGGTGACGAGTGCGTCAATCAGGCCGTGTTTGAGTTCGGTGACTGCCATTTCCAAGGCTTTGAAGGCGTACAATCCACTCAATTCGCTTGGTTTGCCGAGCGTGATGTTCACATTATCCTGCCAGCAATTGACGATGTTGACTTTATCTGCAAAAAACTGCTGAGCACTCCGCGTGCTTTGGAATGGGAAATCAATCCCCACAATATTTTTATGGTACGACACCACCTTGGAAGAGCCATATACAACGGGCGTACAAAAGTCCAGCATTTTAGGATTCGAAAGGGTTTTCAAGATGATTTCCAGACCAATACCGTTGATGTCGCCTATGGTGATGCCTATTTTTAGTTTTTCCATTTTTTTACAACTGTAATTCCCTTTGTTACAAAACGCAAATGTAACCAAGTTTCGCACAAAGTGTCGCTTTTTTAAGACAAGCAAAGGTCGGATTGTGTTTAAGTGTTTAGGTTTTAATGTGTTACTGTCACTTATTCAACCACCTTTTGAGTGCTGGTCATCGGCAGGGTGCTGCTGCACATCGCACATCGCACATCAACACATCAACACATCAACACATTATATCAAACCCTCATCGGCAAAGCTAAAATAGCCCGATTCGGTGATAATCAGGTGGTCATACACCGTAATGTCCAGTGTTTCACCGGCTTTTTTTAATTTTTTCGTCAGGTCAATATCCTGCTGGCTGGGCTGCCGGGTGCCAGAGGGGTGGTTGTGTACCAAAATGATGCTCGATGCCATGCCTTCAATGGCTTTTCGGAACACGATTTTGGCATCTACCACCGTACCCGCCACGCCACCCAGGCTGATCTGTTCGCGCGACATCACTTTGTTGGCGCGGTTTAAAATTAAAATCCAAAACTCCTCGTGCGGCAGGTCCATCAGCGTAGGCGCAATGGCGTGATAGGCATCGCGGCTGCTGCGTATTTGCGGGCGTTCGCGCACATCAGTGAGTTGGCGGCGGCGACCGAGTTCCAATGCGGCTACAATCGAAATGGATTTGGCTTCGCCCATCCCTTTGAATTTGGTCAATTCTGTAATGGAGCGTTTGCCGAGTTCGTTCAGGTCGTTTTCTACCGATTTTAAAATGCGCTGTGCCAAGCCCACCGCCGTTTCGTCGCGCGAGCCGGAGCCGAGTAGAATGGCGATTAGTTCGGCATCCGAGAGGCTTTGCTTGCCTTTTGCCAGTAGTTTTTCGCGCGGGCGGTCTTCTTCTGCCCAGGCTTTGATGGTGAGGTTTTGAACCGTGTAGTATTCCATGACCGGTGTGTTTTTTGTTTTCTCCTTGTGACGCAGGATTTTGCAAAAAGACACATCCAGCCGGTTTTTTATAATAAAAAGCATTTCCGATGAGTCAGGTTTGTAAAAAACAGGTCTTTTCCTTCCAAAAATTTATCGAACTTTACCGGAATGCCGAATTTTACCTTCCAACGCGCCGAACGCCTCAAAAGTCGCAAAGTGATTGAGCAATTGTTCAAGCAGGGGCAGTCGTTTGCGCACTACCCGCTGCAGCTGGTGTGGACGGTGGTGGAAGAGCGGCAGAGCGATTTTCCGGTGCAATTTGCACTCACCGTTCCTAAAAAAAAGTTTAAAAAAGCCGTCACCCGCAATCGCCTGCGCCGCCTCATCCGCGAAGCCTATCGCTTGAACAAACACCGCCTGTACGCCGCTTTACCACCGAACGAAAAGCAATTGGCACTGTTAGTTATCTACACCGGGCAAGACGTGCCGCCCTTCGCTGAAATCGAAACCGCCATGCAGCAAATGCTCCGCCGTTTTGTAAAAAAAGTGCGAACGGGCAGCGGAAAGTGACGGGGGGCGCTTTTGGGGAGACTGAGGGACTAATACCAGTTTAAAAGTCACAAGTCATAAGTCGCGAGTCCAAAAGCATGGAATGACAAAGGATTATTCGACCTTCTATACGTCTTTACTTTTTTAAAATGGTATAAGAGACCGAGAGACCGAGGGATTTGGAGAGAGAAAGGAAGAGACCTCCGGGATTTTGTAAATCTATGAGATTGAGTATTTGATACAATGTTGCAACAGTGATTTGATATTCTCTTCGGGCTTATGATTTCCCGCAGAACTCCCATCATTCGTAGCGTTCACATTTCTTTGGGAGTTCTGCGAGAGAAAAATCATAAGGTGTTTTTGCTACAGCGCGTTCGTTCTACCCTGCATAATAAATTCGGTAAATCGCATCGGCGTAGTCGTCCGATACCAGCACCGAACCGTCTGGCAACAATTCCAAATCCACCGGGCGACCCCAGGCATCGTCCTCGGCTTCCATCAGCCAGCCTTCGGCAAAGGGTTTGTAACTAATGGCTTTCTGATTATCATCCAAAGTGACCAGCGTGACCCGGTAACCGATTTTTTTGCTGCGATTCCAGGAGCCGTGTTCGGCAATGAGTACCTGATTTTTGTACTGATTCGGAAACTGGCTACCGGTGTAAAATTCCATACCGAGCGCCGCTACGTGCGGACCCAGCACCTGCACCGGGGCGACGTAATCTGCCGTATTTTTACCTTTTCCAAACTCCGGGTCGGGCAGGTTGCCCTGATGAATAAAGGGATAGCCGAAGTGCTGACCGTCTTGGGTAGCGCGGTTGAGTTCGCAGCCGGGTTTATCATCGCCCATCATATCCCGACCGTTGTCAGTAAACCAGAGTTCTTTTGTCTGGGGGTGCCAGGTAAAGCCGACGGTGTTGCGAATACCGTGCTGGACTATTTCCATGCCGGTGCCGTTGGGGTTCAGGCGGGTGATGGAAGCAAAAATATCCTTATCCGATTTGCAAATATTGCAGGGTGCGCCCACCGGCACGTAAAGTTTTCCATCGGGTCCAAAAGCGATGTATTTCCAGCCGTGATGGGTTTCGGTGGGGTATTTATCGTACACGACGGTTGGTTTGCCTGGATTTGCCAGGTTGGCTTCGATGTTGTCAAAACGCAAAATACGATTCACTTCTGCTACGTACAAGGACCCGTCGCGAAACGCCACCCCATTGGGCATTTTCAAACCGGTGATGAGTACAAATTTCTGATCGGCGCGCAGGTCGTTGTTGGTATCGCGCAGAGCGTACACGCTGCCTTCGTCGCGGGTGCCCACGAAGAGCGTTCCATTGGGCGAAAGTGCCATCGAGCGGGCGTTTTTCACGTCTTCGGCGTAGGTGGTGATTTTAAAACCCTGGGGCAATTTGATGCGATCCAGGGGCAGTTTGGAAACAAAACCCGTT
>Ga0224722_1001560_pt1 | contig 12667 bp, 6 predicted proteins | sample Balambano_FR1_Me_FD_161646 | JGI IMG/M metagenome (GOLD analysis project Ga0224722, IMG submission 161646) | Freshwater sediment microbial communities from Lake Towuti, South Sulawesi, Indonesia - Balambano_FR1_MetaG | ecosystem: Environmental > Aquatic > Freshwater > Lake > Sediment | place...
GGTCACCGCTCCAGCCGCCAAAGCCCCAGCCGTTGGCCGGCGTAGCGGTCAGCGTCACCGTTTCGCCGTTGGCATAGATGGTTTTCTGGGGATTGATCGTCACACTCCCGTTCCCGGTCTTGTTGACCGTGAGGCCACGGCCCATTTGGAAGGAGCCGACGATATTCATGTCGCCGTTGACCACCAATGAAAGTGGATTCGTGCCTGTAACCACGCTCCCACTCCAGCCGGCAAAGGCAAAGTCGGGTTGGGGTGTAGCGGTGAGAACCACCACTTCGCCGTCGAAGTAGCTCGGTTTCTGTGGGTTGATCGCCACACTGCCGGGGCCAGCGGCTGTCACATTCACCGTGCGCAGCGTCTTAAAGGTCGCAACGATGTTCTTCGTGGCGGTCATCGTTACCGTAGCCGGATTGGTCAACCCGCTCAGATCACCGCTCCACCCGGCAAAGATCGAACCAGGGCTGGCAGTAGCCAACAGCGAGACGACATCGCCGGGTGCATAGGCCGGGAAATTGGGGTCTTTGCTGACTGCGCCACCGCCGACAATGGTGACATTCAAATTATACTGCACCGTGGGGTAGAAGGTGCCGGTGATCACCGTGTTGCCGGTCACCGTCAAGGTGATCGGCGTTGAGGCGAACTGGCTGGTGCTGACTGCCTGCTGCTGGGCGACACCCCAGTTTACGAGTAGATCCTGATAGGCCGCGTTGATCACCGCGCTGGCCGCTGTAAAGTCGGTGGTATCCATCAAGCCGACGGTGAACCGTTTGGGAGTGGTTGAGAGATAGGTGGTGTTGCCCTCTAGCCCGCGCCCAAAACCGAAGATGGTCATTTTAGGGTAGACATCCGTGTCCGGACGGTAAGAATCAACCGCCGAATCATCGTCGTGGTTGACCAGGAAGATCGAGCGTGCCACATTGTCGCTGTTGTCTACGTCTGGATCGCTGAAATAGACCCACTCTGGGTTGGGCAGGTCGCCGCCAATGTGGTTGTCGAGCGTCAGGCGCAGCCCGTGCGAGAAGGTCACAAAATCAGTTGTTGTCTCCAGTGGACAGGTGGGCGGGCTGGGGCAGGGGGGATTTTCGCCAGCGGGATTTTCGCCACCCGGCGTGCCTTCATACAAGAACCAGTAGTTCTTGGTGGGATCACGTTTCAGCACGGTCATGCGGGCATAGGTCGGGAAGATCTCCCATTGGACTTCCCACTTGCCATCGGGCGTGCTGCTGAGGATCGTCTCCTTGAGCGGCCCGTCGGAAGTCAGCGTAGTCGTCCCGGTGCTGTTGCCGGGGTGGAAGAGACCATTCGGCGGGGGCACCATGTTGGGCATACCCCGAAAGGCCCCACCACCGCTGACCGGCGTCGGATGGTAGCCGAGCCAGTCGTTGCCATCGACATCAAGGAGGCTTGAGAAGCCCGCCCCGACTTTGTGATAGTCATAGGTCGCGTTGCTGGTGGTAAAGCGGAAGCTCTCTTGCCCCTCGTCAGTGACGGTGCTGCGCACCACCAAGTCCGTAAAGATAGGCGGTGTGAAGCTCTTGCCAGTTCGGTCAAAGTAAATCTGATAGGTGCGCAGACCATCCGCCGCGGTATTGCCCTTGAGCAGGATCACCAGCGTGCCTGCGGCGTTGGTGGTCGCGTGATAGTTGGTGGCCTGGTCGAACTGGAACGGTACATCCGTGTCAAGCAGTTGACCGTTGTTGTCCACCTCGACCACCAACAATGAAGCCGGGTCAAAGGTGTTGTTTTGGCCCATGCTGTTGAACAACGCCGTGAAGTTGATCGGCAGATCCGCCGGTTTGTCGATACGGGCGTAGCCATTCGCACCCAACGTGAGCGGAATCCGGTAGCTGCGGCTGCTGACCAGCCAGTTGTCTTGTCCCAGCGCCCAGCCTTGCAGTTGCCAGTTGGCCACTGGGGTTGCTGACAGGGTGACTACTTCGCCATAGGCATACTGCGCCTTCACAGGCGAGATGGCGACCTCGCCGCGGCCAAACGCCACCGGGGTGAGCGTATAGCGGCCCGTCGCAATGCGGAACGAATAACTGTTGCCCGTGGTCATGCAACGATTGCCGTAATCGCAGCCGTCCACGGTCACGGTCACCAGGGCGTTGCGGGGAAAGTTGACGGGTGGCGTGTAGGTCAGCGTATACTCATCGGGCGAGCCGGTGATTTCGGGGGTGACGAGCGCACCGTTGATGCGCAACCGCAGCGTGTTCATATTCACGCCGCGACCGGCATCGGCCACCTTGACGATGACGGTGGTGTTGGAGACGACACCAGTCGCATTTGCTGCCGGTGTGCGCCCGATGATCGTCGGTGGGTTGTTGTCCACTGGCCGGGCGCGCGTTTTGACAATAAAGAGTGGGCCGGGCTTCTCAACAAACTCACCGTACCCAGAGATATGGCTGTAGGTGAGGGTATTGGTGCCGGCCTTGAGGTCATTGGGGTTGATCCTGCGCACTGAGAGACCCCAAATATCTTCTTCGGCGGTAAATGCGCGAAACTTGGTTTTGTTGTTGACCGAGATGAACGGCGTGCGCCAGAAGGAGCCAAGCAGGTAGGCTTCTTGATAGTTGGCGGGGTTAAAGGTGGACGGTAAGTTCATGGTCTTGGTGACTGTGAACGCGCGCGTCCCATCGTTCCACAGAACGAAGTCCACCCAGTTTGTTGTGTAATAGGCGATGGTTGTGCCAGTGCGGGTCAAGTTGAAAGGGGCTGAGATACCGCCGGCTGCCTCGCGTACAACGTTATTCTGATCGACGATGCGGATCTTAAACTTGACATCATTCTGGCTGAGAATGTGTGGCAAGTTCCAGTAGGCCGAATAAGTGCCGGGTTTGGGGGTTACCACCGTGCCGATATGGTCAATCGTACCACCACCGAGTTGTGGGTCTGTGCCCCCGGGGTGAAAGTTGTTGCGGCCGCGGTTGTGCCAGTCGCGATCCAGGGGGCCATTGTCGTTATCGATGTCGTTGTTATCTTCGTCGTAGCCTTGATAGTAGCCGTGAAACTCAACAAATTTGGCGGCTGAGGCTATATTCGCCGTCAGCACCAGTTGGTCATCATCGACCAAGAGGTTGCCACCGGCGTTGGCATTGAAGATGCCATTGTCAGCCCAGATGGTAAGCAACTGACCCTGTGGGGCGACAATCGGGTTGCCCTGTGGGTCAAGCAATGGATTCTGATCGTTGAAATAGATACGAATTGCGATGTCATGAATGTGGTAAAGACCGCCGATCTCCTTAAAGACAATTGTATTTTCGCCCTGGCGGAAGAGGCTTTTCAGCGATGTGACGGAAGCGGGGATGATCACACCATCGGCATCAGTGGCGCGCACGGTATCGGTGATAAAGGGTGTGCGGCTCCAGTTATAGCCAATGGGGTGGGTTTCAAACCAGTAGCTGCTGCCATTGATCTGAAAGGCTGCCGAAGCTTTGTTGAGCACGCGCCGCCGATTGATGGTGACATACTCTGGCTCGTGATTCCGCCAAAGATCCAAGTAGATCTCGATCTTTTGCGCTCCGGCGAAGTTGTCCGGGATCGTAAAGGTTACAGTTTTGTTGCAATTGTTAACCGGCTCCAGGTAAAAAGCGCCACCCGTTGGGTCAGAGGCCACGCAGCCCGGCAGGTAATCGCCATTTGCGTCCTTCGCCAGGCCACCCGTAAATTGGCTGTGCGGAACCCAATACTCCTTATACGTCACTTCGGTGTTGGCATCGTAGATGCCAGCTTGCACTGGAGTAGGCACTATCATGAAGAGCACCCCACTTAGGGCAAGGAACAGCCAGGTCAAAATAGTTCTGACGCGTATTTGCATACTTATTCTACCTTTGTCAACTCGCTCTCTAAATCAGTTGGCGCGCGGTGTACTCAAGGCTGTGTGCGCTGTGATGGTGGTACCAACCCGCTAGATATATTATCGCAGGTTCCTGACGATTCCTTCGCGACGATTGACCTACGCCCATGAGCAATCTTGCTACATTCGGCGTAGATTCTACGACAAATGTTGTAGGCGACTGAGACAACAGGAACAGCCGGGCGATCCCGCTACCTGTCGACCACTCGTCCTCGTCCTCTTACTCAACAACAGAGCAAGAGGACGAGGATGAGGACAAGGACGAGCAATAAGATGAGGACGAGGATGAGGACGGGAGGATTGTTTACTTACTTCCGCCCGGGTGGACTAGTGGGCGGCAAAACCCCAGGGGGAGAGATCCTTTTGAATCAGTTCTTGCAAGTGCTGCACATCATCCCGATAGAGGTCGGTCAACAACTGGCGTACTTCGGGCGACATGGACGGCGTTGGGGCTAGATTGCCGCGGGCAAATTTGGAAAACTGAGTGCGCAAACTTTGGGGAATGTAGGTGCGCAGATAGCGGTAGCGGCGCAGGAAGTTGACCATCTTCTGCCGAGCCTGGCTTTTGGGAACCCCGCCCGTGTTATGTTGGACAGAGACATCGGGCGCAAAGTGCTCATCGACCCCTAGATAGCGGTAGATCTCCTGCATCACCCGAACCCCATTGCGCCGCAGTTCTTCATACATAACGATCTTGATCTGGTCGCGTGGGAAGAGTTCATACCAGATCTTGAGCGAGTTGTAGTAGGACATGGTCTGCAGACGCGCCCGGCTCTCTGCAAAAAAACGATGGGCCGGGCGCGTCTCGACGCCGTTGCGCAGCCCCATCAGGTAGTTAGAGTAGGCTCGGTCCACGGGGTTGCGCAGACTGAAGATCAACTTCACCTGTGGCAGTTCCGCGTGAATCCGTATGGCGACTTTTCGGCTCTCGGCGTAGCCAGGAGATGCTTCCCCGATCGCCAGGGCCTCACCGGCTTCGGCAAAGAGTTGGGTGTAAGTCTCCAATGAACGGACTGGGAAGACTTTTAACGATGCAGCGACATGCTCTGGGTTGTCTGGCTCATACAAGAAAAATTTGGTTTCCTTGATCCTAGTCATGAAGACCTGGGGGTGTTGCTGGAGATATTCATAGATCGACGTAGTCGCCGCTTTTTTGAAGCCCGCGACAATAAAATTGGGACGTGTCATCGCGCATCACCCTTGTTGATTGGGGTCCATTTCTGCTCAAAAGCGGCAATTTCTTGTGGACTATAGAAGTGGCGCATAAACTGGCTGTCATACATCCGCCGTATATACGCTTCAGGCAGGCACAGCTGTGCCATAAACGCCCCATAGACTTCGGCGTACGATTTGTCGCTGGCCTCGTTTTTGCGCACCAACTGGAAATCGGCCAGCCCCATAAACTCGTGGAACGCTGGCTGCGCGGCATGGTTGAGTTGCTCCAACTTCAACAACAGCAGCGCCGTGCGTCCACTACGGTAGATCTGATAGCCTTGCTCCAGGGCGAAGGGTTCCGCAAAGACATCAACCCCAAAGACGCCCTTCATCTCCATATCAAACCAGGTTAATGGCACATCATGCGGATAGTGGTGCAGAAAATGGTCGAGCAAGGCGGTCAAATACCCTGGTGCTTGCCGAGCACATTGTTCGTGCAATGCCAATGGCCACCAGGCATTGTTGTAAAAGAAACCGGAGAGATTGGTCGCAATCGGGTCACGCACCAGGGTGATGACTTTACAGGGGCGATCTTTCCAGGCCCCTGCGCGGAATTGCTGGCCCAGCACACGGCTAGTAGCCAAAAAGCCTTTGGTCTTTGTGGTCAGCGCAGACCAGCCGCCGTGCCCTGCTTCCTCAAGCTGCTCCACAAAGGCGATGCCGGCGTCGCTCAAAAAATGGGTTTGATAAATCGTGGTGTTGCGCAGCGTGGGTTGCGCATAGAGTGAATTGACTACTGTCGTCGAGCCAACTTTGCCCATTTGGTGAACGAAGAGCAACGCTTTGCGCTGCCGATGTTGTGACCAGAAATGGCGATAGGCGCGCGCTGTGTAATAGGTACGTTCGCCCAGTAAATTCATCACGGCACGTTTGCCGATGCCGACTGTGTTCGCCAACATTTGCGATATGCGCTCCATAGTTGAAGGTAGGGCCTGCTCGTTGGGGGTTAACGCGTTTGCGCCAAGCTGGCATTGCGGCTGCGAGCAGACCGTTCTTTGCGTAAGAGGTTATACACAGGCGGTCGCAGATAGAGCCAGTACGCTTTACGGACCGCTCGGCATAGACCAAACGCGGCTTGATCAACGGCGCTATGCGACCATGCGCCCCACTCCGTTGGGAAGGTGTAACCCCAGCGCGCCATGTAAGGGCCAAAGACCCGTTGCGCGCGCGCCCATGTTTCAGGGGTGTAGTAAGACCAAAACTCTTTGTCACGCTCGACGGTTTTATGAATAACTGGCAGAGGACGGACTTCTGGGATCTGCAAGCGTTGCAAAACTTCTGAAAAACCTTGCGCCAGGCTTTCAAAGCGTAGCACATAATCAAAACGGTGATGATCTAATGCGCTCCAGTCATCATAAGGCAAATGGTAGTAACGCAGAAAAAACGTCGGAAAATCGGCCTGTTCATCGACCACCGATTTTGCCTTCTGCCGCTGATACGAGTAGATCAAACGCCGGAATTTATCATCCCGGATGAGAAACGAGAATTTTTTATTCTTGTACTTAAAATAGTAGCTCACGACATTATCGAGCGGGTTGCGAATGCCCGAAAAAACGAAATACTTTTTTTCTTCCGGCGTAGCAACCCGTAGAAAGTCCCGGTATGTGGCATGTTTGAACAGGATTGGGCTACCATCATAATACTGACATAGCTCTTTGCTAATGGCCGTTGTGCCAGTGTGTGGTAGTTCAATAAATAGATAGCGATAGGTATGGCTGACGATCATGCTGTTCTCCCTCTCCTGTGCGAAACCTTCACTCTATTTATCGTCTGATGACCGAAAATCCTTCGATAGAAAAGCCTGGCTTTGCACAAAAGCCAGGCTTTAGGGTACTACCGGTGGTTGCAAGGATTACGGTTGATTCGTAATCACCGGCAAGTAGAGCACACTCTGGCTGCTCACAAAGGTGGCAGTGACAACTGCGCCTAACTCATAGGGAAAGGTGATCGGGTTGTTTTGGCCGGTGATTGCGCCACTCCACCCCGCAAAGCGGAAGCCAGCAGCGGGCTGTGCGTTCAGGGTGATGGCCTCGCCACAGGCAAAGGTCGTCTTGTTGAGGGGATTGGTGATGACAACCTGCCCACCACTGGTCGGCGCGACAGTCAGGCCCAGGGTATTCGGCTTGCCATCCTCATTGGCGATCGGCGCACTGGTGTTGAAGAAGTAATCGACAATCGCCGTGTGGGAGGGGATCGAAGCTGGGTTATTCAAATTGCCGTGGTTGGCCGCAAAGACGCCAATCTTCCGCGGGACAAAGGCTGTAGTCAGTGAAAAGTTGCGGCTGGTGTAGGTGATGTTATCAAAGGACGAAGAGACCGTCCACACATTGCCTTCGCGGCGAACTTTCAGATACATATCTGTACCTGTCGGGCTAATCACATCATCGACCCGTTCAACCGGAATCCCATTCTGGATCGACGCCGCATACAGATGTGCGCTGGTGTCATCATGGAAGAAATCAAAGCGGATAAAATCCTCTTGGTCCGGCTCAATATCCTGCTCGACGATGATGCCCTGCACCTGGAAGCGCCGATTGACACTTGATTCAAATTTGACGACCACCTCAAAATCAATGTTTTGGATCGCCTGCATAATGCGCGGGGCTGGGATGCCGTTGTTATAGACATTATGGCTGACCCCTTGCGGCACAGTGAGTTGCGCACGGGTTCCGGTCAGGGTGAGTGTGCCGTCATCTAGCGGGTTGAGAAATTCCCAGTGTGACCCTAGCGTGCAATTATTGAAATCATCGGAGATGATCGTTGATGTAATGGGTTGAGTGGGGGTCAACGAAAAATTCGCCGTGATCGCCGTGTTTTGGGTGATCTCGAAGATCAACGGGTTGCTCGTGCTGGCGATGTCCCCCGTCCACCGTTCAAAGAACGAACCGGGCGCGCCACTGGCAGCCAGTTGAACCGCTTGCCCGTAGGTATAGAGCGGCTGCTGCGGGGTGGTGCTGACAGATCCCCCGCCGTTCGTAGCAACCGTGAGGGTGGAGCTGATCGTACTCAACGGCCGCACCACGACATCCCCAAAGGTAGCATCGACATGATGGGCTACCAGAACCAGCGAGCCACTGACAGGGCCGCCCGCACGGCCAGGGCCTTGCACATCCCATACAGCTGGTTCTGGCTGCGCAGCCGGCCAAAACTTAAAGCGGTAATACGAGGGCTGGCCTGTTCGGCTCTGGACGCCGAGTTTCATGATATATTGTGTATTAAAACTCAGTTCTTTGCTGGAATTGGTGGCAATGGCCCCACCACCATAACCGCGCACTTCGGTGGTACGCGTATTGTTGCGCCCCCAGCGATACCAGGCAAGCGCGCCCAGCTGTGTTCGCCATCCTGTCGGAACCTGGAGATCTTCAGTCAAAAAGGTATGGCCTTGCCAGTCGGCGATCAGGCCGATACCGGGACCGTTGCTCGGTGCATCAAACCCCGACGGATCGATGCTGCGCACAAACATGGGTACGGTCACCTCATAATCACGCCAACTGCTATCGCCGATCGCCACCAGGCGGTCAAAGTCAAACTGAAGTGGGCGCAGACCGGTGTCGTCGACGGCCCAGAGACCATCGACCACCTGGACCACATCTTGGATGTTCATTCCCTGTGCCCAGTTGATGTTGTACGTCTGCGGCCAGGTTGAAGTGGGGATGTAGGTGATGGTGGCCGTCAGTTGGGCGGTTGCGCTGAGGGCATCGGTGGCCGTAAGCACCACTTGATTTAGCCCACTGATCAGCGCTGTACGGGTAATCACCACATTGAAATCGCCCACCTGCGCCAGCCGTTCATCATCCGGGCCGAGTTTGAGGGGCAGGGCAGCCGCGCCATTCAAAGCATAGGTCAGCGAAAGGGGTAGCGTGCCCGTGACTGTGCCCAGGAGATTGATCTGGGTTTGCGGATGCCCCAGTTGACCAAAGGTCTGATCCGTGCCATACCACAGGGTAATCGCGGGTGCAGTGGGCGTGATTGTTTGGGCACTCGTGACAGAGCGTTCCGGGGTTGTTGCCAACACAAATGGCTGTTCAGCGGGCAGACTTGCCGCTGGCAGTGGCATGGCGGCCTCATTTAGGTCATCCGGCGGGGGTGTTGTATCCTCCCAATATGCATTGGCGCGGGCGAACGGTGCTTGCGCTGGGCGCAGATCACTTGCCGCCAGTGCTGATGATGATTCGGTCTGAAAAACGTCGGTGAGCAGACCCATCACGAGGGTGCTGACGAACGTTAGATGGAGTAAACGTTGGACTAATTGTCTGTTCACGAAAAAAGACTCCTCTTTCTCTCCCGGAGCTGCAATGTTATTGCGCACTCACGACAGGCAGGAACAGCCCTTGTTGGCTTGTTCCTTCCACAAAGTTTGCGGTCACTTGATCGCCGATGTTGTAGGCAAAAGTCACGGGGTTGGCTGTACCGGCAACCGCACCGCTCCACCGATCAAAGCGCCAGCCGCTCGCCGGCGTTGCTGCTACGGTAATTTGCTCACCGCAAGCGAAGTTTGTTTTGCCTAATGGCGCGGTGATGGCTACCGTGCCGCCAGCCTGGGGAGCGGCGGTTAGCGTTAACGTCGAAGGTTTCCCATCTTCGTTCGCAATTGGTGCCGCGGTGTTAAAAAAATAATCAACGACGGCGGTATGCGCTGGGATGGTAAACGCCCCATGATTGGCCGCAAAGAGGCCGACTTTGGTGACGGCAAAGGGCGTTGTCAGCGTAAAATTGCGATTGGTGTAGTTGACGCCATCAAACGAATAGGACTCCGTCCAGAGATTGCCTTCGCGCCGGACTTTTAGATAGAGATCTCCACTAGTCGGGGTAATGATCGTGTCGATCTGCGGAATTGGCGTCCCGTTCTGGATAGCCGCCGCATAGATGCGGGCGTTGTTCCCGTCATGAAAAAAGTCAAAGCGGATAAAGTCTTCGGCATCTGGCGTCACATCCTGGATCACGAGAATGCCCTGGACTTGAAAACGCTCGGTGACCGGAGATGTAAATTTAGCCACAGCTTCAAAGTCCACATCGTTCACGGTCTGCACCAGATGGGGGGCCAAAATCCCATTCTCAAAGACATTGTGGCTGACGCCCGCTGGCACGGTCAACTGGAGCTGCGTGCCATCCAAGACCATCGTCCCATCGCCCTGGGGATTGATAAATTCCCATTGATTGCCCAGCGTGCAACTGTTGAAGTCATCGGATTGCAGAGTCGATGGCACGCCAGGCTGCCGGGGCGAGTACGTATCATCCATCGCAGCTGGCTCGACCACCGCAGCGGTACGCGTGTGGTGCGCTGCCTGGGCAGGGTGGGAGCTCATCGGCCACCCACTCAGCGCCATCAGGCTGAACAGACCCCAGCGCCACACATGCCGGGTAAGATGATTTACAGGCTGACTGCTCACAGCTATCTCTCCTCTTTATTCAGTCACCAGTTCGGCCATGCGTTGGCGTCGTTTGCGCTTGCCGCCTAACGAAGTAAGGCCGACTTGCATCAGCTCGGTAAGCAGTGACCGTTGTAGAACAAAGGTCGTGCCCAGGTAAAGCGTGGCGCCAAGCAGAACCAGCAGGCAGAGCGAGACGAAATTGTGCTCGCTGAGACCAAGCCATTGCACTGTAAAGGGCTTGGCGAGATGGACACCGCTGATCATCAGCACGCTGGCAACCAACGGCGGGAGCAGAGCCAGGCCCGTGGCTCGTGCCGTACCGGGCAGAATGCGATTTACTTGATATACGTTGAAGGCCGCGGCAATGATATGACCAATCACCACGCCCAGTGCAACGCCAGTAATGCCATACGGGAGCAAAAGGAGCACTGCCGGCACCATCACGACCATCAACACAATGCCCGCGTGGAAATTATACTCTGGGTGTCCCACGGCCATAAAGAGCGGTGCTGTATTTGCAGAGATCGGCTTGGTCAGCACCAACAGAGCAAAAACTTCAAAAACGGGCGTGATCGGCAACCATTTTTCGCCAAGCAACACCAGCACCAGTTGTGGGGCAACCACAAAGAAGCCACAACCCAGCGGTACCATCAGCAAGACGACAAAATTGAAGATCTTCAAATAGGCCCGCGATAGACGCTCCGGGTCTTGTTGTAATTGGGCGTAGGAGGGAAAAGCCACGCCATTGACCAAACTTTTGCTCAATGCACCCAGCGTCCCATTGGTGAGACCATAGGCTTTGGTATAGAAACCCAGCGCACTGGCCCCCAGCGTGCGCCCGACCAGCCAGTCATCCCAGTTCTGATGGACAAAGGTCATCAGGCCGCTACCTGTTGAACGAATACCATAGTGCAGCAATTGCCGGATTGCTTGCCAATCGAACGGCGCGGGTTTCAGCCATTCCCAGCCTGGGCAGAGCAGCCACGCCGCAACCGTCTGTATCAACGTGGAGCAGAGCCGCCCATAGACCAAACTCCAAAAACCATAACCTAGATAGGCGAACACAATCGAGATCAGCATGTTGAGGGCTTCTTGGGTGATGTGCAACAAGCTGACTTGGCCGAAATTCAGGTCTTTGCGAAGCAATGATTCGGGGATCGTAATGGCGGCCTCGAGCAGTACCAGCAGCGCCAACCAACGGAGTGGTTCGTATGCCGCATCGTCACCTAAAAAAGCGGCCAACGGTCGAGCGAACATAATGATAAGCACGGTCAGCAGGGCGCCAAAGGCCATCGTGATGACAAACGCTGGGAAGACGACATGACCCCGCTCTTTCTGGGTCTGAATCAGCGCTGGCCCCATGCCTAGATCGACAAAAAGATAGAGCGAGCTTGCCAGCAACATCCCCAACGCCACCACACCGAAGTCATAAGGGTCAAGAAGGCGCGCCAACACGATCGTCCCAATGATGTTGACCGGGCGGACAACCAAACTGGCCATGCCCATGAAGAAACTACCGCGTACGGCCTTTTGTTTCAGATCGCGAATAACCCACCTCCACTATGTTTAGATTCGTTGTACTCGTTTGGGGATGAAGAATCGGCCAGGGCGCACTTTTTTGTCCAGCAGCTCTCCGTAAATTTCGCCCTCATACAACTCGGCCACATCACTCCACAAGATGCCGGTGCGCATCGCCCGGGCCTGCCGTTGGCAATGTTCCAGTAGACCACGATCCTGGACAAAGCGCAACATTGCCGCCGCCCAGTTTTTGGGGTCGTTGGCGACGAGCAGACCATTGGCCCCCGGCTCGACGACATCGCGATTTGGCACAAAATCAGTCGCGATGATCGGGATTCCTACGGCTCGATACTCTAACACCTTCAGCGTCGGATGGTACTGCCAGTCGGCGGGCTGTTCGGGCACATAAGCCAGCGCCACATCATAGCGCAACACTTCGGCCGCCATCTGTGCATAGGGCACGGGTGGCCGGATCTCTACCACGCTACCCAGGTCTAATTGTTCAATCAACTGTTGATAATAGCCTTGTGCCGGGTCTGGCCCAATCAGCACCAAGCGAAATTCCGGGCTGATTGCGCGCATCTGCTGGGCGGCGTAGAGCAGTTGCTCCAGTTGACGCACGCGGCTCAATGTGCCGATGTAGCAAAAGTAGACCGGTTCGCCAGGATCTGGGGTTGGGCGCGTGGCGGCGGGGGGTTGGAGAAAG
>Ga0224722_1001561_pt1 | contig 12665 bp, 8 predicted proteins | sample Balambano_FR1_Me_FD_161646 | JGI IMG/M metagenome (GOLD analysis project Ga0224722, IMG submission 161646) | Freshwater sediment microbial communities from Lake Towuti, South Sulawesi, Indonesia - Balambano_FR1_MetaG | ecosystem: Environmental > Aquatic > Freshwater > Lake > Sediment | place...
AGATTTTATTTACCAATTATTTGATATTGCCATCGAAGCATTACGCGAATATGATGCCTACAAAAAACGGCGCGGCTTGATTGATTACACCGACATGGAAGTGCTGGTGAAACGTTTGTTGGAAAATGAAGCCGTGCAACAAGTTTTAGAGGCAGAATTGGATTTACTCATGGTAGATGAATTTCAGGATACCAGCCCGATACAATTAGAAATTTTTATTAAATTATCAAAACTCGCCAAATACTCCGTCTGGGTAGGCGATCCCAAACAATCCATTTACGGCTTTCGCGGAGCGGAGCCACGTTTGATGCAGGCAATCATAGATTATCATGGCGGTGTAAAGCCGGAAAATATTCAAAAACATTCCTGGCGCTCCCGCGAGGATTTGGTCTTTGCCTCGAATGCCATTTTTACGAAAGCCTTTTCAGAACTTCCCGTTGAACAAGTGGCGTTGGAACCCAACCGATTGAAAAATCAGGAGCCAATTGAATTGCAGGATGCCCTCCAACACTGGCATTTCACCTATGCCGGCGAGGGGCGGCAGCCGGGCAAACCCTGGATGGAAAATGCCGTTGCGCAGAGTTTAAAACAAGTGCTGGAACGCGGCATCCACGTGTTGCCGAAAGGTGAAAAAAATTATCGAACGGCGCAGCCCGGCGATGTAGCGATTCTCTGCCGCTCCAATGCCGAGTGCCTTGCCATTGCGGAAGCCTTGCACCGCGCGGGTTTGCGGGCAGCGATTTCCAGAAGTGGTTTGTTAACCACAGCGGAGGCGAAGCTGGTAATCGCTTGTTTAAAATTTTGTCTGAATCAATATGATTCGCTGTCAATTGCCGAATTATTATTACTGGCAAGTGGCAAAGACATTGAAGAAGTTATTGAAAATCGCCTGGAATATTTGGAGCAAAAAAATGTGCGAAAATTGGTGGAAGCTGGCGCGTACGAGGATGAAGACATATCCTCTTTTCAAAAATCAGAAACAGGTGTAAAGAATTGGGGCGAAGATGATTTTTTTATTAAAAAACTAAAAGAAATTTGTATCCAAACGGCGGACTTGTCGAGTTCTGAAATTTTAAATCTGTTATTAGAAGAATTGGATTTATGTAGAATCATTGCCAGTTGGGGTAATAAAATGCAACGTTTGGACAATGTGGATGTGTTGCGAAAACTGGCTTTGCAATATGAAAATGCTTGTAGTCGAATGCACACGGCGGCTTCGCTCGGTGGTTTCTTACTGTGGCTCAACGATTTAGAAAACAACAAAAATGATCTGCAAGGCTCTGGCGAAGGTGCCAATGCCGTGAATGTAATGACCTATCATAAAAGTAAAGGTTTGGAGTATCCGGTCGTAATTTGCTATGGTTTGGACGGTACGCTGCGCGCTGACGTGTGGGGCATTGACATTGTACCGGAAACCGATGAAGTAGATCTGAATAACGTTTTGGGAAACAGATGGTTGCGTTATTGGGTAAATCCGTACAATGACCAATATCGCGGTACGCCACTTGCAGAGCGCATCGAAACCAGTGATGTAAAAGCTGCCAAAACCACCCAAGCATTACAAGAAGAAGCTCGATTATTATACGTCGGACTCACGCGCGCACGCGACTATTTAGTGATTCCGACTTCGCAAAATCGTACGAAATGGCTCAACCGCGTGTGGCACCGAGGCAACGAAGACCACCCGACGCTCGACCCTGATAGCTACGAATCGCCCTGGAGTTGGCAGGAAAAGTGGCTGGCAAAACAAACCGAAACCTTCCCCTACCCGAAAGATTTTTCAAAATCGAATATTGCCGAAGGCGAGATTCATTATTTGGAAGCGCGTTTTGGAAGAAAAATATTTCCAACCTATCATATTGACCCAGATAAAGAAGGCGCGGCTTCAACGATTTCTACTTCCACGTTCGTACAATACACTTCTGCCTTGCCGCTTGCCGAAGATGCCGATGCCTACCAAGTAGCCAAAATGTTGAAAGCAGCTTTGGTCGCCTTCCACGCCGATTATTCGACCGACGAGCAGGTGAAAATGTTGCAGGATTTTATTACACGATATAATGTGGAAGAATTTGTAAAACTGAATGATCTACACCGCCGTGTGTCGGCTTGGATGGCGCACTTGGAAATGAATGTTGGGATTCAGAACATCTACCGCAAATATCCGATTCGCTATATTGAAAACGGGCGTTTGTTCGAACGATTGCTGGATTTTTTAATTGAAACGGATCGAGGTTTTATTTTGATTCAAAGCAGTGGTTTCGCCGGAGATACGGGCAAATTGCGCAACAAAGCCTTAGAATTGGGCAACTTTTTTCATTTCAGTCGCCAGGCGGTGGAGGCTATTTTCAAAACAAAAAAGGTGCGTACGTTGGTGCATTTTGTGTTGCATGGAGTGATGGTGGAAGTGGGTTGAATGGTTGATGGGTTGAACACGCCGCGTAATAAATCTCATTCATCCGGTATCACCGCATCATTGGCTTTCAACGCTTCCTTTAAAGTGCCGATATTATATTTTGCCCTTAATTCATCTACTTGTTGCAAGTTTTCTACTTTATACAATTCCATTCGGTCTCTTTTTTGGTTATAAACAAACTGTGTACCATAAATTTGCGGCAACTTCCGGTGCATTCGAATTCTATCTACCAAAAGCGGGTAATTACTTTCATATAATTGTCGCTCATCCACCGCTTGTTTAATTAAAGGTAAATATTTTTCCTGCGTTGTTACATCGGCATGTTGAATGACTAAAAAAGCAACTTCCTCCAACTCCATGCCTACCAATTGCCTGCCCGGATAGCCATGCCGAGCAATGATTTTTTCTACTAATACTTTATTCACAGAATCCAAAACCGCTTGTTTTTCCCAGTGTTTTTCATTGCCTTTTATCCAAGGGCTCAAATTTCGCTCTTTCCTTATCTTTTGATCATTTTCGTGCATTACGTTTAAAATATCTATCAGCGTGCTGTCAAAACTCGCATAGACAGAGTCACAAAAATTTTTTACAACTTGCATTTTACGTGGATGGTAAAATCGTCCGGCTATACTTGCAAAAGTAAATTCATCTTTAAAAATGGAATTACATTCTTCAACCGGGTCATCTTGAAGCGCAAGGTGCATATATTTAAAAACAGTATCGGCAGGTGCTTTTAGATGAAAATACGCAATGTAAGTATTGTGAATAGTGTTATGAATGCCAAACCAGAAGTTGCCTTCTTGCTGAGCACCTTTCAAAAGATCAACAAAGTAGTCGTAACGTTCCGCGTTCGCACTGTCCTTTTCAGGAATGTAAAGTGTTGACGCGTGCTGCGCCAATATTTCTATCGGCATCAAAAGGAGCCAAAATACTTTCATAATTGAAATAGGTTGTTTACAAATATAAATAAATTTTAAACAAAAAGTAACATTGTGCAGGCATAAAAAATCCACTTTTGGTATCCTAAATTTGCATTTTAGATGTGACTATTTCTACTTTGCCGCGTCAAACAAGAACTTCAAATCATAAACATCAAACCTTATTTTTTATGGAAAATTGGAATTTGTACGCAACTCAATTTATGGCAATGGTGGTGGAGTACACCCCCAAGTTGCTGTTAGCTATTTTATTATTACTGATCGGCTTGAGCGTGAGCAATCGCCTCTCCGACTGGGCTTCGCGCGTGATGGCGCGTCGCGGCGTGGGCGACGACATTCGCCCGTTTTTGGCTTCCATGCTCAATGTTTTACTGAAAGTGTTGCTCATTTTTAGCGTAGCGGAAATCGTAGGCATCAAAACCACCTCATTTGTGGCAATGCTGGCAGCCGTGGGTTTTGCAGTGGGCTTAGCCTTGCAGGGCAGTCTGAGCAATTTTGCGGCGGGCGTGTTGATTTTAATTTTCAGACCGTATCGCACCGGCGACTTGATTCAAGTGAATGATTTTATTGGAAATGTAATGGAAATCCAAATTCTGAACACGATTATTGCAACACCGGATAACAAAACGGTGATTATTCCGAATGCGGTGCCGATCAGCGGCATTATTACCAATCTTTCCGCACGAAAATACCTGCGCATTGACTTGCAAATCGCGGTGGCATATACCGAAAATTTTGAAAAAGTGCAAGCCATTCTGCTCGACACCTTGCGCACCACCCCGAAAGTGCTGGAAACACCTGCGCCGTTTGTCGGCATCGAAAAATTTGATACACACAATATGATCGTTGCCGTTCGCCCATACGCCACTGTGGAAGATTACTGGGATGTGTATTTTGAAACCCACCGGCGGGTGAAAAAAGCCTTGGGCGAAAACGGTATTCAGATGATGTACTCGCAAGGCGGCGATCTGGCGGCTTTTGCGGAGTAGGTTGGATATTGGATGTTGGATGTTTGGCTCGTTGTGACGTTGACGGATATTGGATATTTGATTTGCAATAGTCTTTAAATTAAAATAAATTTGCACATGGAATACAAAACGTTGCGGGTTTGGAAATTAGCAAAGGATTTAGCGGTAGATATTCATAAAATGACTTTGGAAAAGTTGCCAAAATTTGAGATGTTTGAGGCGGGAAGTCAGATTCGGCGTTCGTCTAAAGGCGTGCGGGCAAATATTGTAGAAGGTTACGGACGACGGCAGTACAAAGCAGATTATGTCAAATTCATTATTTACGCGCTTTCCTCCAATAATAAAACCTAAGACCATTTAGAAACCCTATATGAAACCGCTTCGCTGAAGGACGAACACTTGTACAAAAATTTACACGACCGATTGAATCTGCTTGAAAAAAACTCAACACCTTTCTGCAAGCCATTCAATCTAAACACCAAAACTCAAAATCCGTCAACATCATAACATCCAATATCTAACATCCAACATCCAATGACCAACCCATTCCACCTCGCATTTCCAGTGAAAGACTTAGCCGCTACCCGCGATTTTTACGAAAATCTGCTTGGCTGCAAAGTGGGGCGCACCGCCGAACGCTGGATTGATTTTGATTTTTGGGGGCACCAACTGTCGGCGCATCTCACGGAAAGTGAAATCCAGGAGCCACCCGCCAATCCGGTGGACGGCAAGCAGGTACCCATCAAGCACTTCGGCGCGATTTTGCACATGGACGAATGGGAAGCCCTGGCGGAGAAGCTCAAAGCCCACGGCATTGATTTTATCATCGAACCGTACGTCCGTTTCAAAGGCGAGGTCGGCGAGCAAGCCACCATGTTTTTTTTCGACCCGAATGGCAATGCGCTGGAGTTCAAGGCTTTTAAAGATTTTGAACAAATATTTGCAGCTTGAATTTTATTTTTAACATATTTGTTAAACCGCTTTATCATTACTAAAGTGGTTTTAATCAACTTTTAACACTTTTTACAACTGCTTCTTTGCATAAAAAAGGGAAATTGCAGGGTATGAAAATTCAAACCATGCGATTACTTGTATTGTGTTTTTTGTCTTTTGTTATAGAATGCCAAACCATCGCCCAGGTTTGCAAAGGCTCGGTAGGCGATAATATTTTTCCCGACGGAGATTTCGGTTCCGGTGCTGCTAATATTTTCCCGACCGATCCGGGCATCGCTGCCGGGTATCGCTACGCTTTTTCCGCACCACCGAACGACGGGTCGTACACCATCACCAACAATACAACGCCCTGGGGCGGTTTTGCAGCCATTGATTGGATTGACATCAAAGACAACAGCAGCGACCCCAACGGCTATATGATGGTGGTGAACGCCAGCTTTGAACCCGGTTTGTTTTACGAACGCACCGTGCCTGTGTGTGGCAATACGAATTACGAATTTTCGGCAGATGTCATTTCGATGAACGACCCGCGTTTGGGTGCTTCCAGATTCATCGCTCCCAACATTTCTTTCCTTATCAATGGCACAGTAGCCCGAAATACCGGCGATGTACCCATTGACGCACGCTGGCACACTTACGGTTTTACCTTCAACACACCGCCTGACGCCACCGAAATTAAACTTTCTTTGCGCAACAACGCCCCCGGCGGCTTTGGCAATGACCTGGCATTGGACAACGTCACCTTCCGACCTTGCGGACCAACGATTGCCATCATTGATTCAATTGAAATTTGCAGTGTACGACCCACTACAATCAACTCAACCCTCACAGGCGAAGCCTTTGCCAATCCCGTTTTTCAGTGGCAAGTGAGTACCGATCAAGGCAATACCTGGACGGATATTCCGAATGCAACCGCTCGCACGATTCAAATTCCGACACCCGCCGACGGGCAGTTCTACCGTTTAGCCGTTGCCAGCTCGCCGTTCACCATCACGCAACCCACCTGCCGCATTGTGTCGAATGTAGCGCGGGTAAGCATCCAACCCCTGCGCGATACGTTTGACCGCGTCGTTTGTAAAGGAGACACGCTCGTTATTGCCAATCAGAAATTTTTTCAAAACGGCACGACGAATATTCCGTCGGTGACCACAGCGGGTTGTGATAGTATTGCAACCATCAACATCAAAATGGAAGATTTATCCGATTTTAAAATCGAAGGCGATTCTATCCTTTGCAAAGATACGGCAGACACGCTGCGAGCGGAGCGGTTTGCGCAATACAATTGGTCAACGGGTGCGACTTCGCCGACCTTGCGCATCACCACCGCCGGAGTGTACGCCGTGACGGTCACTTCCGTGAACAATTGCGTGGGAAAAGATACAATTCAAACGACATCGTCGGAAGTTAGCGATTTTACGATCCAAACCACGCCGCCGCTGTGCTCGGATGGCAAGGATGGTCGGATCGAAATTCTAACTGTCACCGGCGATTCGCCGCCGTTTTCCTATGCGGTGAATGGAAATTCTTTTCAGAATATTTCAAGATTGGACAGTTTGTCGGTAGGAAATTACACCCTTATTACACAAAATGTAAATGGTTGTAAAATTCAAAAAAATGTGCTTATCACTGCGCCGCCCGTACTCACGGTGGAACTCGGCGGAGACACTACACTGGAATTGGGCGACAGCATCCGCCTGAATGCCATTGCCAATATGCCCGTTGCGACCTATACCTGGCAGCCATTGGAGCGTTTATCCTGTATGGATTGTGAAGCACCATTTATAATGCCTTTACAAAAAACGAATGTCAAGCTGTTGATTACAAACGCTTTAGGTTGTAAAGCCGCCGATTCTATAAAGATTTTCGTACAAAACCTTGAACGTATTTATGCTCCCAATGCCTTCTCGCCCAACGACGACGGCATCAACGATGTGTTTCAACTCTTCACCGGCAAAGGCGTGGAAAAAGTATTACAACTTCATATTTTCGACCGCTGGGGCAATCAATTGTTTACGGGGAGGGATGAAAAAAATAGCCGCTGGGATGGTCGTTTCAATGGAAAACCGGCATCGCCGGGGGTGTATGTGTGGACGGGCTTGGTACAATTTATTGACCAATCCGGCAAATGGTACAAAGGAGAAGTGACGCTCATTAGATAACCTTTTCTAAATCATCACCTGACAATGCAACATCTGTCTGGTTTTTATCATTTTGCTTAAACAAAAAATACGCTCCCACACCCAACGCCGTCAGTGCCAGCCCTGCCCAGGCTTGCTCTGGTCGTTCGATTAAAGTATTAATCACAAACGCTGCCGAAATGCCCACAAAAATTGCGGGTACGAGCGGATATGCCCAGGTTTTGTAAGGTCTTACTGCTTCTTTGCGCTTGACGCGAAACACAAAAATTGCCACACCTGCCAGGGTCATAAATGCAATGTCCATAAAAGTTACATAAGTAATCAAATTACTAAATGTACCCCAGAAAAGTAGTAATAAAATCGCCCAGACTGCCTGCCCCAGCATAGCGTACACAGGCGTGCGGAAGCGCGGGTGCACATAAGCGAGTTGTTTAAAGAAAATACCGTCTTGCGCCATTGCAAAATAAATGCGCGGGGCACTCATGGTATAAATAGCAATAGTGCCAAACACGGAAATGCTAATGGCAACCGCCACAAATTGCCCGCCAAAGACAAAAACCGAACCCACCGCCGTGCCTGCCAGGGTATTGGTAGCAATAATTTCCGGCAAGGTCAATAACAGCATATACGCCAGGTTCATCAGTACGTAAACTATGGTTACGATCAAGGTTCCGAGCATCATGGCACGCGGCACGGTTTTCTGCGCATTGATGGCTTCGCCCGCCAGGTACGACGCATGGTGCCAGCCGCCAAACGACCACAACACCCCGATCAAGCCTACAAGCAGGGCACTTGCCAGGTTGGTCGGAATGTTTTGTGCCAGAGATAGTTGTAAATCTACTTTTGTCGGATTATAATACAAAATTCCAATTATAATAATACAGATAATTGCTAATAATTTCAAACCGGTAAAAATATTAATCAGCCACTGACTCACATTCACCCCGATGATATTGATACCGGTCAAACCCGCGATGACTGTTATTGCTAAAATCAGCTTCCCATTCGCGTCAAGCGGCACAAAATAGGTCAGATACTCTGCCATGGCAATACCCAGTGCCGCCAACGCTCCGGTGTTGATCACCAGCAAAATCACCCAACCGTACAAAAAACCCGCCAGGTCGCCATACGCCTCTTTCAAAAACACATACACGCCACCTGATCTGGGAAACAAACCACCCAATTCCGCCAGCGTGAGTGCCCCGGTAAACGCAATCACCCCGCCAATCGCCCACACCAACAGCACCCAACCTGCGTGCGGCACCGCCTCCACCACCTCGCTGGGCGAAATAAAAATACCGGAACCAATGCTGGAACCCACGGCTACCATCGTCAAGCCGTAAAGGGTGAGTTTTTTGCGTAGTTCTGCCATGGTTTCAATATGCTGATTTGCCAATGTGCTGATAAACAAAGTTGGGAAATTAAGTAATTTGTATCAAAAGTGTTTGAAATAATTTTTCTCTTTTTACTAAAACAAAACGGGTCAGGTTTTTGCAAACCTGACCCGTCTTATTATCTCTGCAAACTGCAAACTGTCCACTGCCTACTTGTTACCCCCGTTGCCCTTCTTCGTTGAGTCGGGTGGCGTAGGCGGCGTACCGCCGTTGAGTTTGGTCATAATATCAATCAATTCGGCATTCTGCGAATCCAATTCATAAGCCTTTGTAAAGTTTGCTTTGGCTTCGGCTTCATTATTGGTTATTTGCACATTATAATAGCCCAAATAGCGATACGCCTCTATGAGCGACTTTTTGTTCTTTTCCACATCTGCTAAGCTCAGTTCAATCACTTTTTGATAGAGCGGCACGGCAGTACCGGCTTTCATGGTGGAGTCAATCTGCTCGTTGGCTCTTGCCCGCATCAGAAAACCCGTTATGTAATTGGGAGCCAGTTCATTCAATTTTGCAAAAGTAGAATCAGCCGCCGGGTATTTTTTCTGGTTGTACTGGCTCAATCCGAGATAGTAATAATCCTGTGAAGTAGGCTTGCCCGCGCTGATTTTACTCAAATAAGTAATTTCAGCATTCAGATAGTCTTTTTTATCAAGATATGCTTTTGCCAATTCAGCCCGGTACTCCGTCCGATTTGGGAAAGCACTTTCCAACTCCGCAATTTTACCCTGTGCCGCCGCAAAATCCCCTACTTTCAGTGCCGATTTGATAAAATAGTCGTAGTCAATTTCATAAATTTTCCGACCGGTGCTGTTGGCAAAGAACTGCTGCATAGCAGCAAACGCCTTATCAAATTGTCCTTTTTCAAAATAAGCCGCACCCAGACAACGGAAAGCCGTGTAGCTGTTCGGTTTTTTTGTAAGGATAAATTCGCCTTCCTCAATGGCGCGGTCGTACTGACGGGCTTGGAACGTCAGGTAGCGCAGCAAACGCTCACGCGATTCGATGTCATCCTTTACCAGTTTAGTATAGCGTTCCAGCGTCGGGATGATTTGCGAGTATTTTTTGGAAAAATAATATACATCCGTCAGTTCGCGCAAAGCAGGTGCGTAGTTCGGATCCACTGCCAACCCTTCCAGCAAAGACTGCTCAGCTTGGTCGTAAATTTTGGCTTCTTTCCACTGCACCCCGCGCTTGAGGTAGTTTTCCGGGTCTTGTTTGTTTTTACCCGATGCAATTTCGTATTGGCTGATCCCCTTGCCGATATCGCCTTTTTTGATGTACGCATCGCCCAGCGTGGTATAGTAGCTGCTGCTGTTGTTGTTGAGCGAAATGGCTTTTTCGATGTTTTGAATTGCCATATCTACATTACCCTGCGGGCTTTCCAGGTAGGCTTTGCCCAATTCGTAATAAATACGGGCATCGCGCTCACGGGCAATTTTCTTGGCATTGTCAAAGTTTTTCTGCGCCTCGACTGGGTTTTTGGCATCCAGTGCCAATTTGCCCAAACCTACATACGGCAGACCCGCTTTCGCATCGGTACGCACACCCTTGCCATAGTAATAAAAGGCAGAATCAGGGTTTTCATTTTGATAAAACGTTTCTCCCAGATAAAAATAAGGCTCCGCTGCTTTCGGATATTTTGTAGCAATATCGAACAGCATTTTACGGGCACCCTCATAATCTTCTTTCTTCATCAGGGTAATCGCCGGATCGTAATTCTGTGCAAATGCAAACTGTGCAATGAACAGGGTAGCGACCAGATTGCAATAAACTATCATTTTCTTTAGCATGGTCAAACAGATTTAAATGAATTTTAAAATTGTTTGTTATCAACTCAAATCATCAGGTTTCTGATCTTTAAATTGCCAAAAGCATTCCTTTCCAAAGATCATTTGACCTAATAATCAAAAACGCAAAATTATAGTTCTGTAATTTCCTGTTTTAATAAAATATTAGCATATCGGCAAATCAGCGCACTGGCACATTAATCAATTACTCCGAACCACCCGCTCCGGCAGCGTCGCCGACAAAATGCCCGATTTCAACATCAGCAACTGCCCTTTCGGACTGGCAACATAGGTGGCAAAACCCGATACCAGCCCCGCTTTTCCTTCACAATTGATAATTTGCAATCGCCGAAACAGCGGATAATTTCCTTCGGAAATATTCACCTGATCGGGTTTGAAATATCGCTCGCCTTTGTAATCTTTGGGCTGCAGATACACAATCGTCATTTGTCGTTCCAGTTGCGCCCGTTCGCTATCGGTCAGATCGCTGATCCAACTCATGCCCACTACCCCGATTGCCGAGCGATTTTTGGCAACATACGCCAGCACTTCGCTATTGGTTTGCTGTGCATACGCATTTGGCGGCAATTTTTGCAAATCGAATAAGCGTATAATAGTAGTAACGGTACTCGACCCTTCATTGTCGAACACAATGGCAATTTTCTCTGCTTTATTTTTTGCATCCAGGGCATTCCACGTAGAAAGCTCGCCTTGAAAAATGGCTTGCAATTCCGCAAATTTCAATAAACTGTCGGGATTATTGCGATTCACCAGCAACACAATAGCATCGGCACCAATCGGGGTGTAACGCGGCACAATATCTTTAGCATCAAAATGCGCCTGCTCCTGCCTGGTCAGTTCCCGTGCCGCCACGATTGCCGGCACACTATCTTTTAACAGGGTTTGAAAGATTTCCGCTTCCGCACCGTACTGACAGCTCACATGGGCTTGGTCATAAATGCGTTCAAAAGCGTTAATTTGCGCTTGTATCACCGGTTGCAGCGTGGCATCGGCAGCGATGCTGACACTGCCGGAAGTGGGAGTATCTTCGACCGCTTCTACTTTTTTCTTACAACTCACTCCTATCACAAGCAGCGATATTATGAATAGCCGTTTGCTCACCTTACACCATTTTAATTCCATCACAATTCACCATTCACATTTGACCATACATCGCATCACACGTTGCGTTCTTCCTTTACCTTTTCCTGATAGGTCTGAATTGCCCGATACGCCCGAAACGCCCCGTATGCCAGACACAAAACCCCAAACGCCACCTTGAGTTCTGTGGGATAGCCTTGCCAGTAGCGTTGATACAGCAGCACGATGGCACCCATCGTGAGGTACAGTGCAGCGACACTGCCATACAACACCAAACCGGCGAGTGCTCCGGTGCGGTGCCGGTCAAAACGAGATAACGGTTGATTGCGCACGAAGATAGACTATAAGGAAAGACCGCAGATGTTTTGTACAACAAAACCCCTGCGGTCATAACACATTATTGCTTAAGTACAACATCCAAAGTTTACTGCAGCTTGAAGGCAACCGGCAGTGTAAACCACACCTTCACGGCGCGCCCGCGCTGTCTGCCCGGCTTCCATTTGCCCGACATGGTTTGCACCACGCGCAGGGCTTCCTGGTCACAACCTCCACCGATACCACGTAGCACTTTTGCCTGCGACACGTCTCCTTTTTCATCTACCACAAACTGCACTACCACTTTCCCTTCAATGCCGTTTTCACGGGCAATTGCCGGGTATTTGATGTTTTCGCCCAGGTATTTGAGCAGGGCGGACAAGCCACCTTCAAATTCCGGTTGTTGTTCTACGATGCGGAAGATTTCCGGTTCCGGTTCCGGCTCCGGCTCCACAATAGCGGGTGGCGCTTCTTCAGGCGCGTCAATTACACCTTCGCTTTGCCCTTCCTTCGCCCCTTCCTGGGTTTTGTTGCTGATGTCCAATTCCTGCAACACTTCTACCGGGGGGGGCGGTTCTTCTTCCGTCACTTCTTCGTCTTTCTTCGGCTCCGGCACCACGTAGCGAATCGTTGCCTTCATAGGCGGCGGCTCCACGG
>Ga0224722_1001562_pt1 | contig 12661 bp, 9 predicted proteins | sample Balambano_FR1_Me_FD_161646 | JGI IMG/M metagenome (GOLD analysis project Ga0224722, IMG submission 161646) | Freshwater sediment microbial communities from Lake Towuti, South Sulawesi, Indonesia - Balambano_FR1_MetaG | ecosystem: Environmental > Aquatic > Freshwater > Lake > Sediment | place...
CCGATTCCAGCACCGCTTGGATGTGGTGGGCTTCGTTGAAGGTGGTGAGGATGATGGAAAGTGGTTGCAAGTTATTTTTTTATTTGAGGTTGGGAGGTTCTGATTGCTTCATGTTACAAAGGTTAAAATCCTTGCACTTGTCACAGCCCATATCACTTTAATTGGAACGCGAACGACGCGGATTTTACGGATGAACGCGGTTTTGGTTTGTAACCAAACTTTTGTTACAAAGTTCTTAATCTTCCTATTTTCCTATCCTCCCATCCTCCATCAAATGCCGGATTCCCAGCACCGCAAACATCCCATAAATCGCTGTACCCAGTTGCGTTTCCAAGGTTTGTTCTACCACAAACGACACAATCAACATGATATGGAAACTGCCGATGAGTAAATGTTGCCAAGATTTTTGATACAACAACGGTAAAAACGTTGTAAAACTAAAAATCAACAATCCGACGAAACCCGTGGCGGCGTAAAACAGCACGTATTGGCTTTGCGGCATATAGAGTTGTTGTAATAATTCCGGGTAGTGTTGTTGTAAATAAAGGCGGGTTTCGTCTTTGATGTCGCCGAAGCCCACGCCCAACACCGGGTGCGCGTTTCCAATAGCAAGGCCCGCCTCGATGGTTGCGAGCCGGTAGGAATCAGACAAATCCGCCAGGCGTTCGCGGCGTTCAAACTGGCTCCAACTCCAGCGGGTATAAGCGATTTTATTCCACAACGTTGGAGTAAAACGAATTGCCAGGGTACTACCGATGATTAAAAAACCGGCTACACCCATTCCCAATACATACCGTTTGCTTTTTACCATCCATAAAATCATTATATAAACACTCGCTGCATAAAACGAAACCAGCCCGCTGCGCACCGCCAGAATATGCAGGTAAACGAGTAAAAAGACGGTCGCCGCAAGCAAGAGCCAGCGTTCTATTGAAAATCTGAATTGAAATTTTTCTAAAAATAACCATACTCCAACCACAATGGCATACGCCACCAGCAGGCTGAACCGCACGTGCATCACCGGCGTGAAAAGGACTTGTCCGAGTTTGTAGGCTTCGTGGGTGGCTTCCACGTTGAGCAAATACAAGCCCAGCGAGTAGCCGCACACGCCCACCATTAGCCAGAAAAAAAAGGCAAGAATCGGGTAATACACTTTTTTGTCAAAAAATGGAAGGGCGACAACCGCAAACGGAAGCAGTAGAAACGGCAGTTTCATACGTACCCGGTTGACCCACCAATCTACATTTTCTGACCATAAACCGCTGATTAAGACGATAAAAAAAACCAGCGTCAAGCCTACGAGTGCGCGGTTTTGCACGAAAGTGCGGAAATTGTTTGCAATATTTCGATTGAACACGGCATTCGCCGTGAGTGCCATCATGCCGATGCTCATGGCGGCTTCGGAGAAGAGCATTCCAACCAAGATGCTCAGGATACTGAAGATGCCGAAGGTTTGGTGGTTCAAAAGGGTAACGTTCAAAGGTTCAAGGTTTTCCCGCAGATCTTGCAGATTCCGCAGATTTTTCTCGCAAAGACGCAAAGGCTCAAAGTTTTCTCCCACTGGCACTTAGTCACTTATTCGCTCGGTCACTTTTTCACTCGGTCACTCTTCCGTACGCCACAAACCAGTGATTCGCCAGGCTCTCCTTGTTGTACCGCATCGGGGCTTGGGTTTCCCAGTCAATGACTTTGCCGCCGGCTTCTTCCAGTATGAGTTGCGCCGGGCAGGTGTCCCACTCGTTGGTGGTACCCATGCGCGGGTAGAGGTGCGCCTCGCCTTTGGCAAGAATCAAAAACTTGATGGCACTGCCGATTTCTAACAGATGGGGTTGTTGCAAGGTGTCAATAAACGCTTGGGTTTCGGCGTTGAGGTGGGAGCGGGAACAGACGACATTTAAACCAGGATCAGCCAGTTTGAATGGCGCAGCTTGCAATTTGGTCTGTTCGCCCCGGCGTTCAAGGTAGGCACCCGCACCCCGCATCGCCCAGTAGAGCTCATCGGTGAGCGGCACATACACCACCCCAAGGATCGGTTGGTCTTTTGCAACTAAGGCGATGTTGACGGTAAATTCGCCGTTGTGTTTTAAAAACTCCTTGGTGCCGTCGAGCGGGTCCACCAGCCAGTAATGCTCGTATTGGTAACGCTCGGCGTAGGGTACTTCTTTCATCTCCTCTGAAATAATCGGAAATTTCGTTTCCAATTGTACCAGTCCGCTGGTGATGATGTCATTGGCGGCTTTATCGGCGAGGGTCAGCGGGGAGTCATCGGGTTTGCGTTCTACGGGCATTTCATGCACATTGGCATAGACACTGAGGATCGCCGCACCGGCGCGCCGGGCAATGAGGGCAATATCGCCCACGAGTTTGGTTTTGTTCATTGGTTAGGTTTTGTTTGAGGGGATTGGTTTAAAAAATCAGAATCCGAACTGTCGGAGTAATGCTTTTTGCCGTTGGCTAATATTAAAGGCTTCCCGATAGGAATGCCGTGCCAGGGATGCGACTTGTAGCGCAAACCGATCATCTTCCAAAGTTTGTGAAAGGATGCTGCACTCATCTTTGGGGTCGAAAGGTTGACTGGTTGAAGGGTTGACTTTGCCTGCTGCAAAGGTAGCACAAAGCCAACACAAGCTGGTAATAAGCCATCATAAACTATTTGTCGCAATGTTTTTTCGCCAACAGGGCAGGAATTGCTTTAGTTTAATTGGAAAGCTAAATTTGAGTAGTCAAGCATATTTTTCGCGCAAAGCCACAAAGACGTAAAGTTTTCTTTTTAATTGACAATCAATAAATTATGCGCTTACGTATTCTTTTAAAACTATTATTTTCCTTAACTTTTTAATTATCAACAACTTATAGACGCTCGACTATTGACTTGAAACTGTTTGACTACTTAATCCCAAGTGCAATTACTTTACGTATATAAATTAAATTTAACGTCAAGAATTTGTTCATAACCGGATTTGACCTTTCTACCGATATTTCGTTCTGATGGCGCGATTGGATGCAAAAATTCGGGAAGAGTCCGATTGTTTGTCAAACCGATGAAAGGTTATACTTTTTGTTTTGAACAACGCTGATGATTATATTTTACTTTCTTGTATTGAATCAATTTGTAAAACATAAATCGTTATAAAAAATTTGTTTCCAGATTAGAAAAAATATACATTTGTAAAAAATTGCAATCAACTTATTCGGTATTCTAAACACACAAAAACAAATTTATGCGCAAGATTTTACACACTTTAGTGTTCTCAGCACTATTGCAGGGGGTAGCGGCACAGCCCGATTACAGTATTTATTTGCAGTCGGGTACATTACCAACTTCCGAAGGACTGCCTGCCGACAGCCTCCCCAACCACACTTTAGCGGCTTCACAATTTGGCGCACACTACTACCTGGTTTTACAGTTCACCGACCTCCCTACGCCTGCCCGATTGAACGAATTAACCGACCTGGGTGTTGGCTTGTACGGTTATCTGCCCAACTACGCCTACATTGCCCGCGTACCGCTGCAAGTGGAATGGCACAAAATACAGGCGCGCCGCATCCTTCCTTTACAAGCCCGGCACAAGCTCTCCAAAGCCCTGGCAGATAGCAATTATTCTCCGCAAGCGATCCCTGACACGAATATCACCGTACAAATGTATCCGTTTCCGGAAATTTCGTTGATGACTTTGTTGGAAAGTTTACAACAAAAGGGATTCGATGCAAAGGTTCGCGGAGCGGGCGTTTTGGTCACAATCGCTACTAGTCGGTTGCTCGATCTGGCACAGCATCCGGCGGTGTTGTATGTGGAGGCGCAGGAAGCGGCTCCCAAAGCCGAGGGCTGGGTAGGCAGAGCCGCGCAACGCGTGAATCTGGTGAGTGCCGGAGCGGGTTTGGGCTTAGATGGGAGCGGGGTGGCACTGGCAATTGGCGACGACGGCAGCGTGGCGCACGAAGATTTTCGGGGGCGACTGACCGATTTTAACACCTCCGACGACGGCAACCACGGGGATATGACGGCTGGGCTGGCAATAGGCAGCGGGAATTTGAATCCCCTGGGCATGGGCATGGCACCCGGTGCGCATTTGTATTTGTACCCCATTGACAATTATCCGCATCTGGAAAATGCCGTAATGAATCTGCAACAGCGCAACGTGGTGCTGACTTCCACCTCTTACGGCGAAGGTTGTAGCGGCGTTTACACCTCCGGTGCCCAGCAAATGGATGCGCAATTGTACCATCACAACGCGCTCTTGCACTTTTTCTCGGCGGGCAACAGCGGCGAAGAAATATGTGGCATTTACAGCTCAATTGTGGCACCCGACGGCGGGCGGTTCGGCACGATCACCGGCGGGCGCAAAGTGGCAAAAAATACCATTGCCGTTGGAAATACAACTTATGACGATCAATTGCTGACTTCAAGCAGTCGCGGACCCACAGCAGACGGGCGGCTCAAACCCGACCTCTGCGCCCACGGGCAGGGCAATCTTTCCACCGACGCAGCCAATGGCTATCGCTCCGGGGGTGGCACATCGGCGGCGGCACCGAGTCTGGCTGGAACGACGGCATTGTTGTATCAGGCTTATCGCGAACGAAACAGCGGCGCGAACCCCAACTCGGCACTTATCAAAGCAGCCCTGCTCAATACGGCGGATGACCTGGGCAACCCCGGACCGGATTACCGCACGGGCTTCGGGCGGGTACACGCCAGCCGGGCATTGGAGGTGTTGCAAAATAATTGGTACACCTCCTCAACCGTCACAAATGGCGCAACGCAAACCCATGCGATTCAGATTCCGGCAGGAACGCAGCAACTGCGCGTGCTGCTCTACTGGCACGACCCCGAAGCACTGCCCAACGCCGCCAAAGCACTGGTGAATGACCTGGATTTAATCTTGAAAACTCCAACCGGCGACACTTACCTGCCCTGGGTGTTGAGTACAACGGCGCATTCCGACAGTTTGAACAGCCCAGCCTACCGCGGTGTGGATCGGTTGAATAATGTGGAACAAATCACGCTGGAAACGCCGCCAACCGGTAATTACACCATCACCATTCGCGGCAATTTTGTTCCTAAAGGACCTCAACCCTACGTACTGGTTTATTTTTTTGTAAAAGAAGAATTGCGACTGACGTATCCCAACGGCGGCGAGGGGTTTGTACCCGAAGAAACCGAAACGATCCGCTGGGATGCAGTGGGAAATGTCGGCACTTTTTCGTTAGAATATTCTACAAACGAAGGAGCCGATTGGCAAACCATCGCTACCAACATCGCCAGACACCTGCGGCATTTTGACTGGAAAATTCCCAAAATTACAGCCACGAAGGCTTTAATTCGAGTCAGTCGCAACGGCAAGCGGGCGGTATCGGCGCAGGCGTTCAGTATTTTAGAATTGCCTGATTTTCAAGTAGTACACGTCTCTCCGAATGCAGCGGCACTGCGCTGGCGCAAAGTACCGGGTGCGACGAGCTACGAGGTGTACGCTTTGGGCGGCAAATACATGGAGGTGACCGGCGCCACGGCGGATACCAGTTTTCAACTGCCGATGTCGGCTGGGCATACCGGTTGGTACAGCGTGCGGGCGCGGCACACCAACGGCGCGGCAGGGCGGCGAGCCATTGCGCAGCACTACACCCACCGGTCGTGCGAAGCCAAAGTGACGTTGAAGCTACAATTTGACCTGTATCCCGGCGAAACGTTCTGGGATGTGAAAGACGCGACGGGCAAAGTGTGGGCAGCGGGCGGACCGTACAACGGCTATGCGGTGAGTTCGAGCACCAGGGTTGAAATTTGCCTGCCGTATGGTTGTTATAATCTAAATCTGTACGATTCGTACAATGATGGAATGTGTTGCAATCATGGCGCGGGTGGGTATCAGTTGTTGGATGCCAACAGCGTGGTTCTTGCCTCCGGCGGAGCATTTGGAAATATCAAAACCCACGCTTTTTGTGTGCCATCGGATGCGCTTGCCCATTTAAACCTGGAGGTAACGTTGCAAAAAAACGTCTCCTGTGCAGGCAGGCAGGACGGGGCGATTACGGTGGCGGCTTCCGGCGGCAGCGGCAATTACATCTATCGTTGGAATACAGGTGCAAACGGTGCAGGTTTAACCGGGTTGGTAGCAGGCACTTACTCCGTGACCGTTTCGGATGGGGTGCAGCAAATTGTTAAAAATGCAACCATTACCCAGCCTGCTCCTTTACAGGTGCAATTGCTGCCTCAACAGCATACCTGTTCTACAGAACACAATGCTTCCATCACAGCAAATGTGCAGGGCGGCACCCCGCCGTACCGGTACTTGTGGAGTAACGGCAGTACTCAAAACGCCCTTCATGGTTTGAACACAGGAAATTATCAACTGACGGTGACCGACCACAACGGCTGCCGGCAAACCGGAGCGACAAATCTGACTGCGCCCACTCCGCTGGTGCTTTCGCTGACGGCAACCCAGGCTTTTGGTACCAATAATGGTGCTATCAACCTGACGGTGAGCGGCGGCACGCCCGGCTATCGCTATCGGTGGTCGAACGGAGCAACCACAGAGAATTTGCAAAATCTCGGTCCAGGCACCTACACCGTCACCGTAACGGATGCTGACAATTGTACGGCAAGCACTTCACAACAAATTGAATTTCAGAGCTTTACAAATTGCCCGTCGCGAGGTAGCAACACCCAGTTTGAGTGGATTCAGCAGGTGCAATTGGGAACTTTGGTTCATAACAGCGGCAACGACGGCGGTTACGGTAATTTCAGCCATTTGAGTTCGACCGTACAACGCGGTAGTTTTCAATCGTTTACACTTTCACCGGGATATCGCACCAGCGCGTTCAGCGAGTATTGGCGGGTATGGATTGATTTTAACCGCGATGGCGATTTTACAGATGCAGGCGAAATGGTACTGGTAGCAGACGGTACAACAGGCGACGTGAGTGGGAGTTTGTACATTCCAAATCAGGTTCCGACCGGCATCACTAAAATGCGCGTCAGTATGCGGTACGGCTCTGCAAATGAATCCTGCGGCACGTTTCCGTACGGAGAGGTGGAGGATTACAGCATTTTGATAATGGATAGTAATGCCGGGGAAGAGGTGGCGAATCGCTCGGATATCGCCGACCAGTTTGTTCAGGCTGCTGATCTGGTTCATTTGTATCCAAACCCGAGTACAGGGCGGGCAGTTTTGGAATACACGGCTGTTGAAAAAGCAAGATTGCGTCTTCAATTTTACAACACCCTGGGTCAGTTGCAAAAAACGCAAGTCATTGTGGTACAACCCGGTTTAAATCGAATGGAATTAGATTTGCAGGATTTGCCCGTAGGCATTTATCTGCTGCAAGGCGAAACGGGTAAAGATTTTTTTGTAGAACGGTTGGTTTTGCAATAATGAGCGGACGCACCCGCTGCACTTACACTAGAACGCGCCGGACGCAGGTTGCGCGAAAACAAGCGGAGCTGCAACGAAAAACCCGCTTTATGCGTATCGTCCGCGTTCCCACGAGGTCAAAAGGGCAACCAAACAAGTTTGGTCGTCCTGCTGTTCCCCGCTACATGAACGTTTCCACCCCCACCCGGCGGGCGCAGGTCATTGCTTCGCTGCTGGTACTCACCGGCTCGGTGTGTTTTGCCGGCAAGGCAGTGTTGGTGAAGTTGGCGTACCGCTACAACATTGACCCGGTGTCGCTGCTGGCACTGCGCATGGCGTTTGCGTTGCCTTTTTTTCTGCTCATCGCCGACCATGCGCGCCGCAAAGCCCGTGCTGCCCAGGCTCCCCCTTTGACCCGACGGGAGTGGCTCCAGATCATCGGTTTGGGATTGCTGGGGTACTACCTGGCGAGTTTATTCGATTTTTGGGGCTTGCAATATATTTCGGCAGGGCTGGAACGGCTCGTGTTGTTTACTTATCCGACTTTAGTGATCGCGATTGGTTTTCTGTTTTTGCGTAAACGCATTCAAAAACGTCAACTCCTCGCACTGGTGTTGACCTACCTGGGCATCGGCGTGGCGTTTATAGATCACCTGTTGAATGAGGAAAATAGGGATGCCTTATTGGGAGGGGTGCTGGTGTTCGTCAGCGCGCTGGTGTTTGCTTTGTATTTGCTGGGCGGCACTACTATGATTGCCCGGCTGGGTACACAGCGTTTTACGGCTTTGGCACTTACGGCGGCGGGCGTGGCAATTTTGATTCAGCACGGTGTTTTTTACCGATGGCAATTGTTTCACTACCCGGCGGAAGTGTATATTTTATCCCTCGTCATGGCAATATTTTCTACGGTGCTGCCCTCGTTTATGACTTCGGAAGGCTTGCGCGTTATCGGACCCGGTAACACAGCAATTATCAGCAGTTTTTCGCCTGTTGCGGTTGTCATTTTGGCAAGAATTTTTCTGGGCGAACACTTTGGCTGGTGGCAATGGGTGGGTACGGCACTGGTAATTGGCGGGGTGCTGCTGACGACGTTGAAGCGAAGTTGAGCTCGCCGGTACCTCAATACACCACCTCAAACTTCAACTCCTCCTTCGGCATCCGGTGCAATTTCCAGAACTCCCCGGCAATAGCAGTCGGGTTGTGCCGCTCGCTCTGCGGACGCACCAGACCGGCAACCGTCACGGTAGAAACTTTGATAGGTGAATTTTTGAGCTGTGCAAATAACGATCCTGCCAAACTCCGTATCCCCGCTTTGCCGATGGACAAAGAACCGTACAAAGGACTGGGATTCAACGACAAACCGCCACCCGTGAGCAAAATCGTGCCTTCGCCCTGCGCCTGCATGGCGGGCAGCACGGCTTTCACGGCTTCGAGTGCGCCGCCTACATTCACGTTGAAATCCGCCGCCAGGCTGTCCATGGTTTCATCCAGTAAATTGGTTCGTTTTAACACTGCCGCGTTGTAGAGCAGTACGTCTGTGTCGCCCAGCGCTTGCCGGATGTTTGCAAATGCCTGTTGCAAAGCCGCGGCATCTCCGGCATCAGCCAGGAAATACTCACATCGGATGCCTTTGGTTTGTAATTCCGCCTGAAAGCTGCGCAGTTTTTCTTCGTTTCGGGCAATCATCGCCACGGTGTATCCTTCTGCGCCAAATTTTTCGGCTACACCCTGCCCGATACCGGGACCCATTCCCACAATCGTCAATAGTGGATTCATTTTTCTCCTAATTTGGAAAGCACAACAAGCGAAAAGAAAAGAAGTTGTAAATTTATTGCATTTGACGCGCAGCGGCATTCTGCGGCATGGCGAGTTGAATGTTAATGCCCACCCGTTGAAATCCTTTGCCGCCCGGATTCGCTACCCGATGGGTATTGAAAGCGATTTAAGCTTACCTGAAAACCATACTGCCAATTGAAAACGTAATTCGGTAGAGGGACGATGGTAGAAGGACTTCTCCCGTGTCCCTTGTCCCTCTACCTTATACCCTCTGCCACACATTATGAAAAAGAAGATCGTTTTAAGTCTGTTACTCGTTTTGATAACCTGGATTATCATGGATTTGCTCCGTCCGGTACACAAAGACATCCGGCAGTTTGACCCGCAACTGGTGGCGCGGCTCGACACCGAGATGTGGCGTTCGTATTATGATAAAAAGGCGTTGAAACTATTTTTACAACTGGGCGAGTTGCTGCGCAAGCAGTTCAATATACCGTTTTGGCGTTCGCAGGTCATCGCGTTTCATGCTGCCAGGGCGGCTTTTGTGTTTAAAAAAGGAAAAGAACGCGCAGCTTACGAAAAAGCCCTGCCGAGTTTGAAAAAATATTACACCGCATTACAAAAAATCAGCACGACTAAATTCGACATTCAGGAAGCTGCTCGCTTGGAATTGGAATGGTGGATCGTGCACCGCCAGCGGGCGCAGCAGCAGGAGGGTAATCTGGAAAAAGCACTGGCGGAATCGGCGGCAGTGATTTACCAGATTCATCCTGAAAAATTGCAAACGTATGCCCGATACCGCACGGAAGCGATGGACATTAGGGATGAGCAGGCGCAGGGCGACGGCGTATCGGAGGCGGAGTGGAAGCAGATTGCGGGTTTGCTGGATCAATGCTGGGAAGCCTTGTACCGGAGTGTGAACAAGTGATTTATCGAAAGTAAATGGTTCATATAAATCAACGATTACCGCCTGACTTTGACTAATCTGATGACTTTTGAGTCACCAGATTAGTCAAAGTCAGGCTATCGAATCAATAAAAGGCAACAGTTAAGCTGCATTACGCGTCTGGGTTAATACCCGCTTCAGCGAGGGCTTTCCCGATATTAAAAGTGTATCCATCGAGCAATTCAATATCGCGGTTCCAATCCACGTTGAGCCAGTCTTGCCCTTGCGGGGCGATGAGCACCCGCTGGGTGAGGGTAAAAATCCAGAGGACTTTTTGCACGCCGCTGTTTAACAATTTTTTCACTTTTTTATGTACATAGTCCATATCCACCAACTGATTGGTATCAACCTGGGTGTCAATTTCAATGCTGACCACCGGCGGAACGTCCACGAAATGAGTATTAATTTTATCCGCAGTTAGAACAGAGGTTTCAAACAAAGCAAAATCCAATCCTAAATTATTTTTCTTTGAAAGATGATTGCCAACTTCCCCGGCAAGAGGATAGTACCGGTTTTGATCCAATTTTTTAAAATAAACTCCCATGAAAAAAGTGATGAACCATGCCTGAAGTCCACTACAAGCCATAATTTCTTCCGCTGTTTTCTTATTGTTTAAAACATCTTGATACCCCCGGTAATAAAACAATTCTCCGTCTATTTCATCGCGGATGAGGTAGTCGGGTATATTCCGTTTTTTTTCAGGCACTTGCGCTGTCGTGGCTTGACGGGTCATGTAGTGGAAATTTTTCCGAAAGATAAGTTTTTTGTGTTTGAAAAACAACGGGTACGGGTTAGATGACATTCTACTGCCGGTGGCACTCCGCAGTGCTGTCGGCAGTAGGATTTCATAAAAATGGAAATCAATTATCAGAAGCAGTGCCGCCGTTCGAACCCAGGAATTGACCCACCTTGTATTCCAGTTCTTCGAGCAAAAACGGCTTCGCCAGATAACCCTCCGCGCCCACTTCCCGCGCCACGACTTCTACATTGACAATGGCAGAAATCAAAATAATGGGAATTTTCTTTACGGCAGGGTCTTTGCGAATGGTGGGAATAATCTCGTCGCTATCTACATCGGGCAGCCACAGATCGAGGATGAGCAGATCGGGGCGGATGCCCTCCTTGTCCTTCATAAATTGCAGCACCTCATTGCCGGTGCCAAAGGAAATAATTTCGTACTGCGGGTTTAACATTAAAGCCTGCGTAATCACATCGGTAATCTCCGGGTCGTCATCACATACCAAAATATGTTTTTTACTGGTATCGGTAAAGCTCATAACATACTGACGATTTGTAAGATGTATTATCATGTATTTTCTTTACAAGAAAAAGCATCATTGATAGTTTTGTTGTAGAAACAACAAAATATTTTCAACTAAAAAGATAACAATAACAGTGTTTGCACTTCATTCAAAAAGGATTATTTTTACAAATGCTTCGTCTTTTTAGGATTTTTTCCAACTAATGTGTTATAGCATCGTGCTGACAAATAGCCTTACATACTAAACCCTCAGCTACAATAATGGATCTAGCCTTTATTTGAAGTGAAACGCACCAACTCCAAAAAATCCTAACTACCTTAAAAGTTTTTTTAATGAAGGATCATCAGGCGCCGCACACGGCATGGCTCACCGGCGGCGGTACCACCGGCAACCTCGTTCGCTCGACCGACTGGTCAAAAACTTCAATGGGTGCTTTTGAAAACTGGTCGCCCAGTTTAAAAACGGCGCTGCAAATTGTACTCAACTCTCGTTTCCAGATGTTCCTCTGGTGGGGCAACGACTTGCTCAATTTTTACAACGATGCCTACGCACCTACCCTCGGCATTCGCCACCCGCAGGCATTCGGCAAATCGGCAAAGGAAACCTGGTCGGAGATTTGGGCAGACCTCGAACCACAGGTATCGGCTGTGATGGAGCGCGGCGAAGCCACCTGGAACGAAGAGTTGTTGCTGTTTTTAGAACGCAGCGGCTTCCCGGAAGAAACGTACCACACTTTTTCCTACAGCCCGATTTCAGACGACCGGGGTGGCATCGGGGGCTTGTATTGTGCGGTGATGGAAGTGACGGCGCAGGTTATCAGTCGGCGGCGCTTGCAAACCCTGCGCGACCTGAGCGAACGCAGCCTTACCGAAGCCAAAACCCTGGAGGATGCCTGCCGGGCTGCTGCCAAAACCCTTGCCGAAAACACCCGCGACCTGCCATTTGCGCTATTGTACTTGCTGGATGAAGATGGAAAAACGGCGCGCCTTACCGAAAGTACACTCCCGGAAACGCATAAAAACCGCTTACCTGCAACTATTAAAATTGGCAGCCCGGAAGATATTTGGCAATTCAAAAAAATGTTGACCAACCACCGGACGCAACTGCTACAGGACATTCCCACCAAAATCGGCTCCGTGCAAGTGGACACCTGGGCGGATGCGCTCGTGCAGGAAGCCGCTGTGCTGCCGCTCGAAAAAGCCGGAACGCAAGAGTTTCCCGCCGGATTTTTGGTGACTGGTATCAGTCCGCGCCAAACGTTTGATTCCGATTATCAAGGTTTTATCGAACTCGTGGCAGGGCACATCGGCACTGCCCTTGCCAACGCGCAA
>Ga0224722_1001563_pt1 | contig 12661 bp, 10 predicted proteins | sample Balambano_FR1_Me_FD_161646 | JGI IMG/M metagenome (GOLD analysis project Ga0224722, IMG submission 161646) | Freshwater sediment microbial communities from Lake Towuti, South Sulawesi, Indonesia - Balambano_FR1_MetaG | ecosystem: Environmental > Aquatic > Freshwater > Lake > Sediment | place...
ATAGAAAACTAGTGTATATTGTACCACGTTTGTGCTTGTGATGCAAGGAGTTTTAGGGCAAAAATACCCTTTCCATACTAACTCTTTTTCATGAAACAGGTTCGAGCGGAGTTGTATAGTTCCACCAAGATAAACGACTCCTGTTATAGGAGTCTTTTTGTATTACTGCTACTATAGGTGTATGCAAAAAGCACTCATAACAGGCGCGTCGAGCGGGATTGGCCTTGAACTTGCAAAGATTATGGCCGCCCATGGACACGATCTTATACTTGTAGCTAGAGATTTGGACCGTTTAAAGCAGGTAAAAACAGCAATTGTACGGAAATATAATGTTGATGTAACAATAGAAAAGAAAGACCTATCTCTGCCAGAAGCGGCAAAGGAGTTACACCAAAAATTTAAAAATAAAAATATTGAGATTCTTGTCAATAATGCAGGGATTGGCCTGAAGGGCGATTTTTTTGGGGACGACTTGGCGAAAGATCAAACCATGGCATATCTCAATATGAACAGTCTTATGAATCTTACCTATTATTTTGGTGGTGATTTTTTGAAGATGAAAAAAGGCAAAATATTGAATGTTGCATCAATAGTTGCGTTTTTTCCTGGCCCAAAACAGCCTGTATATTATGCAACCAAGGCCTTTGTGCGAAGTTTTTCAAGAGCGCTTGCGTATAATATGCGGGACTCTGGAGTAACGGTCACTGCCTTGCACCCGGGTGTAACAAAGACCAATTTTTTTAAGACCGCTGAAGCCGGCAAATTTGATAAGGGCGCCTCACCGAAAGATGTAGCACTGCTTGGATATAAGGCAATGATGGCAGGAAAAATCGAAGTGACTCATGGGCTATGGAACAGATTTTTAACAAATGTCTTTGTGAGAATCACACCCTACCGTTTGCAGCCGTTGATTGTTGATAAATCCTCTGAAGTGTAGCAACTAGGTGCGCGGCATGTGTTCGTAAAGGTGGGACATAGTGTAGTCATTACGCAGTAGTGGCTTCACATCGTCAAGAGCAATACCTACCTTGACACCGGGGTTTAGTGTGCCATGTGGATCAAAAATAATTTTGAGACTGGTGAAAACATCGTAGACATCTTGGCCAAACTGTTTTGCTAAGTATGGGCCTCTTAACCGACCATCGCCGTGCTCGCCGCTGAGCGAACCACCCAACGACAAGACCAGCGTGTGATACTCATCAATAATACGGAATATTTTTTGGCGATCACCAAGCTGACTCAGATCAAGCATGGGTTGCATGTGTAAATTACCACTACCGGCGTGCCCCCAAAGAGCAACCTGCAGATTGTAGCGGGCATAGAGCGCATAGACACTTTCTATATATTCACCAAGCTTTTCGGTGGGCACAATGCCGTCCTCTATTATGGGCAAAGCTTTGGTGCCCCCATCATAAAATGAGGCAACACTGGCGGCCGAGTGACGGATTTTCCAAAGACTATCCTGTTGTTCTGGATCGGTTTCTATGCGGACATCGGCATTGTAGCGTTCAAGAATTTTGCGGGCTTTTTTTGTCATGCGTTTTTGCATGCGCTGGTTTTGGTCGTCAAACTCTGTGAGTAATACAAATCTTCCAAATGGCTTTTCCAACAAGCCTCTGAGCTGGTTTGGATTATGCTTGTCAATAAAATTAAGGAGGTGGTCGTCTACCATTTCGAGCGTGCTTGGTGGTGCCGGAAGTGCCTTTAACTCTAGGGTGGCCCGGGCGGCTTCATCGATATTTTTGAACGATGCAACAAGTAAGCTGGTATGTGGATTGTGGGCTTCTGTCTCTATGACTGCTTCGGAGATGATACCAAGCGTGCCTTGCGATCCAACCAACAACGGCGTCAGATCAAATGAACCATCTTTGCGTTTTACTTCGGCTAGAGCGTAGCCAGATGAGTTTTTGGGAAGATCTGGCTTTGCCTTAGCAATCAACTCTTTATTTTCTTCTATCAGTGTGTCTAGTGCGCGATATACTTCGCCTTCAAAGGTACTTTGGCCAAGCTTTTTATTGAGCTCACGCTTGCTGAGACGTCTTGTCTCTATCACTTCACCGTTTGCCAGCACAACGCGCAGACTACGCACAAAATCACGCATTGAACCATATTTTATACTTTTTTCTCCTGCAGCATTATTGGCAATAGAGCCACCAACAGTGCAGTACTCAATGGATGCTGGATAAGGAGGTAGAAAACGACCATGTGTGTGCAAAGTTTGTTGTAATTTGCCAAAGTTAATACCCGGTTGCAGTGCCACGCGGCCACTTTTTGGGTCTAGTTCTAGGATTTTGTTCATGTGCGCTGGAAAAACCATCATAATACCACTGCCAATGGCTGCCCCCGTTTGATCCGTGCCTGCCCCACGAGCGGTGATGGGGATGACCCTTCCTTTTTCTGCCAATTGCCAAGTAAACCGTGCGGTTTTACGGATGTCGTTTTCGTTACGGGGATATACAACTATAGCTGGCGTGAGGGTAAAAATACTGGTATCAGTAGCAAAATAACGACGTGCATCTGGGCTGGTAATAACCTCACCTATCAAATGTTCTTGTAGATAATGGGCAACTTTACTCATTGTACGGGTTGGTTGTCTCTTATGTTATAGATTACTGTTACTAAATAATAGCATAAACGTTAGCGAAAAGTGCCATATATTACACAAACATGTCAGTTGCTAAAAAGTGGATAGTGACATAAAATTACCTCTGTTATTTATTGCAACTTATGCCGCAGTGGTGAAATTGGTATACACGCTAGTTTCAGGTACTAGTGCAGCAATGTGTGGAGGTTCGAGTCCTCTCTGCGGCACCAAATTACATTTAAAATTTATTTGGTCATGATACAATTACCTTAAGCATAATAAACAGATAACCTAATAGGGGTAACACGTGGCCGAAAAACAGACAGAACAATCATCTTCTCGCTTGTTGGGTGACAGCAAAAAAATAACAAAAAAACCAACTAAACAAGTAAAAATTAAACATCACCACGTAAAACGCTACCGCAAGCGCCATCTTAGCTCACTAGGCATTTTTATTATTATTGGCGTGGTGCTTATCATGTTCAGCCTGCAATATAGAGCACAGGTTAATCGAGCACTTGATAGCGCTGAAGATTACATAAATAGTGTCTTTAATCGTGACCCAATCAATCAACGACAAATTAGCTCATCTTATGGTTTTGATGTGACTTATGACGCACGTAGTTTCTATGCTGGTGGACTTGATTCGGCTTCTGGCAATTTATTTATTGGTAGTGAGCTTTCAACGATTCGTGCATATGAACAAATTAGATTTTCGCCGTCTTTGTATCTTGATCAGTCCAATAACACCTCTATGACAATTACCTACGATAAAAATACGGCTGCAGCGGACTATAAAGATCCGGCGCTCGCAGCACTAGAAACGCTTTTACTACAAAAAGATATAGATAGTAGCGCTACCGAGTTGCAAAAGATTGACTCCAATGTTGTCGTCTTGGGTGGTCAATCTTTTCAGAAAAATGTCTGGCAGTTTTCTGCAAAAAATGGAGCTTTTTCTAAACTAAAAATAACAAGTACCGTCTATTTAGGTACTTTAAACGGTAAGGCATTTATCATTAGAACTAACAATGGTACTGGCAGTGGCACGCTGTATGATGAGGTAGTAGCATCTCTGAACTTTGGCAAAGCAACCACTAGCCTACTGATTACCAGCCAAAGCGGCACGGTGGAGAAATTAGAAAAAAATCGCTCGTTACTAGACACCATTTTATTCACCCAGCTTGCAAGTGCTCAAACAAGTAACGTCGATAGCTCTGAACGCACTACATCGCTCTATAGCCCCGCAGTTGTAAAGATCTATAACGTTTATTGTATGGATATCTTGTTGTCTGGTAGACCTTATTTACGTGATGTCTGTGACGGCGGCACTGGTAGTGGCTTTTTTGTATCAGCTGATGGTTATATAGCCACCAACGGACACGTGGCGGCAACAAGTGTAAAAGATATCGTGATACTTGGCGCCGTGTATGATGCAGCAGCCGGAAGAACACAGTACCTCGCCGAACTACTTGATTTGGCTAATGTTTCTGAGAGTGAATTTAGCAGTATAGCCGATGACAATGAATATATTGCACGCCTAATAGATGCACTATACGAAAGGTTACCGGATAATCTTTTTACCACCACCAACAGCGTTTCTAACTTATTAGTGGGCCTGAATGAAGCGCAGCCCAATCTGGAAGAATTGCTTAATTTAACAAAGAATCGCCAGGAATACCTCGGCCAAGACAGTATAAAACGAGCCAAACTGATTGCGGCTGACTACCGCGTGCTTGATGGTATTGATGGCTTTAAAGCTTCCGATGTAGCACTTATAAAAATTGATGGCAGTAATTTTCCTGTAACAAAACTTGGTGATGCTACTTCACTGACACAAGGTGGACAACTTGCAATTCTGGGATATCCGGGCAACGCGTCAGACAACGGACTGGTAGAATCTGATCAAAGCAGGGTAACTTTGACAACTGGTACTGTATCGGCGATCAAAAATGCCGCCGGAAGCGATAAAGTACTTATAGAAACTGATACGACAATTGGTCATGGCAACAGCGGTGGACCGGCTTTTAATACCAGTGGTGAGGTGATAGGGCTCGCAACCTATACGAGTGATGGTGGTGGTAAGGGAGATGGCACTTTTAACTACATTCGTGATATTAAAGATTTCAAAGATCTAGTAACAAGTAAGTCTATTCAGCTTGATATTGCCAGCGAAACCCAAGAAGAATGGGAAAAGGGCATTACCAACTTCTATAATGCTCGTTATTCAAAAGCAGTAAAAAACTTTGAAAAAGTTTCTGACCTTTACGGCCAACATCCAAAAGCAGCAGAATTTATTGCCACAAGTCAACAAAGAATTCAGAATGGCGAGGATGTAAAAGACTTCCCTATACTTCTCGTTGTTGGTGGTGTATTGGTGGTATTAATTGGCGCAGGTGTAACCAGTGGACTCATCTACAGACAACACCGTGGACATAGAGCCTATGCGGGACATGTAGCTGCTGGCAACATACCGCCAATGACAAGCAAAGATCCAGCGCAGCATGTACCGTATGTACCCGTTGGTACTCCTGTTCAACCAACAGTAGTGCCTCAACAAACACCACCAGCCACCACACCACAAGCCCAACAACCCGTGCCAATACCAACCCCGCCACCCACTCAACAGGCCACGATTGTAAAACCAACAAACCATGATATCACTCCGCCTACAGCTAGGGTTATGTAGTTTTAAGTAAAGGTTTTAGTACGACCAGTTCAGTGAGCTACACTTCGTCTACTGCAATGCTCGATCGGTACGGATCATCCACTCTTGCACATTGTAAAACCGGTCGGACGAAGTGTTAAACATTTGAGCATTAAAGTTATAGACCTTTCCATAGGTTGTATACAAAAATCGTGGTCTATAGAGTGTAATTGCTGGAGCATCTTCTCTCCATGACTGCAAAAAGGGTGCATATTTTGCTGCTCTTAGTTTTGGGTCAATGCGTGTTCTGCCGGCTTCTAGGGCGCTGTCAACAGTTTTTGAGCTGTAATCAGAGAAGTTAAGTCGTCTTTGAGAGCGAATATCGGCTTGGGTGCTATGCCAATAGGCAAATTGATCAGCGTCCTGCCCCATCACGATGCCATAGATAAGAACATCATAACTTCTTTCGTCAATAACGGTTTGCAGGTCTCTTTGGGCAAGTGATGTTACTTCTAGGTCAACCCCCACTTGTCCCCACTGTGTTTGTAGCTGGTTAGCGACCGAAGCGTACTCGGCGCTACTAAGTGTATTGAGTTTGAGTGTAAGACTGACCCCAGCTTTACTGCGCTTGTTTGTAGCTGGATCTAGTACCCAACCTGCTTCGTCTAGCAAACGACGAGCCTCGTCAATAGAAAAACCGTACTGTGTGAGTACCGGATCGTATCCTATATGCTCTTGCAGTAATGGTGCGTCAACTGTGGTACTAGGGTATAGCAAACCCTTGGTGATAACCTCTCTGTTGGTGGCATGTGTTAATGCTTTTCTGAGTTTGGGATCCTTTAAAATATCCTGGCTAGTACGAAAAAAGACCGTCACACTACCGGTTAGCGGCACCGGTGTTTCATAGACCGGTTCACCACTTAATTGGGTTGAGAGTTGGCCAGCGACCGCATTGAGCTCTCCTCGCTCAAAACTTTCAATCAGCATCTCTTCGTCTAGATAAGCCCTGATGATAAATTCATTGAGTTTTGGTTTGCCGCCATGGTAATCATCAAAAGCACTGAGTGCGATACGTTGCTCACGGTTCTCGGCCGTGTCTCCATATACTTCTACATCTTTCCATTTGAACGGCCCACTGCCAACAGGCTCGACTGTATTAAACAGCGATCCTCTTAATTCATTCGGTTCGATGGTCTGTAGTTTATGAGACGGAACAATGCCGTTAGTCAAGGAATATTGAAACGATGCGAGTACATTAGGAAGACTAAACTGCACTATACGTTCGTCAAGTGCTTCTACTTTTACCCCTTGCCAGCTTGCAAACAACGGTGACCGAGCATCAGGATTTTGTATTGTTGAGTAAGTAAAAACTACGTCCCTAGCCGTGAGCGGGGTTCCATCATGCCAAAAAAGGTTTTCTTTTAGGATTACTGTATATATTTTTGCGGTTTCATCAACTGTTAAAGACTCAGCCATATCGCCAACAAACTGATTATTACTATCTTGTGTAAACAAACCAGCAAATAGTAATTCTGATAGTGCGCCATCGACTTCGCTCGATGCATAAATTGGATTGGCATTTGTATATGAACCGATGATACCCTCACTATAGATGCCACCCGCCACTGGCACAGTTTCTAGATAATAATCACCGAGTGCCCGGGTTTGAATAACCACCGCACTCACCAACAACACAACCAAAAGTACCCAACTGACAATAAATCGACGTACTTCGTACAATCTACCAAGGCGTCTAAAAAAATGTTTGTCTAAATGCTCCTCAGTCTGAGAGCTAATATCTTCGATCTGACGCTGTCTTCTACGTACACTCCTGCGCCAACGTAATTTTGTTGTTCTATCTATCATGTGCTACTTGTTGCCACCCAAGATCTTGATTTATAGCTGGATAATATTTGCCATTAGTGTAAGTGAGAACACTACAACAAAAAAGATAGTAATGTTATGCAGTGATTTCTCTGAACCACGACGAACAGTGTTAACCTCGCCACCACCACCTAAGCCGGCACCCAGAGATGCACCACGTGTTTGCAAAAGAATAAGTATAGTCAGAATAAGGCTAGTAGCAAGCGTTAAATAGTTGGCAAATGTCATTTTTTTTCCTCTACAATTACTGAAATCAATATATTGACCACTCCTATTATAACACCTACTAGTATTGCTGTTCCAAAACTAGTTATTTCTAAAGATGGATAAAGCGTGCTAGCAAGATACACCATAAGCCCGTTGACTACAATCATAAAAAGACCAAGACTAAAAAGTATGGCAGGCAGACTAAGCAATACCACCAACGGTTTTATGATAGTGTTGGCCAGTGCAAGTACAAAGCCAGCAATGATAAGCACCCCAATATCACCATTAAAATTAATGCCACCTTGTAAGAAACCAGCTGCAATCCAAAACCCCAGCGAGCAACCTATCCAACGTATTAAAAATCTACTCAATGGTCCGTTCATTCACTCTTATTTTATCATAAATCAAGAGACAAATGGCCGCTTAACACCTCTACACCATCTGGAGTCACTAAGACATCATCTTCTAATCTAACGCCTATGGATTCCTTGGCTACATATATCCCAGGCTCTACTGTCAAGACCATGCCGGGTGTAAGTGGCAGATCATAATCTGCTACATCATGCGTGTCCAAACCTAAAAAGTGGGAAGTGAGGTGAGGATAATACTTTTTTAACTGTTTTTTGTCATTATCATCATTGATGAGTGCAAGGCTTTTTAGTTGGCGAGCCATCGCTCTATCTACCTCAGTTTCAAAACTACGTAATGTAACGCCAGGTTTTAACAATGAAAGTGCAAACGAGTGCACTTCTTTTACTGCTTTATGTATAGCAGCTTGGCGTTTGGTGGGCGCCTTTATTGCAAAAGTTCTAGTGATATCAGCGCTGTAGTTTTGTACTTCGGCACCAACATCAATCAGAATGAGTGCATTCTCATCCAATGGTTGGTTATTCTTAATATAGTGAATGGTGCTGGCATTACCCCCACTTGCAATAATCGGCTGATAGGCATGCCCATTTGCGCCGGCAAGTATAAACTGTTTTGTTATTTCTGCATTAACTGCTGCTTCGGTTTTAAAATTTTTTAAATTATTTTTTACAAATGCCAAAGTGCCAGTTGTAAGAGCAATAGCCGCCTTTAGGGCAGTGATTTCAGAGGGTTGTTTCACTTGGCGCTGCGACGCAATTATTTTACGTATGTCTATAACCGCAAGTTTATTATGACGCTGCAAGGCCGTTAATAAGGTTTGTCGTGCTGGATTAGCAAAAAATCCGTGTGCTTCAATGTACGCTTCAGCTGGGCTGAGAGTATGGACTTTTTTCAATTTTTTAATAAGACTATCAAGTAGTATCCAACCCTCATGGTGTTCATAAATCTTGTCTATCCCAGATAGGCGCGCAAGATAACTCTCGTCTAGTGTACCATCCCAAAGATCTCGGTGCTCGGCCCTTTTTGGTGCTATCAAAAATGCCACTTGATTATGAATCACTAAGGTAAAATCTGGCTCATCGATTCCTGTTAAATACCAAAAATTACTTTCTTGTCTGAAAGGAAAGGTAGTATCGGCACTCCTTTGTAGTAAGCCATTAGCAGCAATGACAATAAGAGGTGCATCGGTCAGTTGGCAAAGTCTAGCCCGATTATTTTTAAAAAAAGTTGCATCAAATGGTGTGGTCATTGGTCAGGAATTATACTCAGTATGGGTAGTACTACGCAAATATTGTCTTAAAATTTTTGTCCGACTCTTGCCTACTACCTTAATTAAATCTGCTTCCCTAGCCTGCTCGATACCCCTATAGCTGCCAAATACTTTGAGTAGTTTTTTACGTGTTTCTGCACCAATTGTTGGAATATCGTCAAGTAGGCTGGCGGTTTGCCGCTTGGTCTTTAGTACACTATGATAACTAACTGCAAAACGATGCGATTCGTCTCTAATTCTTTGGAGCAGTTTTATGATATGAGAAGTTTTTGGTATATGTATGGTGATAAAATCATCCGACTCCAACAATGTACCTTCGAGCATTGCCAGCTTTTTTTTACTTACTTGTAAGTTAGAGTACTGCTTGCTAATAATAATTTCTTCAAACTGTTTTGCAAGGCCAATAATGGGTTTTTTTACATCACGCTCAGCCAACACACTGCTTGCGGCAGACAACTGCCCCTTACCACCATCAATCAAAAAAATACTGGGTAATGGCCACTCTTTTTTATGTTTTTCCGCAAGTCTTCTTGTTATTACCTCACGCATATGTGCAAAATCGTCATTGCCAGGTACGCGCATTTTAAACTTACGATATGCGCCTTTGTTTGGAATGCCATTTGTAAACACCACCATACTTGCAACTGTATCAGTACCTGACATGTGTGATATATCATAGCCCTCTATTCGTTTAGGAATTTCGAGCATACCCAGAAGCTCTGCAAGATCATTCAGTGCGTGGTCACGAGTCAGGTCCATGTTTTCTTTGTCGCCAAAAATAATTTGTTTATTAAGGTTTCTTAGTGCATAGAGTTCGTTGCGTAAACGGGCTGCTGTCTCAAACTCTTGCCGCTGTGCAGCTTCTTGCATCTCACGCTCCAATTGATGAACCAGCAAGACGCGCTCACCTTTGAGGTATAGTAGTAATTTTTTTATGGTAGTTTTATAGGTGGTACTATCCAGCTTGCCAGTTTCCGGGCCAGGACAAATTCCCAAATGATATTGTAAGCAAATCCTCTTTGGTACAACGGTATGGGTAGAATAAGGGAACACTTTACGCAAGTAAGTAAGGGCTTGTTTTATATTAAACCCCGATAGATAAGGGCCGAGATAAAGTGCACCGTCATCAAGTGGACGCCTGGTCATAGTAACGCTCGGATACTCGCTTTTAGTATCTACTCGAATATAAAGATTCGATTTGTCATCTCTCAGCAATATGTTGTACCGCGGCATGTAACGACGAATCATTTCGGCTTCCAGAAAAAGAGCGTCGATTTCACTTTCGGTTGTGACCCAATCTGTGTCAAATATCTCTGTGACAAGCGCCTCAGTTTTTGGGTCCCTTGTTCGACTTTTTTGAAAATATTGCCTTACTCGGTTGCGCAGTATGGCAGCTTTTCCTACATAAATAATTTCACCTGTTTTATCCTTATGAAAATAGACACCAGGATCTTTCGGCAGAGTTGCTAGTTTTTGAATAAGTTGTTCGGTCATACTGGCTGTTTGGTTTTTTTTGCACATTTCTTGCAAATTATATGCAGCCGCCGTCTTATGTTTGTTGAGTTAATCTGGTTACTGGTGTGCTGTCCACACTGTTCGCACGTTGCTATATCTTTCGCTCTGTCGCTAAAGGCAATATGCATGCGCTTATCAAAAACAAATAACTTACCTTCCCAGTGACCTTGATCGGCATATTTTTCTCCATATTTCACTATGCCACCATCTATTTGATAGACTTCTTCGAAGCCTTTTTCTATCATTAACGCGCTGAGCGTTTCGCACCTTATACCGCCTGTGCAATAGGTAATAACGGGTTTTTTCTTTAACTTCGCATATTCGGGTTTATCAAGTTCTGTTATGTATTCTTTAAAAGTATTAACCTCTGGTACAACCGCGTTTTTAAATTTACCTATTTGGGCTTCGTACTTATTGCGACCATCAAAAAATACTACTTCATCGCCGCGTTCTTCTAGTAGTTTATGTACTTGTTCTGGTTTTAGATGCTTGCCGCCACCAATGACACCGTTTTTGCTTACTTTTGGCTCCCAGCCTAGTGTAACCGTTTCGGAACGTATTTTAATAGATAGCTTGGGAAAATCATCCGCACCCCCATCGCTCCACTTAAAAACGATGCCGCCAAATAATGAATGAGCATTCATGGCTCTACGATACTCTTTTAATGCCTTTAGATCACCACCAAGTGTACCGTTGATACCTTTTTCGCTTATCAAAACCCTGCCCTTGAGGCCTAGTTTTTCACAAAGTGCTCGCTGCCACAGCAGTACTGTTTCAGTGTCACTGATAGGGACAAATTTATAGTAGAGAATAATCTTTTGCATGCAGTTTATTAGTATAAAATAAATAATTGCACTTGTCACCTACCGGTAGTGAGTCTTAGGTGGGAGATGTAGCTATTTCTCGGCTTGGATGTCATCAGTAGCACCATTTGCGACTGTCACTTCTTCTGGTGTCTTTTGGTCTTCTAGAGCGGCATCCGCTTCAGCAATCTGGTCTCTAGGTGTCTCGACAACCGCAATAGTTGTTTCTGGATCGGTCAAAAGCGTTACATTAGCTGGCATTATAATATCTGCAGCAGTCACTTTGTCGCCATCTTCAACTAGTTTCGCACCGTCAATAAATAACTCATCCGGTAAGTTAGCCGGCAAAGCCTCAACCTCAACTGTATCAAGCGTGTGCAGTAGCATTAAACCTACCTTTTGTGCAGGAATATCGCCACTCAACTTAACTGGTACTTCGGCTTCTACTGTTTCGTTGCGATTTACTGCATGAAATGCAACGTGCCGAAGCGTATTCTTAACAGGGTCAATGTCTACATCTTTTATCATTGCAAGATGCTTGGTACCATCAACCGTTATTTCTACCGGGTGATGCTTACCAGCCTTGTTATAGACTTTTGTCATATCAATATAAGTGGCCATAACCGCAATAGATGGTTTGCCACGCTCATAAACGTTTGCTGGCACATGACCATCTCTACGTAGTTTTTTTACCGCTTTACCAAGTGCTTTTCTCTCGGTCAATTTCAGCGTAATTGTATCGCTGCTCATTTAGTAACCTCTCTTTTAGTGCTTATAGTATAGCAGATTTATTATATACTGGTGTAGACCATGATACATAATACGTTTGCGACTAGTTTTTCATTTGCTGAGCAGGTTGTTGATTGGTCAGTCAATGTCATGGAGCAACTGGGAGGCTTCGGGGCTGGTCTGTTAATTGCCTTAGAAAACATCTTTCCACCTTTACCTAGTGAGATTATTTTGCCATTGGTTGGTTTCACAGCTAGCCAAGGCAGCTTAAATATTTGGGGAGCAATCATGTGGACCACCCTTGGGTCAGTCACTGGGGCACTGGTGCTCTATGGACTTGGAGCATGGCTTGGCAGAGATCGCATTCGTTCGCTCATAAAAAAAGTACCATTAGTGAAAGTTTCTGATCTTGACAAGACCGAGGAGTGGTTTCGGTCACACGAAAATCAGACTGTATTTTGGGCACGTATGGTGCCACTAGTCAGAAGCCTTATTTCTATTCCTGCCGGGATAGAAAAGATGCCTATCAAAGAATTTATCATTTTTACCGCTGCGGGTAGCGCAATATGGAATAGTGGACTTATTTTTGCAGGCTACTTTCTTGGCGAACAGTGGTATATCGTTGAAGTATATATAGGCATACTACAGTACATTGT
>Ga0224722_1001566_pt1 | contig 12645 bp, 7 predicted proteins | sample Balambano_FR1_Me_FD_161646 | JGI IMG/M metagenome (GOLD analysis project Ga0224722, IMG submission 161646) | Freshwater sediment microbial communities from Lake Towuti, South Sulawesi, Indonesia - Balambano_FR1_MetaG | ecosystem: Environmental > Aquatic > Freshwater > Lake > Sediment | place...
GCAAGGAACCACAGCCGCAGACCTCGAATTTGAGCGGGCAGCACTGCTGCCTGAGCTAGGAGCAGACGCCCGGCCTCCACCGGAACCAGGATCGTCCATCATGCAGGAACCAACGGGGCAATGCCCCGACGGGTCAGTATAGCGCAACGGATTGTTGAAGACATACGCATAGCGATTGAACGCCTGTGGATTCCCCGGCCCTGGCACAATCCCATCGGCACTGAGGAAGCGTCCCAGCTTGGCATCGTACCATCTGGCGTTGTAGTAGCTCAGCCCCTCGCCACCGGGCAAACCGCTCTCGTGATACTGACCGGTGAAGCGCTTCGTTGTTAAGGTACTAAACGAGCCACCGCGATTGCCGCCGAAGGGGAAGTAGTATTGGCGCGTGCCGCTCTAGTTGATGAACATGCTGAATCGCTGTTAGGTATGCTGGCGAAAAAACCTTTATTTTAAGTTGGTCAATCATTTATGGTTACTTTGAGTCGCCAAGATGTAGAGTAAATTTTTGATCAATTACTTGGATTAGACGGTTAAATTCATTAACTGTCAGAACGCTGTGGCTGACTATTGAAAAAAACTCTACGCCGTAGTCATCATACTGAGCAACAAACTTACAAGAATGTCTAGGGCCATGCACAACATCACAGCCTACGGAGAATTGCGTTGCTCGCTCGCTTTGAAAATTCAACCCTTCTACTTTAATTACTCTATCCGTAATTCCAGGCGTGACCAATACATTGGTCGATGGAAGAGAATTTCGATACCACTCGTTGGCTTGCTGTGAGTTTTTGAAACGCAATACGTATTGAGAAGCGATTACTAATTGTGTCTTATCATCAACGCGGATAAAGTTAATATACCTGTCGTCTTCTTCATCGCCAAATCCTAATGTGGCTGGCCCCATCGGCTTTGGTGGATTAGGGATTGCTCAACCCTCTGGCAACTCCTGGGTGGAGATAAAGAGTGTTTCGGAGACAGGCGTATTTGTGGCAGTTAAGGATGAGCAGGCACTAATTGTCCATATTATCAACATCCAGATTAGCGCAACTAATTGCCTTTTGCCAAGAATGGTTCGATGCATTCTATTTTACTCCTCATTGCTGTCAACGGATTCTCTGCGAGGCAGTTAACATTGCGTGGATGTGTAATTTCAAGGGCCACGCGGAACTGGGTTGCCAGTAACATAAGAATCAAGCGCAATTGTCAATGTTGTAGCATTGAGAGATTGTGGGCTGTTGCCATAGTTATTGTAGAGATAAAAGCCAAATCCGACAGACCAACCGTCAAACGCTTGATCTCCATAGTAGCTAGGCGCATCCCAGAGGTTTCCTGCACAATGGGCTAAACCATGCTCACATTGAGCCACACCTGCTCCAGCTTGTAAAAAGGTTTCAGAAAAACCGATCTGCCTGCCCATATATCCATAATAGACATTGGCGACCACTTGAAAATTTAAAGTGTGACGGCCAAGTCGGATATTGTCGTTGGAGTCACTGACCCCAGCTTCACGAATGTCTTTCTTAAAATCCCAAATTGCTCCTGTCTTTACTAAAGAGATCCATGCATCTGTGGTCGCAATCTCTCCAAACGGCCCACGCATAGCTGATCGCAAGCCAGAGACAAATTGTGACTGACTATCACTTGAGATGCGATGGGCAAGCCAAGCAGTCATATCATTCGATAGAGGTTTGGGTGGTCTAGGATCATTGACCGCTGGCCACTTAGTTGGCAAAAGATTTACTGGGTTCCAGGATTGTTTGGTTTGCCCCCAAGCGTTACTGACACGTTCAGCAGTGAAGAGCCACCAAGCAGACGAGTAATTGGTCGACATAAGTCCAGCATAGCCTGACCGTACACAACCCATTCCGGCGCAAGGAACCACAGCCGCAGACCTCGAATTTGAGCGGGCAGCACTGCTGCCTGAGCTAGGAGCAGACGCCCGGCCTCCACCGGAACCAGGATCGTCCATCATGCAGGAACCAACGGGGCAATGCCCCGACGGGTCAGTATAGCGCAACGGATTGTTGAAGACATACGCATAGCGATTGAACGCCTGTGGATTCCCCGGCCCTGGCACAATCCCATCGGCACTGAGGAAGCGTCCCAGCTTGGCATCGTACCATCTGGCGTTGTAGTAGCTCAGCCCCTCGCCACCGGGCAAACCGCTCTCGTGATACTGACCGGTGAAGCGCTTCGTTGTTAAGGTACTAAACGAGCCACCGCGATTGCCGCCGAAGGGGAAGTAATACTGGCGCGTGCCATTCTGGTTGATGACGGCGCTGCTACTTTTCAGGCTTGTCCTGAGCCTTCGGGTCGAGCCTCAGGCCGAGGTCACCGCCGAAGTGGTCTTGTAACAGCGCAGCGGGCACTTGCAGCCGCATCCAACCCCCGCGTCTGGGCACGGTGCCCTAGCGGCAATAGGTGAAGTGTTTGGTTATTAAGGTGTTGGCTGAGGTTGGCGATCGTCATCGCTAGGAAAGTTATACGTCTGTCGCTCTAGTAAAGAGGACAAGGGTAGGCCGCGCTTGGATACGGTGCGCAATGGTGCCATCAGGCGCAGTTGGCTACACTAACTGCGCCTGATGGCACCATTGCGCTTTTTCACTCGTGGAATGTGCTACTTAGCTGACTCTACACGCTCCAGCCTAAACCAGAAATCTGGGTCTACATCCTCGCCGCCAAAGATGCCAAAGTTGCCATCGGGCAGGTCGATCACATAGCCGATGATCAGCTCCTGTGCTTGATTATCAAAGGCTAATGTCACTTCTTTATCTGCGCTCTCAATGCGCCAAGTGCCTGTCCCATTTAGGTGATCCGAACCCTGGAGTGCAAAGGTGGCGTCAGGATTCAACTGGAGAGTACCGCCGTCGTAGCGCCAAGCTCCAGCGATCCCCTGATGGGTGACCAATCTTGTCGTAGCGTCTGGTAGTCCCCACGGAGCGGTACATCCACTCATCCACAACAATGCACAGAATATGAGTGGATATAGTATGTATCGATGCATAACTTGAATTCTCCACACATGCCATACGAACCTATATTTATCTGCCTTTTAGCGTGGCCCTTTGATAGGATCACTGTAAGGCAGCGCGATCGTCGTCGTCCAGGCGTAGGTCTGACGGTAGGTTACACCACGCGTCCCCCAAGTCTTTTGGAGCCCCGGAAACCACTTGAACAAAAAATTTGACAAGCGCGTATCTGTACTTTTAGGTCCGCCCCGGTTGGGGAGTAGAGACCTACCAAAGTAGGGCACCAAAACAGCCGGATCTCTGGTTGCTGATTCCCAATCAGAGCGATTCGTCACAGTTACTCTGACTGTTGCCTGTCGTTGGATCGGATTAACATTGATTACCGAAAAGTCATAGCGGTGACTCCCCAAGTACCATTCAACAGCATTATAGCTATCATTCTCTGCAGCCTCTTTTAATCGGAATCTTTGAGAACTAGAGGCTTTGAAGCCAACATTCGGTAGAGTGTTGCCGAATTGTCTGGCAGCTTTGAATTGAAATTCTCCGACCGCAGCCTTGTAAGCTGGACGAGATTGAATATCTTGAACGTAATCCGAACGGGTAATGATCACATGATCTGTAGTCAAGTACCAAGAATCGACCGTCCAAACACCTAAATCGGCTGGTCTTTGTTCCTCATACCAAACCTCATCTCGAAGCCGTCCCCAGTTTGCTACCAGACCGGTTGTATCAAACATGTTATCAAGATTGGCAAAAAGGAAGATCAACTCACATGCTCCGTTGCCACCACAATAATCAACTGGATCATGCCCACTTGGATCAGCGAATCTGAGCGGATTGTTGAAGACATACGCATAGCGATTGAAGGCCTGCGGATTCCCCGGCCCCGGCACAAGGCTGTCCGCGCTCAGGAAGCGCCCCAGCTTGGCATCGTACCATCTGGCGTTGTAGTAGCTCAACCCCTCTCCACCAGGTAGACTCGACTCGTGATACTGGCCGGTGAAGCGTTTCGTTGTTAACGTGCTGAACGCGCCACCGCGGTTGCCGCCGAAGGGAAAGTAGTATTGGCGCGTGCCGTTGAGGGTGCCGTTCTGGTTGATGACCGCGCTGCTACTCTTCAGGCTTGTCGTGAGCCTTCGGGCCGAGCGGTTCGGCTGAGCTCACCGAAGCCCTCAGGCCGAGGTCACCGCCGAAGGGTGGTCTTGCAGGAGATGGAAGACGCCGTTGCCGCTAACATAGGTGGTGTGACGCAGGGCCTTGTCAGCAACAATGGGTGGCTCACCGACAGGACAACACTTTTTTAAACCTTTGCTCAATGGTATTAGTCGATGGTGTGGGATATAGTGGAACTACTTGATGATCGGCGTTGTAGAAGCTCATCAATGGCTTCTTGTACGAGGAGTTTTATAGGAGTGCCCTCAAAATCAGTTCCTTGATCATGTTCTTGCGCCCAGCGCAAGTTCGGTAATACGTTCTCGTCGCCGATTTCCCCTAAGGCAAAGGCTGCAATGGCACGAACATTCCCCTCCGGGTCATAGAGCAAGCGGCGAGTGAGTGGTTCAAAAGCTCGTTCATCCCCAAACATGCTCATCAGTCCACAAATTTCATGACGCATCTCAGAACTTGTATGAGGGTTATCTAACAATGGCAAGAGAATATCCACACCATGGCGTGAGTTTATACTCATGAGCGCATTAGCTGCCTGATATTTCATTTCATTCTCTGAAGTGATAATGTCAGTAAGCACCTTAGTCAAGTGCTCTGTATCGAACGCGCGCAATCGCACACCAGAAGGATCTTCCTTGTAACTCCATGTTTTAAGCAAGACAGTTACGTCCTGTATACTCGGATGCACGGTATTACTTAAATTCTGAGTACTCATTGTGTTTGTCGCCGCTACGGTTGATTACCGGAATGTCTTATCCCAATACACATTATAGTAGTGGGCTTCAGATGTGAAGAAATTCCAGCACCCACCAGCACCTGGGCAAGGCCCTTTGTAGTTTGATACACCGATGGCTTCGAACTCGATTTGATTTGTTGTAAGCCAATCGTATAGTTGTCTCTCTGCATGGTTAACTTGGCCATACGAGACAACTCGTCCGCGGCTTCCCATTGCATTTTCAATTACCTGAGCCGCATTACGATTCCCGTAAACGGCAACATACAAGTAGCCGTTCACCTCTGTAACAGCAGTTGTAACACCGCCTGGTGAGATACCTGCTTGTCTCAAAATTTCGTAATGCCCTTTCGAGATACCAGCAAGTTTTGTGCCTAGTGCCCGGCTAGCTGCAGTTGCACCCGGTAGCCAACGAATGGCACCAGCCATCCCTGCTGCTCCTAATGTGCCCAAGGCATAAGGAGCGCCGGTGCTTATATCTGCTGCCATCGATTCTTTAATGCCAGGCTTCAACCAAAATGATTGCCAAGCGCGATGCGAATCTCCTTTCCTTTGATAGTAATTGGCGAGTTCCGCAACTGCAAAATCGTAACGACTATCTGCACCAAAGTAGGGGTCCAAAGTGGCGTTGTAGTTCGCATGACTTCGGTAGAATTTATTTGCTGTTCTACCGATGCAACTGAAATCATACACCCCACAGCCCTTAATGGCAGGATAAACTGATGGTGATGTGCCACCTTTTGCATTACCAGCGTAATAGGGGTTATCAGGATCGCGGATGCACTGCTTTACTCCCACACAGGGTAGATGTCCTGATGGATCAATGAATAACAACGGATTGTTGAAGACATACGCATAGCGATTGAACGCCTGCGGATTGCCCGGCCCTGGCACAAGACTGTCGGCACTCAAGAACCGCCCCAGCTTGGCATCATACCATCTAGCGTTGTAGTAGCTCAGCCCCTCACCGCCGGGCAAACTCGACTCGTGGTACTGACCGGTGAAGCGCTTCGTTGTTAAGGTGCTGAACGCGCCACCGCGATTGCCGCCAAAGGGGAAGTAATACTGGCGCGTGCCGTTGAGCGTGCCGTTCTGGTTGATGACGGCACTGCTGCGCTTGAGGCTTGTCCTGAGCACTGCCAAAGGATGGTTTTGTGTTGTATGTGGACTATCTGCAAACTGGTCTGTTGACTATGAAAACGATTGATGAGCGGCTAAACAAGCATCGGGTATGGCTTCGTCAAGCCACCATCGCCAAAACCCTAATCGTTTCTTTAAGTCCGATTCTGCATCCCACACACCACCGGCGTAAGCTGTAGATGCCCATAATGCAGTGTCGCTAGTCCATGGATCTAAATCAGCGTCAGTAGTATGCTCGTCGATTTCAGTATTATTGAACGGTGGTCTATCCAGCGCCGCAAATAACGCTTCAAGAGTAGCGTGGCCAGCATGAAACGCACATCTCGCTGTAAAATTATTCGGAGCACTCCCCAGGGCTTCCAGGTTTTGCCATGCATTTTCCGCATTTGCTGTCGCTCGCGTCACATCAATTTTCCCAGCGAGAAAGCATTCTGCTGTATATAATAACCCATTTGGCATCTCATCAAGCGGCCACACTTGTTGCCAAAAAGGTACTACAAATCTTGCAGTACTGATCGCTAGGTGTTTATATGTTCGTCCGTCTACAGTTTCATCTTCAGTGTTCAGGGCATGATAAATCTGTTGACGGTACACTGGCATCAACGCATGTTGCGGATGATGGATCACCTGTAATCGAGCTTGGTTAATAATCTGTTGCAAAGAAACTGACAACAACATTCTTCTCACTCCTATCTGGGAATTGAGCGGTAACTCCCATTGGGGTAAAAAATGTGCACTTTATATGGATCTGCCACTACCTGAACCTCGCCACGATGTGCCGCAAGTCGACTGAAGAAGCCTTGACAGACTGTACACATGGCATTTGATACTCCTATTGCTTGATTTGGCGCTAAAGCAGCCAACTGAGTTTCAGCGTGTGAGGCATGATAACGGCCGGCAAGACCCCGATCACGAATATTTTCGGGGAAAGTATACCCAACTTCATCAGCCAGATGCATAGCGTCATCGGTCGCCTGAGTATATCCAGCTTGATACTTCCAGCCGCTCTGCGTGTTGACGGAATTATCTGCCACAGTAGCAATTGTCTTGTTTCCGTAGCCCGTATTGCCAACACGAGCTTGCGCGTTCCGAGCCGCTCCTATTTTAGCAGACAAACTAGATGCTGGAACAGGAAGTGAGCCTGAAATTGCCATTCCGATTAGCGGATCTTTAAGAGCTTTATCTAGAGTCTGAACCCATGCTGGCATCTGCTGAACATTCCGTTGGCCCCAGTTCTCCCATTCGCTATAGCCTCTATTCATATCTCTAGCAGGCGGTCCAAACATCGAGGCTTCCCACAGCATTCTTACCCCTGTTCCAATATTGTGCCAGTCCCAAGTTGCATCTGTGTAGAATCGGAATTGCTGCCGTGTAGTTCCAAATGCGCTTCTTGAGCTAACATTATACTGGACAAAGGGTCTACCTTTGCCACCAGCCGAGCCAGGACTAAAGCCTTTGGAATTCATCGGCAAGTGTCCTGTGGGATCGATCAATCTAGTTGGGTTGTTGAACACATACGCATAGCGATTGAACGCTTGCGGATTGTTCGGCCCTGGCACAAGACTATCCGCGGAGAGGAAGCGTCCCAGCTTGGCATCGTACCATCTGGCGTTGTAGTAGCTCAGCCCCTCGCCACCCGGCAGACTCGACTCGTGGTACTGACCGGTGAAGCGCTTCGTTGTTAAGGTGCTGAACGCGCCACCGCGATTGCCGCCAAAGGGGAAGTAGTATTGGCGCGTGCCGTTGAGCGTGCCATTCTGGTTGATGACGGCGCTGCTGCTTTTGAGGTGATCCTGTAGGAGGTAGAAGACGCCGTTGTTACTTGCATGGCCGGTGCGACGCAGCGCATTGCCTTCGTAGTAGTGGGTGGTGGCGCCACCCTGGTACTCGTAGATCCCCGCAATGTAGACCGTGGTCACTCCGCCAATCGTGCCCTTCACTCGATTGCCATCAGCGTCGTAGACAAAGCTGGCGCTGACACTGCCGCCACTCACCGCCGTCAGGCGGTTCTCGCGGTCATAGGTGAAGGTGTAGGTCACACCACCCACGGTGCGGCTGGTCTGGTTGCCGTTGGCATCGTAGCCATAGCTGTTGCCAAAGGCGGCGGTCACGGCGTGTTTGTGCGCCGCATCGCCATAGGTGTAGGCGTTGCCGGCATAGCTGGTAATGTTGCCAATCGCATCGTAGGCATAGGTGTGGTTGTAGGGGCCAGTGCCGGTGGCGCTGTAGGCGGTGCAGCCGCTGTTGCCGGTAAAGGCACTGGTCAGCCGGTCTAGCCCGTCATAGCCAAAACACTGGCGCTGGCTGCTGTTGAGGGTGTCCACCAGCGTTTTGACATTGCCGACACTGTCATAGGTGTAGGTCAGCTTGTGCAGGTTGTCAAAGGCCGCGTTTGTGCCCGCCTGGGAGCTGTCCAGCCGCAAGGTGGTGGCGCTGTACGTCCACTTGCGCGTCAAGCCATTCGCCCCGCTGTCGTTGCGCAGTTGTGTCGGCTGCCCCTGGGCGTTGTAGCTGGCTGAGCTGACATATTGCACGCCGGCCAGCCCAGTCACACTGGTCAACTGTCCCACTGCGTTATACCCACTCGTCACCACTTCGCCCTGCTGCGCCGCGTTGCCACCGGGATAGGTGAGCGTCGTCCGCTGGTCCGCCTCGTTGTAGCCATAGTCGCTGCGGAAGGTGCCACCGCCCGTGCCTGCTACCACCCAGCGCTGCTGCGTCAGGCGGTTGCGGCTGTCATAGGTGACGGCCTGGGTCTCGACTGCGACGGTGCTCCCGGCGTTGTCATAGGCTTTGCTAAAGGCGAGCAAGCCCTTCTGCCCCACGGCATCATAGCCATACTCAGCGACGAGCGGCCCCGTCCCAGCCGTGTCGCGCCGTTTGCTCACCAGGCGGTTCAGGTCATCATAGGCCAGGTAAAGCCAGAAGGTGCGCGCATCGCGCTGCCCGGTCAGGTTGCCCACGGCGTCATACTGGTATTGCCAACTGCCCATGTCCGGGTCGCTCATGGCGGTCTTGCGCCCCAGCAGGTCATAGCTCAGGCTGGTCACGTTGCCCAGGTGGTCGGTCACACCGCTCAGGTTGCCAGCCAGGTCATAGCTGTAATTGGTGGTGTAGCTGCTCGCCCCGTTGTACTCCACCACGCTCGTCAACTGCCCAAAGGCGTTATAGTGGCTGTCGGTGCGCCCAACGTTGTTACTGGTGCTCGTGTTGTTCGGGTCATAGTGGCGCTGCTGCCACCCGTCGTAGACCAGCACCACATCCCACAAGATTGTGCTGCTGGCGCGCGTTTCGCTCTTGGTGGTGCGCCCCAGTTCGTCATAGGTGTGCTGTTGGTATTGCACCACCGTGGACCAGCTCGGTGCGAGATAGCCACTCCCCGCGCTCCCCGTCTTCTCATAGGGCACACTGCTCTGGTAGAGTTGACCCAGCGCATTGTACTGCTGGCTGGTGATCAGCCGGTTGCCACCCGTGGCCGAGGCAGTCTGCGTCTGCAAGCCGCGCCCCAACTCGTCCACATACTGCCAGCTTTCCAGATAGCTGCTCGTCGCCTTGACCTGCAACTGCCGGCTCTTCGTCCACGCCGGGCGCGCCGTAAGGTTGTAGCTGAACTCGTAGCTGGCGACACCGCTCGTCGGCTCGCTGGGCAGCCAGACCTTGCTCAACCGGCCATAGGGATCATACTCCAGCGTGGTGACCAGGTTGTTGGCGTCGGTGACAGTAGTCGGCACCCCCCAACGCGGGTTCATGGTCGTCTGCACCACATGGCCCAGATCATTGGTCACACTGCTGGCATAGCCATAGAAGGCATGGTAGGCGGTGGTGGTGCTGTTGCCCCGCGCATCGGTCACGGTGGTGGGGCGGCCATAGGCGTCATAGGCCATCGTACTTTCATAGGCTTGATAGCTCGGCGTGGCCTGCCAATAGGCGCGCTGGGCCGTGGGGTTGCCTTTGGTCGGCGCAACGCCATAGGCCAGTGTGTCATAGGCCGTTTCGCTGTAGCCCTTTTCCTGCCCCGCCACACCCGGGCTGCCCGGGCTGACGATCCCCGCCCACAACTTCTGCCAGGCCAGGCGGTCCACCAGATAGGCCGTCGTGTTGGCGAGGTAGCCGCGCTGCACCGTGCGGTCATCGGCGCTGGTGGCAGTGTCGCCGTGCAGCTGCTCATAGGTCACATTGCCATAGGTGTCGTAGAGATACTCGGTGCGCGTGGTCTTGTTCGTGGTGGCATAGGTGGTGGCTTCGCTCTTTTGTAGCGCCACAAAATAGGCCCCCGCATCACCACTGCCGGCGGTGGGCGTGGCCGTGAACCAGTTGACCGTACGCGTTTTGGCGACGCTGCCTGTGGTCAAGCGGCGGCTTTCCACCGTCTGCCCGGCCAGCCAGTTGCTGTCCAGGCGCGTGGTGGCATCGCTCAGGGTGATGTTGGCGCTAAAGGTGCCGCTGCCGGCCTCATCCAGCCGGTCACCATTCATGCCGCGGTGAAAGCGGTATTCAGTTTTGCCGCTGCTGTCGGTGACGGTCACAGTGGCGTGGCCGCGGAAGTCGTTCCAGGTGCGTTTGGCACACTGGCTGGCCCCATTCGGGCAGGCGGCGTTAAAGTCGGGCAGGCTGGGGTCATCGCTGTAGCGGAAGATCGGCGTGCTGTAGGCATAGGTGAAAACTTGGTCGGCGTTGCCACTAAACGGGGTCACAATACCAGGGGCATCGGTGGCGATGGCGTCGTCATAGATCTCGATCTGCTGCACCTTCCACTTATTCCAGTAGCCCCAGCCATACGTCGTGGGGCTGAGCGGCCCCCAGGCGCGGAAACAGTCATCCGTGCGCCGCACATGGGCGGTGTTGCTCAAGTTGCAGGTGTGCGAGTGAAAATAATTGACGTTGATCACCCCGCCGATCTCGTTGAAGATGCGGTCGATGCGCGGCATGTAGAAGCCGATGGCCCCGGCCCCTGCGCTGTCATAACGGTTGGCCATGGTGTGATAGGTGTAGCGCGTTTCGGGCAAGGCTCCTGTGCCATCACCCAGCTTGCGCGTGATGGTGCTCAGCCACAACTTGGCCTCGTTGACATCGCCATCCGGCTCGGTGTAGGTGTGAAAGAGATACTCCAGGTCGATGCGTGTCACCGCTTCATAGGCGCTTGTGCCCTGGTTGTAGAAACGCGTCTCGGCATAGTTGAGCCGTTTGCGGCTCCAGAAGGTCGGCGCATTGTCATCACACGCCGCCACACCGTCGCAGGTCAGATCGCCCGGCGTGTCGGGATAGTGGGTCGGCCAGGTGCAGGCGCTGCCCGGTGTGCAGCGCTCCTCGGTGATGAAGTGTACCTGGGCTGTGCCCGTGCTGTTGACGCCCACCCGCCGCCCGTATTCGACGCGGCTCAGGTTGCCGGCACGCACATAGGGCAGTTGCACATCCGTGGTGGTGGTGATCGCTTTGTAGAAATTCACCTCGGCATCATAGAAGTAGCTGATGACGTTGTCGTTGGTATCTTGTACCCGGTCCAAATTCCACTGCCACGCCTTGTTGCAGAGCAGACCCGGCGACCCAGCGCAGAGCGTGGGGTCATAGACGGGTACGTAGAAGACCGAGTTCTGGTCGGCGCCGGTCTCCGGGTCTTTCTCGTTGCCAAAGCGATATTGGCTGCCATCGGGCGTGGTGACCAGCCAATACTCACGCTGGCTATCCGGGTTAGTGGCGTCGCCATTGCTGAAGAGTTCCACCTTCCAGCGCGGGTCATGCTGCAAGCGGTAGAGATTGCCACTCTCCTGCACCAGGCGGGCACTCGTGCCGTTGAGGACAATCGAATAGGTGTTGGGGATCAGACAGAGATCGCCGGGTGAGACGCTGTTCTCGCAGCTTTTCAGGTGGCGGGTGATGTGCCCAGCTTCCAACGTCCACCCTAACCCGACCCAACTGGGCTGATTGTTCTTGGTGGTCGTCATACCATCCACGCGCCCGCTGTCATACTGCAGGGCGATGTCCGGGGCCAGACCCGCTGGGGCCGGCGGCAGCGGGATGGCATAGCTCGTCTGGAACGAACCGGTCGCCAGTGCGACTTCATAGTCGCGGGCAAAGGTAAAGGGCGTGGCTTTGTAGCTCCCCTCTGGGCCGCTAGCGGTGGCGGACAACACAAAGAGCGCCTCATCGCTCGCCGTCGCCACGCGATTAGCGACAACCGGCATAAACTCGCGGAAGGGCAAGCCTGCATCGGGGAGATTTGGCGCATCATCTGCGGGAGGAGCCGTTGCCGCCAACAAGCGCGGCTGCACCTGGGCCACCAACTGTCGCCTCACGGCATCGTTGGTCGTCGGCAGGAGTTCCCACTGATCGCCCACCACGCGATAGAGTGCCAAGCGATGCAGATAGCTCCCGCCAATGGCGAGGGGTAAAGTGCGGTAATCGACGGTCACACTGATCGGCGGCAGGGCGGTGAGCGCACTCGCCGCCACCCCGTCTGTGGCGCTGATGGTCAGGCGAAAGGCCAGGCCAGACGGTGTCCACTGCTGGGCCACGTCGGCGGGTAAAATCTCGGCCTGTGCGGTCAAGGCGGGCAGGGTAGCCGTCGGCAGGGTCACGGTCAAGGGCAGTGTGCCCAGTTGCGTCCCCACGCCATTGGGTGTCAGACTGGCCGTACCT
>Ga0224722_1001567_pt1 | contig 12641 bp, 7 predicted proteins | sample Balambano_FR1_Me_FD_161646 | JGI IMG/M metagenome (GOLD analysis project Ga0224722, IMG submission 161646) | Freshwater sediment microbial communities from Lake Towuti, South Sulawesi, Indonesia - Balambano_FR1_MetaG | ecosystem: Environmental > Aquatic > Freshwater > Lake > Sediment | place...
GGGTATGACAACGGTTCATTTGCGGGCAGAAGAGGCGGGCAGACATCCACACCACCGAGATAAGTACGACTTAGTAACGGCGCGTGCGGTTGCCGCTCTGCCGACCCTAATGGAGTGGTGTGCTCCCTTAGTACGCCCCCACGGACAGTTTCTTGCGCTCAAAGGTCAGTCCGTGGACGAGGAGCGGGAAGAGGCGGCAGAGATTCAAAAACAACTCAAACTTCGTCTCCTTCAGGATATAGACTGTACCCTTCCTACTATCGCTGAGGATACCGAACCGGCTCACCGTCGCCTCTTACTCTACACAAAAACGGCTCCGACTCCCATAGCATACCCCCATCCCCCCGCAGAAACCAGACGAAAGTCGAGATAGAAAGAGTCGTCTGGGTAAGTGTTCAGGGGTGCAGAAATGGGGCTTATTACCAGTTTTTTCAAATGTTTTTCTTTTCTATGGTTTGAATTCGGGGGAACACGGTAATAATTGAATACGTCTTAAAGACAAATCCGCGCCGATTTGCGACCTCTTCGGAGATAGCCATTATTTTTATTTACCTTCGGTAGCGGAAATCCCTATCGGAAAAGGTATGTCACTCATGGCACTAATGATGGAAATACCTGCTGCCCGGACAGAGCGTATCCGTACTCTCTACCGCCAAGCAGGGGAGTTAGAGTTCGACTTATGGAATACCGCCCAAAGCGACCCGTTCGCCGAACTGACCTCCACACAAGCTCGGAAGTTCAACGACTATGTACGCGAAGCACAGGAACTAATCTCTGAAGCCGTCCCCGGAGAAGCCTCCGAAGCCGGAGAAGAGACTCTTGTCAGTGAAGCCCACCGCTATCTACGCGCTGCTCTGGTTCCTGCGCTCCATAAGGCACTCCTCCAACCGTAAACCTGCCTCGCGCACCTCTCTTCCTCGTCCCCGACAAGTCATCTTGTTGGGGACGTTGTTTTTTTTACTGAAATGACCGATGATGAGTGGTGTACTATTCCCGAAGTTTCGCTTGTCCTGTATTGTCCTCATCACAAAATTTTAGTATTCTGGATGTACAATAGACAGGCGGACTGATTCTGATAACTTTTTTCCAGAGAGGCGGTTCCTTATGAACCTTTGGGAGATAGACTGGTTTGAGCGCAGTAACGGAGTCGGGGCGTGCTTTACCCTCCTCCAACAGATGATGGACCAAGAACATCAACGTACCAACCGAGGATACTCGACTATCCCCTCGGACTATCTGTTTCTGGTTCCGGCAAATGTCTATCGCGAGATGAACGAGCGCGGTCATGTAGATGCCATTCGTACCGTTCTTACCGAAGCCATCACCGATTACATGAAAGGGCACGGCTATATCATCGAAAATCGCGACTTGCTCTTGGAGTTCACCCCCACGGATGATACCGAGTTCAAGTGCGAAGCCCTGCAAAAAGCCCGTTTAACCTGTATTGTCGGACGCGAAGCCACCGATTCGTACACCGACTTACGATTAAATAGTACCCGTGTCATTATTGGGCGTAAGCCAGAAACTTCTGCCATCACGATTCCGCCTTCGTTCAATAAACTTAGCCGGGAGCATCTTCAGTTTGACTGCGAACCCCGAAGCCGCAGTTTTCTTATGACCAATCTCTCGGAGCGAAGCGTTACTGAAGTCAATCAAAAAGTGGTGGAACCCCATGTACGAATCGTCTTGGAGGACAACTCTAAAATTGTCATTGGAGCCGATGAACACGCTTTAATGTTCCACTGGACACATCAGTTTGTTAAACTTGCGGCATGATGCTCTCTGCCTATCATGCACGAGGGAGCGCGACGGCGACTACCTTGCTATCGTCGTAATTTTTACAGGTAAACTTTTTTCTGTTTTTTGTGAGTCTGGCACTTGAATTGCAGGGGGTATGTTTACCCAACAATCCCCCCTCAAGGGACAGTTCGATAGACTTTTCGATAGACTACAGGTTAGGATACTAGCATGAGCAGGGAGAAAACCAAGCCACCGATTGGCATAGATGCGGATGCAGAGGGAGAGGTAGAAACCGAAACCTCCTCGGATACCGTCCTCCTCACCCCGGAAGCGATTTCCGCAGAGTATCTTTCGGGAGATACGACGGTAGGCGATAACGCCTTTGCCTATTGGCACGCCATTCGCGAGGATAGCAACGGTTTGCAACAGTATGCTTCTCCACGGCTGACGCAAGAGGAGCGCGGTGAAATCTGGCAGATGTGTACACGCCGATTTGCGCCGCGTTCTGGCTCTCTACCGGGTGAACCCGTGCTTCTCTACTGGCGGTTAGGGAATGGGACGGGAAACTATGCTATTGTTCGTGTTCTGCTCTCCCCCCATGCGCCTACTCCCGCCGGAGACAAACCCAGTCCCGATACCAAACCACTCCTCCAATACGATACCCTTGTCCTTAAACCAGAGGAGTTTGATAAGATTGATGCCAACCCCTTCCTTCTGTTAGTCGGTGGCGTTTTTGGCTTAATTGAGCAGGTCGGTATCGCGAGTGGGCAAGCACTGTTGCCGCTCTCGGTCAAAGAACTTCGGGGAATCCCGATGGCTTCGGAATCCTCCACGCCCCTGCCCAATCTAAGCCGTGGGCATCATGTGGAGTATGGGGAGCGTTCCCTTGCCATGCTACGCCAATGGTTCTCGTGGCTGGGCAAGTTGGAGCGCAAGCAGTATTCCTTTGCCTCTTGGTGGAGTGCCTCTGCCACCGAGCCACAGGTTCCCCATGATACTTTTGTTATCTCGTTCTCGGAACGCCGCACAGTCACTTCGCCAGAGGGTTTTGTCGAAAAGGTACGCACTGCCAGCGTAGACCTTTCCCGTGCGATAGCCGCCCTTCCTGTCGAGGCGTGTATTCGTTACCCTGTCTTAGGCTATGCCACCGAAGCATTAGGGGAAGCCCTTTCTTATCTTCAGTTGGCACAGGCTCCTGCCACTTGGTTAGGAGAAGACCAGTGGTCGCTCAAACGAAAATCGTTCTTAGCACTCCGCAAAGCGTACTCTTGCGGTGAAACCTTTGTGCGGAGTCGAGATGATGCCAGCGAGGATTTGACTCGTGTTCTTGAAGAGATACGGCTTCTCGCGCAGTCGTTAACCGATGAACTGCTTCATGCGCCTCCTCCAACCACTTCGGCAACCAATGGAACCTCTCCCACCAATGGGGCAAGTGGGACAAATGGAGTTCACTCCCATCCCACAGTTGCACAGGCGGTTGCCCCGCCGACAGGTGTTTCTTCCCCGTCTGTTGTCCCCAAGCCGGGTGACTTAGGCGCACTAACCGGGCAGACCCCCTCCGTTCCGAACGACACTGTACAGGCGAAAATCAGCACCGCTTCTCTCTCTCGTCGCCGCTTAAATCAGAACTATCCTAAAACGGTGGAAGCCGCGCCTCAACCAACCCCGCGCCTTCAGTATGGCATCTTTGCCTTTTTACTGCTTGCCGCAGTGGGGACAGGCATCTATTTCCTCGCGCCGGGCTTGTTTGGTCAATCGAATGCCCCGTCTGTTAGCGCATCGCAAAATGCTTCCGGCGCAAACTCCGCCAAAGCCGCGACGACTTCTAGCGCAGACAATACCTATACCATTGACCTGAACACAACCGGGCAGATATGGACAGGAACTATCACCGCTTCCACTTCTGCCGGAGTTGCCGAACTTAGAAAACTGATGCCGGGGTCGCGTGTGCAGACATGGGACGATATGCGGGCAAAGATTTGGCTAACTATCGGGGCGAAACCTTTGATACAGGGAAATACCGCAAAGTTTGGGATTATCTACCGCTTTCACCCGGATGCCAAGTCCCCTGTACGCGGGAGCGATGTACGCATCGTCAGCCTGAAAGGCGACCCCCTGACAATGGCAATTGTTCGTACTCCAACTAAAAATGCCAACGAGCGGTTCGCCAATCAAGTCGCCATCTATCTGGCACGCGGTTTACGTCCCGAAGACATCGCAGGTTTCTCCTCGGATGTGATGCAATCGGCACAAAAAATATTCCAAACGGCTTCTTCGCAGTCGAGCAAAATCGCCTCGCGTCAGTAGAACACCGTTGCATTTTGAAGAGAGAACACGCGGCATCGGGCGCAGCGTACCCATTCTCACATTCGCATCGAGGTCTTTCCTTTGTTGTGTTTCCCCAACTGGTCTAGTCCTTTGCGGAATGCCTGAGCAAGTTCAAGTGCCGGTCCCTGCCCGTAGTAGTGGAGAAAGACCATACGTGGCTCCTCACCCAGCATATGATGGTGGAGAGCGACAATCTCAATACCGTTCTTGCGGAGTGTAGCAATTACCGGATTCACCTCTGGTTCGAGCATCGCGAAATCCCCCGCGATATGCGCCGCCTCTGCTGTCCCTGCGAACGATGCCCAGGTATTCATCCCAATCGCCGCCGTTATCTCCGCTCCCATGGCAATCACGGTCAGGTCACTTCGTCCGATGGTGTACTTGTATGTCACTCCGTTGACCACACCGGTATATCCCACAATTTTGTCCAGCGCGGGCAGGTCGAAAATCTCGTTGCCCGTTTTCGCAGGAGGAGGACCGGCAGGTGGTTGATTGGCAGGGAAGATTGGGGTGTTCTGGATGGATAGAGCATATCTACTTGCGAGTTCGTTGATGCTTCCCATGCTATGTAGGTGTACATAGAAAATGCGCGGTTCCTCGTAGAAAAAATGGTTGTGGATGGCACTGATTTCTAACCCCTGTGCCTGCGCGACAGAAATCAAGGGGTTTACTTCTTCTTGAAGCAACACGGTATCGCTCATCAGAACCGCACTCTTGCCGTCCAATGTGCGCTTAAAAGAAACCCAACCGCCGAAGCCGAACGGAATCGGCATCTGTACGCCACGAACGCGCACTTGAAGGTCGTTGCGTGGTAACGGGACAGTATAGACCGCCTGTGCTTCCACATAGGTCCCTTTTTTACCCAATGCTTTCTCAATCACCTGAAAGTCGTTGGCGGAGAGCGGTGGTGTTTTGGAAGTCTGTGCTTTCGCGGCATTGGTCTGTTGCCCGGATCTGGGTGTTCCCAATATCCCTGTTCCTATAAATGCCCCATTCTTCAGAAGGTGACGACGAGAAATAGATGATTTGTCCATGTAGGTTCCTCTCTTGCAGGCTTCTTAGTGGGGTGTATCTGGTTTGCCCCGCCCCACAAAGAATACGATTCCCAAAAGCATTCCTCCTGCTATAAGATAGGGGGATGCGATGTGCCAGTCGAATAGTGCGCCGCCAAGTATCGGTCCGAATAGGAACCCAAACGCTCGTGTTGCTTGCAGGAGACCAAACACCTCGCCCTGCCGCGTTGCCGGTGACTGAGTGCTTGCTTCGCCGTTTATCGCCGGTCCGGCAATTCCCAACCCGATACCGAACAGAATACTAAGCAGTACCAACCAGACGAAGTGCGATGCGAACGGCATCAGACATAGCCCGATAGCCTGAAAAATATAAGAAGTTCGCAAGAGTGTTCTGTAGGAGTGGTGTCGCGCTAAGAGAGGGAAAAATATCCCCTGCACAACGGATACGCCCGCCTCAACGGAGAGTAGAAAGCCAAACTCCAACCGCCCTAACTCCAGTGTTCGCTGGATAAGCCGCCCGAAGGTTCCCTCCAGACAGGCAAGAGCGAACCAACCGATGGTTGCAACGAGAAGGAGGGAACGTAACTCAGGAACGATTTGGAGCAGACGAACCGATGTGGGTGTGGAAGCCTTTACCACTTTGTTTTCGGGTGTAGTGGTTTCAGGAGTAGTGGTTTCAGGAGTAGTGGTTTCAGGGGTAGTGGGTGGGCGAGATGGCACAGCGATGAGAATCCATACTGCACCGATAGCGGAGGCGATGGCGGCAACGATGCCTAGCAGAAAGTTTCCGCCTGCTCCGGCGAGAATGCCGCCCAATACCGGACCGGAAACCAGACCCGCGCTCACCGCCGCACTCATTCGGGCTAAAGCAGCAGGTCGCTCCTCCGGTTCTATAGTGTCCGCGATGTAGGCTTGCGCCGCCGCCACATTCGCAGCACCCACTCCTGCCAATAGTCGTGCGGCGAGGAGCCAAAGGGAGTTTTGCGCGAGCGCGTAGCAAACCATGGAGGCGGCAGAGATTACGCCACAGAGTAGCAGGACAGGCTTTCGCCCCACTCTATCACTACACTGTCCCCAGAGCGGTGAGACAAGCATCTGCACTAGATAGTAACTGGATAGAATTGCCCCAATCTGCCAACCGGGAACGCCATACTCCTGCGCCCGTAGTTGCACATCGGGGAACGTGATTCCGAATCCCACGAGGTCGAGGAATATAGCGAAAAGGAGAGGCAATTCTCGGCGGTGCATGGTAGCTTACTCTGTGGATTTTTCCTCGCGAAGCAAACGTAGGAGTTCGGTTCGTCCCGTCTGCTCTGCCTGTTCTGAGGCTGTTTCTCCTCGGGCATTTTTGCGGTTCACCTCTGCCCCGGCGCGAAGTAGTATCTGCACCAATTCCGGGTCGCCATGTTCGACAGCGTGCATCAGCGCAGTATGTCCGGTTCCAGGACGTTCCTCTGCATTCGGGTCTGCTCCTTCGCGCAGTGCCGCCTCCACCTCGGCACGGTTCTGACGGTCTAAAGCACCGTGAAGCCGACGATTGAGAACTACCTGTTCCCCTATCCCTTGACGATACAGGGCGTATCCACCCGCAAGGATACCCGTCAGAACAAGAACTGTCATAATCATTGCCGCGTTGCGCTGTCCGTTTGTTGCCTTCTGCCACTTTTCCCTCAAGGAAGAGGGTTCGGCTTGTGTTGTACTGCCGGACGAGTTAGGCAATGTATCAAAGTCCCTTTTGCCAAGCCAATAGAACAGCGCGGGCGTGACCACTTGGTCGAGCAAAGTCGAAGAGAGCAGTCCGCCGAGGATGACCACGGCAATAGGTTGAAGCAACTCTTTTCCGGGTTCACCTTGCGATAGAGCAAGAGGCAGAAGACCCAGAGCGGCGGCAAGAGCGGTCATTAAAACTGGGGCAAGCCGCTCCTGTGTCCCGCGCACGACCATCTCTTCCCCCCATGTCTCCCCCTCTTCGCGCAGGAGATGGGTATAGTGCGAGAGCATCATAATACCATTACGGGTGGCGATGCCAAAAAGGGTGATAAAGCCAACAAGCGAGGCAACAGACAGTACCCCTCCTGTTAGATAGACCGCAATAACCCCCCCAACCAGCGCAAGGGGCAGGTTTATCATGACCTGTGCTGCTAGTCGCCACGAGCCAAGTGCAACATAAAGAGCGAGGAAGATGGCAACTACGGTGAACCCACCAACCAAGAGGAGACGGCGCATGGCGGACTGCTGACTTTCAAACTGACCGCCATACTCCACATAGTAACCTGTAGACCATGTTGCTTGCACACCCTGCATCTTCTCCTGTAACTCTGTCACCACTGCATTGAGGTCGCGCCCCTGCACATTTGCTTGAACCACAATGCGCCGAGCGACATTTTCGCGGTTGATGGTGTTGGGACCGGTTGCCTGACGAACCATTGCGACTTGGCTGAGGGGAATCCGCACCCCTGATGGGGTACTGACCAGTGTGGACCGAAGGACTTCCCGATTATTGCGGTTGGCTTCGTCGAACCAAACGACAAGGTCATAAGCACGTTGCCCTTGTAATACCTGCCCGACTATCTGCCCACCGAACGCCGTTTCTAATGTCTCCGCGAGTTGCCCCGGCGTTAGTCCATATCGGGCGGCGGCATCTCGGTCAATATCCACTCGTATCTGCGGAATCTCGACCTGGGGTTCGACGAGTAGGTCTGTCACACCGGGGACAGTAGCCATTACATCCCGGACTTCAACAGCATAGCGACGCAGTTGATCCAGTTCAACTCCGATGACTTTGACCGCAAGGGCTGCCCGCACCCCAGAGGAGAGGTGGTCAAGACGGTGCGAGATGGGTTGACCCACGGCGATTGTCACACCGGGAATGCTCTGCATTTTGCGACGAATCTCCGCCAGTGCCGCCGCACGAGGGCGTTTTCCGTGCCGCATACCGACATCAATCTCAGAGTAGTTTACCCCTTCCGCGTGTTCATCCATCTCCGCACGACCTGTCCGCCGCCCGGTATGCGTTACTTCGGGAACCGTGAGCAACGTTTTCTCAATTACTGTCCCAATTCGGTTGGATTCTGCCAGATTCGTTCCGGGTGGTAGTATCGCTGATACAGATAGACTCCCCTCATTAAACGGGGGAAGAAACTCACGCCCCAAAAACGGAAGCACTATCAATGCCCCTATCGCGAGCAAGGCGACACTCCCCAAAACTGGAAACGGATGACGAATCGCCCAGCGTACCAAAGGCGCGTTGATACGTTTTAGATGCTGTACCAACCATGTATCGCTCTCCCCTGATTCCCCTTTCGATGCGTGTGCAAGGAGCAGTCCGCAGAGAGCCGGAGTGACCGTCAGAGACACTAACAAAGAGGCGGAGAGAGCCGCGATAAAGGCAACAGCAAGGGGCAGAAAGACTCTTCCTTCCACACCTTCCAGAGAAAGGAGCGGTAGAAAGACCAGAACGATAATGACTGTGGCAAAGACGATGGAGTTACGCACCTCCGCACTTGCCTCGTAGATAACCCGCAGGGCAGGTAGTGGTTCCATACGACTTCGATTCTCTCTGAGCCGTCGCACCACATTTTCTACATCCACGATACTATCGTCCACCACAAGACCAATCGCTACCGCAAGCCCCCCCAATGTCATTGTGTTCACGGTGATACCGAAGCGTTCCAGTACCAGCATAGCAACGACAAACGAAAGTGGTATGGAAAACGCGGAAATCAGAGTTGCCCGCCAGCTCCATAAAAAGGCGAGGACGATGAGAACAACAAGGATGCCGCCATCGCGCAGAGCCTCTTCGACATTGTTCATTGCGGCTTCGATGAACGTGGATTGACGGAACAGGTTGCGGTTTATCGTTACGTCCGGGGGAAGAGCCGTTTCTAAGCCATCGAGGGTCTTATCCAGTTGCTTGGTCAGTGTTAGGGTATTGGTATTGGGCTGTTTCTGCACGGAGAGAATGACCGCAGGTTCCCCGTTCACACTGGCATCCCCGCGTTTAAGTGCCGCCCCAAACCGTACATCCGCCACTTGCGCTACCGTTATGGGAACCCCGGCGTTCTGCTTAACAACTGTCCGCGCAATGTCCTCAGCGTTTGTAGCACGTCCGGCGATTCGGATGACCGCCTCGCGTTGTGGCATTTGCAGGAAACCGCCCGCCGTATTCTGATTCGACTCCCCTACCGCCGTGGTAAGTTCATCCAGTGTGACTCCATACTGCGCCAACCGCGCCGGGTTGGTTAAGACCTGAAACTGCTTGGTTCCCCCACCGATAGGAACAATCTGTGCAACACCGGGAATCCCTAGAAGGCGTGGACGCACCACCCAATCGGCAAGGGCGCGGACTTCAAGCGGCGTGGTTTTACCGCTTTTGCTGGAAAGGGAAAGCAGCATCACCTCTCCCATGATAGACGACATCGGGGCGAGTCCGGGTAACGTGCCTGCCGGGAGCCGTGCTTGTGCCGCTTGCAGTTTTTCGTTGACGACCTGCCGCGCCTGATAGGGGTCTGTTCCCCAGTCAAACTCCACCCAGACAATGGAAAGTCCGGCGGAGGATGCCGAGCGCACTCGCTCCACACCGGGCGCACCGTTCATCACACTTTCGATAGGAAAGGAGACAAGCGGTTCCACCTCCTCCGGCGCAAGTCCATGCGCCTCTGTCATCACGACAACGACGGGGCGGTTTAGGTCAGGAAGCACATCCACAGGCATCCGAGCAACAACGCCTGCTCCATAAACCAGAAGGAGCAGAGTGATGCACACCACTAAAACCCGGTTGCGGATGCTAAAGTCAATAACACGGTTGAACATCGGGTTGCCCTCCTACTTTGCTTTTACCAGTGCGAGAAGTTGATATGCGCCTGTTGTCACCACCCGCTCCCCGGACTTTACGCCCGACCGGATAAGGATTTTATCTCCGAACGTTGCGCCGACCTGCACCTCTTTTCGTCGGTAACTCTCCTCGCCCTCTTGCACAAAGACGAACTGCTTGCCCCCCTCCTCCTGCACTGCCTCCACCGGAACAAGCAGTGTCTTGCCTCTGTCTTCCCCGGTATCAATGAGAATACGGGCAAACATATTGGGCTTTAGCATCTCACCGGGATTGTTCACTACGGTACGAACACGTACTGCCCGCGTCTCTGCATTGACCTCCCCACCGATATAGGAGATGCGCCCCCGAAACTCACGTCCCGGTACTGCCTCTGCCAAAATTGTCACCTCCTGCCCGATGCGAACACGGGATAAGTCCTTCTCGTAAACATCGCTCTCCACCCAGACTACCTCCGCATCCAAAATCGAAGCTAACTCTTGTCCCGCCGGAACCACTTCACCGACGTTCACGGGTCTCGTTTCCACCTCACCTCCAATGGGCGTGCGGATAGTGATACGGCTTCCTCCCCCCTCTGTTCCACCGAGGAGTCGCACCCGGTTTCGTGCCGATGTTACGCCTGCCTCGGCTTGTGCCGTGGTGGCACGGGCTTCTGTTGCTACATTTCGTGCTGCTCGTAATCGCTTCTCCTCGCTGTCAGCAACTGCTTGTGCTGCTCGGTAAGCCGCTTGCGCCGTACTGACATCGGACTCCGCCTGCTGTATCTCACGGGCGTTTCGCAGTCCGGCAGACTGGATGCGCTCCTCACGAGCAAGGGCAGTGCGGGCTATCTCTGTTTGACGTTCGGCGGTGGCAAGGCGAGTTTTGCCCTGCTCTGTAGCAGACTGTGCCGCCTCCACATCTTTGCGTGCGACCAATCCTTCCGCCAAACCTGTCCTTAGACGCTTTTCCTGCGCTTCTAACGTGCTAAGGGCAGTACGCGCACTTACTACCTCGCCTTCCGCGCTAGCAAGTTCGCGACGTGCCACCTCCACAGACGGAGCCGCGAACGCACCTTCCTCCGCGAGTTTCTGTTGACGTAGCAGAGATTTTCGAGCGTTCTCCCACTTCGTCTGTGCCACACTCGCCTCCGCAATAGCACGTTCCCAACCTGCCATTGCTTCCGCTACCAGTGCATCAGCCCGTCGCTGTCCGGCTTGCGCCCCTGTCTTGCTGGCAATGGCAGTGCGGAGTTCTCCCTGTGCGGCTGCTATCTCTGGGCTATCTATCACCGCAACCAAATGTCCTGCGCCCACAGTATCCCCCCGTGTCAGTCCGACCTGAGCAATACGTCCCCCAACGGGTGTGGAGACGGTTACAAATCGGTTGGGGTTTGGTTCCACTTTACCCGTTGTTGACAGAGTGTTGCCGCCACCAGCCACAGTGACGGGAACTATTTCCAGCCCGATGGTCTTTGCTAAAGCCGTTGACACCGGGACTACTTCGGGGTCAGGAGGGTCCATTTCTTCATTCTCAATGGAAAGCCGGAAGCGATACTTGCCCACGGTTTGAACGGCAAACTCGCTCCTATCAGCGTTGGGGTAGGCTTTGAGTGGCGGACGACCTGCTTCTCCCCCAAAGGTAGAGGCGACAGCGATATGCCGCCCATCGGGACCGTGCAGATGACTCTCCGCCTCCTCTTCTTGCGCCTGTACAAATGGGGGGGTGGAGAGGAGCAAGGTGAACAGCAGTCCTATCGAAACTGCCTGTTTCCCACTCCTTCTGCCCAGAAGAAACGCCGTTACTAGCAGAGCGAGGAATCCCACAACTCCCCCCAGAAGAACCCAAGTAGGAAAGGCTTCTTCCTTCTTTGCAGGGGTTGGTGCTGTATCGGGAACATAGACTGGGAATTCAATCGTGATTTTCTCCTTGTCTGGCAGGGTGATGGTCTCCACGATGACATACTCGCCCGGTTCCCGATACACCATATGCGAACCATAGACACCGTTCTCCGATTCGTAGGCATTGTGTTCCCGATGGATAACTGCCTTTGGGTCGCCCTTCTTATGGATGACCGAGTGAACATCACACCCTTCTATTGGTTTACCCACCCCATCCGCATTGGATTCGTTGGCGTAGGTAATCATCAGGTCGTGATGGGACAGGATACTTTTCTGCCCCGCTGTCTGTTCTCCAAAAGTGGAAGCGACAGCGACATGCCGCCCATCGGGACCGTGCATATGCCCCACTTCCTCTGCCTCTTGCGCCCCTGCGGTGAGCGATAGCAGACATATCATTAGGGTCAGGATAATTCGATTTTTGTTCATGGTGTCACCTCTTTAGGGAGTGTTCCCAACGCGGCATCCAAGAGGACATGGGCGCGGGCAGCATGGTAAAGCGCACTCCCAAACTCGCGGCGGGTCTGATATAGGGTGCGTTGTGCCTCCAGAACTTCTGGTAGTGAGGAAAGCCCATTCTCGTAACCCGCACGAGTCGCCGGTATAACTCCTCGGCTTTTGGCACAATAACATCTTGATAGCGCAACGCTACAGTGCGTGCGGCGGTCAGGTTCGCCAGATTACTTTCCACTTCCAATATGATGCGGCGGTGGACTGCCTCTCTTTGCGCTTCCTGTCCGGCAACTTCAGCACGGGCGCGGGCAATCTCTGCCTGTTGCGCCCCGTCCTTACCCAATGGAAACCCCAACCGTAACTGCACCCCGAAGAGTGGGAGGTTTCCGGCGGCAGTAC
>Ga0224722_1001568_pt1 | contig 12640 bp, 9 predicted proteins | sample Balambano_FR1_Me_FD_161646 | JGI IMG/M metagenome (GOLD analysis project Ga0224722, IMG submission 161646) | Freshwater sediment microbial communities from Lake Towuti, South Sulawesi, Indonesia - Balambano_FR1_MetaG | ecosystem: Environmental > Aquatic > Freshwater > Lake > Sediment | place...
TTTATCGTGGTGAGACGGATGAGCTTGATTGCCGATGCATTGTCACACATGACGCTTGCCGGAATTTCATTCAGTTTATTTCTCGGACAATATATCGCTCTATTCGCTGACCTGAACCCCCTTTATATGGGAACGCTCATCTCTGTATTGGCGGCGTTAGGGCTCAACTGGCTTCGAGGGAAATATGTGCACTTCCAGGAACTATCCATTCCGATCATGATGTCCGCAGGAATGGGACTCAGTGCCATCTTTATCTCGCTATCGCGAGGATTCTCGGTCGACTTGTCCACACTCTTGTTCGGATCGATCTCTGCTGTGAGTCAATCGGACATCACATTGATCGTCAGTGTGGCCGTCTTGACGTTTCTTGTGATCTTTATCTTCTATAAGCAGTTGTTGTTCTTATCGTTTGATGAAGAGCAGGCAAAAGTGTCGGGATTACCGAGTACAATGCTTCATCTGTTATTCATGTTCATCGTAGCGCTTGTGATTGCCGTCAGCATGCGAATTGTCGGAACGCTTCTCGTATCTAGCTTGATTACGTTACCCGTCGCAGCGGCGCTACGCTTTACATCGAGCTTCAAACAGACCATTCTCTGGTCCATCATCTTCGGAGAGGTCGCGACAATCGGTGGGCTCGTCCTTGCGTATGATCTCGATGTCGCTCCAGGCGGTGTCATCGTATTGATTGCGGTCGGTATTTTAGCAGCCGTCATGGCACTTGAGAAAGTCATGAGTTTCAAGAAAAAGGAGGTACAACATGAATCAGACTGAACAATTGAACCGTCTTCGTGCATCTTCTTTAAAAGTGACGCCGAAACGTCTTGAAATGTATGCTTATCTCTCTGAAGAAGATCGATATATCAGTGCGAAGGAAGTACTCGAGTACATGCGAGACAAACATCCGACGATGAGTTATGACACGGTATATCGAAATTTGAAGTCGTTTGCGGAGGAAGGATTACTTGAAGCGACGGAACTCGATGGTGAGAAATCCTTTCGAGTCACCTGTAGTGCGGCACATCACCATCATCATTTGATCTGTCGGAGCTGCGGAAAGACGAAACTGCTCGATTTATGTCCGATGCGCTTCGTAGAGGCGCTCGACCCTGAATTTGAAGTGGTCGATCATAAATTTGAGATATATGGGTATTGTAAAGAATGTAAGCAAAAGGGATTGATTTGATTCAATCCCTTTTTTGTATCGAAGGGGGAGGTCAGATGATTTATACAGCTGCTGAAATCAAGCAGATTGATCGCACAGCAATCCAAAATGGGATGCCTGAAGAGGTGTTGATGGAGCGAGCGGCCACGGCGATTGTGCCTCACATTCGAATCGAACCGCAGGCTACCATTTTGGTGATTTGTGGGACGGGCAACAACGGTGGGGACGGTTGGGTCGTCGCTCGAGAACTTGCTATGAGAGGGCATGAGGTCAGCGTATGGTCACCGTTAGGGAAAAGTAAGTCTGAGGCGGCTGCAATACACGCTTCCTACGCCTCCGCATTTGTTCACCTTGTGGAGCGGCCGATTGAAACAGATGTCATCATTGATGCCTTGTTCGGTGTCGGATTGTCCGGTCCCGTGACTGGTCACGCGCGGGAAGTGATTGAATGGGTGAATCGTCAATCGACGCCGGTCATCTCGATTGACGTACCGTCAGGCATACCGAGTGATCACACTCGAGACTTTGATGATATAGCGATTCGGGCGACATATACGTATACGTTACACGGTTTCAAGCGTTCGACATTCTTAAATCGGACGGCTCCGTTCTATGGCAAAGTGGAGCGGGTTGATATCGGACTCCCGAATACATCCGATTGGAAGGTGTTGACCGACGCTGACTTTGACCGATCTCTTTTGGAGCGCGATCAATTCAGCCATAAGACGACATATGGACATGGGATGCTCATCGGAGGGAGTCGTCATTTTCTCGGTGCACCATTCTTGGGTGGTCGTGCTGCAACTCGTTCTGGCATTGGCTTATTGCGTCTATCCATTCCACGCGAAGCGAGCCCGCTCATCTCAACATTACCTGAAGCGATGTATCAGCAACATACCGATGTGGTGGAACAATCGTACGATGCACTGGCCATCGGTCCCGGAATGGTCGAAGGGGAGGCGTTGAATCTCATCTGGCAATACGCGAAACAGCAGCCCTGTCCTGTCATTTTGGACGCTGGGGCACTATCGACGAAACGACTGGAAACCCGGGGGCCGCTCACGCTCACACCGCATCCAGGTGAATTTTCAAGATTGACCGGTAAATCGGTCGAAGAGATTGAGGCAGACCGCTTCTCCATCGCTTGTGACTTCGCGAAACGACACCGAGTCCATTTGATTTTAAAAGGCACGTATACGCTCATCGTCACACCTGACGGAACAGGTGCCGTCAATACTGTTGAAGCCTCGGCGTTAGCGAAAGGTGGAAGTGGGGACGTGTTGACTGGCATCCTTCTGGCGCTGTGGGCTAGAAAAGAGAAACCTTCGTCACCGAACGAGCAAGCGGTGCTATGGCATGCGCTCGCTGCCAAGTCGATTAGCCAGAGGATACACCCCGCAAGTGTACTCGCAAGCGATTTAATCGAAGAGCTCGGACGAATGTAAAAGGCAAGCCCGACACAATCGGGCTTGCCTTTTAACGTTGCTGTATAACGATTTGTTTCTCTAATTGCGCGACATGGTGATGCGCCTCACGCCATGTCGAAATGCGAGTTACGCCCTCTGGTAACGTCTTACGATTATAGGGTGCGTCGAATAGGAGTACGGGAATTGACGTTTCTTCATGAATCGAGATGGCATTCTCATACCGGTCTTCCATAAACAGTTCGAGTGACAAGTCTTTGACGACATTGATTTTATCGTGAGAACCGGTCATGACCAACGAATCGAGCGGCAAGCGATGCTGTTTGATCCATTCTTCCGTAACCGGTCGAACCGCCTCACTTCGGGCCGTGACGTAGTGCAGGTGATGCTGCTGCTTTAATTCCCATAACACATCCAATACATCAGAGTGCGGAAGAGAACGACGGTAAATCGCTTCTTCATGCCCCTCTTCAATCATAAACTTCCAAAATTCATGTTGTTCCATCGTCGTATACGTGTGTAACTCGTACTCGGTCGCACGATGATAGTCAATCGAATAGCCGAGTGATTCATTCATATATAGAAAACAACTTTTAGGATCTGTAACGGTTCCATCCAAATCAATGCCGATTCGCATCTCATCACTCCTCCTCACATGCCCTCTATTCTATCAAAAACCCGTACGGTTGCAACCGTACGGGCATGAGATTCATTAATTTGATTGGTTTGCGAGCTCTTGTTCTTCGCGCTCGCGTTCCGCCATTTTTTCAGCGGCGATCGCATCGATTTCTTTTTTCAATTCTTCGACCATCGTCGCCTCAGGCACTTTGCGGATAATCTTTCCGTGACGGAAGAGAAGTCCTTCGTTACGTGCGCCTGCGATTCCGATGTCTGCTTCACGAGCCTCACCTGGTCCGTTTACCGCACATCCGAGAACAGCGACTTTAATGTTGACGTTGATGTTTTGGATGTATTCTTCTACCTCTTTTGCAATCGAGATCAAATCGATTTCAATTCTTCCGCATGTCGGACAAGAGATCAAAGTCGCGGCATTTGCTGCAAGTCCGAATGACTTGAGCACTTCTTTCGCAACTTTTACTTCTTCAACCGGGTCGTCTGAAAGTGAGACCCGAACCGTTGAACCGATTCCAAGAGACAGAATCGCACCGAGTCCCGCAGCCGATTTGAGTGAACCGGAGAAGAGTGGACCTGACTCTGTGATTCCGACGTGAAGTGGGTAATCGAACGTCTTCGCAGCGAGCGTGTAGGCTTCGAGTGCAAGATTTACGTCTGAAGCTTTGAGCGAGATGATCGTGTTATAGAAGCCGAGATCCTCGAGAATCTTCACGTGGTGCATCGCACTCTCGACCATACCTTGCGCGGTCGGATATCCATACTTTTCAAGAAATTGTTTTTCTAATGAACCGGCGTTGACCCCGATACGAATTGGGATCCCTTTTGCTTTCGCCGCGTTGACGACAGCCTCTACTTTCTCACGGCGGCCGATGTTACCCGGGTTGATCCGGATTTTATCGACGCCACTTTCGATGGCTTTTAAAGCAAGCTTGTAGTCGAAATGAATGTCGACGACGAGCGGGATGTTGATGCGGCTCTTAATTTCTGCAAGTGCGTCAGCTGCACGTTCGTCTGGACAAGCCACGCGAACGACTTGGCAACCAGCTTCTTCAAGACGTTTGATCTCGGCGACTGTCGCCTCGACGTCATGCGTTTTCGTAGTGGTCATAGATTGAATAATGACTTCGTTCGATCCTCCGATAATCAAGTTACCGACGCGGACCGGACGTGTTAATGAACGATGCAAAATTTCTGACATATACGTAATCTCCTTCTTTTGGAAAGAATCCAATCGATTTAAGATGATAAGGTTTCTTCATTATCATAACGAAAAGAATGTGAAAAAGCATCTAGGATGCGTGACGGATGTGTGCTCTTTACAAACTCTAACGCTATCTTAACATCTACTTCATAATTTTCCACCGTCTCAAGACCGATATATAGGCGAGATTAGAAAAAGAGGTGGCATCTGTGAAGTGGAACTTTAAACGAAATCCAATCAAGAGGCAGAGACCGTTGCACGAGGCACGTCAGTATCCTAAATTGGCCCACCGACTCCAGTGGACGCTCATGCCGATTGTCTTACTCGTCTTCGCGCTCACATTCGGGTGGTTTGCAATCAAATCTGAGCAACTATTGGCATCAGAAATCGAGCAACGGCTCATGCGAGAAGTCACAGTCATGCGAGAATCGATTAAAACGTCATATAGTGCCTACGTTGCGAATGAGAAACAGTTGGCACGCTCGCTGAAGTCAGCCTATATGCAACAGGCTTCAATCTTATCGGGAGATGAGTTTGATGCGGCACAATTTTTAGTGCGTGATCAAGCAATTGAACAGCTGACAGGGAAGGAAAGCATAGCGACAGAGAAATTGATTGGCAAGATGTCGAACAGTTCTGAAGCGGAAGTGAATGAAACTGAAACGTTACTCATGGCTTCTGTCCCGATACCTGAACTAAAAGCGGATTACGTCCTTGTCGTTACGAAAGAATCAGTTTTGGGTCCGATGAGTTCGCTACGCCAACATATCGCCTTCATCGTATTGATTGCGATGGTTGGTGTGATGGTTCTCTTCACGCGGTTGATTCACCGTGAAGTGAAACCACTCAGTGTGTTGGCTGATTCGTTACGAAGTGCCGTGGCATCACGCCGATTCGATGATGTCACACTTGGATCGAAGTCAAAAGAGATTCATATGTTAGAAACAGAGTTCAATGCGTTCATCACGCTTTGGAATCAATCGATGTCCATGATGGGAAAAACGGCAACGGCGTTCAATCAAAGCTTACCTGTCTTTAAACAAGAATTACGTAACAGTCACGAACAGGTGGAACAGTTTCGGGAAGTGGCGGCTACGGTGGAATCGACGAGCTATTCATATCAATCGGTGACAAACGGCTCTACATCTAAAATGAAAGATGTGACGCAACAAATCGAAGTGCTTGAACAGCAAATCATGAGTGTGGACGATCGAGGGAATCAATTGAAGTCTATTTTACATGAAGAACTTGAGACGTTCTCTTCCGTAAGAGACGTGAGTGATTACGTCGAGAAACAAGTGGAGTCGATTCAGAGACGACTTCTTGAGAGTGAGACGAATTCTTCGAAGGCAGATGTTGCGCTGAAAAGTATCTTATCCGTATCGGCGGCAACAAAGATGTTATCGTTAAACGCATCGATTGAAGCGGCACGAGCAGGAGAGCACGGCAAAGGATTTGCTGTCGTTGCCAGCGAAGTGGGAAATTTAGCGAAGATGACAAACGAATCGACGCTCTTAGCGGTCAGTGCCATCGAAGCATTAAACACAGAGCGAACGGAACTGCTATCTGAAGTCAATGACTTCATTAAAGAAGTTCACCAATTAAAAGATGCCGTTAGTCGTGTCGAGTCAGGAATTGAAACCATCGATCGTGAGATAAAAGTACAGCTGGACGAATTTCAAGCGATTACGGTCCATACATCGAGTACGGGCCAGCAGCTGGTACATTTAATGGAATCGAATGAACAATTGCGAGAAATCAGTTCATTGCTTGAACGAAAATTGATTGAACTAAATACAGGTGTCGATCGCTGGTCAGATGTTCAGCTTGCCCTTCAAGACGCGGGAACGAATCTTGGAGATCAAAGTGAAGCATTGAATCAGACGCTAAAGGAACTGTCACCAACATAAAACAACGTCGGGCTCAAGAGGTCCGACGTTGTTTTGGTTGTGGTACTTTTGTTAGCGGAAAACTGATATAGCCGAGACCGATTATGAAGCCGAGGGTCAGGAAATCGGGATTCAAATGATAGAAGATGACCAATAACAAGGTTGGGATGAGTGTCATTGCCACAGCATATGGCCAGGCTTGACGATAAGCCCATTTGTTCTTTGAATAGATTTTCGTAAACAGTTGGACGTACAATGCCATGAGTGCAACCCAAATCAAATAGAAGAAGAAGATGGCGAAGCCGTGCAAGAATAGCCACATCGGGATGAAAAAGTCAGGACGAATCACGAAAAAGTCCAGTATGGTAATGACGAGAGTTAAGACGAATGTGGCACCCATGTAGGCATGGAGCGGAGCTAGACGAAGTCGAAGTGCACGTTTCGATGGGACTAGGCTTGCTTGAAGAAACGCCAAAATGGTAAAGAGCATACTAAAAACTCCAATCTATTATATTACAATAAGTCGATAATCTTAAATAATGGTACAGTGTTTTAATAAAACTTTTACATTAAACGTGTTTACATGATACTACCGATGAAGGCATAATGAGTAGGGCATTGAAAACCAAGCAAATCCAACCAATTCTTAATTAAAAGGAGTACAAAAATCGTGGAATACAATTTGCAAGAAATGTTATTCATGTTTTTTGGAGGTCTAGGGATCTTCCTCTTCGGGATCAAATCGATGGGAGACGGACTCCAAAAGTCTGCAGGGAATCGCCTGCGAGACATCCTTGATAAGTATACAACGAATCCGTTCCTTGGTGTACTTGCCGGGATTATCGTGACAGTATTGATTCAATCATCTTCAGGTACAACCGTCATTACGGTCGGACTTGTTAGCGCCGGGTTCATGACACTCCGTCAAGCAATCGGGGTCATCATGGGGGCGAACATCGGTACGACGGTGACGGCGTTCATCGTTGGGATTGATGTTGGTGAATATGCATTACCTGTCGTCGCGGTAGGTGCGGTCCTGATTTTCTTCTTTAAGAAAGAGAAGTTACAACACCTTGGGCAAATCTTCTTTGGTTTCGGAATGTTGTTCTATGGACTCGAGCTCATGGGAAGTGGAATGAAGCCACTTCGCTCGAGCGAGTATTTCATTGATTTGACACAGTCGATGAGTGATAATCCGTTCCTTGGTGTGATTGTAGGGACAGTGTTCACAGTCATCGTCCAGTCATCATCTGCAACAATCGCTATTCTTCAAGAGCTATACGCCGGAGGATCAATCGACCTATCGGCTGCACTCCCAGTCTTGTTTGGTGATAACATTGGTACGACAATCACAGCTGTACTCGCTTCAATCGGAGCATCAGTCGCGGCACGTCGTGCGGCAGCGGCGCATGTCATCTTTAACATCGTCGGTACAATTATCTTTATGATTTTACTTGTACCGTTTACAAACTATGTGATGTGGTTATCAGGTATTCTTGATTTAGAAAATAAAATGCAAATTGCATTTGCGCACGGTACATTTAATGTCGTCAACACATTAATCCAGTTCTGGTTCATCGGAACGATTGCTTGGATTGTAACGAAATTGGTACCAGGCGATGAGTCGATTGTTGACACGAAAGCGCAACATCTTGATCCGATCTTCATTCAACAATCTCCTTCAATTGCTGTTGAACAAGCAAAATTTGAAGTCATTCGCATGGGTGATTTCGCGAAATTGGGATTAGAAGAAGCACGCAATTATCTTCAAACTGGCGATAAGAAACATGCCGACAAATCAGCACATATTGAAGATGCACTAAATTCTTTGAACGCAAAAATCACAGATTATCTTGTGAAATTGGCTGCCGTTGATTTGACGGAACAAGAATCACAGGAGCACAAAACGCTCATGCATGCCATCAACGATATCGAGCGAATCGGTGATCACGTTGAAAACATCATTGAGTTGATTGATTATAAGACAGCTACGAAAGTGACACTTTCGGCAGATGCACTAAAAGAATTGACTGAAATGTACGACCTCACACGTGCGACGTTAGAGAAATCTCTTCAAACGTTGGCGAGCGGCGACATGATTGAAGCATGTAAAGTCATTGAAATGGAAGCGAAACTCGATATGCTCGAGCGTCAATTCCGTAAAAATCACGTCGTTCGTTTGAACACAGGTGCTTGTGATGGACAAGCGGGTATGTTCTTCGTCGATATGCTCTCGAACTTGGAGCGAATCGGTGACCATGCCATGAACATCACGGAAATCACACTCGAAGATGCAAACGAAGTAACCGTGTAAATCTGAAGCACTCCAAATGAAATTTGGGGTGCTTTTTCTTATTCGGCAAGGAATACTCCTTGACACTCCAGGACATATTCAGTATATTATTACTGTATAACAACATGGCGGTGTAGCTCAGCTGGCTAGAGCGTACGGTTCATACCCGTGAGGTCGTGGGTTCGACTCCCTCCGCCGCTATTTATAAGGACCCTTAGCTCAGCTGGTTAGAGCAGACGGCTCATAACCGTCCGGTCGTAGGTTCAAGTCCTACAGGGTCCATTCGTAAGCGACGTCACAATGTGAACGTCGCTTTTTTGTTTTCAATCTAAAATTGCTGGGTAAATACTCGTTAGCATTTTGTTTTTTGAAAAATATGAAATGAGGCGGACAAAATGGAACGAAACCACACCATGATGCAATTTTTTGAATGGCATGTCGAGGCAGATCAAAAGCATTGGAAGCGACTGAAAGAGAGAGCAGCCGACTTAAATAAAGCAGGAATCACTGCGCTATGGCTACCACCTGTCACAAAAGGGCAAAGTGATCAAGATACCGGATATGGAATCTATGACTTATATGATTTGGGCGAGTTCGATCAAAAAGGGTCGATTGCCACAAAATATGGAACGAAAAAAGAACTACTTGAAGCAACGACCTATTGTCAACAAGAACTCGGGATGCAGATTTATATGGATGTCGTCATGAATCATAAAGCCGGGGCGGATGCGACCGAGAAGTTTGAAGTGTTAGAAGTCGATCCCGACGACCGTACGAAAGTCCTCTCGGATGAAGCGTTTGAAATCGAAGGGTGGACAAAATTTGATTATGAAGCTCGTGATGGGAAATACTCTTCATTTAAATGGGACTTCACGCACTTCAACGGAACGGATTATGATGCGGCGACTGATCGTTCCGGTATTTTCTTTATCGTTGGAGAAAACAAAAGATGGAACGATAACGTCGACGATGAATTCGGTGTCTATGACTATTTAATGTTTGCGAACATCGACTACCACCATCCCGATGTGCGCGAAGAAGTGTTGAATTGGGGGAAATGGTTCATCGAAGAGACGAAATGTGATGGATTCCGTCTTGACGCCATTAAACACATCAACTATGACTTTATTAAAGAATTCAGTCAGACGATGCGGGAAGAGAAAGGTGACCAATTCTATTTTGTCGGCGAGTTTTGGAAATCTGATCTTGATGCCTGTCGTGAATTTCTCGATAACATCGATTACCATGTCGATTTATTCGATGTCCCGCTCCACTACAAATTACATCAAGCCTCAGAGGAAGGGGCCGCGTTTGACATGCGAACCATTTTTGATGATACGCTCGTTCAGTCACACCCCCTTCATTCCGTGACGTTCGTAGATAATCATGACTCACAACCCGAGGAGGCGCTTGAGTCATGGGTGAAAGATTGGTTCAAGCAAATCGCCTATGGTCTCGTCTTACTTCGTAAAGATGGTTATCCATGTGTCTTCTATGGCGATTACTACGGTATAGACGGTCCTCACCCGACGGATGGGATGAAGCTCGCCATTGATACGCTTCTGTATGCGCGCCGAGAGAAGGCGTACGGGGAGCAAGATGATTACTTTGATGATGCAAACGTCATCGGGTGGGTACGAAAAGGTGTGGAGGAAATCGAACGTTCCGGATGTGCCGTTCTCATTTCAACTTCTGATGAGGCTGAAAAGAGAATGTTTGTCGGGGAAGAACGTGCAGGTGAAACATGGGTCGATTTAACGAATACGTTGGATGGTCGAATTGTGATTGATGAAGAAGGATTTGGGGTATTTAAAGTGTCGGCGGGGTCGATTTCAGTCTGGGCATTGCCAGAAGAGGATGTCGAATAAAGCATTACAATTGAGTCGACCGTCACATATCTGTTACATTTAAGACGAACGTTGTTCAAAACACTTTTAAGGGGGATTTTAGTAATGGCTAAATTTGAATTACCACAACTTGATTACGCATATGATGCACTCGAACCACACATTGATGCACGCACGATGGAAATCCACCACACGAAACACCACAACACTTACGTCACGAACGTAAACAATGCACTCGAAGGAAAAGATGTGGAGTACTCTTCACTCGAAGACTTGCTTCAAAAAATCGATTCGCTTCCTGCTGACATTCAAACAGCTGTCCGCAACAACGGTGGCGGTCATTGGAACCACTCGTTCTTCTGGAAGCTCTTGAAGAAAAATGAGAACGGTACACCATCTGGTGACCTCGCTGCTGCAATCGATGAGTCGTTCGGTAGCTTCGATGCGTTCAAAGACGAATTCACGAAAGCTGCAACAACTCGCTTCGGTTCAGGCTGGGCTTGGCTCGTTGTGAAAAATGGTAAACTAGAAGTCACGTCTACTCCAAACCAAGACTCACCGATCATGGAAGGTGTTACACCGATCCTCGGTCTTGATGTGTGGGAGCATGCTTACTACTTGAACTACCAAAACCGTCGTCCTGACTATATCAACGCATTCTTCCACGTCATCGATTGGGATTATGTAGCGAAATTGTACGCTGACGCAAAATAAGGTTATCCTACCCGGGGTTCTGACACGAATCTCGGGTTTTTTTGTGGTTTTCATTAATTTGTAAACAAATTATGATATAGTGAAAATCGGACAAAACGACAGGGATTCCTGTCCTCTATAATATAGAAGGAAAAGAACGTGGAAGGAGTAAACGGACTTGGCAAAAAATCGGGTAAAAGTGCCGAAAAAACGGCGAAACCACTTACCGTTACGCTTGAATTTACTATTTTTCATCGTCTTCATTCTATTTGCGACCCTCATTTTTAGGTTAGGTGTCGTCCAAATCGTGAATGGTGAACTGATTGCTCGGGAAGTGCAGAAAACGGAGTCGAGTAAAATCAAATATGAAGTGCCGCGAGGGAAAATTTACGACCGGAATGGTCAAGTACTGGCGGATACGATTTCAAACTACTCAGTCATGTATCGTCGCTCTCAAGTGACAAAGACGGATGAACGGTTAGACGTCGCGAAAAAGTTGGCGGAAATCGTCGACATTCCGAAAGAAGACCGTAAAATGACGGAGCGAGACCGGAAGGATTACTGGATTGCAACAAATCCGGAATTGGCGCAAGAACGGACTCAAGCGCTATTGGAAGAATTATCGGAAGAGGAGCGGGCCGCATTGTCTAACCAAGACGTGGACCGACTCTTGCTTGACTCGATCACAGAAGAAGAGATTACGTTTGATGACGCGACAGAAGAAATCATCGCCATTAAATACAACATGGAGAGCGGTTATGCACTCGACCCACAGGTCATCAAAATCGGTGCGAGCCCGAAAGAGATGGCGGTCATCGAAGAAAACTTAGAGCAGTTGCCTGGGGTGAGTGTCGAACCGTACTATCAACGAGACTATCCGTTTGATGAGACGTTCAAAAGTTTCCTAGGAAGTTATCGTCAAATCCCGGCGGAACAACGTGCGTCTTATCAGGCGAAGGGTTACGGGTTGAACGACCGGGTCGGTACCTCATACTTGGAACAACAGTATGAAGACGTCCTTCGTGGAACGCCGGCCTATGATGTATTCACCACGTACAAAGGGGAACCAGTAGGTGAACCGACACGAGTGAGTGGGAATCCAGGGAAAGATATCGTCTTATCGACCGACATCGAGTTCCAAAAAGAAGTCGATGAGATCTTGAAAAAGGCGATTCGCGCAGGACGCTCTGGAAGTCCTCATTTCGACCGAGCGTTTGCGGTCGTCATGAATCCGCAAACGGGTGAATTGCTCGCTCTGTCTGGACAAGAACTCGATTTGGAAACGAACGAATTCAAGGATGTGTCGACCGGTACGGTGCTTCGTGCCAGCCAAATCGGATCAACCATCAAAGGGGCGACGGTCGCCTATGGATTTGAAGAAGGCGTCGTCAAACCGGGAGAATATATTTATGATGCACCGATTCGAATCGGTTCGTCAGTGAAAGCTTCCTACCGAAATATGGGGAACATCAACGACTTAGATGCACTCGCG
>Ga0224722_1001569_pt1 | contig 12636 bp, 7 predicted proteins | sample Balambano_FR1_Me_FD_161646 | JGI IMG/M metagenome (GOLD analysis project Ga0224722, IMG submission 161646) | Freshwater sediment microbial communities from Lake Towuti, South Sulawesi, Indonesia - Balambano_FR1_MetaG | ecosystem: Environmental > Aquatic > Freshwater > Lake > Sediment | place...
GGTAATGTATGGTGAGTTGTTACGTCAACTGGTTTTGGATACGCAGCAGTGTGACAGAAAGACTGCATCACTAAGTCAGCTGAGAAGCCCAAGCACGCCAAGTCTTTTAACTCGTCACGAGTCATAGGACCAGTTGTATCTTGAGAACCAACAGTTGTCATCTTAGGTTCACAGTAAGTACCCGGACGGATACCTTGACCTTCAGCTAAACCACATGCACGACCAACCATCTTCTGAGCTTGTGTGAAACCTTTACCAGTGTCAGCAGGTTGTACAGGCGTACGGAATAAAGTCGAAGGTGCAAGACCTAATTCTTCACGCGCTTTCGCAGTTAAGCCACGACCGATGATCAAGTTAATACGACCACCCGCACGTACTTCGTCTAAAAGTACAGGAGTTTTAAGCTCAGCTTCTGCAATTTGTGCACCGTCTTTGAATGCAGTTACTTTTGCAGCAGCATGATCAATTTTCAATACAACTTCGTCGCCCATGTTCATGTTAGCAACGTCGATTTCTACAGGTAATGCACCTGCATCTTCCATTGTATTGAAGAAAATTGGAGCGATCTTAGAACCTAAGCACACACCACCATCTTTTTTGTTTGGAATGTGTGGAAGTTCGTCACCGAAGAACCAAAGTACAGAGTTAGTTGCAGATTTACGAGAAGAACCCGTACCAACAACATCACCTACGTAAGCAACTTGGTTGCCTTTCGCGATTAAATCTTTGATTTGGTTTAATGGACCAACTTCACCTGGTTTTTCAGGATTGATACCATCACGCTCGTTTTTCAACATTGCGTTTGCATGTAATGGGATATCTGGACGGCTCCAAGCGTCTTGAGCTGGAGACAAGTCATCCGTATTGGTCTCACCTGTTACTTTGAACACAGTGATTTTGATTTCTTCTGGAACATCAGCACGGCTTGTGAACCATTCTGCTTCAGCCCACGATTGTAATACAGCTTTAGCCGCAGCATTACCTGCTTTTGCTTTGTCTGCTACGTCATGGAATGCATCAAATACAAGAAGTGTTTTCTTTAATGCTTCTGCTGCTAATTCAGCAAGTTCAGCATTGTCAAGAAGATCAACTAAAGGAGCAACGTTATAACCACCAAGCATCGTACCTAGTAAGTAAACTGCACGTTCTTTAGTTACAAGTGGAGAAGTTGCTTCGCCTTTTGCTAGAGCAGCCAAGAAAGCAGCTTTAACATAAGCAGCTTGGTCAACACCTGCTGGAACACGGTTTTCAAGCAAATCTACTAAATATGCTTCTTCACCTGCTGGTGGGTTTTTTAATAAAGTTACAAGTTCAGCAGTTTGAGCATCATCAAGCGGCTTCGGTGGGACTCCGAGTGCGGCACGTTCTTCAACGTGTTGGCGGTAAGCTTCTAGCACAGTGTTATTCCTCTTTTTTAAAAAATTACTCGTAAGTTCCAGCTTGCTACAAGCTTTACAAGTAATATGGACATTAAAATTTTACTAGACTTCGAGTTAAATGTTAATGGAACTACCGTATTTCTACGTGATGCCCATTATTTTATAGCGAAATGTTCGTCTATTTTGAATACCGCTTTGGTCTTAGATCAAAGCTCAATAAAACAACAGATTAGATCTATAAAAAAAGACAACAAGTGTTGTCTTTTCTGTAAATCCATTAAAATGATTTATACTTTGGTAGCTGATTATGTGGTGTTGCTAAGCATTGCGTTGTAAATTTTTGCTTCAACTGTTCACGCTCTGCATCGGGATTAGCCTTGAGCTGATCAATAGGTAGCGCATACACTGTATCAATAATTTCAAAGATAAATTTACGTGTTGTTTCATCTTCAATTTTAGTCGCATGTTCTATTGCTTGTTTTTGTTCAATTCCATTTTGGCGATCTAAAGTAATCGAACGTGCCGCATTTCCCACACTGACACAGTAGCCATGCCACTGTTCCGCTGGGGTTAATGGTTTTTTATCTGCACAGCCACCCAAAACCAAACCTATTGCAATCAATAAAACTTTCTTCATCATCATACTGCGACTAATTTGATGCACACATCATACTGAAAGTTGTTCATTTTGCAAAAAGAAGCGTTCAAATCTGCATGGGTCGCCATAAAAACATACAAATCATTTATTGCAGCGCATGTTATTACCAATCTTCTGACATTTTCCACCCGTTGCTGAAAGATACGTTCTCCCTGCGACAAAATTATAATGCTTACCCTGTGTATCCCAACATCTCACGCCATTACAATCTTTCACAGTAAATACCGTTTCAGATGCTGCTGTAATGGTTGCATTTGTTGTTGATTTAGCTGCTTGCGGATTCGGTGCTACCGTTGTTTTTAGGTCTTTTACATTTGATGTAGCAGCAATATTTACAACTCTTGGGGTTGAAGCCATAGCATTGACATTTTTTATTGCTGAATCAAGTTGCGGTTCTTGTTTTTGGCTAGGTGGTGGCGTCGCAGAATAAGTCGTAACACCTTTCGAATCGACCCATTTATAATATTCTTTCGCATTTGCTTGGAATGTAAGGCTTAGCAACGTTACACTCATGGTGACCAAAAGTTGACTTAAAGTGACAGATTTCATTCACTACCTCCAAAAAATGTCATAAATTTATTTATTTTTCAATGATTTGTGTGATTTTATCATATTTTTTTTAAATATCTACGATTAAAAAAAACCTGCTTTATTTTTTATAAAACAGGTTTGTAAAAAATTATTTAAAAACGCCAGTTATAGAATACATCGATCGCTCGTTCTAAGGATTGGCTTGCTTCTAGATATAGACGGCGATTCATTTGATAACGCAAAGTCAATTTATTTACAGGTGTAAATACGCCTATACCATAACGAATAAATAGGTCTGGTGTGATATAACCCGTTAAACTCACTTGTGTATCATCCCCTGTACCCTGTGCATCAAGCGCTAAACCACTTAGACCAAAGGTTCGACCAATCTGATTGGTTAATGCTCGCGTACCACCCAAGCCCATACTAATACCTGCCGCAGCAATGGTATTATTAACATCAGATTTAAAGCCTTCGGTATTACTTAAACCACTGCTTCCCTCATTGATACGACCTGTAACCAATGCATTTAGTGCTTCTTGTTCCGATAAACCCGCATCATTATAAATTTGAACATTCGGCACTGTTGCCGTACCTGTGACACGCAAACCGATCATACTACCTTGAACAGATTTATTGGCATCAATATCAAGTGTTGGATTGGCAAGTGGGCCATTAAAACGTGCAATTGCACGGTTCAGATCTAAGCTTTGACCATAAGCTTCAATTTTCACTTTTTGGCTGACCCCAATCGCACCATTCGCCCGCATCGCAGTTTCTAAACCACGTTGTGATAAATGTAAACGACCAACCAATGGAATATTACTTTCAAAGCCTTGGAAAATCACTTGATTGCCTAATGTCAGCGTCATATCCGCGCGAATATCCCAAGGTTTGGCTGCTTTCAATGTCGCAAGTAAATCTTGTCCTTGCTGCACGACTCGTACATCGGGTGAAATATTCACAACAGGTGCAGTGGTTTCTGGCATAGAAATACGTGCGCGTGGAACATCAATCGTTCCTTTCAAATTCAATTGTTGCTTAAATGGATAAACATCCAAACTTAAATCAGGTTGTACAATCGTCGTAATCATCGGGGCTTGTCGAATTAATAAATTGTCACCTTTCAACGTCAATGCAAGATGCGGATCTTCTTTCCAATCAAAGCTCCCTTTCAAGCGTCCAACCCCTTGTCCACTGTTAAATGCGCCATCAATACTGGCTGAGTCTTGTCGGATAGATGAATAAAGCTGAATATTATTCAGATTCACAGGCAGTGAAATCATGCTAATTGCGCCATTTTTTAAACGCATTTCACCTGTGAATTGTGGTTGAGTCAGTGTTCCATTCACTTTTCCTGCCAGTGCTAATGTGCCTGCCATTGAACGTACATCTTTAATAAAGGGTTTAAAGACTTTGAGTTGCACATCATCAAAAGCGACTTCACCACGCATTGGCATACCCGTTTGGAAAGGATTCACAATGACATTGGCATAACCCGTCCCAATATCAGGTGTTTTCATATCCACACGGAATAGCAATCCATCACTAACACTTTTGGCAATTAAACTTAATTCGTCATACGTGACTGTAGTAGCAATATCTTGAGGATCATCAGGTGCAAGACCAATTTCACCTTTACGAGTAATTAAACTCGCATCAAGTTTTGGACGACTGCCTTTTGCCCAAGATGCTCGAGCATAACCATTGAGTTGACCCGTAACAGCCAAGCCTTCTGGCATAAATACAGCAAAATCGTTCAAATCTAAATTTTTGGTAATAACAGAGAAACTACCTTTTGTTTGACTCATCCGTGCGGACTGATCCAAACAGACTTGGCTATGTAGACTCTGCCAACAATGCTGCCCAATATACAATTCAGACTGAGCAGTAGAATATATGATCGGTGCACTTTGATTTTGGACTAGATCAATACGGCGTGATTTAAAGTGACCTTTTTGTAGTTGCCCTAACCAATCATTGTTCTGGTTAAAACCACCTGCAAGCTGTACATAAAAGTTAGATTGACGATTTTTACTTTCAACTTTCAGTACATGGGCTTTACGCGTACCGCCTAGATTAATCGTTGCATTTTCAATTTCACGATTGCCGCTACGTAAATGATCAACTTTCGCAATCAACAAGGTCGGTGTTGCTTCTGAAGTTGGCAATTCACCTTGAATACGTAGCGACCGAATACTTGCCAATTCGTTGAATGCAAAATTATCAACAGCGATATTTGCAGTTGCCTTTAAACGTGGTTGCGATTGAACATTTAAGCTTCCATATGCCCGACCTTGCAGACCTGGATAAAGTTCATATAAGGCAGGCGCATTTAACTTAATTTTTAAGCTTTGTGCATTTCCTGTCGCTTGTAACTGATTTTGTGCATAGGCAAAAAATAAATTATTGGCTTCAAACTGTTGTGGTAAGAAACCTTTTTGATTGGAATCTAACAATAAGGAGAGATTTCCACGTCCACGAATAGGTTTGTTATTGAGAAAACCTGCTGCATTTAGATCACGAATATCAATACGTTTAAGCTTTTCAGACCAAACACCTTGTGTTTTAACATGCCCCGAGAGTTCACCTCGAAGACTAGAAACAAAATATTGCGGTTTAAAGCGAACTAAAGATGCATTGATGTCCCAACCTAATTTATCTTTTAAATTAACAGCACCTGTAGCAAAAACCTTGCCTGCAACACCATCATGCTTTAGTTCATTGATTTTGATGTACTCAGGCGTACCTGCCACATTAATTTTTAACAACCCATTGCCTTGGTTCAGAGCATTGAGTGAACCATCGTAATTCACCGCAAAACTTTTAAAACCACCACCCGACTTTTGATCATTAAATAATAATGCCGTGGTACTTTTGCCTTTTAAAGCAACAGTTTCGACACGACCTGATTGAACAATCTGACCGTTTAAATCAATCCGTTCAAGTTGAATAATTTGTTGATTTGGTTTTGCAAAACCCGTTACTTTGATATCGCCATTCAATAAATTGACAGGTGCAGCAGCAACCACCGTTTGAGGATTGAAATTCTCTGCTTTAAGCTGTGCCTGCCATGCAAGCTGTTGCTTTTCTGTTGGTAATTTAACTTTAGCCTGCCCAGACAAGCTACCTTTTAGCGCTTGATAACGAAAATTTTCGACATTAAGAAAATTGGCTTTTAAGTCAAGACGAGCATCATATTGACCTGTTGGCAATAACGCTTTTTCATGCGGTTTGATAGTCGTCGAGACATAGATATTTTGTTGACCTTGTTTTAATGCAATATCGGTATGACCTTCGTCACTACTCAACCAACCAATATATGGCACTGCACGATCTATATCTTTCCAAGCAACATTTAACAGCATTGGCTGTAGTTTGTGATCTTTAGATGCAGCTTGATTTAATTTGATAGCCCAAGTTTCATATTGATCAAAAGCAAGCTGTGCATTGAGTGCCAAACCTTTTTCCATTGACCCAGATGAACTCAGATTTGCATCCAAATTAGGCGGTAAGAAATCCTGAGCAATTTTCGGTACAGTCTTATCTTTGGGATTCAAGCGATCTAAACGCCCTTTAATATCCCATGAAACATGCTCATGCCAATTCACCAAACCTTTGAGAGCAACAGATCCGCCCATTAACTGACCATTAAAATCTTGGATATTCAATTGATTCTTTAAGTCAGTATCCATTAATACATTATATTTGCCTTCAGGTATTTGCTCGCCTTTCAAATCGGTATCTAGGCTTAAAACTAGTTTTTGAATATCACCATTGAATCGTGCAACGCCATCTTTGGCAAATAACTTCTGTTCTTTCAACAATGGTAAATGATAGTTTTTGAATATTAATTCACCTTGCATTGGGACATGATCACGTACAGGATGTATCACCGCCCAGCCTGTGAGCAAATCAGGCGTTTCCGTCGCAACACCAGCCTTTAATGTATCTAATGAGCCTGCTGCAACCACCTTAATAGTATGAATATTTAAGCTTTTTAATGAAGGAAGCATCAGATCAGCTTTCGCATTGATTGGATATTTCCCACTAAAATCCATTTGTCCAGTGGCATTTTTGACAGCCAAATAGCCCATATCCATTTTAGAGTCTTTAAACTCTAATTTTGTTCCAGACCACAAAGCATCTTTGAGATAAATATCATTAAAACCAACTTTTGCTGTTTGAGTCTTAATTTCAAGATGGTCTAAGGTCGCTTCATCGACACGCAATATAAATGGAAGTTTGATCGCACTAAAAGCAAATGGTTGACCCGACGGCGGTTTTTTATTAATAATTTTTAAATTTTGAACATCAGCATGACTTAAATGTATCTCTTTATTTAGGATAGCTCTCCATCCAAGAGAAACATCTGCTCGATCTAAAGAGACATCAACAGCTTTCAGTTGAACTAAAATGTTTTTGAGGATGATTCCTCGGAGCAAATTTCCACCTTCATATTCATAGCGAATCATTTTCTGACTTTGTAGAACGCGATCTAATAGGAAGCGACTTCCTTTATCAGTGGAGATCATGACAATTAAAGAGCTCACCAATAATAAAAGTATGATCAGCAAGATCAGCGCAATACTACGAATAATGCGCCGTTCTTGTTTTGGTTCAACTGGTGGTGTTAGTTGCTGTTCTACTTCCGTCATAATCAACCTGAAATTGTTTGACCTTTTCTAAAGGAAATTTTTAAATTATTAAAGCTGTGAGCCAATGAAAAAATGCAATCGTATCGGGTTATTATCATTGGAAATACCCGATGCAACATCTAATCGTATTGGTCCAATTGGTGATCGCCAACGAATACCTACACCCATACTATATTCAGTTGGGTTGCTAAATTGTTTATCGTATGCATTACCAAAATCAGAAAAAATCGCTGCTCTCCAACCATCTTTAAACTGATAATTATATTCTAATGACCCAACCCCTAAAGCTTGTCCACCAATTTTAAAACCATTTTCTTCAGGTGATAAACTTTTGTAATCAAAACCACGTAAAGACTGGTCTCCACCTGTAAAGAAACGGAGGTTATAAGGGACTTTATTGAAGTCATCAGTGAAAATATAACTGGTATCGGCTCGACCAACAAATTGATGGTTTTCATTTTCGCCCAATGAATAAATAAAGCGCCAACCACCTGTCAATATCGCCATATTTGCATTTGACAATAATGACTCAGTCCCCATCTCAAGCTTATAAGTTTGTTTAAAGCCGATTGTTGGATTCAATCGAGAATTACTATTGGTCTTGGAAATCTCATATCCGAACAACAAAGACTCTTGCTCGGAATCTATTCCTGAAACTTTGAAAGCGTCAGGTAATTCATTAATATCAATATCACCCTTTTGAGTTAAACGATCTAGGCGGTAACGTACGCCAAATATATGTTGCCAGTCGCCAAGCGGATTTTTAATTACACGTTCTCCACCTAAAACAGCCGACTCAACCAATAAATTAATATCTGGACCAATATCATTACGCTCTTCACGCTCATAACCACCCACAAGGTTGAAGTAATCATTTAACGGATGTTTATAAGGGATACTGTAACGACCATCTATAGACTGACGAATTTGTGATACTTCAACGTTCGCATCAAAGGCATGACCATATTGGTTCACAATTGCACGTCGATACTGACTACGAATACGAGCGCCTGTATCCGTACCGTAACCAATACCTGTTTCTAGACTATTTAAACGATCAGCATTCAGCGTCACCACAACTGGAATTTTTTTCTCAATTCTTGTTTGTTCTTCAAGCTTTTGACGATCATCGTCATCATCTTCATGCTCAGGTGTTAATGGCATAGTACGTGCCAACGCATAGGCTTGTGGTGCTTGTCCTCCTGAGAATTGAGATTCATCTACAACATCCTGAGTGACTTCTTGTGAAGACGTGACTTTTTGCCTCGCTAGGTCTGCTCTTTGCTGACTATTCAATAGCTGTGATTGCTGTACTTTTTGCTGATCGACTAAAGCTTGTAAATCAGGTGCAAGCTCCAATGGGGACTGAACTGGATCTGGCTTTATCGTATCCACTAAGGTGTAGTTAAAATAACGGGTATTGGTTAAATTATTCGCCAAAGCATTCACACGCCAAAAGGCGTAATCATCACCCTCTTTCCACGGCGCTAGACTATCTAAAACTTTTTGAGTTAATGGCAAAGGTTTACTTGGATCACTCATACGATACTCAACTTGTTTAAGCTCGTATCGTTCACCAGTCTCGTATTTTAAATTAATCTCAGCAACTTTCTCAGGTTGGCTAATCTTGACATCATGCATACGCCAATAACTATCAAAGAAACCATTATCCGAAGCTGTATTCACGATCTTGGTTTTTGTGGTTTCATACTTGCCATGATTAAAAATATCGCCTTTATCTTGTTCTGGAACCAATCGTAAGACTTGGAATTGAGGTAAATTTTCACCAGCACCAGAAAACTCAATATTCTGATCTTTAATATGCACAGGATCATTTGGAGTAACAATCACTTTAACTTTGGTGTCACTAACACGCTCAAATTTATATGTCGCATTATAATAACCAACCGCCTGCGCTGCCTGATTGGTCAAAACTCTTAATTGGGGTAAAGCGACATTAAAATCTTCAAAAGATTCTTGAGTAAAACTTGAGAGCTTTGCTTTGATGTTGGTTGCCAAAACTGGAGGAGCACCTGTAACCTCGGCAGTAATACGAGGAATTTTTTCAGCACTCAACAAGTTCTCTGGGTGAAAACGATTCCATATTTTTCTAAAAAAACCAACTTTTTCAGTTTGCTGCTCATTCTGATTTTGGAACTCAGGCAATGTTCTACCTGCCGCATTTGCTTCTACAACAATTTTACTGTCTGTTTGAATCTCTTGTATGAGCTGATTAATATCCACAGGAGCTTTGGTAATTTCAAGCAACTCAGGCTGTGAAATATCATTGACAATCAATTCTGGACTTTTAGATAAACTATCTCGGTATATTTGTGCTTCATTTTTTGCATCTTCAGCTACACGAAAGATTTCGTTCGTCATCGTTTGATCGACCGGTATCACTGGCAGATTTTCTAAGTTGTCATCCAATTGAATTGGCTTTAGCTCATTAATCTGATTGACGGACTGCTCTTGCTGTTTCAATGCCAATACACTGTCTTGTTGTGACTGACTAGAGACGGGCTGATTGACACTTCCAGATAAAGCAACTGATGTGTCCGCAGCTTTTTCCTCAGGTTTAGTTGGGTCAAGAGATTGTGCAAGCGTTTTATTATTTGATGTATCCGTTAATTGTTCTTGCGCACAAGCAACTGATATACAAGAACTAATTAAAAAAGTGCTACAAATAAGTTTAGGAAAACTCTGCATTTTAAAAATTAAATGCATAGAATGAACCAGTGGTAACTGTTTAAAATTAGCTTTAGATGACATGTAGAACTCTAAACTTATTTTTAATTTATCGTTTTTGACAGGTGAAATAACTTCAAATCTTTGATTTTCATCCAATCAAACATAAAAGTATCATACATGCATTTTGTCGCATTTTTACAGTACGTCACATTTTTTTATAAAACACAATGAAGTGAACACATGATGAAACAAGATGAGCGCTTAATGACATCACGTCGGTTTGCCCCGATGTTTTTCACTCAATTCTTTGGAGCACTAAATGATAATGTTTTTAAGCAAGCTCTACTTCTAGTCATTACATATGGTTGGATTCAGCAACAAAGTGCGCCCGTGAGCACTCTCAATAATTTAGCTGCCTTATTGTTTATTTTGCCTTACTTTTTCTTTTCTGCAACCGCAGGGCAACTTGCAGATAAATATGAACGATCTCAACTAATTCGCTTCATCAAAATATTAGAAATCGTGATTATGCTGATTGGAACTGCTGGTTTTTTGCTTGGAAATCTATGGTTATTACTGTTTGCACTATTTTTAATGGGTACACATTCAACTTGTTTCGGTCCAATCAAATATGCCATTTTGCCTGAAATTCTAAAACAAGAAGAATTGATGTCTGGAAACGCGCTATTCCAATCGGGTACATCTATCGCAATATTATTAGGTATGATTTTAGGTGGCGCAGTGATTGCATCATCTGAAGGAAATTTACTCTGGATTAGTATCACTGTTGTGACGATAGCTTGCTTAGGCTATTTATGTAGCCGTTTTATCCTCCCTCAGAAAGTAGCGGCACCCGATCTAAAAATTGATTGGAACTTCATTCGTACCAGTTTTCAAACCATCAAATATGCCAAAAGCATTCCTGTTGTGTTTGTAATTTTACTAGGCAATTCTTGGTATTGGTTTTATGGCGCAACCTATTTAACGCAAATCCCTCAGCTAACACAACAAAATTTACATGCTTCAGAAAATGTCGTCAGCCTACTTCTTACCTTCTTCTCTGTCGGGATTGGTGTTGGTTCATTGCTATGTAGACGTATTGGTGGAACCGAAATCAACATCAAAATGGTACCTTATGGTGCGATCGGCTTAACCATTTTTGCCCTGTATTTAGCAGCGAGCCTCTCGTTTGTACCTGAGCGTACTGGTGATTTACTAAGTTTAAAAGATATTTTCACCCAAGGTGCTGTGTATTACCATGTTATGCTTGCTGTGACTTTATTGGGTATCAGTGGTGGATTTTACATCGTACCTCTGTATGCCATGATGCAAGCCTATTCGCCCCGATCACATCGAGCGCGTGTTGTGGCAGCAAATAATATTTTAAATGCTGTATTTATGGTTTCTTCAGCAGTTTTTTCAATTTTAGTCTTAAGCATTTTAAAAATTGATATTAAAATCTTATTTACGATTACGGCTGTTTTAAGTGCAATTTTCTCATTTTGGTTATTAAAACGTCTAAAACCTTTATTGGAAAATGCGCCCAATACTTTAGAGGATTAATATATGCGTCATTACACAGGTCTCGATAAACTTATTAATTCTTTCGATCAGGCTTTACGTAGTTTGGTGCCAGGTGCAACTACGGCTCAGCGGATGAACCCTGCAAATGATGAACCGTCACAATTATGCGTAAGTGATGCTCGCCATGTAGCAGGTTTAATGCGTGTCAACCATAGTGGAGAAGTCTGTGCCCAAGCGCTTTATCATGGTCAAGCACTTACGGCAAAACTACCACATGTTCGTGAAGAAATGCAGCAAGCAGCCATCGAAGAACAAGACCATTTGGCTTGGTGTGAAGATCGTTTAAAAGAATTAGACAGTCATACCAGTGTTTTAAACCCTATTTGGTATGGTTTATCGTATGGTATGGGCGCAATTGCAGGCATTGCAGGTGATAAATATAGTTTAGGTTTTGTTGCTGAAACTGAACGTCAAGTCAGCCAACATTTACAGGAACACATTCAACAACTTCCTGCACATGATGACCGTTCACGTAAAATCCTAGAACAAATGAATGAAGATGAATTACATCATCGTGATACAGCATTGAAAGCTGGTGGTGTTGATTTACCTGTACCTGTTCGCATCACTATGACAGCTATATCAACGCTAATGACTAAAACCAGTTATTATTTATAAAGTAGATTAGCATCTGAAATACAATACCATAGTCTTGAAATAATACGTGTGATTCATAGACATCTGTTCAATATAATTGGTGTCTATGAACGGAGAAATTCAACAACGACTCGCATGGGTTAAATTATTTGAAGAGATCAATTATGCTGCTCTAGCTTGTCAGAGATATAGTTTTTCTAGACCAATGTTACGCGAATGATGGAAACAATATTCTTAGCAAGGCATTAATAGATTAATTAGTCAGAATAAACGTCCTTAAAATCTCCAAATACTAAAATTAATACTGAGCTAGAAGTCTTAAGATTAGAAATGCACATACGGACCGATCCTAGGCAGGAATTTTTTCTGAAAAAATAATGCAACATGGGGTCAAATTCAGACCAAATAAATAAGAAAGATCCCCCAACTGAATGATTATTGAAAATCACCCCAACTTAATCCAAATTTCGCTAAATACTTTTTGACTCGATCACTATCATTGGTCGTATTACGCTGTTGGCGTGATGCAGCAAAAAGC
>Ga0224722_1001572_pt1 | contig 12613 bp, 8 predicted proteins | sample Balambano_FR1_Me_FD_161646 | JGI IMG/M metagenome (GOLD analysis project Ga0224722, IMG submission 161646) | Freshwater sediment microbial communities from Lake Towuti, South Sulawesi, Indonesia - Balambano_FR1_MetaG | ecosystem: Environmental > Aquatic > Freshwater > Lake > Sediment | place...
ATCGCCGGTGAAATTGGGCAACACGACGGTAGAATCCGGCGTGGATTACACCTGGTTTGGCGGCGAGACGATTGAAGACGAAGACGATCCGAATACGCTGGTGTATCCGTTGCGAAGTGGTCTTTACACCCTGGTAGCCACTACCGGCAGCGGCGCGTGCGAAACGCGGGATTCCTTGCAAATCACCGTGCGACCGATTGACATTGACATTCAACTGGAAGATACCGTGCAGGTGTGTCGCGGGGTGCCTTTAGTTGCAAAATTTAATATAACGCCCGCTGGTACGCCGGTCATTCTCCGCTCTACGAATGGCTTATTTCGAGATACCGTTCGCACAGATAGTATCCGTTTGCTACCCGACCGCACCACCACTTATATTGCCACCGTGAATGCCAACAGTTGTAGCCGCAGCGATACCCTGCACGTGGTGGTGGATTCACTCCCCGCCAATCTGGCGATTATGCCCGGCGATACTTCGGTGTGCCAGGGGAGTTTGGTATTATTAACTTCCGAGATTTTTGAACCCAAAGATTTTCCGAATATTGATTTTAAATGGGTGCCAAGCAATGGTCAGCAAACCCCCGATTCTTTGTACAATATGGTCGTCTCCGCCGACACGACCACTCGGTATTTCCGCATCACCACCAGCGGCGTGTGTGTAGATAGTGCCTACGCCGACATTGAGGTGAAACCTATTCCGCAGATTACCATTACACCCTCTGACACCACCATTTGCTCCGGCACACCCGTGCAAATTCGCGTGACCACCCGCCCCGACAACCTGGAAAAACCCATGTGGGAACCTGCGACGGGCTTGAGTTGTATGACCTGTTTGAATCCAACGGCGACGGTGTCCAATACAACGACGTTCACTTTCAAAGGAGAAAAAGACGGGTGCCCGGCTTCGGCGAGTGTGCGGATTAATGTTCCGATTCCAAATATTAACCTGACCACGCGAACGCAGCTTTGTTTGGGAGATTCTGTTCAACTTAACACCGCTCCTGCTGTTCCCGGCGTTGTCTATACCTGGACTTCTTCGACCGATCCGAATTTCCGTAGCACGAATCCAAACCTGGTTGTCAGACCTTCGCAAACCACCACTTATCGTTTGACCGCACAAGTGCCGGGTTGCCAGCCGGTGGAAAGACAAATTACAATCACAATTATTCAAGTGCCTACTATTGATGCAACTGCCGATCCGACGACAGTGTGCCGAGGTAGTGCGGTGCGTTTGACGGCTACTTCCACTGCGCCCAACACAGTGATGCAAACGTTTAACTGGCGTGGTAATAGTACGATATACTCCGGGCAAAGTTTAACAGTTGAAAATTTGCAAGCCACCACCGATTTTATTCTGACTTACACATATGGTAATAATTGTGGAACACTACGTGATACGGTGCGGGTGACGGTGATCGAAGGCGGGCAAATCAACATCAATCCAACAGATACCATCGTGTGCGTTGGGCAGTCAGTACAACTTAATGCGACCGGCACTGCACAGATTGTCAATCCAAGGTGGACGATGGGTTCTGGTTTGAGTTGTACAAATTGTATTAATCCCACTGCAACGCCCACGGTTGACTCCGCTGTTTACACTTTTACCGGCACGCTAGCCACCTGTCCGTCGGAAATTACAAAAACGGTCGTGATTCGCCGTTTTCCTTCACCTGCCATCAATATTATTAAGGATACGACGATTTGTGCCGGGCAGAGTGTGCGTCTAAATTCTAATCCGACCCCAGGTGCTACCTACGTGTGGACTTCCTCCACCAATCCGAATTTCCGCAGTACGGATCCCAATTTAAGTGTTGCTCCAAATGTGACCACTACTTACACGCTTACCGCTTCCCTCGCCGGTTGTGCACCGATTGTACAACGAGTGATCGTAACCATCTTTACGGCGAATGTGACCATCTCCGGCGATTCTACTTTGTGTCCCGGTGAGGCATTGAGCCTTACGGCAATGGGCAACGCACCGGCGGGCTTTCCGCAAAACTATCGTTGGCAATGGAATCAAAATAATAATCAAACGGGTGCAACGCTTAATTTACCAAACCTACCGGGTGATACCGAATTTACCTTAACTTATACATATGGAACCGGCTGCGCTCCGGTTATCAGAAGGGTCAACGTAGATGTACAAACACTTTCGGTGAGTATTGAGGCAGATCCGGATTCTGTGTTCAGAGGACAACCGGTAACGGTCACAGCAACCACCACGCCACCGAATCTGCCAGGTGCTACCTATACCTGGACAGCAAATGACAAACCCATTCCCGGCAACGGACCGACTATTCAGCACAATCCTACCGAAAATCCTACGGTTTATAAGGTAAAAGTGCAGTTGAATAACGGTTGCAATCCTGACTCGAATTCTACCAGGGTTGTCATAAAAACGGTAAATATTCGGCTTCCGAATGCCTTTACGCCTAACAACGATGGTAAAAATGATGTATTTGTTTATATAACGGAGGATGTACTGGCTTCAGTAGATTTTAAAATATATAATCGCTGGGGGCAATTGGTGTTTGAAACCAGAGAATTCAATAAAGGTTGGGATGGCAAACACAATGGCAGAGACGCTCCTTCGGATGTATATGTGTATGTACTCGTAGCGCGCGACCCGGGCGGCAACGAAGAAATCCGAAAAGGCGATGTGACCCTCATTCGATAGGTATTCAGCAAGTAACTCGTTCTGAGCAAGTTACTTACTGAAGGGAACTTAACAGAACATCTATTTTGTTACAAAATGAAAAAAGTATGGGAACTTTCATGCAAAAGATTCTGGTACAAAATGCTTTTGACATTGAACTAGTCCGCCGAAAAATGCTCAAAAAAGGCGATATACGTCAAATCGAAGTGGATTTCCTGGTGGACACAGGAGCCTATATGATGTGCATCAACGAAAACATTCAAAGCCAACTGGATTTGCCGTTGGCGGGCGAACACGAAGTAGAACTCGCAGATGGTACGATGAAAAAGTTGCGGATGGTTACGGGTTTAGAAATCAAAATATTCAACCGCCGCATGGTAGCCGATGCGCTGGTGTTGCCCGGCGATACGGAGCCGCTTCTGGGAAGTATCCCACTGGAAGCTCTAGATTTGTTGATTGATCCGCTGGAAGGTGCGTTAAAATTACCGCCGGATCGCCCTTATCTGGCTAGAACTTTACTGAAGTGAGCATAGGAGAATAGGAGGATGTAACGCGTGTTCCTATCCCCCCATTCCCCTATCCTCTAATTTTTAAATTCCTCATTCTTACCTGCTAAATCGAGCAAAAACGCATATTCCATCGCGACTTCTTTCAATGCCCGGAACCGCCCCGATGCGCCGCCGTGCCCGGCTTCCATGTTGGTGTGCATGAGCAGCGGATTTTTGTCGGTTTTCAATTCGCGCAGACGCGCCACCCATTTTGCCGGTTCAAAATATTGCACCTGCGAATCATGTAAGCCCGTTGTTACCATCATAGCCGGATAATCTTTTGCTTCTACATTATCATACGGTGAATAAGATTTCATATAATCATAATATTCTTTATTTTTCGGATTGCCCCATTCATCAAATTCAAACGTAGTTAAAGGAATACTTTCGTCCAGCATGGTGGTCACCACATCCACAAACGGCACCGCCGCAATCACCCCTTTGAACAAATCCGGACGCATATTTACCACCGCACCCATCAGCAAACCACCGGCACTGCCGCCCATCGCATAAATATTGTCTTTATTCGTATATTTATTTTGAATCAACCACTCGGCGCAGTCAATATAATCGTTGAAGGTATTTTTCTTTTTCAACAACTTGCCGTCTTCGTACCACTGCCGCCCCATTTCCTGCCCGCCGCGAATGTGTGCAATGGCATACGCAAAACCACGATTCAACAAACTCAGGCGCGAAGAGCTGAAACTCGGATCTAAACTATTGCCATACGAACCGTAAGCGTAGAGCAGGAGCGGACCCTTCCCATCTTTTTTAAACCCTTTTTTATACACAATCGAAACGGGCACCTTCGCACCATCCCGCGCCGTGACATACACCCGCTCGGTTTGATAATCTTTCGCATCAAAACCGCCCAACACCGCCTGTTGCTTGAGTTGATTGAATTTTTTGGATTTCATATTGTAGTCAAACGTCGTCAGCGGTGTAGTCATGGACTGATACACCAGGCGCAGTTCTTCGGTGTCAAACTCCGGATTGATGGAAGTACCGGCTACGTAAGCGTCCTCCGGGAAGTCAATGTAATGCTCGGCACTGCCGTCCCAGGGGCGAATGCGAATCTGGGTAATGCCGTTTTTACGTTCAGAAAGCACTAAATAATTTTTAAAAATATCCATGCCTTCCAGCAGCACGTCACTGCGGTGCGGAATCACCTCCTTCCAGTTTTCCTGCGTGGTTTTGCCCTCCGGGGTTTCCATCAGCCGGAAGTTTTTCGCATCTTTATTCGTCAAAATGTAAAATTTGTCACCGTAGTGGTCAATGCTGTATTCCAGGTTGCGCTGGCGGGGCTGAATGACACGGAATTTCCCGTCGGGCGTATTGGCATCCAGTACCCAGTATTCCTGCGACAGCGTTTGTGAAGAGCCAAACACGATGTACTTTTTCGACTTGGTTTTATATACGAATGTGTTGAATTGTTCGTCTTTTTCATTAAAAATTTCCTGATCCTGCGCAGCCGGCGTGCCGAGTTTGTGCTTCATAATTTTATAACCTCGCAAAGTTTGCGCATCTTTCGCCACATAAAAAATCGTCTTGTTATCATTTGCCCAAGCAGCCGAGTAGCCTTCTACGCCCGGAATTTCATCGGGCAGCATCTTGCCGGTTTCCAGATTTTTAAACCGGATGGTATAAATGCGCCGGCTCAGGGTGTCTTCATTATATGCTAACAATTTATTATCCGGGCTGACAGACAGTCCCGTTACATTAAAATAATCATACGGCTTGGCTAAATCATTGACATTCAACAGCGTCTCCGCTTTTGCCTGCAAATTTTCTTTTTTGCGTTCGTAGATCGGGTACTCGCCGCCCTGCTCGTAGCGCGTGAGGTAAAAATACCCGTTGTCTTTGTAGGGCACACTCTGGTCATCCTCCTTGATGCGCCCCTTCATTTCCTCGAAGAGCTTGTCCTGAAAGGCTTTGGTATGCTCCAGCATTTTATCTTTGTAGGCATTTTCGGCTTCCAGGTAAGCAATCACCTCCGGGTTTTCGCGTTCATTGAGCCAGTAGTAGGGGTCTTGGCGGGTATCGCCGTGCATAGTCAGTTCTTTCGGAATTTTTTGAGCGGTAGGCACCGCCACATCGGTTTTGCTGTACATAACACTGTCTTTTGATTCTTCCTGCGGTGATTCCTGTTTGCAGGCTGCAAAGAAAAGGATTGTAGTAAAAAATAGCAGATTTAAGCTAAAAATTTTTACTTTTGAATGATTCATGTTGTTGAGTTTTAGGTCAAAATTAAAGGAAAATTTTTTAGATTTCTAAAAAGATGTGTTTGCAGACAATAAGTTGCCGTAAGACGCGCAACGTCTCTGCGATCAAAAATGGCAAGATGACTCAATTAACTGCTACAACCATTCTGGAAGCCGACCGCTCTCATGCGGCTGTACTGCGCGAACTGAGCGAGCAAACTTTTCGCGAAACCTACGCAGCGGGAACGGATCCAGGTAGTTTGAATTTGCACGTGCGCCGACATTTTACGGTGCCGGTGATCGAAGCCGATTTGCAAAACCTCCAAACGAAATATTTACTGGCACAACACGAGGCGCAGTGGGTGGGTTACGCGCTGTTGCGCCTGAATCATCCACACGAACTGCTGCGCGGCACGGCGGCACTTCAGTTGGATAGAATCTATGTACTACAAGATTTTTTGCGACATAAAATTGGTTCTATTTTATTACAATACACGATTGATTTTGCCCGGCAGGCAGGTTATGAATGGCTGTGGCTGATGGTGTGGGAAGAGAATAAGCGGGCGTTGGCTTTTTATAAAAAATGGGGCTTTGAACATTTTGGCTACCACCCCTTTCAGTTTGGCGAAGATTGGTACGAAGATTTGGCACTGCGATTGAAAATTCAGTGATGTAGCGAATTTTGGAATGTGCCTTATTTACAAAATAATTTAAATATGATTTTCCAATCGCCGTTTCAATTATACGCTGCACCCTATTTACAAAATCGTTTGAAAATCATTCAGTTACAATGGCAGGGTGGTGCAGTGGAAGAAGTCGTAACAGGTGGTTTTTATGCAATAACTGATGGAGTAGCCACAGGAATCAACGTGTTATTGCAATGGCTATCAAAACCTGTGCCTTTTGATGCCCCTGCCATGAGCCATTTGATGAGTGTGCGAGATGAAAAGGGTATTAATATTTTCAGCGAAAGTTTCTTAAATTATTTACAACGATTCCGAATGAAGGGCGAACTTTGGAGCGCGCCGGAAGCAACCCCGGTTTTTGCCGGGCAGCCGTTTTTGCAAGTTCGCAGCATTTTTATCCAGGTAACTATTTTACAACTTTGGGTTGAACATTTAATACAACCGCAGGGTGATTTTACAGATTTAAAAAATTTTATACAAATTTACCGGTTTTATGATACAGATAAAAAAATCATTCAGGATGTGATCGGTATGCCGGAAATACCGCCCATTGTTCCTTTTTCATTTATTACCCGGCAAAATATGCTTCAAAAAAATATCATAATATCATAATATCTCGATGCCCTACACCTACGAATTTCCGCGCCCCTCGCTCACTGTTGACTGCATTATTTTCGGTTTAGACGAAAGTAGTCAGCTCAAGGTGTTGCTCATCCAGCGTGGTGGCGAGCCATTCAAAGGCTGTTGGGCACTGCCAGGTGGTTTTGTGGACATGGAGGAGAACCTCGAGCGGTCTGCCCTGCGGGAATTGGAGGAAGAGACGGGCGTGAAAGACGTGTTTGTGGAACAACTTTACACCTTCGGCGATCCGGGTCGCGACCCGCGCGGACGCTCGGTAAGTGTGGCGTATTACGCGCTGGTCAACCTGGCGGAACACCCTGTGCAGCCCGCGTCCGATGCCCAAGAGGCGCAATGGTTCGCCCTGGAACACCTACCGGTGCTGGCTTTTGACCATAACGACATTTTACAGATAGCCGTCAACCGCCTGCGCGCCAAAGTGCGCTACCAACCGATTGGGTTTGAATTGTTGCCGGAGCAATTTACCCTCTCGCAGTTACAAAAACTGTACGAAACGATTTTAGGCGTACAGGAACCCCTGAATAAACGTAATTTTCGGACCCGTATTTTGAAAATGGGTGTACTGAAAGAAGTGGGCAAACAAGACGGCGTGGCACATCGCCCGGCAGTGCTGTATAGTTTTGACAAAGAACGCTATGAACAACTCGCCAGAGAACGGTACGAGGATTTGATCAAACGCGGCGTGGATTTTGAAGTTTAATATTATAATATTAATATTAAGATATTTCGCTTCGCGATATTTTTTACAATATCATAATATCATAGTGTCATAATATCGCAACATGGTAAGCATCATCATGGGTTCTGATTCCGATCTTCCGGTCATGCGGCAGGCAGCGGATTTTTTGAAAGCCCTGGATATTCCTTTTGAAATCAGCATCGTGTCGGCGCACCGTACGCCGGAACGGATGTTTGAATTTGCCAAAAACGCCCACGAGCGCGGCGTGCAGGTTATCATTGCAGGGGCGGGTGGAGCCGCGCATTTGCCGGGCATGGTGGCAGCCTTGTCGCCTCTGCCGGTCATAGGCGTGCCGGTCAAATCTTCTAACTCCATGGATGGCTGGGATTCAATTCTCTCCATTTTACAAATGCCCAATGGGGTTCCGGTTGCCACCGTTGCGCTGAATGCCGCCAAAAATGCAGGCATCCTCGCCGCACAAATCCTGGGTAGCCACGACACCGCTATTCGCAATAAAATGTTACAATACAAAGAACAACTACGCCAGGAAGTAATGGAAAAAGCGGAAAAGATGAGTAGTGAGCGATGAGCGGTCACGTTTTACGTGTATTAAAGATAAGATTTTACAAAATCCTGGAAAAAAGACATTTGGTATTGTATCAGTCGCCTTTTCCCTTCCCAAGCCCTCTGCGTAGGTGCTTAAGTAGTGAGCGGAAGATGGAATGCTAAGTTGATTTTCAGAAATATGTTGCCTTGTTTTTTTGTTACCGCAGGGTTTTCCACGCCAAGCTACGTGGTTCGGGTACTTTGAGTAATTTTTTATATTGTAAATACATTTCCACTGCAACTTGAGCCGCAATCGCCGCTTCTGTTTTTTCCTTTTCTTTTAACAATTCCGGTGTAAAATATTGTTTTACAAAATTGGTATCAAAATTACCCGACGTAAACGCTTCGTGTTCCATCACAAATTTGCCGAAAGGCAGCGTCGTAGCCACGCCTTTTATTTCATAATGGTTGATGGCATCGAGCATTCGCCGAATCGCGGCATTGCGGTTTACGCCCCACACAATGAGTTTGGACAAGAGTGGGTCGTAATAAATCGGCACCTCCATGCCCTGTTCGTAGCCGTCATCCACGCGGATGTTTTCGCCGATTGGAATTTGATAGGTGGTTAATTTGCCAACGTTGGGTAAAAAATTGTCGAGCGGGTCTTCGGCGGTCACGCGCAGTTCAATCGAATGCCCATTAATTTTTAAATCTTCCTGTTTAAAACTCAATTTTTCGCCTCTGGCGATGCGAATCTGTTGTTCTACCAAATCCAAGCCCGTGATCCACTCCGTCACCGGATGCTCCACTTGCAGGCGGGTGTTCATTTCTAAAAAGTAAAAATTTCGGTGTTCATCCACCAAAAATTCCACCGTGCCTGCGCCCAGATAGTTGCAGGATTTTGCCACCAATACTGCCGCTTCACCCATGCGCCTGCGCAAATCCGCGTCCACGGTCGCCGACGGAGCTTCTTCCACCACTTTCTGGTGTCTCCGTTGGATACTGCATTCGCGTTCAAACAGATGGACAATGTTGCTGTGTGAATCAGCTAAGACTTGAATTTCGATATGCCGGGGCGACGTTACAAATTTTTCAATAAACACCGAACCGTCGCCGAAAGACGAGCGTGCCTCGCTGATGGCGCGTTCCATTTGCTCCGCCAGTTCCGCCTCGTGTTCCACCACGCGCATCCCCTTGCCACCGCCGCCCGCCGAGGCTTTGATCAAAATCGGATAACCGACTTCTTTAGCAATCTGCCTGGCTTCTTCTACCTCCGTAATCGAATGCTCGACACCCGGCACCATCGGGATATTAAATCTTTTGGCTGCTTCTTTCGCTGCCAGTTTGCTGCCCATCATTTCAATTGCTTCCGGCCTGGGACCAATGAAGGTAATGCCGTTATCCTGCACCAGTTTTGCAAAACCCGCATTCTCACTCAAAAACCCGTAGCCCGGATGGATACCGTCTGCGCCTAGTTGCCGTGCCACTTCCACGATTTTATCGCCGCGCAGGTACGAATCTTTAGAAGCTGCCCCGCCGATGCACACCGCCTCGTCCGCGTAGCGCACGTGCAGGGCGGCGCGGTCAGCTTCGGAATACACCGCAACGGTCTGGATGCCCATTTTGCGGGCGGTACGCATCACGCGCAGGGCGATTTCGCCGCGATTGGCAACTAGAATTTTTTTCATGGAGCGGTAAATTGAACGCTAAAGGTAAGGGAAGACGACAGACGATAGACGATAGACGATAGATTTTTTTGTGGGTCAACAGAGTTTGTTTGGGGTGTTGCGCTTTTTTTGTTACAAAGGGGGCACTCGTACGGAGCTTTTAGGAAAGTGCCAGCGGTGCGAGCGCTTTGTAGAATTTGTGTAAACCCTGTAGGTAAGCTCCGTAGGAGCGACCCACAAAAAAATCTATCTTCTAAAGTCTATCGTCTAAGGTCTCCTCCAGAGCATCCAATAATTCCTTCGGCAATTGCTTCGAGGTTTTAGCACCCAACTCCCGAATCCGCTCTGCTCTGCCCAGCAGGGTATGCCCGTAGCGGCTGGAATCGCTGAGTTTGTTCATGGCATCGTGGTAGGCGGCTTGGGCAGTGTCGAGGCGTTGCCCCACAAGGCGCAGGTCTTCTACGAAATTGCACAATTTATCGTAGAGCAAACCGCTTTGGCGGGCGATTTCCAGCACGTTTTTTTGCTGATTTTCCTGCTTCCAAATGTACGACACCGTGCGCATGGTAGCGAGTAGGGTAGAGGTGGTGACGAGGACGATATTTTTGTCGAGCGCATCTAAAAATAACTTATTATCATGTTGAATGGCGGCGGTAAATGCCGGTTCGATAGGAATGAATAACATTAAATAATCTGGTGAATGAATCTGATATAAATGCGGATAATTTTTATCACTCAGGTCTTTGATATGCTTTCGCAAACTATTACAATGGTCGTTCAGGCAGCGGTGCTTGTCAGCATCTTCGTTGGCATGGTAAAATTGTTCGTATGCAACGAGCGACACTTTAGAATCAATAATCAAATGTTTGCCGCCGGGCAGGTCAATGATGAAGTCGGGGCGTTTTTGTTGCCCGTCTTCGTCGAGAAAGCTGGGCTGGGCGCGGTAGTGGACGTTTTTCGTAAGTCCGGCTTTTTCGAGGAGGAGTTCGAGGCGAAATTCGCCCCAGTCGCCCTGCGATTTGTTGTCGCCTTTGAGGGCGGTGGCGAGGTTGTTGGCATCCTGACTGAGTTGCTGGTTGAGTTGGCGCAGGTTTTCGATTTCGGTTTTCAGCGAGATGCGGTCTTTGGCTTCGTCCATAAATTTGCGTTCGATGGAATCTTCAAAATCCTTGATTTTTTCCCGCAAGGGATTCAATAAATCGTTGAGTTGCTGGGAATTTTGGGCAGTGAATTTCTGACTTTTTTCTTCCAACAGCCGATTGGCGAGGTTTTCAAATTCGATACGGGCTTGCTGTTGCAATTTTTCAATTTCCGATTGTTGATTCGACAATTTTTCCTGCAAATATTTCAAATCCTGCTGGGCTGCCGATAAATTCGCGGAAAGCGACCGAATTTCCGCCTGATTTTCCTGCAAATCTTCTTTTTGCAAATCGGACTGTTGTTGTAAATGTTCGTATAATCCGCGCAAGACGTATCTGGATTCCAATTCTTTAGAAGAAATCCGATTTTTTGTAAATTTCAATTTGGCGAGGAGCCAACTAACGAGTGCGCCAATGAGGAGGCTGAGTAACAAAAGCGGCAGTAATAGCGGTTCGGTCATATTTTTAAAATCTTATTAAGTGGCGAGGCGACTGTGGCATAGCCATCCCTTTGGGAAAACTCGCCGGTACAATAATGCACGATTCTTCTCAGCTTGTCAATCTTTTTGGTTATTTTTTTAAAACAAATCGGTTCTGGCGGATTTTAATAAAAATTTAATTCGTATTCGTTGACAATTTTCAAGTATTTTTGTTTTTAAGCTGCTTTTGGGAATAGATTTCAATTAGCCGTTTCATTTTAACCACCCGCATGGAGTCTTTGCCAAACAAATATTCCAGTAAGCCGAGCGTCATTTCCGTTCAGGGCGGACTGGCGCACCAACTGGATACCATCGCGATGCAACAAGTAGCCATTGATGATTTGCAAAAAAATCAAGCGTATTTAGAAGGGATTATTGATACGATTCGGGAATCGCTGCTCATTTTAGACGGCGACTTGCGCGTGCAGTTGGCGAATCGCTCTTTTTACCATGAGTTTCACGTCTTACCGGAAGAAACAGAAAATAAGTTGCTGTACGACCTGGGCAACGGGCAGTGGAATATTCCGCAGTTGCGCACTTTGTTGGAAGATATCTTGCCGCTCAATACGTATTTCAATGACTTTACGGTAGAGCACCATTTTCCGGATATCGGTCCTAAAGTCATGCTGCTCAATGCCCGCCGCATCCGGCAGGAAGACGGTAAAGTAGATCGTATTTTGCTGGCAATTGAAGACATCACCGAGCGCCACCGCCTAGAGCGCGAAGCTACTGAGCTACTCGAAAGCGAACAAAAAGCCCGCGCCGAAGCCGAAAAAGCCAACCGCATCAAAGACGATTTTCTGGCGACGGTGTCGCACGAATTGCGTACGCCGCTCACCTCCATTCTGGGCTGGACCCGTCTGATGCTCAGTGGTCAGTTGGATGAGGAAGCCCAACACCGTGCTTTGGAAACGATTGATCGAAATGTGCAATCGCAGGCGCAGTTGATTGAAGATTTACTGGATGTGTCGCGCATTATCAGCGGTAATTTGCGTCTGGATATTCAATCGGTGGATTTGCCGACGGTTATTGCCAAAGCTATCGAAATCATCCGACCGACTGCCGAAATTAAAAATATTCGTATTCAAATCATGTTCGATTCCGGAGACAATGTCATCTATGGCGACCCGGAGCGAATGCAGCAGATTTTGTGGAACCTGATTTCCAACGCTGTCAAATTCACGCCGAAAGGAGGACGCATTCAGGTGCGCCTGGAGCACGTCAATTCCAACATAGAAATCGTGGTGCAAGACAGCGGGCAGGGCATTTCGGCAGATTTTCTACCATATGTGTTCGACCGGTTTCGGCAGTCGGATAGCTCCACCCGGCGCAAGTCGGGCGGGCTGGGCTTGGGTTTAGCCATTGTGCGGCAT
>Ga0224722_1001573_pt1 | contig 12612 bp, 9 predicted proteins | sample Balambano_FR1_Me_FD_161646 | JGI IMG/M metagenome (GOLD analysis project Ga0224722, IMG submission 161646) | Freshwater sediment microbial communities from Lake Towuti, South Sulawesi, Indonesia - Balambano_FR1_MetaG | ecosystem: Environmental > Aquatic > Freshwater > Lake > Sediment | place...
GCTGGCGATCATCGCCTTGAGTGCTGCGACCTCAGCTTCCAACTGGCTGATCCGTCCTTGTGCGTCGATGCCCCAAATCTAGCCGGGCAAGTTCTTTACCGCAACTCTGAACTCTTACTTAGTCGGGCGCATTTTCACGTTCGGCTCGTCGCACCTACAATTCGACGGAACACTGCGTTAAGAACGGAACGGCAAAGAGATCTATAAAGGGGAAGCATCCGTGTCCAGCGCGATCTTGGACTCACTCACCACCTTCGGTGACTACTTGCGGCACTTGCGACGCAGGGCGCGGCTCACCCAACGCGACTTGGGCATCGCGGTCGGCTATTCCGAAGCGCACATCGGCCGGCTGGAGAGCAATGATCGCCGGCCCGAAGTCGCCACAGTCAGTACCCGCTTCGTCGAAGCGCTCGACCTGGAACGCGAACCCCTCCTCGCGGCACGGTTGATCGAGCTGGCCAAGACGGCGCATGCGGCTGCGCGTAGCGAAGTCACTACCCCACCCCGACTGACCAATTTGCCGGCCCAACTCACCCACTTCATCGGGCGCGAGCGTGCGTTGGATGAACTGGGGAAGCTCATCAGCGATCACCGGCTGGTGACGCTGACCGGCGCCGGCGGCGTCGGCAAGACGCGGCTGGCCTGCGAGGTAGGTAGCGCGCAGCTTGAGAACTTTCGCGACGGCGTGTGGTTGGTCGAACTGGCGCCGGTGTCGGACCCTGCACACGTGCCGACGACCGTCGCCGCAACATTCAAGTTGTCTGCGAGCGAAGGCCGCTCATACATTGATGTGCTGGCAGATCACCTCGAGGCCAAGCACACCCTGCTCATCCTCGACAACTGTGAGCATCTGATCGAGGCTTGCGCCGGTCTGATCGAACATCTGCTCAGGCGTTGCCCAACGTTGAACGTGCTCGCCACCAGCCGCGAGACACTGCGCGTGTTAGGTGAAGTGGTCTATGCCGTACCATCGCTCGACACACCTAGTCAGGGCGATATGCACTTGACGCCGGAGCGTGCTCTTGGTTACGAGTCAGTTCGACTATTTGTCGATCGGGCGAGTGGGTCCGATCTCAAATTCGAGTTGACCGCGGGCAATGTTGGAGCCGTCGCGCGCGTGTGCCGGGGTCTCGATGGCATCCCGCTCGCGCTCGAACTGGCCGCTGGACTGATGCGCACGATGACGGTCGGTGAGATCGTGGCCCGGCTGGACGAGCACCGCCTGTTGCCCGCGGGCGGCTACCGAACTTCCGACCCGCGCCACGAGACGATGCGCCGGACGCTGGATTGGAGTTACGACTTGCTGTCGCCGCACGCACAACGATTGCTCATCCGACTCACTGTGTTTGTTGGTGGTTGGACGGCGGAGGCAGCTGAGGCTGCCTGCGCCGAAGCAGGCGTCGAGGTTCTTTCACTGCTTGATCAACTCGTACACAAGTCGCTGGTGATCACATCGCAGCGTGATGGAAAGACACGCTATCGGTTGTTGGAGCCAATTCGGCAGTATGCCGACGAGAAGCTGCGCAAGACGGACGAGTGGGATGACATGCGATATCGCCATGTGGCCTACTTCGTCACGTTTGCCGAGCGGGCCGAGGTCGGGTTGATGGGCTATGAACATGGCGTTTGGTTGAAGCGGTTGGGTGAAGATTACGACAACCTGTTGGCTGCGTTAGCGTGGAGTCGTGACCATGAACAAACGAGCGACGCGCATGTGCGCATGGTTGTCTCGTTGTGGAGGTACTGGGCACACCGGCGGGAATATCGTGAGGGCGCAACCTGGATGGACGGCGCACTCAGGCGCAGCACTACTTACCCAACTGATCAACGGGTCAAGGTACTCACAGGAGCAACTATTTCTATCGCAATATCGGGTGACCGCCGCCGAGCCGCCCAGTTGGCCGAGGAATGCCTGGCGTTGTCACGCGAGATCGGTGACCGACTCGGAGAGGCTTGCGCCCTTGTCGCGCTTGCTTGGCGGGCCGGATTGCACGATCCCGCGCGAGAAGTGCAACTGCACGAGGAAAGTGTGCGCGCGTTTCGTCAGACAGATGATCTTTGGATGGCAGCGAATGAAATTCGCTTTCTGGCAGAAGTGCTTTTGTATCGCGAGCTTGATCTTGATCGCGCTGCTGAACTAATTCAAGAAGCGTTGGACTTGTGGCAGAAGATGGGTAGCACGCATGGCGTGTGCATTGCGCTGAGTAATCTGGGAGATGTTGCTCTGCGGCGCGGCCAGCACGACCAAGCATACGCTTACTATGAACAAAGCCTGACATTGGCGACAGAGACAGGCTATCTCGAGTTGATCGCGATATTTTTGGAGAGCCTGAGCCTAGCTGACCGACAACGAACCCTTGCTTTGTGCGAGCAGCGGCTGGTGGAACTACGCGAAGCAAACAACATTAAGGAAATTGCCGTAACACTGCACATTATGGGTCAGATGGCTCTCGATGCCGGCGACTACGAACGGGCAGGGACAATCCTCGAGGAATGCTTGTCACTCTGGCGACAGATGGGGGTTGGCACAACCAAGGCGCCAAACGTTGCATGGACATGGATCGAATGGGGACACGTCGCCCGCTATCAGGGCGACCTGGGTCTCGCCGCAACTCGATATGAGGAAGGTCAAAACGCAAATCGGGTGGCCAGCGGCATATACGGTGTTGTATGGGTGGATGTGTATTTAAGTTTCGTGAATCTTCTGCAAGGAAAGCTCACTGCGGCAACCGAGCATATTCGAAAGAGTTTGAACGCGTGCCTAGAGTCGCATGATTCAAGCTTTGTATTTGGCGCTTTTACACTGGCTACTATGTCGGAATTAGCGCGAGCAAGAGGACAGACACGGTTCTCAGTGCTATGTGCAGGAGCGGCTGCGGTGTTAATGCCGGATAAAGTGCGTGTCAGGCTGCGCCCAATTGACCGCCTGGACTATGAGCGCGTCATCGCTGCTGCCCGCGCTCAACTTGACGATCCCGAATTTGCCACAGCTTGGGCCGAAGGCGCGTCAATGACAATGGTTCAGGCGGTTGAATACGCCTTGGAAAACACGGCATACTCGGATTGAAGCCTGTGAGAGCTTGTTTGCGAAATAGAAAACTGAGCACTCCGAGCGAAATTCGAGCCGCGTAGCGGCGAAGAATGGAGTCGAGGAGCGCGGCCCTAGCCTCCGGTCGGCGTTTCTCGACTCCGCTGCGCGCCTTGTGGCGCTGGCTTCGCTCGAAATGCCTGACTTATGGATTTCGCAAACAAGCTTGGCGATAGGGATCACTTCGGCGGCGGCACCACACCCACCGTCAGCAGAATATTCGCGAAGATGCGCTGCTCGCCGGTGGCGATGACGAGAGCGGTGTCGGAGTCGCGGCACAAGTCGTAGAACGGGTAACGCTTGTGGGCCGTCATGGGCGTCTTCTTCGGCAGCAAGGTGCGAAACTCAGCAACGATCGGCGATTCTTCGCCGCTATCGTTCACCGCAATGTCAGTGCTCTCGATTGGGATTGCGCCGACCAACACCTTGAGCACATCGGTTGCGTTGAGCAGACCCGGCGCGAAATTCAGATACACGCGCTTAGCCGCCGGGTTGGCCCGCGTGCTGAACGGGTAGTTGCCGTCGGCGATCAGAATCTTGGAGCCGTGGCCGGCCCCGCCGAGCGCTTCGAGGATTTCGGGGTGAAGGAGTTGATATTTCAGCATTGTTTTATTTTCACCACGAAGATACGAAGGCACGAAGCAATTCACCTTTGAGCTTCGTGTCTTCGCGCCTTCGTGGTTAATTTTGGGCAAGGTGTTTTGCGACACGCATGGCTTGCGCGGCGATGGTCAGACACGGGTTCATCGCGGCGCTGGACGGAAAGAACGACGCATCCACTACATACAGGTTGTCCACGTCCCATGCTTTGCAACAGGGATCGAGGGCGGAGGTAGCCGGGTCATCGCCGAAGCGAATGGTGCCGCACTGGTGGCTGTTGGTCTCGATCGGCATGAACTGATAGATGAACTCGCTGTAGCCGACCGCGCGCAGCATGTCTTCCGCGGCGCGGGCCAGCTGGTGGTGCGCCGCCTCGTTCACAAACTTACGCCGCACGCGGATGCTGCCATCGCTGCCCAGCGTTACTCGATTCTCCGAGTCGGGCAGGTCCTCGCTCATGATCCACCAATCGGTGCTGTGCCGCCGGATGCTCTTTTGTTCACCCAACGTCAAGTGCGGCCGGTGCGCGGCGATATAGCCGCCGGCCTGAATCTTGCCCATGATCTGCAAATTGCCCATCGGATACGGCGACTGCGCGTTCGGCAGGTAGAAGTCGTTGACCGATAGCGTCTTGTGGAACATGTCGGCGTTCTCGCGCTGCGGATCAATCGCGATCAGCGTGCTGTTGATGTGGGCCATGTAGTTGCGGCCCACCTGCCCGCTGGAATTTGCCAAGCCATTTGGGTGTGCGTCGTTAGCTGAGCGCAGCAGCAATGCGGCCGAATTCGTCGCACCACACGAGACGACGAACGTGCCGGCGTGGAGCGTAAATCGCTCGCCATCGCGCTCGACTTCAACGCCGGTGACACGCTTGCCACTCGGGTCTGTCAGCAACCGCCGTGCCAGCGTGCGCGTCATCAATTCGACGTTCGGCGATTCGAGCGCCGGCCGGACGCAGCACGCGTCGGCGTCACCCTTAGCCAGCAGCTTGCACGGGAAGCCATCGCAGGTGAAGCAGCGGATGCATCGGCCGCCCTCCCTTAAATCAACCCCAATCGGCAGTGAGAATGGGTGAAAGCCTTGCCCGCGCAGCCGCTGCGCCAAGTCGGCCATGTAAGGCTCGTGCGGTAGCGCCGAAAACGGATAAGGCGATGAGCGCGGCGGCTCGGTCGGATCTTCGCCGCCCTGGCCATGCACCAGATACAGCCGCTCGGCCTGAGCGTAATACGGCTCGAGGTCGTCGTAGCTGATCGGCCAGGCCGGTGACAGGCCTTCCTCGTGCTCCATCGCCATGAAATCTTCGCGGCGGAAGCGCGGGAAGGCCGCGCCATACATCTTGGTGCAGCCGCCGACGAAGTAGTAGATGCCCGGCCGGAAGCCCTTGCCTGTCTCGGCGTCATACCACGTCTCGTCGGCCTGATAGCGCCGCTGGCGAATGACAGCATCCTCATCCCAGTTCTGCGGTTCTTGCGGCAAGAAGTCGCCGCGCTCGATCAACAGCACCCGCGCACCACTGTCTTTGAGCGCCCAGGCCAGCGTGCCGCCGCCGCCGCCCGTGCCGATGATGATGATGTCGTAGGTCAGCACTCAAAGAAATATAGCATCGCTCCGCGCCTGGCCTCACCCTTCTACGACCCAATCCACGGCCAAGGCCCGCACATCGCTATCTGGCTCCAAAGTGTGCTCGTTGACTACCTTATCCGTGCGCAGCCTGTAACGCGCCGGCTCCTCAGGCCCGCGATCTTGCGCCGTCCATTGACGGTAGTTCTGCGCGCTCTGCCGCGTCCAACACACCTAGCCTTACGCGGCCGAGTTCATCGTCTTGAGCAGGCCATCCAGCCCGGCGCTGATGCGTTGTAGCTCATCCGCTGCCAACAACAAACGCCCCACCACCATCAATCGGCGCTTGCGCGCCAACTCCAGATATTGCTCCAGCAGGTCACATGCCTTTGTGACGGATTGTTCTTCCAGAACGGCCTGCAAATTACCGTCAATGCGGATCATCTCGAGCGCCCATTCCTCGGTGCTGCCCGCGATCAGGCTGCGCGAGGTCTTGCTGATGTCCACCCAGGCCCGATCCAGATTCTGGAAGTTGCTGTCCAATGCGTCCTCGATAAAGCGCAATTCACTCAGCAAGCCGTGCCAGCCTTGATAGTCGGCCGACAGCGCGCGCAGGCTCGTGCTCAGGCGCGCCAGTGCCGCCAGCAGGGCATTGAACTCGGCGACGATGGCTTCCTCGACCTTCAGTTCCACCAACAGGTCGCACAGCGCCGTCATTTGGGCCTCCAGCCCGCTGCGCAGCAAGTCATCTACCGTGGCGAGTAATCGGCTGCTGATGAAGGCCGACCCCAAGTCAATCACCCGGCTCAAGCGATCCAGCGCCGCCTCAAGCGTTTCCAAGTCGAGCTTGGCCAGCGCCGTTTGCATGTCCTCGCCCGACGCCGCCAACCGCTCCACCCACAGCGGCGTGCTGCCGGCAAGCGTGATCTGTTCGCGCTCGCCCGCAATTTGCGCGCTGATGGCGATGGCCGCGGCAATGGACGGCTTGGCTTGCGCCCACACGTGATCGGCCGTATCAGGCGTGATGATCTCGGCTTCGATCAGATGCTGCTGTCCTTCCAAATCCTGCAGCAGCGTCTGGAGTTTGTTCAACCCACCCAGCCGCCCGATGCGCGCCTGTGCAAACTCGAAGTCGCCGCGGAATCGCACCACCGCCAACTGCACATCGGTATCGAGCATAGCCCGCGCCAGAGCCTGCAGGCCGGCACCGACGATGTCGGGGTCGCTGCCCAGAGGTGTGGCTAGCGTCGCTTGTGGCTTTGGCGTTGACGCTGGCAGCGATGCAGCGACGAGTTGCGGCGCGTCCCATTGCAACTCGGGGCGCTTCTCTCGCCCCAGATTCAACAGGTCGGCAATGCGATTGCGCGTTTCAAGAAATGCGATCAGTTCACGCGCTTTGTCGGATTTGGTCGTGCCCGGCAAGTTGTCATACTCACAACCACCAAGTTCAAAGCACAACTGTTTAAGGTCTTCCTCGCTCGAGCGCTCATCCAGGTTGCACATCAGCAACTTACGCAGCGCCAGCCGGGCATCTTCGGGCTGCGTGGTGGCAGTGGCAGGAACAGGCTCGACGATCGGTGTGACGTTGGATGGTTCATCCGGCATGAAACACGCCCCTTGCGTTTCACTCACAAATCGGCTACCGGCGATTCGTGGCAACATCATGCTATGCCGCCATCGTTTATCGGGCGTGTTTGCCTCTTGTGTGCCAAATCCTGACGTTTGGCAGGTGAAAAACCGGTCATGTCGCATAACCTGTGGCACAGATCGGGCACATATAATCCTGACTACTCAATGTTTACGGACCTCGGCCACCTCGCGGTCATCTTCGCCTTCGCTGCCTGCCTCTACGCCGCCATCATTTCGCCATTGGGAGCTGTCCGCAACGACGACCGGCTGGTGCAGAGCGGCCGGCTGGCTGCGTTCATGACCCTGCCGCTGGTGTTGATTGGCTGCCTGGGCCTGTGGTTTGCGCTCATCACGCACGACTTTGGCGTGCAATACGTCGCCTCCGTGTCGAATCTGGCTACGCCGCTGTTCTATCGCATCACCGCGCTGTGGGGTTCGCAGAACGGCTCGATCTTGTTCTGGTGTTTGATCATGGCCGCCTTCGTCGCCGCGGCGATGGCGAAGGAATGGAAAGAGGACAAGCCACTGCTGCCCTACGTCACGATGACGATGGCGCTGGTGCTCGGCTTCTTCATCTTCATCCAGCTCTTTCTCACCAATGCCTTTGTGCGCTACGACTTCCCGCCACAGGATGGCCGCGGGCTGAACCCGTTGCTGCGCCACCCCGGCATGATCATCCACCCGCCCATGCTCTATGCCGGATACACCGGCTTGCTGGTGCCGTTCGCGTTCTGCGTGGCCTCGTTGCTGGCCCGCCGCACCGACAATCTCTGGCTGCGCTCTTCGCGCCGCTGGACGCTGGTCGGCTGGGCCTTCCTGGCAGCGGGGCTGCTGTTGGGGGGGCGCTGGGCGCACGACGTGCTGGGTTGGGGCGGCTATTGGGGCTGGGACCCGTCGGAGAATAAGCCGTTCATCACCTGGCTGATCGCCACGGCCTTCCTGCACAGCGCCATGATCCAGGAGAAGCGCGGCATGTTCAAGAACTGGAACGTGTTCTTGATGATGCTGACCTTCGCGTCTATGTTCTTCGGCACGGCCTTCATCCGCAGTGGCCTGCTGACCAGTGTGCACGCCTTCGCCGCCAGCGACATCGGCCCGTGGTTCATGGGGGCGATGCTTGTTATCCTGGCCGCGTGCGCCGTGCTGTGGCTGACCCGGCTCGACACGCTCAAGAGCGAGCACAAGCTCGAATCGGCCTTCTCGCGCGAGGGCATCTTCCTGATCCAGAACGTGCTGTTTCTGAGCACCGCCTTCACGGTGTTCATCGGCACGATGTTCCCGATCTTGAGCGAGGCGATCACTGGCCAGAAGATCACCGTCGGCCCGCCCTATTACGACCAGGTCGCCGGCCCACAGATGGCTGCGCTGGTGCTGCTCATGGGCGTCGCGCCGCTGCTGGCCTGGCACAAGGCCAGCGGCCAAACGGTGTGGCGGCAGATGATCGGCCCGGTGGTCTTTGGCATCGTGGTGATGGTTGCCCTGTTCGCAATTGGCGTGCGTCAGGCCCTGCCCTTGCTTGGCTTCGGGCTGTGCGCGTACACGCTCGCCCAAACAGCAATGGAATACGTGCGCGGCGTGAGTGCGCGCGTCAAGAGCATGGGCGAGAGCGTGCCCACGGCCCTGCTGCGGCTGGCACAAAAGAACCAACGCCGCTACGGTGGTTATCTGGTGCACATCGGCGTGGTGCTGCTGGCCATTGGCGCGATCGGCAAGGGCTTCTACGGCACGGACGTGATCCGCAACGTGGCCATCAACGAGAGCTTCACCGTTGGGGACTACACCTTCACCTATCGCGGCATCCGGCCGGTGCCATGTGAGTTCGATGACTGCCAGACCGTGCAGGGCATGTTGCTCATCACCAACGCTGCCGGGCAAACCATCGGCAGCGCCTTCCCCAACCGAGATTACTACCCGGCGCAAGAACACACTGCCACGATCCCGGAGATCACCGGCACGTTCAATGAAGAGGTCTATGTGCTGCTGGGGGGTTGGGAGAACAACGGCGCGACGGCCTCGTTTCAGGTCTACATCAACCCGCTCATCAACTGGATTTGGGTGGGCGGCATCGTTGTCATCCTCGGGTTCTTCGTCGCGTTCTGGCCGCCGACGGATCGCGAATCATCGGCCGTGCGCGCCCCAGCGCGCCGCATCGCAGGAGCGCCGGCAAAATGATGCGAAGATTCATTTTGATCTTCCTTAGTGTCTTCGTGTCTTCGTGGTTAATCACCGCGATCGCATTCGCACAGGCACCGGTGCCGGACGATCAGACCTATCGCATCGCCAAGCAATTGAATTGCCCCACCTGCGCCGGCCGCAATTTGGCCGATTGCCCGACCGACACGTGCACGCAGTGGAAGAACGAGATCAAGGCGCAACTCGATCAGGGCAAGAACGCCGAAGATGTGCTGGCCTACTTCGAGGCGCGCTTCGGCCCGACCGTGTTGCAAGAGCCGCCCAAGGACGGCACGACGGCGATCTTGTGGGCAGCGCCCGTCGGTGCGGCCATCGTGTTTTTTGGCGTGGTGGGGGTGGTGATGTGGCGCATGTCGCAGCGCAGGTCTGCGCACACTGTTGCTGCTACGGCAGCAATCGGCCCAAACACGAGCGCACATGCCAGCGCCGCGGCCGATCCATTTGTGTCCGAACTCGAACGGGAAGTGAAAGATGAACTCTGAAGGAACGTTAAACGCATCGCCTGCGACGCCTGCTGCGCCCGCCAAAGGCAACGGCAAAGGCAGGCTGCTGATCGTGGCTGGCGCTGTCGCCGCCATCGCGGCTGTCGGCGTGCTGTTTGCGCTGGCGTTTAGCCTGGTCTCGCAACAGGGTGCGCGGCCCACGGCCGGCTCGCCCGCGCCCGACTTTTCGATGGCGCTGTATCCGGGCTACACCGGCGGGTTGCCTGAGCAGATCAAGCTGAGCGACCTGCGCGGCCGGCCCGTGGTGATGAACTTCTGGGCCTCGTGGTGCGTGGAGTGCTTCAAGGAAGCTGATGCGCTGGAAGCGGTGTATCGCAAATACAAAGATCAGGGCGTCGTGTTTCTGGGCGTGGACTATCTCGATACCGAAGCGCCGGCGCTGGCCTATTTGCAGCAATACAACGTCACCTACGCCAACGGCGTTGATGTGCAGCAAAAGATCGCCAAGGCCTATCGCATCACCGGCGTGCCGGAGACGTTCTTCATTGACAAGAACGGCATCGTGCGCGAGGTCATCATCGCCCCATTGTCCGAGGCGCAACTGAGTGCGTCCATTGACCGGCTGCTTGAAGAGTAATAGGTAACTGGCAACTGGTAATTTCGAGTTACCAATCAACCATTTACCAATTACCAATTACCAAGATGCCCCCTCTTGGAACGCTCCTGCTCGGCCTGGCGCTGCTGTGCGTGATCGGCCTGATCATCGCCCTGCCCTTGTTCGAGCGCCGCCGGCCCGCGGTCAAGCCGCCCACGCCCCACGAGGCTTTGCACGAGGAGCGCCGCGACATCGTGCGCGCCATCCGCGAGCTGGACTTCGACCACCGCACCGGCAAGATCAACGACGAAGACTATCAGCGTGTGCGCGCGGACTACGTGCAGCGCGGCGCACAGATATTGCGCGAGTTGAATGAGGCCGGCGAACCGAGTGTTGATGCTGCAATTGAGAAGCGCGTGGCCGCCTTGCGCGCGACCAGCGACGCTGGTGTTCATCCTCAACTCGATGGGCGCACCTGCCCAGCGTGCCGCAAGACCGTTCACCCTGGCGACAAGTTCTGCCCACACTGCGGCCAGCGGCTGGAAGCAGAGGCGATGACGCCGGCCGCAACCTGATGCTGAGACTGCGATTCCCCGAACTCTGAACCCCAACATGCATTTCCGCAAGCCCGTTGTCGCGCTCTTCGCGTTCTGCGCCGTCGCTTTCTTCTTATCCGCGTGCACGCTGACCAGCCGGACCCGGCTGCCGACCGAGAGCTTGCTCACGCCGGCCGTCATCCCCACCGCGCTGGCCGACGGCGAGGTCTTTCCGCTCAGCCCGCCGAATGCGCTCACCGGCGCAGCCATCTACGCCGAAAAGTGCGCGGCCTGCCACGGCGTCACTGGCGAAGGCAACGGGCCGAGCGCAGCGCAGATTAGGGCGCAGGGCCAGATGGTCGCCAACCTGGTTGACCCTTCGCGCCGGCGCGCGGCGACGCCGGGCGAGTGGCATGCGTTGATCACCAACGGCCGCATCCAAAACCTGATGCCCGGCTTCAGCGGCTCGCTCAACGCGCAGCAACGTTGGGATGTGCAGGCGCATGTATGGGCGTTGGGTGTGCCATCGCAGACGCTTAGCGCAGGCGGGGCCTTGTTCGCCGCGCAGTGCGCGTCGTGCCACGGCGCACAAGGCGAGACGCCCGTCGGCGCAGGCGCGGCGCAACTCACGCTCGACAGCCCGCGCTTCCTGGCCGACCGGTCATTGCTCGATATCTCCAGTGGCATGGTGCGGGGCGAGCCGCACGCCCCGATGACGACCCTGACCGAAGACCAGCGCTTTCAGATTGCCGACTACGTGCGCTCACTGGCCTACATCTATGCCGACCCGGCTGAGGCGCGCGACGTGCAACTGACCGGCGACGGGCAGATCATCCTGCGCGCGCTCAACGGCACGCCTGGCGGCCCGGCCATTGCTAATCTGCCGGTGCTGTTGCGCGCCTACGACGAAAACAGCGAGGTGCTCTCGCGCACAGCCAACCTCGATGCGGCGGGCGTGGTGACGTTCACCAGCCTGCCGCGGGCCGACAATTTCTTTTATCAAGCCGAGCTGGATTACGAAGACGGCCGCTTCTACGCCGCGCCGACGCAACTCACCATTAGCGGCACCGCCGTCATCAGCGGCGTTCTACCCGCCTTCGAGACGACCACGGACCCGAGCGGCATCAGCATCGCCGAGAAGCATTTCTTTGTGCAGGACATCGGCGAAGGCACGGCCACGATCGTCGAGTTCAGCATCTTCAATAACGCCGGCGACCGAGCCTATATCGGCGAACCAGGGCCAGGTGGCCGGCGCCACACGCTCAAGCTGAGCGCACCCGAAGATGCGCAGAACCTGCGCTTTGACGGCCTTGGCCTGGGGCGGCGCTTCTTTCAAGAGGGCGATGTGATCTACGACACCGACGTGGTCGTGCCCGGTCAGCAGGCCCAGCAGGTCACCATGATCTACGAGGTGCCGTATCGCGGCAGCTTCGACTTCAGCCGCCCGGTGTATTACCCAACCGCGCGCTGGGACGTGCTGGTGCCGGAGATCACCGGTCCCGGCACGCCCTTGACCGTGAATGGCCTGACCAATCGCGGCCTGCAACAGACGCCGAGCGGCAACCTGTTCTTGTTCGCCAGCGATACGCCTGCCAACGCCGGCGACGCGCTGGCGTTTCAACTGAGCGGCCAGCCGCTCGGCGCGCCCCAGCCCGGGGCAGACCCGCGCGCCATTGGGTTGGGGTTGATCGCGCTTGGGTTGGCCATCGGCATCGGTTACTTCATGGTCTCGCGCGTGCGCGCCATCCGCACCGCCGAGGCGCGCTCACGACCGCAACAGCGCGACATGATGTTGCGTCAGATGGCCGTGCTCGACGACGACTTTGCCCAGGGCAAAATCAAGGAGCCAGCCTATCGCAAGCAGCGCGAGGCGTTGAAAGATGAGTTGAAGGAAATCTGGGAGTAGCCTGCGCCATCGCCATCGCCATCGCCATCGCCATCGCCATCGCCATCGCCATCGCCATCGCC
>Ga0224722_1001575_pt1 | contig 12611 bp, 10 predicted proteins | sample Balambano_FR1_Me_FD_161646 | JGI IMG/M metagenome (GOLD analysis project Ga0224722, IMG submission 161646) | Freshwater sediment microbial communities from Lake Towuti, South Sulawesi, Indonesia - Balambano_FR1_MetaG | ecosystem: Environmental > Aquatic > Freshwater > Lake > Sediment | place...
CATCTTCGGTTTGCGGACCGACAGTCCACGCCTTTTCCAGATAGGTCTTCGCGCCCGCACTGTCTCCCGCGAGAATCCGCAGTCTGCCCAGTTCCGCCGGAACATCGCTTAATCCGGGGTTAAGTTGATACGCTTTTAGAAAAGAGTCCGTGGCTTGCTTCAGATTTTCGGGGGTAGGAGTACGTCGTGCATACGCCCAACCCAGTAGATAGTGCGCCTTCGCCTCCCCCGGTTTTGCAACCAATACCTGCCGAATCGTCTTTTCGACACCGTCCAAGTCTGCCGCATTCAACTGCGCCTGTGCCAGCGAGAGCGCAATCCGCGTATTTCCCGGTTCCAACACCAATGCCCGACTTAGTTCCGAAACGGCTACCGCATGGTCTTGTCTCTCTCCCATCTGGATGCCGTAAAGCGCGTGCGCTCGCCCACAATCGGGTTCCTTACTGACCGCCTCTTTTGACGCATTTAAGGCAGTTTCCCCACTTACAGTTAGGGCGGCGGCTTCGGCTAAACGGCAGTAGAGATGCTCCTCTTTAGGGTTCAATTTCTCTAACTGCTTTAAGAGCGGCACTGCCTCCTCCGCCATTCCCTGTTGAAGTAGTGCCTCAGAAAGTAATCGGTATGCCACGGGATGATTGGGGTCGTTTTGAAGAGCCGTCCGCCACGAGGCTATCGCCTCCTCCACCTTGCCCGCCTGATACAACTGGACCCCCTTTTGCAGATGGGGGCGCACCTTTGCATTCCCCGCATAGTATAGATTTATGGGTATCGCAATCGCAGACAACCCTGCCATCACACCGAGGAGGGCAACCAGTCGAGAGATGTTCTTCTTTGTTTCCGGCTTGGTGGGGGAAGCCACCTTTGCCGCACTGCGTGACGGTGTTATCATGGAAACAAGACCACTTCAAATCTAACCAACGGCACGGTTTACCATACAAACGCTGTTTTGTATCAACACCACTTTGTATCAGCACCACCGAATCAACAACGCTCGGTTGGAAAAATATACTTTCTACCCAAATCGTTTGGGGGATGAGAATGGTTGGAACTAAAGGGGTTTTGCAAGCAATCCGGTTCAATCTCCTTTGACCAACCAACGCTGAACCAAATGTACCACAGCATATACCGATTGGTCAAGCAGTATAGGAAAATTTTGTTCGTCTAACAACAGGGATTTTCTCACAAAGATAATTTCAACAAGAAAGAGCGTATTTCTTCCAACATTTGCCGGTTCTCGTCCGCACGAATTGCCCAGACAGAGACGGGGGATTCGTGCGAACTCAGGCATAAGGTTCCGACATCGGGGGGAACTGCCCTACTGTTTCGCTCGCTGTCCAGTATCACCCCTATCGGTTTTAAGCGGCGGCAGATACGCTCGCGCATCGCTGCCCCATTCTCACCGATACCCCCGGAAAAGGCGATTGCGTCCACCCCCTCCAATGCAACATAGTACGCCCCGATGGTCTTTGCCACACGATAGGCAAAAAGGTCTAATGCCAGTTTTGCAGGGGGATTCCCGACTTGCGCTTGCGCCTCCAAATCGCGTACATCGTTACTGATTCCCGATACACCGAGTAGCCCACTTTCCCGATTCAGCAGTCGCTCCAAATCGTCGGGGGAGTAACCAAGCGTCTTTTGCAGGTGTAGGAGCAAGCCGGGGTCTACATCCCCAGAACGAGTTCCCATTACCAAGCCCTCCAACGGTGTGAATCCCATTGAAGTATCTATGCTCTGCCCGTGCAGAATGGCACAGACACTTGCCCCACTCCCCAAGTGGCAGGTAATCAGACGCTCTGCGGGCTTTTGTTGCTCGGTCAAGCGTTCGTAAAGCCGGGACGATACCCACTGGTGGGCAAGACCATGAAACCCATACCGACGAAGCCCGTACTGCTGGCACAGGAGGCGCGGCAAACCATATGTGAACGCGACTTCGGGCAGGGTGCGGTGAAAGGCGGTATCAAAGACGGCAAAGAGGGAGACATCCGGCAGAAGGGTCTGACACACTTCTAATGTTTCACGAGCGGGCGGATTGTGCAGAGGGGCAAGCGGTTCGAGGGCGCGAATCGCTTCTATTACCTCCGGGGTAACACGAGTGGCTTCGCGCAGAGTCTCCCCCCCCATCACCACCCGGCAAACAATCGCATCGGGAACCGGTTGCTGTTGGTCTTGCCAGCCTTCGAGTAACTCCCGAAAGGCATCGGCGGGGGTTGCCGGGTGTCCTGCCTGACCGATACGCTCAACGGTTCCTTCGGCAATGGGGAATTCGGTTATGGAATCGGCGTTGGGGGTCGTGCGAAATTGGGCGAACTTGAGGGTAGCACTGCCGGGGTTCAGTGCCAAGAGGGTGTGTGCGGGGGAGAAAGTATCAGGGACAGTGGACATAGACCGCTCCCCTTAAGTATTCTTCTGGGTGTTCTTCAGTGTTCCCGTTGCGTTCGATATATCCCCCTCTCCTCGGTGGGCTTGTGGGTGCGGAGAGGGGGGTAATTTAGAACCGGATGCCTGCGCTCAGTTGTGTCCCACCGACAAACTTGCGGTCATAGCGGGCAACATAGTGGTAGCGCAAATCCAGATAGATGCGTCGGGTCAAGTCTACCCCCACCGCCGCATAGCCTCCGGGAATCCATTTGTTTCTTGCGCTGGTATCGGGCAGATTGACACGAGTTTGATACAGACCGCCTCCCACCCCATAGTAGTAGGTTCGTCCGAGGAAGTCGCTACTTTCGCGCACCATATACCCCACCGTCACCGGAATCATCTTAAAGCCGTCGCGCTCATAGTAGCCAACACTGACCACACTAAAGCCACGGCGGTCGAAGAACTTTTCGGGGACCCAGTCAATATCGAATGTGAGGTTGTGGGTTCCACCAGCTTGACGGATTTCGGATTCTGTCGGGATGTAGGAGCCGATACGGAACCCAAAGTCAAAGCGGAGCGGCGGGTCAATGGTCTGTGCAGATGCGGCACTGCCTGTGACCGACAGGGCAAGTGCCAGCATTCCACCGCAGAGCATAGCCTTTACTGCGGTGTTGCGAATTTTATTGGTCAACTCATGCCTCCTGATAGCAAATAAACGGTTTCCCGTTCGTTGTAGCGTCATTTTACGAATTTCTCTGCTTTATTCGCGATTTCTGTCGTGATGTCCTCTTGCAACTGACAGAATTCGCCTACAGTTTCTTTCCTAACATCAGCACCAAACCGTTGGGACTTAATCCGTTCACCCCACCAAAGGTGTACTGATACTTTGCTTCCACAAAATCGAAGAAAAGCAGGGTTCTTGGGAACTCATATCCCCCCACAGCGAACACGCCTAACTTGACTTCGTTTGCGCCCCCTCCTCGGAGGAAGTACCCCCCACCGCCGATTCCGAAATACGGCGAACCCGTGATTTTGGCGGCAGGATTGGGAGGGCTAAAGATGCGCGATACCGTGACCGGAATATAGCGGAACCCTGACTTTTCAAAGTACCCAATACCGAGGCGCGTTTTTCCTGCAACCATCGTCGGCAGGTCTAAATCGAGTTCCCCACCAAAAATAGTGCTTCCCGCTCTGCTACGCACATCCCCATCTTGGGCAAGCAGGACACCTAACTTCAAGCGAAGGGGAACCGGGCTTTGTGCTTGCACCGACGATTGCAGGACAAGAGTTGCTCCTGCACTGATAAGTGCAACTCCGAATGTGGTACGTAATGGTTTCATTTTTCCCAGCACGATTCGTAAATTTCCTCTGATTGGCATTACTCCCCATTATAGGAAAGCCTTTTGCGTACTGTCAAGCATTCCCTATGTCAGAAATGGACAGAATTTGGCTTGACAAGAGGGTTTTTCGTTGGTTACACTACTTTGATTATCCTGCCAAGACTCCGACGGTTTGGTCATCCTTATGTTCTGTACTGCGGATATCTGTGAACTCGCATGGCACTACTCAATCGTTCGGATTGCTCAAGGCAACTGGAAAAAGGCACAACTACCATGATTGTAACAACCAAAGAGCTATTCGCTCATGCCTACGGGCAGTACGCCCTCGGTGCATACAATATCAATAACTTAGAGCAGATTATGGGTCTGTTCCGAGGCAATATTGATAGCAAAGCCCCGTTTATTATCCAACTCTCCAAAGGCGCACGCGGCTACACCGATAAACGGATGCTGGAAGCAATGATTCGTATCGCCGAGGAGATTTTCCCAGAATCTGTCTTCGCGGTTCATCTTGACCACGGCGACGAAAAGACCTGTTATGAGTGTATCGAATCGGGCTTCTACTCGTCCGTGATGATTGATGCCTCGCACGACCCCTTTGACGAAAATATCGCGATTACCAAACGAGTGGTGGAAGCGGCTCATGCACGCGGTATCTCGGTGGAAGCGGAACTGGGGATGCTCGGCGGTGTGGAAGAAGACATTAAGGTAGACGAAAAGAACGCCTGCTTAACCGACCCCGATGAGGCTAAGGAGTTTGTGGAACGCTCCGGGTGCGATAGCCTTGCCTGCGCGATTGGAACCAGCCATGGAGCATATAAGTTCGCGGGGGGACAAGGGATTCACTTTGACCGTGTGGCAGAGATTCAGAAGCGACTTCCCGGTTTTCCACTAGTGATGCACGGTTCCTCCTCGGTTCCTCAAGAGGAAGTGGAGCGTATCAATGCCGCCGGAGGCGAGCTTAAGGGAGCCAAGGGTGTGGATGCCGCGCAGTATCTCCCTGCTGCTAAGTTGGGAGTCTGCAAGGTCAATATTGACACTGATGGTCGCTTGGTATGGACACGAGTTCACCGCGAATTTTTCAAGGAAAAGCCCTCCGACTTCGACCTGCGCGGTCCCGGTAAAATCTTTATGGCAGAGTATGCCAAGTTTATCGCCAGCCGCAACGAACTGCTTGGCTCTGCCGGACAGTTAGATTCGGTGCGCGACTCCATTCTCGCCAGCCGCAAATAAATCCCCGAAAATCGTTCCCTCTGACCTCTCTCTTTACCCCCGATTTGAGTAGGGGGTGGGGTAAAGAGAGAGGGTCCCATACCCAGAGTGCTTCTCCGATGGTATAGTAAAAAGAACAACAACGTCGTAAGGAGAAGTGTTATGGCAAGCGATTCGTCATTTGATATTGTATCCACGGTGGATATGCAGGAAGTAAAAAATGCGGTAGACCAAGCCGAGCGTGATATAACCACCCGCTTTGACCTGAAGAATACCAATAGCACTATCGAGTGGGACGAAAAGGCTAAGACTATTAAACTCGCCAGCGATACCGAAGGGACGCTTACCTCGGTGGTGGATGTCCTTCAGTCCAAACTGCACCGCCGGGGAATTGATATTCGCGCCTTAAAACTGGGGGAGGTGGAGGAAGCCTCTAAGGGAACGGTTCGGCAGGTGACCACCATCCAACAAGGGTTAGATTCGGATACCGCCAAGAAGGTCGTTAAAATTATCAAAGATATGGGATTGAAGGTGCAAGCGGCGATTCAAGGCGACCAAGTGCGAGTTACCGGGAAGTCGCGAGATGACCTACAGGCGGTCATCACAAAACTCAAATCGGAAGACCTTGAAATCCCACTACAATTTGTTAACTACCGATAGATAACACGCATTGTTGATTGTTGACAGTGAACGGTCAGCGACGTATAATACTATGCTGATTAGGGGACAGAGCCGCCGGAAGGCGGCTTTTGTTTGTCATAAGGGTAGTAGATTAGTAATGAGTGCGGTACAAGAACCAAAATCGAATACAAAAACCCGTGTTGGGTTGGTAAACCTCGGTTGCCCTAAAAACTGGGTGGATGCCGAGGAGATGCTCGGTGCACTGTCCGAAACGGGAAATGCAGAGTTTGTGGCACGCAAGGAGGACGCGGATGTTCTCATTGTTAATACGTGTGCCTTTATTGAAAGCGCGAAAGAAGAGAGCGTCAACGCGATTTTGGATGCGGTGCGCCGCAAAACAAAGGGGAAAGTCCAACGAGTTGTTGTTACAGGATGTCTTTCGCAACGGTATGCCGAAGAACTTACCCATGAAATCCCTGAAGTGGACGCTTACTTAGGGATTCAAGCCGCCTCGCAAATCTCGCAAGCCGTTTTTGGTCGCCGCGCCCTATCCCTCCCGATGGCGGGGTTAGCCGGAGAGAAGCGCAACCAAGTCGCCCCGATTGAGGAGAAGTATCCGCTCATTCCTACCAATCGCATGCGGGCAACGGCTCCCTGGACTGCCTACCTGAAAGTTTCTGAAGGATGCGACCACACCTGTACCTTCTGCTCTATCCCGAAGTTCCGGGGACGGCATCGCTCCAAACCAATGGAGACAATTCTAGACGAAGCCCGCTACTTAGTAGATAATGGCACCGTTGAGATTAACCTTATCGCCCAAGATACCACCGCCTACGGCATGGATTTGTACAAAGAGTTGGCACTGCCACGGCTTTTGGAGGAGTTAGGAAAATTAGAGGGCTTGAAGTGGGTGCGCTTGCTCTACTGCTACCCCACGATGATGAGTGACCGCCTGATTCAGACGATGGCAAACACGCCGAATGTGGCGCACTATGTGGATATTCCCTTACAGCATGGCACTGATGGGATGCTTCGGCGTATGAAGCGGGGAGGTTCGGTAGCATCGTATGCGCGTCTCATCGAGCGTTTGCGCTCTGCAATGCCAGATATTGCCATTCGGACAACCTTTTTGGTGGGCTTTCCCGGTGAGGACGATACGGCATTTGAGCAACTAAAGCAGTTTGTTCAGATGTCGCAGTTTGACCGATTAGGGGTCTTTACCTATTCGCCAGAGGATGGCACACCCGGATATGACCTGCGCCCCCGTGTCCTGAAGCGGGTCGCTGAAGCACGCCGTAATGAACTCATGGCACTGCAACAACCGATTTCTTTGGCGCGGAATCAAGCCCTGTTGGGGCAGGAGTTCGATGTTTTGGTGGAAGGACGGCGCGGCGATGATTGGATTGCCCGCTCCTTCCGCGATGCCCCGGAGATTGATGGTGTGGTTTTGGTTCGGGGAAACAAGAGTGAGCAAAACAAGAGTGAGCAAAAAGTAGCGTTGGGGGAGTGGCGACGTGTGCGTATCACGGAAGCACACCCTTACGACTTGATTGCAACCGTTTGATTGACGAGAGTGCAGCGATACTGCCATCCCTTTCGAGGCGGAAAATCGGAAACTCTGCACAAAATATAGTGGAGGCAACCCTTGGCGACGACAAAGCAAGCCGAGCAGGAGAAGACGGAAAAACTCCTTGCAGACGAATATCTGAATGACCTTGTCTACGATGCTCTTTTGGAACGAGGCGAAGCGGCAAAAATATCCGAAATCACCCTCGAAATTGATAACCCACGGATTCTCTACCCCGTGGTGCGACGTATCCTTAATGAGTCCCCCCGTTTTCTGATTGTAGACCGACAGTGGGATTTGACAGCCCGCTACTTAGACCGTTCGCACACCACAGAGCGCAATCTGGTGGAGGTGATTGATGCCGCCGGAAAACCCCTCTCTGCGATTACGTTAGCCACCGAACTCTCAACGGTCTATTCTCGCGATAGTAGCGACTATTTTGCTCTTATCAAACGGGCAGGACGCAATGAATATACCTATTTCGCCACCGCGATGGGAGATTATGGCTTAGCAAAGTGGCTCCCCCTCACCGATGCGGAGGAGGAAGAGGATGTTCTGTTCGACAACCATTTGACACTGGAGGCTTTAGCACCGTTCGCAGAAATCTCCGAAAAGGCAAACTGGTCGCCGGAACGCTATGCTACCGCCACCCTCACCATTGTCGAACAGGCAAAGTATCCCCTCTCACACCGCTTGTTGGGTGTACTGGCATGGTTTGCGCTTCGTGGGAAATATGACCCCTTAGCGCATATCAACGCCTGTCTTGCGGATACTAGGCTGGTTTGGCTCTCTGGCAAGAATGGCGGACGTTGGATAACGCGTGCCTTTGCAGACCGTCTGGAACTTCTTCTGGAAGAAGAAGGAGTTGCAGCAGGAGCCAATGCCTCGGAAGAAGCCGAAGAGGCAGTTGCTTCTGTTCCTGTGGTTTCGCCAGTTTCCCCGCCCGAACCAGTTACCCTTGTCAGCACAACACCAGTGGATGTGGTTCTTGTAGAGGAATCTCTAGTAGAAGTTGCGGAGGAAGTTGTCACGGAATCGGTGACGGAACCAATCCCGGTGCCAGTTCCCGAAGTTGCCCCGCTTAATATCGCGGACGAGGATTTGAAAGCCATTGAGCAGATTGTCGCAGACCGTGGTGTTGCCGTGGAAGCCACCGAACTGTTGGCACTGCGCTTTGAAATTGTCCCCGGCGACCCATCGTTCCGTGCCGACCTCAACGTACTACAGGCGCAACTACAAAGCGATGAGCGATTTCTCTATGTCGGGGCAGGACGTTTCCGCGAACCCAACTCTCTGCCGCTCTTTGTCTACGAACTGCCGGAGTTCCTCTCGTTCCCCGATTTGCAGTTTGTCTCAATGGACGGCGAAATCATGGATGAGGAGATTGAGGATGAGGGCTTGGCAGGAGCCTTACGCCAAGAACTGCTCAATCCGTTGGCGCAGGATGCCGGGGACGATGAGAGTCGCTATACCGGCGATGCGTCCGCCGACGCGGAGAGGATTCGCTTGGTGGTCAAGGCACACCACAAAGAGTTCGGAACCTTTCCCCTCTGCCAGATACCGGATGGCTACTTCCCCAAGGATGCCGATGTTGCCGAAATCGCGATTCGCGACCCTTCGGGACAGACCCATGATGTTATTATCAACAATAATATTCGCTTAGGATTTAACCTCTTCGGTCTGTATGAGTATCTGCAAGCCGATTCGGGGGGGGCATTCTATCTGAGCAAAGGGAAACGTCCCTTTGAGTTTACCTTTGAACCCGCCGAAGAGAACGATGTACAGGTCTATCTTACCCCGGAACGGATGGAAGAACTGCTTGCCCTGCGCGAACAAGCCGAGGAGAGTGGAGATGTGGCGACCTTCGATATTGCTTGTGAGATTCTTGCCCACTATCCTAAAGGCTTAGATTTTGTCCAAGCAATGACTGAGGTCAATGTGGTGCGCCGGGTAACACGGCGCAAACTGGCTTCTATCCTCTCGAACTACCACTGCTTTATGCAGAAGCCGGGGCAAAATCTCTGGCGATTCGATGCCAAAAAGCGTGACTTAGGCACTGACCGCTCGATGCGAAAGTATATTAAGCGGTAAAGATACATCGCTTCTCCCCCGTAACCCCGCGCTTGAAGCGGTTTGCGGGGGAATCCCCTACGCGACTCCGGCGGCTTCTTTGGCAGCCTGCTCGCGGACAATCTCTTCCAACTCCTGACGGGCATCACGTCGGTTCTTCACCTGCTCATCCTGAACCACCAAACCGTCCTTAAAGCGGATAATTCGGGTCGCGTGTTGGGCAATGTCCATTTCGTGCGTCACCATCACCACCGTGCGCCCTTCTCGGTTCAGTTCTTGGAAGATGTCCATAATCTCCACCGATGTGCGGGTATCCAATGCCCCTGTTGGTTCGTCCGCCATCACCACCACCGGGTCATTGACGAGCGAACGAGCGATAGCGACACGCTGTTGTTGCCCCCCGGAAAGTTCGTTGGGCTTATGGTGCATTCGTTCGCCCAAGCCCACTCGCTCCAATGCCCACTTTGCCCGTGCCTCACGATTGCCTCGCCCTGCATAGAGCATCGGGAGTTCCACATTCCGCAAAGCAGTGGTTCGCGCCAAGAGGTTAAAGGACTGAAATACAAAACCAAACTTCTGGTTACGAATCTCTGCCAATCGGTTGTCGTTCAGACGGGCGACATCCTCCCCCTCCAAAAGGTACTGTCCACTGGTGGGGCGGTCTAAACAACCGAGGATATTCATAAAGGTAGACTTTCCCGAACCGGACGGTCCCATAATCGCGACAAATTCGCCGTGGTGGATTTCGAGGTTGATTCCCATAAGCACGGGAACATCTAAAGCACCATTTTTATAGGTCTTTCGCAAATCGCGAACTTCAATGAGCGGCATACAAACGCCTTTCTGGTCTTGCCATATATCGCTGTGGGCTATCCCCCGGCTATTTTTGGGGTGAACTTTCGACAGAACTACTGGTTTGACGGTTCACCGTGAATCTGGTTGCGCCCCCAAAGGGACTCTGATACGCCCACAAAAGTTTAGGGACGATAGAAGGGGGCTGATAGTTCGGTTTGTTTTCCTTTAACACAAAATACAGGTCAAAGCGTTGCAACGTGTCTGCCCCCCCATGCTCCCGATGCCACACCCTATCGAGATACCGACAGTAGTAGACCCGGTAGCGGCTATACATCAACGCCCATAAGTTCATCATATACTTCCCCCAACGGTCATTGGGGTAGGCACGGGAGATAGCCATTGGGTCAGGCTTTTGCCACTGATTCGGGTCGGGGTCTGCCAGAGGTTGCCCTCCCCGGAAAAGGTCTACCCAACGCCCGCCCACGGTTTGCGCCGGAACCACATACCACCCATCTTCCACTGTCGGACGCGGCGAGAACATCGCCCAGAACTGGTCAAATCGCGTGAGCGAGGTAATCACTTGCGGGGGATTGGGCAAGTGTTGCCCCCAGTTCGGGTCTGCTCCGCGCAGATTTATCAGTAACCCATGCACAATAAAATACGCCGCAATCAGTTGCCCTGCGATAGTTAACCCGATACGCGGTGACGGGGTTCCCTGTTGTATCTGCCGTGCAATACGTCGGCTTCGCCAATCAATTGCTCGCTCCCGCAACCTTAGAACGGTCTGTTGGACGGGATTTTCGGGCAGTTTTGTCCATAAGGCAGTGAGCCAATCCCAAAAACCCGTAGGCAGGAACAGCACCCACGGAATCGCAGCAATATAGACAAACAGCCCGATATTCATGGTGGTATTCAGGGCTATTAGATGGAAGAACAGGAACGATGGCACAACGAGCAGACGCAAGCGGTTTGTCGCAATCGGTGAGAGTGCTAAGAGAGGACCGAAAATCTCCAAAATCAGTGTAAAGAGGGTCAAGGGTTGCATCAACCAGCGAATTTCGCGGAGAAACTGACCGAGGGGAAAAGCATACTGCTCTATACTCAGTGCATAGTAGACCGCAGTAAACTCTTTGCGCCACTCTGGAGCAGTCTTAAGCAACACCGTAAACCAGTACATGAACACGACTTGCAGCAGAACCCCTACAGTCGCAAAAGAGAGTACCCGTTGCGGCAATTCCTTACCGCGAGCGACCAAGCCTGCGGCATACCCATCCACCGAGAACCTTGCTCCCAGAGGTAACAACATTCCCCAGAAGAGCATCAGACGCAGATAGACATCCCCACTGTGTAGCAGAAGAGGGTTTCGCGCTTGCAGAGAGAGTGCCATCACCCAGCACAGAGAGTTCATCAGGCGCGTTTTCCACCCAACCAAAAGCCCTATCGCGAACAGAGCATTGAGCAGAAACAGCATTCCTGCTCCCACAGTGGAAGTGACATACATATAGGGGGAGAGAAAGTTCCACGCACCATTGACATACTGAAAGGTCAAAGCGGCTTCGAGGGGAAATGCGCCAAAGTCGGTGTAGAACGCTTCGAGGTCAACCGCTCGCCAGCCGAGGTCTAAGAGGACATACCCTGCTAAGAGGACACGAAAGCAGGCAAGAGCGCGAAGGTCAATTCCAAAAATGCGGTCTACCCTCTCTCGCATCCCCGCGAGTATCCCCGATGACTTCGCAGGGGACGCGGGGGGGGATACTGTTTCCGGTTCCGAAGGGGCTTGCGTTGCAACCATCATCACAATCTCACTATACCACCCCACTATACCGCAACTTCGCTCACTTGGGGAGGAATCTTCCTGACAATACAGGCGAGGCGAAGCCGGACGGTGTTTTGGGGTGTGAGATTTGGGTGAAAGTTGGTGGCGTTCCTCCCACTGACCCCTCGGAGTTGCAGTTGCGGAAATCACCCATGCTCGAAACCGTACCGAGGAAATACAGGCGTTTCGGCTTTTACGCGAGTCGGATATACTGGGGGTAGTTTAATGTGAAACTCTGAGAGAAATTAACGATTTATGGATATAGATTCCCTTCGTCTTTTTGTGGATTTGTCGGAAACAGGTTCGTTCTCTAAGACTGCTGAGCGGATGTATATGTCCCAATCCGCCGTGAGCCAGCGTATTCGTAGCCTTGAGTTGGAGTTTGGACAGATTTTAGTGGAACGCGGCAAAGGGAGACCCGGCGCACATTTTACGGAGGCGGGACAACGTTTTTTGACGGCGGCACGAGAGATTGTTTCACGAGCCGATACGCTGAAACAGGAAATCGCCGAAATGGGCGAAGTGATTGGGGGTTCGCTACGAGTCGCGACTATCTACTCTATCGGTTTGCATGGTTTGACTCCCCGACTCAAATCGTTTTTGTTTCAGTATCCTCAAGTCAATCTTCATCTGGAATATCTCCGCACAGACCGTATCTATGAGGCACTTATCGGTGGGACGATTGATTGCGGTATCGTGGCATGTCCGCAAGACCGAACTCATGTGGAGATTGTCCCCCTTGAGGAGGAGGAGATGGTAGTAATTATGCCCCCGAACCATGCACTGGCAGAGTTGGATTCGGTTCCCCTTTCCCAGTTGGAAGGACATACCT
>Ga0224722_1001576_pt1 | contig 12603 bp, 7 predicted proteins | sample Balambano_FR1_Me_FD_161646 | JGI IMG/M metagenome (GOLD analysis project Ga0224722, IMG submission 161646) | Freshwater sediment microbial communities from Lake Towuti, South Sulawesi, Indonesia - Balambano_FR1_MetaG | ecosystem: Environmental > Aquatic > Freshwater > Lake > Sediment | place...
ATTTAAATCCATCATTACAACGACAAATGAGTATGATCGATGGACATTTAGAAGATCACTTATGGTTTGCTGGAGATCAATTTACGATTGCAGATATTTTGATGTGGTTTCCATTACTGGCTTGCTCTCAAAATGACCATCAATTTAAACATATACAGCGTTATTTAGCTCAAATAGAAAACAGACCCGCCTTTAAAAAATCTTTAATTAAAGGACAATGGTCTGCTTCTACGTTTCAGTCCTATTGGACGATTGCATGGTAATTCAGTTATGCCGATTTACGCGAATTGACTCGACCTTTGACAACAGCTTTGATATTCCCTTTTGCATAATTCAAAAATACAATCAAAGGCGATAATTTTGGATTTGGCTTTTTACCTTGTCCAATTGCCTTGAATTGAGCTGCATACCAAATGATTTCCATGATTGCCATTTTATCGACAAAAGGAATCCCCGTCTTAATTTGATTCACGGCATAACGTACATCATTGCCTGCAATTAAACGATCTGTTAAATCAGTTTCAACTGCTAATGGACGTGCAATCCCAATAAAATCACATGCACCACTTTCAAGTGCTGCATTCATACCTGCTACAGTACGAAAACCACCTGTGACCATCAATTTACAAGTCACATGCTGACGAATCTTTTCAGCAAATTCTAGGAAGTAAGCTTCACGTGCAATGGTACTGGCTTTACGAGACTCAGCTTTGGCACCTGCCATTGCTGGTGCTTCATAAGTACCACCTGAGATCTCAATAATATCGATTCCCGCAGCATCAATGGTTTTGAATACTGTCATCACATCTTCTTCAGTGATCCCACCACGTTGGAAATCTGCTGAATTGAGCTTCACCGAAATAATGAAGTTTTCTGATGTTGCTGCACGTACAGCCTTATAAATTTCCACTAAGAAACGCATACGGTTCTCAATCGAACCACCCCATTGATCCGTACGTTTATTGGTTAATGGAGATAGAAATTGACTAATCAGATAACCATGCGCACCATGAAGCTGTACACCTTCAAATCCTGCTTTTTCACAGACTGCTGCTGCTATTGCAAAACGTTGAATAATATCGAGGATTTCTTCATGTTGAAGTTCACGCGGAGTCCCAAACATTGCTGCTAGCATTGGACTAAAAGGAACTGCTGATGGTGCAACAGTTTCTTTATTCAAACCTTTAGGGCATTGGCGACCTGGATGTGACAATTGAATCAATTGCACCATGCCATATTTTTTACCTACCGCAGCCCATTGCTGTAACTTTGCCAAATCACGCTCAGTCTCAATCGCAACGACACCAGGTTCATTCTTGGCAGCAATATTGACCATTACATTACCTGTGATCGCACAACCTAAACCACCTTTTGCCCAAGCCTCATATAAGCCAATGTGTAACTCATTCGGCTGCCCTTCGTGATTGGCAAGTGCCTCACTCATCGCCCCTTTAATAATGCGGTTTTTAAATGTGGTATTACGAATTTGGATACTGTCTGCAATCTGACTCATGGTCATCCTCTGCTACAATTAGAGTATTTACTCTAATTTAATCTGATTATTGTGAGTGTCAAGGGTTCTTCCGATAAATTGACAATAACATATGTCAATTTAATTACAATGCTAATATTCGCTTGCAGAAATAAGCTGACGTGTATATTCAGTTTGAGGTTGAGTAAATAAAAGTTCTGTTGCTTGATATTCCAATACTTCAGCTTGATGCATGACCATGACGTTCTGACATAGTGCTTTAATGACTTGTAAGTCATGACTAATAAACACATAACTGATCTGCTCTTGCTGCTGCAAACGGCGTAATAGTTGAATCATCGCCATTTGAGTGCTGCGATCTAATGCAGAAGTCGGCTCATCCAAAATCATCAGTTTAGGCTTTAAAACCAAAGCACGTGCAAGCGCGACCCGTTGACGTTGCCCACCAGAAAGCTGGTGTGGATATTTGCTTCTATCCTCCAAAGAGAGTTCGACTTTTGCTAAAACAGCTTCAATTTGCACATTAGATTGCTGTTTGGAAATATTTTGAAGGTGAAGCCCTTCCGCAATAATTTGCTCAACAGACATGCGAGGATTCAAACTACTCAAAGGATCTTGGAATACAATTTGAAAATCACGGCGTCGGGGGCGAAGTTGTTTTTGATTGAGCTGATTTAAGTTTTGGGACTGAAAGCAAATTTCTCCTTCACTGGAAATCAAACGTGCGATTGCCAAAGCCAATGATGATTTTCCCGAACCACTTTCCCCCACAATACCTAAAGCTTCACCTTTGAATAAATTGAAATTGATTGATTTAGCTGCAATCTTATAAGCCTTAATTTGGTTCAATAAACCACGTTTGATGGGATACTTGACTGTGACATTTTTTAGTTCAAGTAAGCGCTCAGTCTGTGCGATCAATAGAGCTTGTCCAAAATCGTGATTGAGTAAATTTCGTGTATATGCAGTTTGAGGATGTGTAAAAATTTCAGTCGTGCATCCCTGTTCCTCTACGCGACCTTGATTCAGCACAAGTACCTGATCTGCATATTGCTTAACAAGGTTTAAGTCATGGCTAATCAAAATCATCGCCATGTTTCGTTGCTCTTGGAGTTTTTTTAACAACGTGAGAATCTGAGCTTGCAACACGACATCCAAAGCCGTTGTTGGTTCGTCCGCAATCAAAATCTCTGGCTCTAAAGCTAAAGCCATCGCCAACATCACACGTTGTCGTTGTCCACCCGACAACTCATGTGGATAGCATTTAAGAATTTGCACTGCATCATCTATACCCACATCCTGCAATAAAGAAAGCATCTGTTGTCGAATATCAGCTTTACAAACACCTTGCAAGATCAGGCTTTCAGCCATCATTTTTTCGACATGATGCAAAGGATTTAAAGCCGTCATTGGCTCTTGGAAAATGATGGCAATTCGCTTGCCTCGAATCTGCTGTAACTGCATCTGAGTTAAAGATAAAAGTGATTGATTGGCGAATTTAACATTTCCCTGCACGGTTAAATTTTCAGGCAATAACCCCAATAAAGCTAAAGTACTAATTGACTTACCAGAACCACTTTCCCCCACAATCGCAACAGTCTGTGCGGGATAAACATCAAAACTCAAGTCATCCACAAGATAATGTCCCGTTTCATCGCAAATGCTGAGCTGCTGAACCCTTAATAAAGGTGGATTCGAAACTGTATTATCGTCTTGGGTCAAATGCATCACGTGCCGCCTCCCCAATATAAATCAATAAAGACAATACAATCGCCAAAGTAAAGAATCCTGAAAGCACTAACCAAGGTGCATCGAGATTATTTTTGCCTTGTAATAATAATTCCCCAAGCGAAGCGGCATCAGCAGGTAAACCATAACCGAGAAAGTCCAATGCAGTTAAAGCAATAATATTGGCAGTCAACATAAAAGGAATCTGTGACAGACTAGAACTCATAGCATTCGGCAAAATGTGCTTAAAGATAATTTGATGATCACGAACACCTAATGCTTGAGCTGCACGAACATAATCAAAATTTCTGGCACGCAAAAACTCTGCTCTGACTAATCCCACTAATTCTGTCCAACCAAATAACAACATAATCAAAAATAACCAATACACATTGGGGCTGAACATACTGACCAGAATCATGACAATAAACAGCATCGGCAAACCACCCCACACTTCCAGAATCCTCTGCCCAATTAAGTCAATCCATCCCCCATAATAGCCTTGTATTGCACCAACAATAATGCCAATCACAGCCGAACAAAGCGTCAAGGCAAATCCAAATAAGAGTGAGATACGCAAACCATAAAGGATTCGAGCAAATACATCCCGTCCCTGATCATCCGTTCCAAGCCAGTTTTGTGGACTTGGTTTTGACGGGACAGGTACAGTAAGTGATAGATTTGGAGATTGATAAGAAAATGCAACGGGGGGAGAAATCATCCATCCTTGATTCTGAATCAGCTGTTTTACCGCAGGGTCTTGATAATCTGTCGCCGTTTCAAAAGCACCACCAAAAGTGGTTTCTGGATAATCTTTAAAAATAGGAAAATACAAAGACTGCTGATAACGAATCAACAAAGGTTTATCGTTGGCAATCAACTCAGCAAATAATGACAAAATAAAAATGATTAAAAATAGAATGAGACAACGGACACCCAATTTATTTTGTCTAAAACGGTGAAATCGTGCGCGCATCAGCGGTGACATCATGTTCCACCTCTCGCTTCAAAATCAATCCGAGGGTCAATCATTTGATAGAGCAAATCGCCAATTAAACGTAAGATCATTCCAAATAAGGTAAATAAAAATAAGGTTCCAAAAATCACAGGATAATCCCGCTGAGTGATCGCCTCAAAACCCAATAGACCAATCCCATCGAGATTAAAAATAATCTCGATAAATAAATTGCCGACAAAGAAAATACCGACCAATGCTTCGGGTAAAGCTGCAACCACCACCAAAATCGCATTACGAAAAACATGCCCATAAAGTACCTGATTGTCATTTAAACCTTTTGATCGTGCCGTCAGGACATAAGGTTTTTTCAGCTCTTCTACAAAGGAATATTTCGTCAGATAGGTTCGTGCAGCAAAACTACCCAATACCATACTCAGAATCGGTAAACTCATGTGCCATAGATAATCTTTTATTTTTGCCAATAGGCTGAGTTGAGTAAAGTTTTCTGATACCAAACCTTGCAATGGAAACCATTGCAAATAACTGCCCCCAGCAAAAAAAACGATGAGCAAAATGGCAAAGACAAAAGATGGAATGGCATAACTCACCGCAAGTAATAACGAAGTAGATTGATCAAACAGTAAACCATTGTTTTTGGCTTTTTTAATTCCCAGTGGGATCGCAATCAAATAAATGAGAAAAGTACTCCATATTCCCAAAGACAGCGTGACAGGCAACTTTTCATAGAGCAGTTGCGTTACAGGTTTATCTTTGAAAAAACTGGTGCCAAAATCTAAGGTGAGATAGCCCTTGAGCATTAACCAAAAACGTTCATATGCAGGACGATCAAAACCATACTGTACTTTGATCTTTTCAATCATCTCTGGACTTAACCCACGCGCTCCTTGATATTGAGCCAAAGTACTCAAACTAGATTGGGCATTATTCCCGACACCTAAACCTTGTGCATTCTGAATTTGCTGAATGGCTTGTTCGACAGGGCCGCCCGGTGCAATTTGCACAATCGTAAAATTAATCAATAAAATGAAAAATAAAGTTGGGATCATCAATAACATTCTTTTCAGAATATAGTGAACCATCTAATAAGATCCTTAATTATTTTAAGTCAGATTTTCGTATAGGTTGGTCGAGTTTCTTCGCTTTCGTGCCATCCACCCACCAATATTCCCAACCAACTGAAAGCTTCGGTTTAATTTGAGGTTGCTGATAGATATCCCAATAGGCAAACCATCGCTCAGGTTTCCCATAGGTCAGAATTTGATAATAACCTGCGCGTAATAAACGATCGAGTACATGTGTATAGAGCACCACATCTTCACGGCTTTTGGCTGCCACAATTTTCTCGATCATCTGATCAATTGCAGGGTTCTTTATTCCTGAATAGTTATAATTTCCTGCCTCATCCGCAGCAGCACTGCCCCAGAATTGAGCTTGCTCCTTACCAGGTGTCAAAGTTTGTGGCAATTTCAACATCATCATATCAAAATCTTGGTGACGGATTCGCTCCATATATTGTGGAACATCCACCTGTCTGAGATTGACTTGGACGCCTAAACGATTCAAATTACGCACAAAAGGCATGAGCTCACGTTGTGGATTTTCTTGCTGCATTAATAACTCAATACGAACCGCTTTACCCTGTCGATCATATAACTGATTATGACGAATCACATAACCAGCATCTTTTAAAATCTGTTGTGCAATCAATAAATTCTGCCGATTAAAACCACTCGCATCCGAAATAGGATAATGCCAATCGGCTAAAAGCCCCTGTCGCATGACTGGATTTAGTTGAGCGAGGAAAGGTTTCAGTACTTTTAACTCTTTAGCACTGGGTCGACCTGTTGCAGCCAAATCCGTATTATCAAAATAGCTTTGCAAACGCCGATTTTGATTAAAGAATAAAGCCTTATTTTGCCATTCAAAATCATAAGCATACGTAAGTGCTTTACGAAGATGAATATCATTCAGTGGTGAACGACGAATATTAAATACCAAGCTTTGAATATCGAGCGGTGTCCCCAAACGTGCTTTGTATTTTTTGATCTGACCTGCTTGCACGGCGGGAAAATGATAAGCTGTAACCCAATTTCGGATATTTTTTTCTTCATATAAATTGAATTGTCGAGATTTAAAGCCCTCAAAACTGACATCTAAATTTCGATAATACACATATTTGAGTCGATCAAAATTATAACGCCCTTTATTGACAGGCAAATCCTTTGCCCAATAGTTCGGACTGCGTTTATAGGTGATACTACGCCCTGCATCAATTCGATCAACAATATAAGGCCCTGAACCGACAATCGGTTGTAATGTCACATGCGTAAAATCTTTATTTTTCCAATCCAATTTTGAATAGATCGGTAGACTCGCCAAAATTAGTGGCATTTCCACATTGTTCTTGGACTTAAAAATAAATTTGACCTGATACTTAGAAATCACTTCCGTTTTTGCTAAATCAGACAAATACATTTGAAAACCTAAATTGGCTTTCGTTTGGTAGGTATCAAAGGTGAATTTAACATCTTCTGCGGTCAAAGGCTGACCATTGTTAAAACGGGCTTGAGGATTTAAATGAAAGGTCACATCTTTAAGATGATCAGGATCATAACTCACCTTCTCTGCGAGTAACGGGTACATGACGCGTGGCTCATCTAAAGCACGATCCATTAAACTATCAAAAAGATAATTCACCCCTTCAGTAGAACTCCCTTTGCCATTCATGCTATTTAAATTATCGAATGTCCCCAAGCTAGATTGGCTAAGGATTCCACCTTTTGGCGCATTCGGATTGGCATAAGGCATCGAACTCAACTTTGCATATTTGGGTTGAACATGCATGGCTAAATAAGGTGTGGTCTGCATCGTCGCAAATGAAAGCTGAACAAAAAGGCTTAATCCATAAAATAGACTAAGCCTTTTAAATAAAACAAATGAATTCATTAACAATTACAGATTTGGTACTTTAATGACATCGCCAATCCGCAATTGAGTACTTGGCGTTAAATCATTCATTTCAGCAAGTGCACTGGTGTCCATCCCATATTTACTTGCTAAACCAATCCAAGTATCACCACGTTTTACTTTATATTCAGTCACTGTTTTAGGGACTGAAATACTTTGACCACGTTGTAAACTTGCATTGGCTTTCAGATCATTTAACTCTGCTAATTCACGACCTGACAAACCAAAGCGGCTTGCAATACTATTCAAAGACTCACCTGCTTTAACCGTATATTTCTCAGTATTTTTGCTTGGCACTGACTTTGAACTATTCTTACTATTTTCCGCTTTTGCTGTTTCTGCTTTTGGTACATCACCTGTGAGTTTCAGTTTTTGACCCACACGAACGCTACTACCACGAGATAAGCCATTTAAAGCGGTTACATAATCCAGTTGTAAATAATAGCGACTCGCAATATTGCCTAAAGTATCCCCAGATTTAACTGTATAAATATCTGGCGCAGTTTCTTGCTTATCCTTATCTTTTGACTTGCTATTACTGCTCACATTATTTTTGCTTGGCGCGTCACCTGTGAGTTTTAGCTTTTGTCCAACGCGAACGCCTGCTGTGCGTTCCAAACCATTTAGATCAGCAATATAATTCACGGTAAGCTCATATTTACTGGCAATTGCATTTAAGCTATCACCAGATTGCACCACATACTGCTCAGGAATCGTTGAACCTGCTGGAATCTTTAAAACCTGACCTAAACGTACACTTTTATTGGTTTTCAGGTTATTCAGTTCAGCCAACTCATTCAATGTGATTTTAGATTTCGTTGCAATGCTCGATAAAGTATCACCACGCTGTACGATATAAGATTCTGTCTTATAATTACTTGAAGCTGTTACATTTTCATATTTAACCGTACTTTTAGGCTCAGCGACCTCTTCAGTTTTTGAGACCTCATGCTGTGGTACATTAATTTTTTGCCCCACAGACAAATTGCTATTCGCAGTCAAACCTGAGGTTAAATCAGCCAGCTCTTGATTAGATAAAGCATAACGATCAGCAATCAACTTTAAATACTCGCCACGTTTCACCGTATAAGACTTCGTAACAACCTTCGGTGCAGTAGCTGCTTTCGTTTCTGTAGTACGCGTTGATTGTGGTGCAGTCGTTGGAGTATTACGTGTATTATTTTTTGGTTCTTTTAACGATAACTTTTGCCCAACAAATAAATTGTCAGTGACTGATAAATTATTATAGTCAGCTAACTGTTTCAGGGTTAAATCAAAACGTGCTGCTAAATTGGTGAGGTTATCTCCTGATTGCACTACATAACTCTCAGGTTTGCGCTCAACCACTTTCGGTGGCTCAATCACTTGTGGTTTTGCATCATACAAATACAAGCTTGCACCTACAAACAAAGTACCTGTTGGATCAATTTGATTCCATGTCGCAATATCACGCCAATTCACACCATTCTTTTGTGCAATGAATGCGAGGGTATCGCCAGGTAGTACAACGTAGGTGCTACGCTTGCCTTTCGGTGCAACCACGACCACATCGGTATCGGTTTTAATATACGGCTTACCTTGATTGCGCTTCGCATCTTCACTATTTGCAGTTGTCGCATCTTCAACTAAGTTTTTCGGATACGCAAAGCCCTTGGTGACTTCTTGTCCTGTTTGATCTGCAACCGATTGACTGGTCTGAATTGCCGTTAACTTAATCTTGCCATCAAATGGATCGACAATTTCTGTACCTTGTGGGGCAATCGCTTTTATCTCAGCAACAACTTGATCTTTTTCTGCTTGCGTAGCTTGCGGTTCTAAAATTTGAGTAACTGTTTTCTTATCGCCCGTCTCTTTTACAGCAGCAATAATTTGCTCACGCTCTTTGATTGAAATAGGTGGTTCAATTTTGACAGGCTTAACATTTACAGCAGGTGTAATCGCAACAGGAATACGTGGCGCACTTGGTACATCAGCCGCAGCAGCAAATGAAGCCAATGCATCAGAGCCCCGTGGTGTATTTGTTTTGCTCGTAGTGATTGTTGCTGTTGTTGGACGTGTTGTATTGGTCGCCGTTAAAGGTGGTGGTGTCTTTGTCGAAGGTGTAATCGTCTGACCTGAGTTGGTTGTTGTACGAACTGTTGTCGTAACCACATTCGATGGGTTATTCATCGCAGGTGGTTGGCTATTACTTGCCCAGAAACCGCCAGAACTGATTTTACCCGAACGTAGTTTGGCATCAATCGATGGACTTAAATCTGCGGGAATTAAAATGCGCATTGGACTGGTTGAGTCAACCATTTCTCCACGATGTGCAGGGTTTAATGCATAGAGTTCAGCACGACTTAAACCTGTAATCGAAGCAATTTGATTCAATTCTAAAGGCCCAGCCAGACCCACTTCACGAAAGTGAGGTCGGTTCGCAATTGGAGGTAACGCAACACCATATGCACTTGGATTTTTAATAATTTGCGCTACCGCTAAAAAGCGCGGTACATAGTTCATGGTTTCTTGTGGGAGCTTTAATGACCAATAATCTGTTGGCAAACCTGCAGCACGGTTGCGGTTAATGGCTTGTTGAATGCGACCTGGCCCTGCATTATAAGCAGCCAAAGCCAATTCCCACGAACCAAATTGATTATATAAACTACCTAAGAACTCATAAGCAGCACGTGTCGACTCAACCACATCCCGGCGACCATCGTATAAACTGGTTTGCTGTAAACCGTAGATACGCCCCGTACTCGGAATAAATTGCCACAAGCCTGCTGCTGCCGCACTACTGGTTGCAGCCGGGTCATAAGAACTTTCAATAACAGGAAGCAATGCCAATTCGGTAGGCATACCACGACGTTCAGCTTCTTTAACCGTATGATATAAATAACGGCTGGCACGCGCACTTAGACGATCTAAATAAGGCTGACGAGAAATAAACCAACTACGCTGAGCTTCAATACGCGAATCCCAATGGTTTAAATCCATTTTGAATCCAACTGTCATTCGCTTCCACACATCACCGTGTTTCAAGACCAACAAGCGATCACCTTCAACTGCTCGCATATCTGTTGCTGAAAGTAAATCTTCCAAGGAATCTAAACTACTTGCGTCTAAATATCCTGAACTCACTTGTTTAGATGACGATACTTTGTTTGTCTGGGGGGTTGATGAACAACCAGTCGTGATTCCCAACGCAGTTAGAGCAGAAGTGAGTACAGTGATTTTGAATAATGATGTCGCAGACGTTTGCAGCACCAATGTGTTCGATTTATACATAAAAACTTCCAGTCAACTCACGCTAGTTTATTTCTTTGATTTGCCATTGTAGTAAAGCATGTCACTTAGACAAGGCGATAATTTAACGTGATTTGCATGGAAATGTTACAAGAAATTAAAAAATATGAGTTTTGTAACCGTTCAGCACCCAAATTTCGCTTTACAATATAACTTATCTGACGAGAGTGCTAAACTTTCACGGCATATATGCAAATAAAACATCGCTTTTATTTCAATCTTCTGGTTGCAATACAACTCAAATTCTTAATTTTTAGGTTCAACTATGTCTCAAACAATCACACTTTATGTTGATGGCGCATGCAAAGGCAATCCAGGCTTAGGTGGTTGGGGTGCGTATATCATTACTGAACAAGGTGAACATAAACTTTTTGGTGGTGAACCTGAAACAACCAATAACAGAATGGAGCTCCAAGCTGCAATCGAGGGAGTTAATTTTTGCCCAACAGATGCACAACTGATTATTTGGACAGATTCTAATTATGTCAAACAAGGCATTACTGAATGGATTCATGGTTGGAAAAAGAAAAATTGGAAAGATGTTAAAAACCCTGATTTATGGCAGAAATTAGATGCCGTTTGTGCCAATCGTGATATCGAATGGAATTGGATTAAAGGTCATGCAGGACATGCAGGTAATGAAATGGCAGATCAATTAGCCAATCTTGGTGCTGAACAAACTGCTCAACAAATGAAATCTTCAACACAGGCTAACGCTGATATAAAAAAGCCTGAAGCTGACTGGCTATTAAATGATCCTTTCGGTCTTGATCTCGATATAGAGGAAGAGGAATTGATCGAAGACAATGACGAGCTTAGCATCGAAGAACCTAACATTGATGCGGTAGCAACTGTGCCCCAAGCAATAGAAGATATTTCAACACGTGCCCAACACCCCCACATTGTCATCACCGAGGCAAAATTAAACCTTCAAGGGCCTCGTCAACTAATTCTAGATACGGAAACCACAGGTTTCTATTTCCAAGATGGCGACCGTATTATTGAAGTCGGTGCGATTGAAATGATCAATCGAAAACCGACAGGCAGCTCAATCCATATTTATATCAATCCAGAAAAACCTGTCGGCGATTCTGAGAATGTACATGGTATTAGCGACGAGTTTCTACAAGATAAACCGAAATATGCCGAGATTGCCGATACATTATTCAGCTTTTTGCAAGGTGCTGAAATTATTGCCCATAATGCAACCTTCGATATGAACTTCCTCAACATGGAGTTCAACCGTGTTGGTTTACCTTCACTGTCTGAGGTGTGTGAAGTCACAGATACTCTCGCACTTGCAAAAAATAAGCACCCAGGACAAAAAAACTCTTTGGATGCTTTGGTACGCCGTTATGAAATTCCCGCACGAGATCGTACTTTCCACGGCGCACTACTCGATGCTGAAATTTTAGCCGATGTTTATTTAGCAATGACAGGTGGGCAAGTCTCTTTTGATATGGATGCCCTTTCTCAAACAGAACACAACCAAAATAAAACGGTTCGTTCTCGTATTGAAGCAGACTTACCAATCATCTACCCATCAGAGCATGAATTAAATGAACATGAGACTTGGATCAAACAATTTGAACAAAAACATGGAAGCGCTTGCCTTTTTACAAAATAAATTTGCTGGTGAGTGTAAGTTTTTGTATTTCAAGTTTTCAAACTTAAGTTATATTAACTGTTAATGATTTTGCCTCCTATTCTAGGAGGTTATGGATATAACAACTTAGGAAAGGTGTAGGTCATATGTCTTACCAAACCTCGATTCATTTCGACCCAACTGCATTATTAATAATAAAAAATGAGATCGACAATTCGATTAAATTGGTGGAGACAGCAGTCAATACACTTGCCGAAGAACAAGCGTTACCTTTCGGTATTGATGATGCTCTTAATCAGTTTGAACAATGTACTCAAGTACTTGCGTTGATTGACATGCCCTATTTAGCACAAATCACTCAATATTCAGCTGAGTTGATGCGTCAAATTATGGCACAACCACAACAAATTAAAACTAGCGATGTTGTTGCTCTCAGTGAAGGGACAACCATGTTAAAACGCTATATGGAATTTATTTGTTTACGTGAAGTAAGAGTGCCACAGTTCTTAACAGATACACTCAATCGTTTAGAAAAAGCACTGG